>Ga0265331_10000105_pt1 | contig 114751 bp, 65 predicted proteins | sample 41923metaG_FD_202088 | JGI IMG/M metagenome (GOLD analysis project Ga0265331, IMG submission 202088) | Rhizosphere microbial communities from Carex aquatilis grown in University of Washington, Seatle, WA, United States - 4-19-23 metaG | ecosystem: Host-associated > Plants > Roots > Rhizosphere... | reverse complement strand
CCTGAGCGTCGCGGAGCAAAGTGAAATCCGCAACCTACTCGAGCCCATTCTCAAGGCTGAACGGCAGTTGGCGCTTCGATCGCCGGCAGCTACCACGGGGACGCCCGCGAGGGTACACTCGTAGGTTAGGCTTTCTAGTCTGACGGGATTTTTCGCCGTGTGATCGCACACGGTTTTTTCAGCCGGGATGGCCAACCTACTTCCTCATCACACACAACACTGGATATCGACATGAAAGCGACGTTTCGCACAGCCGCGGTCAGTTTCAATCTCCTCATCTTTTTTTCCGGTTTCACGGCTACTCGTTCTCAAGCCGACGAAAAGGCGCCCGCGAAGATCGAATTCACTCGCGCTCAGCTCGATGCGGTTTTCCGCAGCGAAGGGGTGGCCGTCGGCGACTTCAACCATGACGGAAAAATGGACGTCGCCGCCGGCAGCGTCTATTACGCCGCGCCCGACTGGAAGTTGCAAGCGATCGCGGAAAAGCCCGAGGAATACGACCCGCACAACTACAGCCACAGTTTCTGTAACTTCGCCGAGGACCTCAACGGCGACGGCTGGACCGACCTGATCGTGGTCGACTTCCCCGGCGAGCAGACCTGGTGGTTCGAGAATCCGCAAACGGCCGCCGGGCCGTGGAAGAAGCACGTGGTGACGCCGATCACGAACAACGAAAGTCCCGCCTACCTCGACGTCGATGGCGACGGCAAACGCGAGCTGATCCTGGGCTTCTCGACGGACGGGAAATACGACAGCCCCGAACGGCGGTTGGGCTTCGCCCGGCCCGGGTCCGATCCGCTGGCGCCCTGGACGCTGCAGGCGATTTCGGCTAAAGCCGCGCCGGGGACGGATCGTTATTCGCACGGGCTGGGAATCGGCGACCTGAACGCCGACGGCCTTCAGGACGTGCTCGTGCCCGAGGGATGGTGGGAAGCCCCCGCCGGCGGCGGTGATTCCGAGTGGAAGTTCCACCAGGCCCCGTTCGGACAACCCTGCGCGAACATGTTTGTTTACGATTTCGACGGCGACGGCGACAACGACGTGCTCAGCTCGGCCGCGCATCAATTGGGTATCTGGTGGCACGAGCAGTCGGCCGACGGTTGGAAGACTCACGAAATCGACCGCAGCTTCTCGCAGACTCACGCCATGTGCTTCGCCGACGTCAACGGCGATGGATTGACCGATTTCATCACAGGCAAGCGCTGGTGGGCCCACGGACCCAATGGCGACGTGAACCCCAACGAGCCGGCGGTGATGTGCTGGTTCGAACTGACCAGGAAGGAAGGGAAGCCCGTCTGGGTCCCACATGTCTTCGACCACGACAGCGGCGTGGGGACGCAGTTCGAAGTGGCCGACGTCAACGGCGACGGATTGCTCGACGTGGTCACGGCGAACAAGAAGGGTGCGAATTACTTCGAACAAGTGAGGAAGTAAGTCCGAACCCCCAATCCGCGCCACTTGGCCGTCCCAGAAAACAAGGAGTCCGGCAATGTCCCTGCCCAGCGCGAAATGGAATGTCTTTGCGGCGACGGTAGTTGTCGTATTGACCATTGGCCCGGTAACCTGGGGCTGGTACGAGGGTACCGTCCACGTCGATTTTGCCGTTCGCTCGATCTCCAACGGCAAGTGGTCGGATGCCGCGACGTGGGAGCCGGCCCAAGTGCCCGGTGAGGGCGACCGCGTGCTGGTCAGTCGCGGTACGGAAGTGGAATACGACGTGGCGAGCAAGCAGGTGATTCGGCTTCTGCAGGTGGTTGGTACGCTCCGATTCGCGCGCGATCGCGACACGGAATTGAACGTCGGCCTGATCAAGGTGCAAGACAGCGACAGGTGCAGCGAAAGTGGGTTTGCCTGCGATTTCCACGGTGTTACCAAGGCGGGCGAGCCCAGCGACGCGCCCGGCGGCGAGATGCCGGCGCTTCTGATCGGCACGCCGGACGAGCCGATTCCGGCCGAACACACGGCGTGGATTCGGCTCCACGCGCTCGAAGGCATGGAAAAAAACGACGCGCCGGCGATTGCCTGCTGTTCCGCCAGGATGGAAATTCATGGCGCGCCGCTCGGCCGCACCTGGGTCAAGCTGGCTGACGACGCAAGAACTGGCCAGAAACAGGTCGTCGTCGCGGAACCGGTCGACGACTGGCGCGTGGGCGATGAGGTGATCGTCACCGCCTCGAAACGCGGCGCCGGTTACGGTTCGTATCGCCCGGACGCGGAGCGGTCGGCCGGCGCGCAAACGGAAACGCGTCGAGTTACGGCGATCGACGGTTCGGCGCTTTCGCTCGATGAACCGCTTCGCTTCGATCACGAGGGTACGGGTGAGTTTCGCAGCGAGGTGGCCAACCTCTCGCGCAACGTGGTCATCGAAAGCGCCGATCCCGACGGCGTGCGCGGGCACACGGTCTACCATCGGTTCAGCCGCGGCGGAATCAGCTACGCCCGATTCGCCCACCTTGGCAAAGAAGGAGTTCTGGGGCGCTATGCCATTCATTTTCACCTCGTCGGCGACACAATGCGCGGCGCGAGTCTGCGCGGCGCGGCCATCGTCGATTCGCACAACCGCTGGCTCACGATCCACGGTACGCAGTACCTGGTCGTGCGTGATTGCGTGGGCTTTCAGAGCGTGGGGCACGGCTACTTTCTCGAAGATGGCACCGAAATCTTTAACCTGCTGGACCGCAACCTGGGGGTGCAGTCTTACGCGGGACGGCCTCTGCCGAACCAGGTGTTGCCGTTCGACGCCAACGATGGTGCGGCGTTCTGGTGGGCCAACGGCCGCAATACATTCGTCCGCAATGTCGGCTGCGAGAACGACCAATACGGCTTCCGCTACGACATGCAGCTCACGAGCCAGTTCGACTGCCGCTTGCCGATCCGGCAAGGCGATGGCACGCTGCAAACCGTCGACGTGCGCACGATCCCTATCTGGCGATTCGAAGACAACGAAGCCCACACCAACTTCGCGGGCATGGTCGTCGCGGCCAACGGTTGCAATCAGCCCGACGCGCCGATCGACGACGAGCGGATGCTTCAGCTCATTCAGAGCGTCGATTGGACCGGTCCCGATACGCGCCACCCGCACGTCATCCGCCGGTTTGCCATCTGGGACGCCCACTATGGGTTCCGCCCGCACAGTCCGTCGATGCTGATCGACGGCCTGCGCATCGATCGTGCGGAGTACGGCGTGTACCGGCCTGCGCTGGACCATCACGTCTACCGCGACATTCGGCTTTCGCGCATCGGTTCGGAGCCTTTCAATCGCGGCATGGACGATGCCAGCGCCCAGACCGGGCCGATCACGGTCGATGGATTGACGATCGCCGACTTGAAGGGGGGCAACCAAGGGCACCCGGTGGTCCACATGACCGACATCGACCTGTCGGGCAATTCGGAAAACCACTTCCGCAACGTCGTCTGGCAGACCGAAGACGGAGGGAGGCCGGTGTTCAACCGCGGCGGTAGCGTGCGAGTCGATCCGTTCGTCAATCGCGGCGTGCCGTATTTTGTTCACGACTACTTCGGACCGGGCCGCCACGCGAAGATCGTAAGCACCAAGGCCAAGGACTTGTTGGCCGACGGAAACAAGTACGGAGTATTGCCGCCACTGACCGGCGACGAGTCGGTTGTCGCCGAAGTTCACGACATTGTCTGGCCGGAGTTGCTAGACGAAGTGGATGACGTTGCGCCCGCGACAATCATCACGTCGGTGCGGATCGAGCCGGTGTCTGGCGAAGGGGGGGCTGGTGCCAAGAACCGGTTTGTCGTGCGGGGCGTCTCGCACGACAATGGCGAGATCGTCGGGGTCCAAGTCAACGATCAGCAAGCGATCGTCAAGTCGTCGGGCGCCGGTGTCGTCGATTGGGAAACCACGGTCGAAGCCAGCGCCGATGGGACGATCGTTGCGTTTGCTCGCGACAAAGCGGGCAATACCGAGCAGACAGTGCATCGGGTGGATGTCGCCAAATAAGGTTCATCCAGCGGAAGCACACCCCGTGACGGCAAGTGCGGGCGACGCGCCATGCCCAGGCGTGTCTTGGCAAGAACACCGGAATCATTCCCGAGCCAAACGCCTTGCCCCTTCGATAATCCGTTCCACACTCGGCACGTATTCTCGCTCCATGGTTGAGGCACAGGGCAACGGCGTATCGGGCGCAGCGATCCGCTGGATTGGCGCATCGAGGTCGTCGAAGGCCGTCTCGGCGGAGAGCCAACTGGTATTGCCGTGAAACGAGAAATCCTCGAAAATTCCTGGACTGAGAAGCCAGCTCACGGCATCTCGAACCTGTGCCAAGTTGTCCTTCGGCTTGCTGCGATTGCGACGGGCTGAAGGCATACCATGAAGACGACACTCGCCGCCCTCATCGTTTCCCTCCTCGCCGTCACGGCGCACCCCCTCCTCGCCGAAACGCCGGTACGCTCGGTCGATACGTCATTGCCAATCCGTGTGAACAGCCCGCGCACGCTGGCCGACTGGAAACTGCCGGCGGAACGGATTGCGTTGGGCGAGGCGTACAAGCCGAGCATGGCCCTGTTGCCTACGGGCGAGCTGGTGATGGTGGGGCTGATCCAGGATCAATTGGCCGGCGGCAAGGTCCGAGAATGGACGCCACTTTGGCGCTCGACCGATGGTGGGCAAACTTGGAGCCAACGGAACGAAATCAAAGACATGATCGGCCGCGAACAATGGTTGACCTCCACTCGCGACGGAACACTATTGGCGACCTGCCACCTCTTGGCCCAAGACGTGAATAACCCGGACGGCTACACTCACAGCTACCTGCATCGCTCGACCAACGGCGGCCGGAGCTGGAAGCGGACGAGGATTTCGTCGGAGGGCTTTCCGTCGCCTTCGGAGAAAGGGACGATGACCTCGCGTAACGTCGTCGAGTTGGCCGACGGGACACTGCTCTTGGGTGTGGGAGTCAACGAGTACGAAGGCGGCCGATTGGCGTACCTTTGGAAATCGACCGACGGCGGCAAGAGCTGGGACAAGTCGGCGCCGCCGGTGAAGCTGGGCGGCTACCAGGGGCGACCATACCACAACTTCGACGCCTTTTTCACCGAGGATTTCACATTTCAGACCCCTTCGGGCAAGTTTTTACACTTCATCCGCTGTGGGCCGCCGGCCGAAATGTACCCCATGAATGATGGTCGCCCCGTTCCCAAGACTGACGACAGCGGCGACCGCACGATGCGCTGCGAATCGACCGATGGGGGCCGGACGTGGAGCGACGTGCGCGATCATGGCGACTACGGCATGATGTACCCGCGGGTGATACGGTTGACCGACGGCCGGCTGCTGATGACGTTCACGCAGCGATCGACTTTCTACCCGATCGGTTTGCAGGCGATCATCAGCCACGACGACGGCGAGACGTGGGATTTTGACTCCGACAGGATCATCATCGAAGGCAAGACCCCTTGGGGAATGCCCTCGGGTGGAGGCTTCGGCAACACGGTGCAGCTTGCCGACGGCGGGCTCGTGTCGTGCTGCAGTTACCGCGCGGCCGACAACAAGACCTACGTCGAAGTCGTCCGTTGGAGGCTTCCGCCGGGTGAGAAAAAATAGGTCCGCCGGGCGCAGCCGGTGCAATGCCCGGTGGGCCTGCAACAGCGTCTCTTGAACCAGCTCCGACGGATCTACGGCATGCTGCCGAGATCCATGTCGGCATCGGCGGGCTGCTTCGGCACATTCTTCGGTTTGCGCTTGACCCGCGGCGGGGGCGCCTTCTTGGCTGGTTTTTGCGGCACTTTCTTCGCTTTCGACCCGCGGGCCGGCGGCGGATCGTCTATTGCCTGATCGTCGTCATCCATCATGGCATCGTCGTCGTCATCATCGGCGACGGCGGGCTTCCGGGCGGGCTTGAGCGGCTTCGGCCGCAGCCCGCCAAGATCTTCGTCCATCACCGGATCACGGTCGTCGTCGTCCATTTCGTCGTCGTCCATTCCGGTGTCATCATCCGGATCGTCATCCATCGCTACGACACCACGCTTGGGCGGCTTAGCCTGCCCCACTGGTTTTCCTTTGACGCGTCCCTTTGCCGGCGGTTCATCGTCCGCCTCATCCGCCACGGGTTTGCCCGCTGCGCGTGGGCCGGCGGGCTTGTCCATTTTCACGATGACGTTCTCCGCCTCATCCGTCGGCGCGTCGTGTGGGGAGGAACCGGTATCAGCCAAAAGGTAACCGGCCCAGAAAAACGGGTTTTCCGCTTTGGGGGGAGTTTCGTTCGATTTGAGCTTGATCCGCGGTTCGGCACCGGGATCGATCTCGGAATCCTGCGCCAGCATTACGCTCCGCTGCCATGCTTCCGCGGCCGTCGCGTGCGGCAGCTCTTGCGCGAATTCGCGCACCAGGTTGAAGCTCGTTTGCCCGCCGGTTCGCCAACGGCTGATGAGCACCGTTCGCGCGCCGGTCGACATCAGCCCGCAAATCGAGAGAAACAGGTCATCGCCGGACGGACCGGAAATGTTTTTCATCGCGCGTTCCGCCGGTGTGTGGAACCCGGGCAGAATCACCTGGTCGGGGCCGCCCCAGGGAAAACTGAACCAATTCGAAAGCGCGCCACCCTGGGTTGGCCGGTTCATTTGCACCGGCGCCCAGTCGTAGGGCCCACCGTCTTGGGGTTGCTGGACATCGTTGAGCACGATCAGCCGGTCGAAAAGCGTGGCGTACACGGCCGGAGGCGCCGGCAAGGGCGCGTTGAGAGAAACGGCTCCCGAGGCGACGCGCGAGAGTTTGTCGAACTCGGCGGCGGCAACTTCGGCGTCGTCGCGCGGATAAAGTTTTCCAACGACCACCGCGGTGTTGCCGTCTTGCCGCCGCGGCCGCCGCTCACCCACACCCAGCCCGATTGTCGGGGCATAGCGTATCCGCAATTTTGACAAGAGTGGTTTCGTCTCATCGCCGTCGGAGAATTGGAGCGCCTCGAACGGCACGTACCACAGAACGCCATCGGGCACGATCACCAGTTCCTCGAACAGCCCGGCCAGGTCGGCTTTCGAATCTTTGATCAACGCGTCAAGCACCGCCTTGCCAGGCGTCTTCCATTTCTGGTTGGCGAGGTCCTCGCCGTCCAGACGCTTGTTCGGGTCGAAATTACCCCAACCTTGCAACAACGACACGATGTCCTTGGCGAACTTCTTGGGGAGTTTGACTTCCCAGTGGGCGTACTTGTCGTGGGTCATCAGGAACCCATACAAGGCGGGCTTGCTGGTCGCGACGAATGCCAACATCGCCTCGCCATTGGCCAGTTGCGCCTGCACCTGCGCCGTGGTTCGCAATGGTGGAAACACCAGTTCGCACGGCTCGCGCCGCAGGGCGATTCCGCGCAACACCATCTCCTGATGCACGCTGACCTCGGTCAACTCGGCGAGCGTCGTCTTCTGTTGTCGCGCAACCTCCGGGTCGTCGGGAACCAGCGGGATGAGCGCCAGGTCGGCGCGCAGCTTACGGGCCTGCGTCGACAATTTGTCGTAATTGGGGTAGCGCGTCAGCAGGGCCTGGCGCTGAAGCATGGCATTCGGGCCGATCACTTCCGGCGGGCCTTCCAGCACCCAGCGCAGGTTGAGCAGGCGGCCGCCCCACTCTTGAGACCACAAAAAACGGTGCTTGCGGATCCGGTCGGAAATCTCCAGCGCACGCTCGTGTTCTTTCGACATCTTGAGCGTGGCCTCGAACCAATGCTCAAGCATCGGAACGTGTGGCACCATCAGCGAAGAGAGCGATTCCATCGGGTCGGTGCCCCAGTCGACCGGGGCCGGATCGCGGAGCACGTATTCGAACATGTCGAGTGCGACCCGGTCGTTAATCATGTGTGTGCGCCAAAGATTGTCCACCACGCCCATGTGGAACAGCCAAAGCGAGCCGACGGTTTGAAACGTCATCGCAAGTCTCAGCGCCGCCTCGCCGCCGGCCACGTTTCCCGACTGAAACGACGTCAACGCCGTAACAAAGTTGAAGCGGGCGCCGATGCGGCTCGTGGCCATATTGGTGTGGAGCATCGCGGTGCCGGCTTGGGCCAATTCTCCAGTCGCCAGCGCCGGGTTGTCGAGCGTGCATTGGATCTCGGCGTCGGAAATCAGGAGCGATGCTTGCAGGTGAAATGCACTCTGTGCTTTGGCCCAAACGATGGCCGGTGCCGAGGGCAAAAACGGGACCGGTTTGCCGTCCATCAGGTGCGCCATGGCGCCGAGCCGGAAGGCCTCTTCCATCGTGCCGAAATCGCTGAACTGGGCGGCGGCGTAGGTCGAGTCGTAGAAGTAAACCGCGGCCTCGGCGAGATCTCCGGCTTTGAGCGCGAGTCGCCCCAATTCCAACAGCACCATGCCGGTCAACGGATGTTCGAACGCACCACCCGCCAGCTCGGCGCGCTTCAGGGCCTGGATGGCCTGTTTGTCCTTGCCGGCCGCCGCGTAGGCCATGCCCAATTGCGCATCGACCCAAACTCCCGACCAGTGGTTTGGCAGCGCCGGACGAGGCGCCAGCGTCGTAACTAATTTGTTCGTCAATTCGTGGTTTGGCGACGCGGGCCCCAGCAACTCGCGATGACGGCGGATCGCCAGGCACGTGCAGCGCACGATTTCCTGGGGACAGATCTGGACCGCCACGGCGTTGAAGTTGATGACCCCTTGCACGATCGAAACGTACGGCGGATACGAGCCAATGACGGCCGCGCGGGGTGTCGGGTGCCAGGGGGTCGCGGTCATCTGTCCCGCGTTGGCGGGCATGATGCCGGAGGGGGGAAACATCACCTGTTGCAGCCAATTTGGGCTGGCCAGATAAAGCATTATCGCCGCGTCGTAATGTACCAACGCCAGGTCGAGTCGCCCCATTTGATACTGACACTCGCCCAGCATCGTCTGGTAACAAATCGAATCGACCCACTTTTGCAACGTCGCTCCGTTGGTGATCGCACTCTGGGCCTGGATTCCGTATCCCTGCAGGGCCGCCACATAGTTGCCCGAGTAATAGGCCGAGTGGATCGAGAAATAGCCCTGCGGGGGAAACTGCTGTCCCTGGCCGAATGCCTGGCTTGCGGTCCCGACGGCCCCTACCCCAAATGCCCCTGCCGCAATGGCCGCCCCCCACACAACCGCCGCCCTGACCATGCTTGCTAGCAGCACCGCCCATGAGGAGGGGGGTGAGCCGATTGCCCAACGCAATCCCGCCATAGGAGTTCGCGACATCGCCGCGATGGAATTGAACATGGCGACTTCTCCGGGACCGGTGCGCTCCCCCCAGCATATCGAACGGCTTGTCGATTAGCAAAGCAATTGCCTTAATTCTAGCGGACCGCCTCGCAGAATCAGGGAAGATTATGGCAATTCTGGCGAGTTTTCCGAATTTCCCTCAAACTCCGCCCTGCGACTTGACGATAACGAGGCTGTCAGTTTTGCCGTCGTTAAGGATCGCACCGGATTGCGCGGTTATACGGCTCGGGCAGTTTGGGCACCGATTGCACGGCGCACGATTGATGTTGCCGCCCAGTGTTGATTTTGCGGCCCCAGTGTTGATTTTGCGGCCCAGTGGCCCAGTGGAGACTTGCGATGAGGAAGTCTGAAAATCGGCGTCATCCCTGGCAAAGGTTGCTGGGTGGTCTGGGAACGCTGGCGCTTTTGAGCGCCACGGGCTGCCAGGTGGAAATCGGTGGCCAGACGCTGCCCAGCTCCTATTGGCAAACCGACGACGTACAATACTTCGCACCGGGTCCCGAGTTCAAACTCTCCCGCGAAGCGGCCGCGATGAAGGCAGCCAAAATCGAGCGATTGCGTGGTGGCGGCGAACCGCAGGCACCCGCAGCCGAGCAGGAGCCAGCACCTGGGCCGGCCCCTGACGACGACGGAACGTAGAATCGAGAGTTTTGTCGAGCTCCGGCAGGTATCAAGAGCCGGCAGCGGTTTCGCCGTAGCAAACACGGCACGATGATCGCTGCAAGCCGAGCCAGCCGGGCTAGGGGGGACGACGCCCTTTGCTCCTGGCGTCCAAGGAAGGCCACAAAAGGCATTCCTTGGGCGTCAGATGAGCGGGGGAATCCAGAACCCGGTACCTAGAAATTCGAACCGTCGACCTCGCACGCCCAACGTCAACCTTCCCGCCTTCGGTCGATTTTCCCTCCTGGCTCAAACATCCCTCCCGCCCGCGACAGATTTCACCCCAGGCCAAACATTCTAGATCCATCCCCATGGGCGGACCCGAGACCTACCAAACGCTGGAACACCTCGCCCACGACGCGCTGACCTGGGTCGGCTTCGGATTGCTGGCCGGACTCCTGGCCAAAGCGATCATGCCAGGTCGCGATCCTGGTGGCCCCGTGGCCACATTGATCATGGGCTGCGGCGGCAGCGTCATCGGCTCCGGCCTGTTGGCCATGCTTGGCGGCAATCGGCGCGTCACGCCGATCAGCCCGCTGGGCTTCGCCGTCGCTACGACGGGCGCTTTCGTGATCTTGCTTTTTTACCGCCTGCTTTCGGGCCGGATCATCCGCGAGGACGGCGAAGGCTATGGCCAAGGTCCGGGGCGCGCGCCCCATTATCGCCGCAGTCGGACACGACGGACGATTTACGAGGATTGAGCATTTCGACCTGGCGCGAATGGCACGCGTTCACGGTGGCTGGGGCAGAGCCTAAGCGATACCCCGGTCGCGATCAAGCCGGAGCATCGCTTGGGCTCTGCCACCGGTCACCAACTTGGCGTGGTGATATGGACCATTGTAGGCCGAGCTTGGAGCCGTCAATTTGCGGTGGGGCGGGCATCAATCTGTTTTGGCGAAAGCCTGTCGTTTTTTCGTCCGATCCAGTCCTTGATGCAATCCTTAAGCCGTAACGCCTGGGCTCGCGGACTGGCGCCGGCGTAGTGCCGATAGCGGTAGCTCGTGGCGATCGACGTGAGCCACGGCCTCTTGCACTCCAGATATCCGGGCCCAAGGTCGAAGATTCTGTCGCCGCGCGCAAAACTGTCTTCGACCATTCGCCGCATCAACGCCGTGCCTGCCCCCAGGTCGGCAACCGTCGGATCGTAACCCATCCGCAGGCCAAACACGTGGCCTCGCAGGTGAAGGCAATAGGCAAAGGCCACCGGCCGACCATCGAGGCGCAACAGGTTTAAGTCAGCTCCCCCCGCGCTGACGGCACCGGCGTGCGCGTCGCGCAAATATTCGCGGACGAGCCCGTGCGATAGCGTCGTGCCTGTCGTCGAGGAACCCTGCCAACTGAGCGCGGCAATTTGTTCGCATGCCGAGTACAGGTCCCAGCGCGGCTCGGCGTCGTCAAATTCGGCGCCTCGCGGGCGAAAGCGATGGAACGTGACTTCGCCTAGGGCAGCCAACTTCCTCTCGCAGCGGCCCACGTTGTTTCGCCAGCGGTGTCCGCGCGACGACCAATACGACTCCCATGAGTCGCTCAGGTCGATCATCGCCGCTTGTTCTCCAAGGCGTTCTCGCGGCTTCCATCCCGTCAATCGACGGTCGCTCAGGGCGCGGCGCGCATCGCAGCCATCGCGATCGATCCAACGCAGGTCGATGAGATCCCAGTCGCGGTCGGTCTGCTCGACATGGATCATGGCCGTCGAGAGCGCGGCGGTCGGTTCGGGGCCGATGGGTCCGTAGAACGTGCTCCAGTAGTCCAGCGGAAAGGTGAGGACCTTCATGCCGCCAAAGCGAGTTGGCTCGGTCCTCACGACCAGGGGGACAATGTTCCGCACCTGGCCGTCGGTACGTAGGATCACCGCTCGCAGCCGTTGGCCCGCTCCGAAGTGCCGCCAGTAGACCTCGAGCCAATCGAAGGTGTGAAAAAACGACGCCCGGTGCGTGCGGGCCAAGAGCAACTTCCAGAGCTGCCGGTAGCCGGCTAGCTCATTCAGGTCATTGATTTCGGTGACATCGGCCACGTTGCGCGACCCCGGCTTTGATCATCCTCAACTCTACGTCAAGAAACGGCGGCCGAACTACTGGATTTTCGCCGTGCATTTCCTAAGATATGGGCCAACACCGTCGCCAGGAGAAAACGCATCGTGGGCCACCACCAAACCAAACAGCACCGCCGCGGCAAGCATTCGCACCACCAGATTGGTCTGGTGCGTGGACAGTTCGGCAACGTGCCCGAAGACCAATGGCTCGACTGGATTGGGCAGACCGGATTCGACGGTTGGGAGGAAGCGAGTTGGGAGCTGGACCTGGCCCGTTGCGGCGACGACGCCGGCGCCAAGATTTTTGCCCAGGAGCGCGTGGCCAAGGCGAAGGCCCGCGGGCTCGAGATCTTCTCGGTGGCCGCGCATCTGCAAGGCCAGGCGCTGGGCGACGAACCGAGCGCCAAAACGGTGCAGTTTCTCGGGGGCGAATCGGCTGAGGCCTATTCCACTTGGCGCGCCGCCGGCAACCAGCCACCGCGGACGGATCCGTATTACGTGCCGCCGCAGGTCGGCGAAGTCGTCCGCCGCCAGGCGACGACCGCACTGGTGAACAGCGTGAGGCTGGCCCATTACCTTGGACAAATCCAAGACCGCACGGTGCCCGTCTCAGGCTTCGTCGGTTCGCCGGCCCACTGCTGGAGCCATTGGTTTCTTTTTCCGCCGCTCCCCAAAGCGATCGGCGGACATGCGATTCCAGATGTGTTTCAAGTGAGCCTTGAATTGCTGGTCGAGCGCTTCGCCCCCGTCTTCCAGGCTTGTCTGAAATACGGCACCACATTCGATCTGGAGTGCCATCCCAGCGAGCGGGCAATGGGCGACATCACCAGCGCCGGTGAATACCTGGCGGCGGTCGATGGCGCCGGATTCGCCAAGGCGGCGGGCTTCAACTTCGATTGCTCGCACATGGAATGGCAAGGCGTCCGCGGTGTCGATTTCATCCGCGCCTACGGCGACCGCATCCACTGCGCACACATCAAGGGAGTGCAGGTCATCCGGGGCTATACGCGCAACGGCCTCCTGGGTGGTCACCGGCCGATGGGCGACAAGCACAACGGCTGGAACTTCGTCACGGCCGGCACCGCCCGTGACGCGACTTCGACCGAAGAGCTATTCGTCGAATTGAACCGTGCCGGCTTCAGCGGCGCGGTTTCGATCGAATGGGAAGACAACGACGTCGAACAGCATGCAGGTGCGAAGCAGGCCCTGGCCAACGTGCATCTCGCCGACCAGCCCCCCAGCGGCATGCGTCATGACGAACAGCTGAAAGGCTGAGCAGAGCTTCCTTTGCGGCAACGCGGCGCCGTCCGTGCCACTGCCACCGCACCTTTCCGCGCGTCGGAAGTCGCTCATCTCGTCCGCATTCGTCCCTCTGCCAGCTGCCTGGCCCCAAAACTGCCCAATAGTGATGCTCATCCGACCACCCACGATCGCCTTCGGGCCGATTCCGTCCCCGCGTCTGTGTCGGTCGCCGTGTTGGCCGGCACGCCGAGGCCCTCGCGGATATCGTCGAATTGTTGGCGCTCCGCCGCCCGACGCCTAGAATGGAACGAGGAGGTGGCACTATGGCGATCGTAACCGAAAAGCGTGTTCCGCCGCTGATGGCTGGCGATAAACTGACCCGCGACGAATTCTTGCGTCGTTGGGAGGCCGAACGCGGCATCAAGGTTGCCGAGTTGATTGGAGGAACCGTCTACTTGCCTTCTCCCATTTCGGTCGAGCACGGTGGTATCGACGGCGACGTCGGCGGCTGGCTAAGCACGTACAAGGCTTTCACGCCCGGCACGGCCAGCGAACGCAACACCACGTCCTTTGTGCTCGACGATACCCCGCAACCCGACCTGAATCTGCGGCTGCTGCCGGAGTATGGCGGCGGCTCGTGGGTGGAGGCAAAGTACCTCCACGGCGCCCCGGAACTCGTGGCCGAAGTTTGCGCCTCCAGCGCCTCCTACGACCTGCACCAGAAGTACGATCTCTACGAAGCGGCGGGCATCCCCGAATACCTGGCAGTTGTGGTGTTCGAGCAAGAGATCCGCTGGCACGTGTTGGTTGACGGCCGCTACCGGCTTCTTTCGCCCGACGACGACGGGATCTGGCGATCGCGCGTTTTCCCCGGACTTTGGCTCGATGGCAAAGCCCTGTTGGCGGGTAACCTGCAGCAGGTGCTCGACCGGCTTCAGGAGGGTTTGCGGTCCGCCGACCACGTGCGCTTCCTGGGCGAGTTGGCCGCGCGATGCAAGGCCTAAGCCAGTCGGACGGAAGTCCTGCGCGCCGCGACGGCGTAGATGGCCGCCAATTACAGCAACCGCTTCCAGTCGCGCACCACATCGACCAGCCTGATTTCACGCGCCGGTACGCCATAGGCGACCAGGTCGGCGCCGACCGATTTGGTAACGACGGAGCCTGAACCGATGATCGACTCCGGGCCAATTGTGATTCGCGGGTTGATCGTCGCCCCGGCCCCAACGAACGACATCCGGCCCACCCGCACGCGTCCGGCCAAGAGGACGCCCGGCCCCAAGGCCGCGCCGTCGTCGAGCACGCAGTCGTGTTCGACCACCGCCCCGGTATTGACGATCACATGGTCGCCCAGTTTGGCCCCGGCCCAGACCACCGCCTGCGGGCAAATCACGACGCCTTCACCAAGGATCGCCGAGGGGCTCACGACCGCGGAGGGATGAATGGCGTTGCCAAATTTCAGCCTGAGTCCGGCCAATTGCCTGGCGAGGCGCAGGCGATTGGGGTTGTGGCCGATGGCCACGATCGCCCGCACGTCGTCGCGGTCGGCCAAGGGTGCGAGCTCGTTCCGCCCGACGACCCGCAATCCGCTGACTTCCTGCCCCTTCAACTCCGCGGTGTCGTCGGCCAACCAGTACCGCTCAGCCGGCGGGCCGGCCTGCAGGATTTCCAACACGACCCGGCCTTGGGCACCGGCGCCAAATACAACCCATTGCATCGTCACACCTGCGTGGGGCAGGTTCGAAGCCTGCCGTTGATTGAAACGCGAAATGCCAACAATAGTCTATCGAAAGGGGATGAGGAAAAGAGTGAGGAGATGGGGAGATAAGGTGATGAGGGGATCTGTTGCGAGAAAGTCACAAGGAGAATTGTCGCTTACTGAATTGGGCTCGTTCTTCGATCGTAGCCTGCCTGCCGGGCGTTGTAAATGTTTACTTGCCGCCGGCGAGGCGGTTGAGATGTTCGCATGCAAGCACCTAACACTGAGTTTTTCGAAGATCGTTCGATGCCGGATGATCGCGCTTGCAAGGGTTGGCGGGCTCGCGCCGTCAGGGCGCCGCCCAACTCGTCGCCGGCGGGAAGGTGCGGGACATTCCTAGCGAGGCGCCGGCGCGCGCCGCCGACGTTTGCCGCACGCCGTTGGCAAATCCGCTCCGGCGGCGGCCGTGAAACCGCGCGACCGCCCGCGGCAAAAACTCCTGGTGCTCCATCGGCATTCGCTCCACTATTCACATAGCACCGTCCGGCCGTGGGGGAAGGAACAAGTCTTAAGCGGCAACGAGCCGCCCCGCCGGGCGAAGTCGGCGCGGTTTCCAATGGACCATCAATGGCTGCTTCCTCTGGGGGTCGTGTGGTCGTTTACCTTCTGCTGCCTTCTGCGCTCCGCCCCACTGCCAACTGCCCGTCGCCTCCGCGCCGGCGATAGACGTGAAAACGGTCGAACTGTGCTTCCTCGACATACTCGTTCACGACGAGCTCGTGAAGTTCCTCGAACCGCGCCAGTTCGACGTTCGAGTCGCGCCACATCGCCGTGCCATCGTCGTCGACGACCACGATAAACGCAGGCGGCGTCGAGCGAAGGCTGGCTAGAAACTCCTGGCGCCAGGCTGCTCGGCGCGGGAACTCGTCGAGGCAAAGAATGCGATCGACGGCGAAGCGGGTAGGCGCGCGGCGGTCGGCCAGAAAATTGACCACGGTTTCGTAGCCCCAAACGAGCAGTTTGTCGCCGGCGCCGGTGCGCTCGTGGACGTAGGCGGCCACTTCGCGATGGACGTCGGCACGGACCGCGCCGCACTCGTAGGGAGCGCGAAACGCATCGAGCGATTTGCGGCCGGCTGCCACCAGCGCGGCATCGCGCCAGATCGAAAGCGCGTAACGCGTGTCGACAGGCACCGCCAGTAGTGCCAAGGCAGCCGCGATGGCCGCGGGAATGGGCAGTTTCGCGGCGATCCGCCGCCAATGAAAACTCTCAAGTTCAGCGACTCGCCGAGCCACCTGTCCAGCGACGTGGCATACGCTCACGCCTGCGAAGATCGCCAGCAAGCCGATCATGGGGGTCCAGTGGTAGGGCCAGTACTTCCCCTGCCAGATCACGGCGGCCCAATTCGAAACGATCAACGTCCAGAGCAGCGTGTCGAGCAGTAGGGCCTGCCGCCGCCGCGCTGCCAAGGCCCCAAACGAAGCCAGCACGACGAACCGTCCCCAGTGCCCGGCGAGCATTGTCACGGCCAATCCCGCGCTATTCTTGTGTCCGGCATAAGTCGCGTTGAATTCGACGATCACCGACCAGAAGTCGTCGAGCACCCCGCGCGCCGCCAGAAAGCCGATCGCCAGCAAGGGCGGGATCACAAACCCAACCACGCCCCACGATAGCCGGCCGACGAGCGACACTTTGCGGCGCACGCCGCCGCGGGCAGTCCAGACGGCGCAAACCACCGCCAGCGCCGCCGAAGGCAGTACGGCGGTCGGCTTGTAGGTACAGCACAGCCCCAGCACCAGCCCGGCCGCGAACAAGCGCCATCGCGACCAGGGTGGCGACTCCGTTGTCATCAGCCGCAACACGAGCAATTGGCCCAGTAAGATCAGGTCTTCTACCTGCGCCGTGTGCCAGGGAGTTCCTTCGTCCCCCTGGAGCATGGCCAATGAAAAACAGAACACGCAAGGGAGCCGCGCGCCCTTACCCGCCAATGATTCAGCCAGGCCGGCGGCCAGCCGCGTGCCGAGCAAGGCGACGATAAGAAAGAACGTCCGCACGCCCAACGGCGTCTGGCCGAAAACGGCGAGGACCAGGGCGTAGGTATAGTGTGTGGCCGGCCCCTTCTGGTCGAACACATCGCGGTATGGCAAACCGCCGTCCAGGATCACCTGGCCGGCGTAGGCGAAGTGCCCCTGGTCGCGGGCCAGAGGCATGAGGGCCAAGGGAGAGAGGCACGCGATCGCCAGCAACCATTCGGCCGCCAACGCCCAGCGGCTCATGCGAGCTGCCATCGGTAATTCATCCATGAGTCGCTCGCTTCACGCTCGGTCGGCAGATGCACGAGAAAGGCGTCCTTGCCGGAAGGAAGCCTGGCCGGCGCCTGGCCCGAGGGAACGTGAGGCTAGCCCGGCCGGCAAGGTGGGTCAAGAGCAGCAATCGGGCGCCAATTTGACCTGCTGGCTTTCGGGCAGTATCGTGCCATGAGCCCCTGCTAAACAGGTAAAAGAACATGTCCGCCGCCATTTCCAATGCAGTATGCCGCCACGGTCCGCGTATCGTTAGGCTGGTGGTTGCCTGGACGTTTTGCGTCGCCACGGCACGGGCCGATGTCGACGAGCAACTCGAGGCGGCTTTCCAGCGTGGCTACGACTTGCAGCGGGCACAGCGAAGCGCCGAGGCGATCGCCGCCTATGAAGAAGCCCTGCGGCTTGCACCGCGGGCGCCAAACCATCCGAACCTCGACAACCTCTATAACAACCTGGCTGACATGCTGGCGGTGCGAGGGGACCGCGAACGCGCCATTGAACTCTACACGGCGAACCTCAAGCTGCGCCGGCAGCGCTACGGCCCGAACGCGCGGCAGACGAAGCGCACGCTGTCGTCGTTGGCGACTTGCCACATGATGGCTGTCGACTTTGACGCTGCCGCGGAGCTGTTCGAGCAATACTTGAAACTGCAAGCGGCCGATTATGGCGCCTCGTCGTTGGAGGCCGCCGAGGCGTTGGAACTGCTCGCCAACGCGTATGCCGGCGGCCAGCGCGACGATGACGCTTTGCGTTGTCGCGTCGGCTGTCTGGAGATCCGAGAGCGGCGACTGGGGCCAAACCATCCTGAAGTTGGCAGGGTGCTCGTTTCGATCGCCGCCAGATACATCGACCAGGCGAGGTATTCCGATGCCGAGACCACGATACGCCGCGCGTTGGTGATCTTCGAGAGGCACTTGGGCCGTGACCATCACGACACGGGGCAAACGGCGAACCTTCTGGGCAATCTTTACCTGCGAACGGGGCGATTCGCCGAGGCCGTGCCTTGGATCGAACGCGGCGCGCGTGCATGGCAACTGGAATACCAGCGAGTGCGTTCCCCCGCGTACCTCGTCTTTTGGGCAAGCACCTTGGCGGATTTGGCATATCTCCATAGCCGAATGGGCCAGACTTCACTGGCACTCAAGTCGTGCGAACAGGCATTGTCGTTGGCGGAGCAAGGCAAGAGGGGTTCGGAGTTAATGTATGCTGCCGTCTTGAACAAAGTGGCCATCGTGGCGAAAGACGCGCGAATGCTCGACGACGCCGAACGCCACTACGGCGCCGCGCTGGAAATCTACGAGTTGATGCTCGGACCAGAACACTTTAATGTCGCCGAGATCCTCAAGAATCTCGCGGCTGTCTGGAGCGATCGCGGACGCCACGACGATGCCCGCGCCGCGCTGGATCGTTGTGCGAAAATCCTCGAAAGCAAGCTTGGTGCGACACACCCCAGTTTCGCCCATTGCTTGTCGCTCTTGGCCTCGGTGGATACCAAGCAAGAGCGTTACGCCGAAGCGGCCGCCGGCTGGGAGCGGGCGCTGGCCATCGAGGAAGCGGCATTTTCGAATGAAGGCCCGGAGCTGGCGCGCACCTTGAGCTCACTCGCCGGGGCCTATTGGCACTTGGGCCGCTTCGACGCGGCGCTGACCGCGTTCGACCGCGCGCGGCGGCTGTACCGCGCGCATTGCGGCCGCGTGTTGCCAGTCCTGGCCGACGAAGAACAACGGGCGTTCCTGGCCGACGACGATTTGCCTTCCCATCTGCGGGCGCTGGCGTTGGCGCTTGAACGGTCGGAGGCGGGCGAGGAACGGGCCGTGGAGCTCTCGGCGGCCTGGGTGCTCAACGACAAAGCCACCGCGCAACAAGCCCTGGCCGAGCGGACCTTGTTGGCCCGCGACACGCACGATCCCGCGCTGGCGGGTACGCTGCTCGAATGGCTGGCCGTGAGGCGAGAATTGGCCAACCAGACGTTTGCCGAGTCGCCGTCCGAAAGCACACCGCGATTCATCGAACAACTTGCTCTTCGCGAAAAGGAGCTAGGCATGTCGCTGGGGCGCGCGGGCATTCGCGAGCGCCCGGCGCCAGCTTGGATCGACGTTGAAGCCGTCCGTCGGGCCGTACCGGCCGACGCTGTTTTGATCGAATTCGCTCACATGCTCGAGTTGGACGAGAACAACGAGCCGCGCCAGGTTTACGTCGCCTGGATCATTCCTCCCGCCGGCGTGCGCGGCGTACAAATGGTTCGTCTGGCCGTAGCGGAAGACATCGAGCGCGCCGTGGCAACGTTGAATGAAACCCTGAAGCCAGCAGGGCTCGAAGCGGTGGATGCAGGGCAACAGTTCCGCGACGCAGCGAGCGAACTGGCACGTTTGGTCTTGACGCCACTGGCCGAAGAAATCGTCGATGTTCCACGCTGGATCATCAGCCCCGATAGCGCCTTGTGGGTTGTGCCTTGGGCGGCGCTCCCGCTCGCCGACGGTGCGCACGCCGTCGAGCGCCACTCGATCAGCCTGCTGGTCAGTGGTCGGGAATTGGTCGAGTCCACGGTGCCACGGGTTTCAGGCAACCCCCCGCTGGTGATCGCCGATCCCGATTTTGATTTCAAGGGTGACCAGGCGACCGCCGATCCGCGGCAAACGGGGTGGGCGGACGAAGCGGATCGCCGGCGCGGTCCCGCGGGCACGCTGCCGCGCGACTGGCGACGCCTGGCCGGTACCGCCGACGAGGCCGAAATGGTCGTGCCCAAGTTGCGAGAGTGGGTGAAGTCCGAGCCGACGGTTCTGACTCGATCCAAGGCGCTCGAAGCCATCTTCAAGGACGTTTGGCAACCACGCGTGGCGGTACTCAGCACGCACGGATTCTTCTTTCCGGAGGCGGAGCCATCTCTCGAAAACTCTGGGTCGCCGCCCCGGCGTGTAGAGCTGCCAGCCAACCCGCTTTTGCGGTGCGGGCTGGTGCTGGCCGGCGCGAATGTTGCGACGGACGGCCACGGCGACGATGGCATCTTGACCGCGCTGGAGGTCGTCGCGACTGACCTACGCGGGACCGAGATGGTGGTGCTCAGCGCTTGCGAGACCGGCTTGGGCGACGTTCACATCGGCCAAGGCGTAGCGGGCCTGCGGCAGGCGTTTCAGTTGGCCGGCGCGCGGAGCGTCGTCGCCAGTTTGTGGCAAGTGCCCGATCAGGAAACGGCGCAGCTCATGGGAGTCTTCTTCGAACGATTGGCGGCCGGCGATGACAAGTCCCAGGCGCTGCGCACCGCGCAGTTGGCCTTGTTGGCGGCCGGGCGAGCGGAGAAGGGGCGTGCCGCTCATCCCTACTATTGGGCCGCTTTCACTCTGACAGGCGACTGGCGGACGCCCGAAGTCGAGCCCGTCCGCCAGCGTCCGGCACGGCCCGCCATGCAAAAGACGGTCGTGGTCGGTGCCGACAGCGCCGCGGTGATGGACGGTTCGCGGGTGATGGCCCGCGTGCGGCGCGGCACGCGCTTGGCGGTATTGGAACAGCGCGGCCAATGGTTGCGAGTCACTCCCCCTGGCTCCGATAAATCGGGTTGGATCGCGCTCGGTGAAGTGCGGGCCGAGGAATGACGAACAGCCGAACCATCGTCGTCCTGGCCACGCTCGACACCAAGGGTATCGAGGTCCAGTACCTGCGCGAGTGCATCACCGCGCGCGGGCACCAGGCTCTGGTGGTCGATACGGGCGTCGTCGGTTCGCCGGCCGCCGTTGCCGAGGTCACGCGCGAGGAGGTGGCGGCGGCCGGGGGCACCTCGCTGGCGAGGCTGCTCGAACGGCCTTCGCGCGAAACGGCAAGTCCGATCATGGCGGCGGGAGCCACCAAGATCGTCGCCGACCTGGTGGCGCGCGGCGCGGCCCAGGCCGTGCTCTCACTGGGTGGTACGCAGGGAACCACTCTGAGCACCGCGGTGATGCGGGCGCTCCCGTACGGTTTTCCCAAGATCATGGTTTCGACGATGGCCTCGGGCAATGTCGCCTCTTGGGTCGGCACCAGCGATATCACGATGATTTTTTCCGTGACCGACATCATGGGGCTGAACCGCTTCATGCGCAAGATTCTGGCCAACGCCGCCGCGGCCGCGTGCGGTATGGCCGAGGTCGACATGCCCTTGCGCGGCGGCGACACGAAGCTGGTGGGCGTCACGACGGTCGGCATCACCACCGCCGGCGCGATGCGGGCCGTTGAATGCCTGCAGCGCGCGGGCTTCGAGACTATCGTCTTCCACGCGGTCGGCACCGGCGGCCGCGCGATGGAAGAGATGATGCGTCAGGGCCTGATCAGCGGCGTGCTCGATTTTTCAATTATTGAGGTTTCCAACGAAATGCACGCCGCGCTTCTGGCCGGCGGACCCGACCGCCTCACCGTCGCCGGGCAATTGGGACTTCCTCAGGTGATCTGTCCCGGCGCCGTCGAAGTGCTCGTGTTCAACGAGCCGCACACCGTTCCCTCGCGGTTTGCCGGTCGCACGCTGGTGCGGCACAGTCCGCAGATCACCGACCTGCGATTGCAACGTGAAGAGATGGCGGCGGTCGGCGTCGAGGTTGCCCGCCGCTTGCAATCGACACGCGGAGGAGCGGTGTTTCTGGTTCCCCGCGGCGGTTTCGACAGTTATGCCGTTGCCGGGGGCCCGTTTCACGATCCGGAGGCCGACGCGGCCTTCGTCGCGGAAATGGCGGCGCATTTGCCGGCCAATATCCGCTTGATCGAGCGCGGCACGCACATCAACGATCCGGCGTTCGCCGAGGAAGCGGCCGAGACCTTGATCGGGCTGTTGCGGGGGCGGGGAGGTGGCGGCGTCGGCCCAGGCTAGGGTCTAGGAATTGACGTCGGTTTCCGGCATCACACCCGTTTCGACGGCGGTGCGAAATCCCTCGGGGCTCGCTTGCCAGGTGGCGCGGTAGGTGGCTTCGAGCGGCACCAAAACGTGAAAGTCGCAGGTAAGGAAGAGCGCCAGCCGTCCGGCAGACCCACATGAAACGGTCTTGAAATCGTTCGCACAGCTTCTTCGACGGTACCAGCGACCTGGCGTTGAACCACGTGCCAGTTGGCGCTGGCAGCCCCCGCGACGAGGTTTCGCTGGAGATTCTCGCCGTTTTCGGAAGCAGGGGGGACACAACTGTCCGCACTGTCCGCACCGCCCACCTCATGAACGCAAATGTCAAGTTTGACAATCGGTTACGTCGTTTGTTGGTGCGGACAGTCGTCTAAATTTCAACTGTCCGCAACTGTCCGCATGGCGAATGCCTATGCCTCCTAACTCTCCCAGTCGCGTAGAACAGAGAAACTTTGTGCGTCACCACCGTCACGGCGCCAAAAAAACCGTCCTCGGATGTCGGCGGATGCTGGCCGCGCAGTGTCGCCCCATGGATTGCCAAAAAAAAAAGCAAAAATCTCCGCCCGGCTTTGCAACTTCTGTGCATTCTCGTGTTTTTCGCGGCTATCGTTTGCGGCTAGCGGTCGAATTCACCGGCGATCGTCGCCCTATAGCGATATCGTTGCACCGTCTCTAGGCGTTAAGGTGAGCCTTCAAGCGATGCGAACAGTCCCAGCGCCACCCGGCCTGCGGTCGGCTGACCCGGCCCAGGCCGCTTCGCGTGGCACGGGTGCCACAGGGCAACCGGAGGCATCCCCCTGTCTGACGAGCGAGACGTAGGCAGGTTGGAAACCTGCCCACGACGGTTCCAAAAGCGCAACGAAACCGGGCGCTTTGACTGAAATCGAGCGCATTTTTTTTGAGATTATACCTTCCCATGGTTATACCTACCGGCGGCGCCATGACCTCGTGGGCCGGCCAACTGACGCTTGTACTACGGTCGTGGTTCCCAGCGATGGTTCGCACCGCTATGCTGTTGAGCCGATGGCGAGATCGCCGACGGAAATTGTTGGTCAGGAAAAAGGGTTCGGGGTTTAAAAAGCGAGAATCACAGGCAGATGGCCCGACGCTATTCCCGCCGCGAGTTCCTCGAACGGCTGCACGCCGAGATCGGTCGTGGCCGGCCGCTGGTAATGACCGGTGCCGGCAGCGGCATCTGCGCCAAGTTCATCGAGCGCGGTGGCTGCGACATCATTGGGGTCTACAACACCGGTTATTTCCGCATGCAAGGCTATGGTTCGCTGGCCGGCATGTTGCCGATCGCCGACGCCAACGAGTTGGTGTATCAGACGGCGCGTCGAGAGATCCTGCCGCAGGTGCGCGAAACGCCCGTCGTCGCAGGTGTCAACGGCGTCGATCCGCTGCGCGACATGCGGCTGTTTCTCGAAGACCTGCGGCGGATCGGCATCTCGGGCGTCCACAATTTCCCCACGGTGGCCTGGTTCGACGGTGAGTTCCGCCAGACTTTGGAGGCGACCGGCCTGGGTTACCAGCTCGAATTGAACATGCTCAATATGGCTCGGGAATTGGATCTCTTAACCGTCGGTTACGCCTTCAATGCCGACGACACTGACCGACTGATGCGCGACGCCGCGCCCGACATCTTTATTTTCCACGCCGGCATCACCCGCGGCGGCGCGACAGGCTACCAGGGAGCTTCGGCATTGGAAGAAACAGCCCGCCGAAGCCAAGAGCATTTCGAGCTTGCCCGGCGGATCAAGCCCGACGTGGTTCTGCTGGCCCACGGCGCCGCACTGGCCAATCCCGCCGACGCTCAATATCTGTTGGACCATACCGATTGTCAGGGAGTGCAGTTGGGTTCGGCGATCGAACGCCTGGCGATCGAGGAACCGCTTGAGCAGCGTGCGGCCGCGTTCAAGAGCGTGCGTTTTCCGGCACAGCGGTCGCCCGGAGGCCCTGGGGACGATTGAAATGGTTTATCGAGGGTAGGGTCGCGAACTGGCCGGGGCATCGCTGACGCTCTGCCGCCAGCCGCCATGCCCTCGTCGCAAGGGTCCTATTCTCGGCCGCTCGAAGTCATCATACTTGGACCAATTGCATGTGTTACTTTCAACCCAGGAACCGCGCCAACTTCTCGCGCGTGGCGGGCGTTTCGAGGTCGGCCTTGCCGAAGCCGGGCACCGCTCCGGCGGCGATGGCGGCGGCCTGGTGCTCGGGATAATTCGTCACGAGCATGATAGGTACCGCGGCCAGGGCCCGATCGGCTTGAATCGCATGCAGCACATCGATCCCGTCGCTGTCGTCGGCATCGAGCTTGCGGTTGATCAGCACCAGATCGAACGGTTTCGAGCGAAGCTGCACCATCGCGTCGTCGAGCCCGTCGGCCCGCGCCACGTCGGCGCTGAACTCGCGATCGAGTAGCCGGCGGATCGCGCCGTGGTCGAACGAACATTGGCCGATGTCGAGGACACGCTTGGGCATAGGCAAACTAATCGTCCTTCGCCGTCTCGTCGGCGGCCGGCTTGGCGCCTGAGGCAATGGCAAACAGGTGGTCCTTGTTGGCGATGAACAGCGTGTTGTTGGCAACGACCGGCGTGGTGTACACCGAATTACCCATCTCGATCACATGGAGCGGCTCGAAGTCATCACCATTTTTTGTCATGGCTTTCTCCTTATCGGGCGACAAGCCGAAGATCGAAATCTTCCCTTCCTCGTCGCCGACATACACCATATCTCCGACGATCAACGCCGAACCCCAGGTGGCCACCATCAGGTCGTGGGTCCAATGAACTTGCCCCGTTTTGGCGTCGAGGCAATGCAACAAACCGCTGAAGTCCTCCAGGAACAACAACCCGTCCTTGATCGCGACCGTTCCGCAAGTACGGTGCATCTGCTCTTCGAACTTGAGCTTGCCGTCGCCGTCCTGGTCGAAGCCGGTATAGTGCCAGACGGCGGCCGAGTTAGGATTGTCGCGGGCCACCTCGCCCTCTTCCTTGTTCACTGCTTGCAAGCGGCGCGTGTGCGGAATCGGATGTTCCAGGTCGGGGAGTTTGAACGCGAGCTCGCTGCTCACGTCTCCCCCCTTGTTCACAGGGTTGATGCACCAGAGGTGGCCGTTCCCCTCGCCGTGTTCCGGGTCCTCGCCGACGGCGACGTAAACCAGCCCTTCGTGAATCAACGGAGTGCCGATGATGTGGTTCCGTTCGCTGCGGCCGCTCACCGCGTATTTCGATTCCTTGGGGTTGCAGTCGAATTTCCAGAGCAGTTCCGGCTTGCCGTTGTCGGTGGCTTCACCCCGAAAAGCGTAGAGCCAGCCGTCACCGCCGCCGAAGAGCACCTGCGGCACACCGCCGATCACCGCATAGCTGGGCGACGACCACTGGCCGTGCAGGATCATTTTGCCGGGCGAATCGTCCTGCCAGATGATCTTGCCCGTATGCTTGTCGAGCGCCAGAAAACTGGGCGCCTGGGGCGAAGGGATGTTGACGTGCGAGTCATCGACGCCATTCGAGGTGCAGACGAACAGAATGTCGCCCACGGCGGTCACGGAGCAACTGCACATGTTGTGCTGCGAAACCTTAAGCTCCTTCATCATGTCGAGATACCAGACAGCGTCGGCCTCGTCCTCATTCTCGTTGGGCTCGCCTTTGAATGGTCCGTCGTTTTCGCCGTCGAGAAAGCCTTCGGTGTCGAGGCAGGCAACCTGGCCACGGCTGGTAACGAACCAGAGCCGATCTCCTTCGACCAAGGGCGCACAGCAGATGCCCTGGTACTCCCAGTCGTGAACACGGCCCGTGGGAAGCTTCTCACTGGAATGCTGCCAGAGGAATTTGCCGTCCGCCTCGCTGAAGCAAAGGAGGCAGCCCAGGTCGACAGCGTTCGGGTAACGAGCGAGGTAGCCGGCGCCATTGTTCGTGCCGACGTAGATCTTGCCGTTGGCCACGACGGGGTTGCCGTAGCTCTGAGAACCGAGCTGGGCCACCCATTTGATGTTTTTCGCCTTCTCCCGTTTCCACTCGTTCCCCTCGAATTCGCCGATTTCCCATTCAACGGGAATGTTTTTGGCGTCGGGCGTGTTGTTGCGCGAAGGCGAGCCGCCCCATTGACCCCAATCGTGCGGGCCGATACCTACGACGGCAGGCTGCGCGTCAGCCGCCGGCGCGGCGTCGGCGGCGGGTTTGTCCGAAACGGGCTGATCGGGTTCCGCCGAGTCCGCCGCCGGCGCCACGTCGGTGGCTGGCCCTACTTCCGTCACCGCGGGGGTCTCGTCGGTGGCGTCTTCGCCGGTGTCCACGGCAGGTTCAGCCGCGGGCTGTTCGCTGTTCACCGTCGTGGAGGAGTTGTCGGTTGGCGACGAATCGACCGCATTGGCTTGCGCCTTCTGCGACTTGGCTTGCGCGCCTCTGGGCATTGCCGGCTTGTCGTCGGACGAACATCCCAACGTCAACGCGATCAGAGCACCGGCCATGAACGTCCCGGCCAAAGCAAGCTGGTTGCGAAGCAATGGTTTCATCGATCGGTATCTCCGTTAATTGGCAGTCACGGTAATGTTGTCCAAGAAAATTTCCGCGTCGCTGGCGTCGCCGTACAAGCCGGGGCTGCCGACCACGTTCGGGGCTTCGTCGACGGCCTCGATCGTCCATTCCGCCGGCTCATCCTCGCCACGCGGCCAAACCTTCCCCTTGAGCACGGCCTTTCCATCCTCGACGGCGGCGCGGAACTTCATCGTATACCAGACGTCGGGCTTCCAGGCGAAGGGGACCGTTTTCGAAAACCGGTCCAGTTCGGGGGTCCAGCTTTGTATGCGCAGCTCTTGCGAGTTGCCCAGGAGAACGAGTGTGTAACGCTGGGCGATCAGCCCCATGTCGGGCTGCTTGTCATTTCGGACCGAGCCGCGCAGGTCGGACTGAATGGTATAGTCGTGCAGGTCATCCTGGCCCATCCAGCCCTGGCTGCGGGTCCCCAAGGGGATCGTCGATATTTTGACCATCACGGCGTTCCCTTCGACCTTGCGAGGCCCGCGTTTCACCGCTAGCGCTATGTCGTTGGGGCCTTGCATCGCAAGAGTCCATTCGGCCAGCACCTTTTCGTCCTTCAATACATCCAGTGCCTCGCCCAATTCGCGCTGTGCGTCGTCCACGCTCTTGACCGTCGTGTCGAGATCGAAGAAGCGTAAGAGGTCGATCATGCGCTGCGGCGGGCGGACTTCGAACTTGGCCTCGTTCGGCTTGGGACCGTTGACGAAGCTCGTCGTCAGATAAATGTACATCCGGCCGGCGCGAGGGTTTCGTTGATTCAGCGATTGCAAAAGGTCGTCGTCGAGCGTGATGTGCCGGTAGCGGCAGCCGACCCAAGTGACGGGCACCTGGTCGTCGTCGAAATCGTACTTCCAATCCAAGGGGGGTACGATTCGCACGCGGGCCTTGCCAGAGAGTTCACCCACCTTGACGGTGACCGTGGCGGCCAGTTGTTGATTACCTTCGCTCGCCTTGAATACGCCCTGTTCGTCAATTTTTCCGCCGCCGGTCACCTCGAAGCTTGGGTCGACGGCATCGCCGATCGGTTGTCCGATGGAATTGAACATTCGGACCTTATATTGAATGCTTTCGCCCGGTGCGATCAGGGCCTCGGCCGGCACGACCTGCACCAGCGCCGCGACTTCGTCTGTTGTGGGTGGTTCTAACGGTTTCTCCGGCCGCTCGGCCAAGGCCGGCTCGGTTCCTTCACGACCCAGGCAGTACAAATTCTCAGTCGTCGGCAGATAGATCTTGCCGTGCGAGACGATGGGTGTGCCGTGAATCTCCTCACCCTGAGGGAACCGCACTTTCGCTTTGATCTTGAGGCCCTTTGCGGTCGGCTCGAGTACGTGCCAGACGCTCGTGGTGCAGGCGTATAGATTGCCGTCGGCGTAAAGCAGGCTGGCCCGCGCGATCGTACCGGTCAGCCGAGTCGGTTTGCCGAGTTTCTTGCCGGAGGCGGCTTCGAAGGCGTAGAGCAGGTTGCCATCGTCCAAGGCGTAGACGCGCCCGTCGACGACCAAAGGCGAACTCTTGCCGACCATCACTTCTTTGTGCTTCCAGACCACGCCCGACTTGGTAATGTCCATACCCAACGGACCAGGTTCCGCCCGCGTGACGCCGTTGATGGCGCCAAAGGCGCCCATCACCGTGTCGCCGGGGTTTTCTTCGCTATGGCCGATATAGACCATGTCTCCCTCGACCACCGGCGACGTGTTGATGCCGCGGTTGCAAAACTGGCACGACCAAATGGGCGCGCCGGTGCGCGGCTGGAAGGCCCACACGCCGCCGTCCCCCGAGCCGAAAACCAGCATCTGTTGGCCGCCGATCACGGCGACCGAGGGCGTGCTATAAGTAGTGTCCTTGGGGCGGAGCCGGGTGCCGTTGAACCAAACGACCTCGCCAGAAAGTTTGTCGAAGGCCAGGAAGCGGTGGGCGGGCACGGCCATTTCGCCCCACCCGATGACCACCGCGCTGATGATCACCAGGTCTTCGAAGATCACCGGTGTGTTCGTCCTTCCGCCGTAGGTGCTGAGGCAACCGAACTCCTCGGAAAGCGAGTGCGACCAGAGGGTCTTGCCCGTCTCGCCGTCGATGCATTGGAAGTAGTCGCAGACCCCCAGCGCGTAGATGTTTCCCGTCGCCGGATCGCCCGCGACGCACGACCAGCCGACCCGCTCCTTGGGCACGGCGGTGAGGAACACGTTGAACTTGTTTTCCCAGACGATCTCGCCTGTCGTGGCGTCGGCGCAGATTACTTTTTCGCCTTCGCGCGGAGTGCCCGGCTCGTTGTTGGCCAGGGTGTAGAGCTTGCCGTTCATCACGATCGGCGTCGACCGGGTGGCCAATTCCGGGCGCTTCCAGAGCAGGTTTTCGCCCTCTTGGCTCCAACTGTCGACGAGCCCGGTCTCGCGCGAAATGCCATTCTGCTCGGGGCCTCGCCAGGCGGGCCAATCGAGCGGGTCGGGCTCTGCGAGCGCGGCCGGCACCAACAAAAACAGCAAACCCAACGCACTCCAAAGTATCAAAGCATTGCAACTCAATCGCATGGCGGGCTCTCGGTGGGGCCGGTTGAACCGGTTCGGGCGGGCGGGTGCTATCGTGTAGGATACGCCGTCACCACCGCTTGGGCAAGCCGTACCTTGACTCGAGTGACTTCACGCCGGTACCAACTTGCCAGATTGCCCGGCTTCACGCCGCGAGGGTCGCTCGACGTGGGCGACGGACCTTGTTTTGGCATCGTTGGCCGTCAAAGTCGAGCCACTTTACGGGCCTGGAAAAGTTCCCCCACGAGGAGCCTTAAGCCATTTGGCGAAAATTACTTCGGTGTGCTCAAGGCCCCTTTGCAAGCCAGCCGATACGGTAGTTGTCCCTCAACGAGGAAAGCGTGCCGACCGTGGCACGTTAGGGGAGCACCAGGAAACCGACTCGGCATTATCGGGCCAAGGAATGGCTCGACGGTCCTGGGGCCATAACCTTGTGAACTGTGGGCTCCGACCCACGCTGTACGAACTAGCAAGAAGCGCCAAACGACACTCACCAACCGGTTCTCCGCCACCGTAGAACCACCCGCGGTCGGAGTGATCCCTCCCGCCAATTTGTGCGAACCGTGTCGCGAAAGCTTGCCTGCCAGTCGCGTTGCAGCGCGCCGCCCCAGTTCCCTGCAAAGGAGACGTTGCTCGATGAAATGGAACATGTTTTTTGGAGCACTCGTTGTTAGCATGGGTCTCTGTAGCCAGAGCTTCGGGTTCGACCTCCTCAACCGGATGTTGAACCGGGGGTGTGGCTGCTGCGAGACCAAGTGCTGTGAAACCTCATGCTGCGAGCCGACCTGCTGCGATGCAGGCGCTTGCTGCGAGCCGACCTGCTGCGAGCCCGCCTGCTGCGAGCCCGCCTGCTGCGAACCGGCCTGCTGTGATTCGTGCAACAGCTGCAATAGCTGCTGCGACACCGGCTGCAACACCTGCTGCAAGAAGCGCTGCAAGTTGTTCGGCCGTCTGCGTGGTTGTTTCGATCGCTGCTGCAAGTCGAGCTGCTGCGAACCGGCCTGCTGCGAGCCCGCCTGCTGCGAGCCCGCCTGCTGCGAACCGGCCTGCTGCGAGCCCGCCTGCTGCGAGCCCGCCTGCTGCGATAGCTGCAACAGCTGCAATAGCTGCTGCAACAGCTGCACCCCGTGCTGCAAGAAGAAGCGCTGTGGCTTGTTCTCTCGCCTCTTCAAGACGCACAAGTGCTGCAAGTCGAGCTGCGATAGCTGCTGCAGCACCGGCTGCGATAGCTGCTGCCACACGGGCTGCAACACCGGCTGCAACAGCTGCTGCAATAGCTGCTGTGGCGGACACGGTGGTGCCTCGGCCCCGGCCGCCGGTGGTGGCGATGCCGCCCCGACTCCTCCCGCCCCGATGCCCGATGCCTCGGCTTCGAAGCGGAACATTAGCCGGAGCCTGGTCGTCCGCAACTAAGCTTGCGGAAGCGGTTCTGTAGATTCTTTCACCCCGCCCGGAACGCAAGTTCCGGGCGGGGTTTTTTCGTAGGGTTAATGCATTTCCGACTCGCAGGTCCCAACGCCCCCGCGAAGGAAATTGAATTGCACGTTGGGGTGATCTGCCAAAAGCGACATCGGCACCGCCGCGTCGGGAATCCGCTTTGAGATCATCCAGCTCGTGAGCCGCATCCCAAAGGGGTTGTCGTGGCAGCCGGCGTGCCAGATCGAGACCTTCTCGGCCTGCCACGTTTCGACCGGTCCTACCGAGATCGCCTGCGTGGGCACGTTCGTCACCACGCCTCCCCCCGACGTCCGCGCGTTCTGGATGATCGTCATCGGGTGCAAGTCGACCACTCGGGTCGCGAGCTTGCGGTACTCGGCAGGGCTCGGCGGCTGGTCGCGGTGCGATCCTTCGCGCTTGGGCGGATCGTTGAACGCCCAATGCTTCACCTCCCCTTGCCCCCCCTGCATGACGACGCAACGGGCGTGTCGATAGCTCTCGATGTAATCCCGCGGGTCGGCCTTGGGAAAGTGGATATTTTCACGGGGCATCCGCAACTCAGGCCGTATGCGGTTGAAGCACAGCTCCAGGTCGGCCCGCGCGAAGCTCAAGGGAAAATCCTCCGGCGCTTCACGGCCATCGACGACCCACTCGTCCATGCCCCAGAAATGCGCGTGCTTGAGGTCCAGCTCCAGTTCGTTCACCAGCCGGGCGACCAGCGGCAATTGCTCGGTAGGACCGATCGGCCCGCAAATGCCCGCCGGACGGTCGCAGGTGGCCTGCTTCCAGGCCACGATGTACTCCAGCGCCTCGGCCAGATAAAAATCTTCCACGGTCTCGTAGAACCTGACCGTGAAGCCGGGCCGCGAAAGGGCGAGCAGGTCGTCGGCCGTGAGCCGCGCGGCGGCGTCGAGAATTTCGCGGTCGAGCGTGGTGTAGTCCCACCACGCCGGGCTGATCTTGCTGATGGGTCTCATCGGTTGGCCCTCGTTGGCTAATCGCTATGCATGCGAAGGCGATTATCGGCGGCGGTCACGATCGACGCAACAGCCCCGGTGCCTCGAAGCCTTCACGAGTGGTCCCTCGGGCGATATCGAGATGGTGGCTGGTGGCAGAGCGTCAGCGATGCCCCAGCCACCGTGACTATCGCATTCACGGCCGCGCGGTATCGTTGGAGCCGCGTGGGCTAATCGGCCGTCTTGGCGAAGTATTCGTCGCTGGCGACCATTTCGGCAATGATCTGCTCATCACGCTGGCCGGCGGCGAGCTGGCCGACGAAGGCATCGAGGCCCCGCGGATCGGCCGGCCGGTCGAGGAGCCGTTCGTACAAGCCCGACACCAGGTCGCGGCGGTACTCGTCGCTGCCGAAGATGATCGCCGCCACGCTGGCCGGCGTGGCGCCCTTGGCCATGATCGCGTCGTAAAAAACCCGCCCCGAGGCGTCGACCGTGCGGCCTAGCGCGTCTTGGAATAGCGCGTCGAGGAAACCGTCGTTGGTGCCGCCGCCGCGCGATTGACGATACTCGGGCGCGCTGACCAGGATTGCGGCCAATTCCTCGTCGGTGCCGCCGTCGTACAGAAACGCTGTCCAGTGTTCCAGGCCACCGGCATCCGGCGCGCGGTGCAGATAAGTTTCGTAAAGCGCTTGCACCTCGTCGCGCTGCTCCTCGCGTGGGAGCGCCAATTGCACGATCTCATGCGCCAACTGGCTATGGCTCTCGCCGGCATCGAGCTTGGCGGTCCAGTAATCAAGCCCGCCTTGTTCCGCCGCGCGGTCGAGCACGTCGCGGTAGATTTCCATCACGAAACGCTGGTTCGCCGTGCCGCGCGTGCCGTCAGGCAGCAGTTCTTCAAGAATCGTAGCCTGAGTCGTGACGGTCGCCGATAGCCCGTCGCCCGAGATCGCGACCGAAACCGGGTAAACGCGCTCATCGGCGTAGGTGTGCGAGCCGCTGACGGTATACGTTCCGCCGGCGAGGGCGACGCTGCCGGCACTGGTCGCGCCGTCGCCCCAGTCGATCGTGGCGCTGAATTGCATGCTTGGACCGGGGCCGGCCGGGACCGAAGCGCCGCTGAGCGTGAACGTGGCCACGGCCACGCCTGAAAGCGGCGAAAACTCGAAGCCATTGACAGCAACGCCGACGCCCGAAAGCGATTGCGTGCTCGTGCCGGACGCGATCGCCGTGCTGGTCGCCGTTGCCGTCGCGGCGTTCTCGTGCGCAACCGTGACGGCGACGGATTCCGTTCCGGCACTCGCGTAGCTGTGGCTTCCGCTCACGGTGAACGTGCCGCCGAACTCGTTGATCGCGCCGGGTGAACTCGTGCCATCGCCCCAGGCGATCGTGGCCGAATAATCGGCCAACGCCTCAGCGCCGCCCGGATCGGTGAACGTGGCCAAGGTCTGGCTGGCTGAAGCACTACCCGCCGCGGCTGTGACCGTGAAGCCCCCATTCTCCGCGACGGCCGGATCACTCACCACGGCCGTGCTGGTTGCCGTGGCGTCCGGCGCGCCGGCGTGCGTGACGGCCACGGTTGCCGTGTACGTCCCCTCTTCGCTATAGGCGTGCTGCCCGCTGACCGTAAACACACCATTGCCGTCCGGCCCGCTGATCGTACCGGCCGCGGCGCTCGTGCCATCGCCCCAGGCGATGCTGGCGGAGTAGCTGGCGAGCGCCTCGGTGCCGCCGGGATCGGTGAACGTCGCCACGGCCTGGCTGGCGGCCGTGCTTCCTTCGGCGGCGGTGTAGGTGAAGCCGCCCGTCGCCGCCACTGCGGGGTCGCTCGCCAGCGCCGTGCTCGTCACCGTTACAGCGGGCGCGCCGGCGTGGCTCAACGTGACGTCGATCGTATAACTCCCCTCTTCGCTGTAGGCGTGCTGCCCGCTAACAGTAAACACGCCGTTGCCGTCCGGCCCGCTGATCGTGCCGGCCGCGGCGCTCGTGCCATCGCCCCAGACAATATTCGCCGAGTAGTTGGCCAGCGCCTCGGCGCCGCCGGGATCGGTGAACATCGCCACGGCCTGGCTGGCGGCCGTGCTTGCTTCGGCGGCGGTGTAGGTGAAGCCGCCCGTCGCCGCCACTGCGGGGTCGCTCGCCAGCGCCGTGCTCGTCACCGTTACAGCGGGCGCGCCGGCGTGGCTCAACGTGACGTCGATCGTAAGGTTCCCCTCTTCGCTGTAGGCGTGCTGCCCGCTAACCGTAAACACGCCGTTGCCGTCCGGCCCGCTGATCGTGCCGGCCGCGGCGCTTGTGCCATCACCCCAGTCGATGCTGGCCGAGTAGTTGGCCAACGTTTCGGCGCCGCCGGGATCGGTGAACGTCGCCACGGCCTGGCTGGCGCCCGTGCTCCCCTCAGCGGCGGTGAAGGTGAAGCCGCCCGTTGCCGCCACTGCGGGATCGGAAACCGCGATGACGAACATCGCGCTGGGCCCGCTCAAACCGCCGGCCGCGACGCTGAAGGCGAAGGAATCGGCGCCCTCGGCGCCGGCGTGGTAACGAAGCCGGCCGTTGTTGATGTCGTCCTGAGTAAATGTGTTCCCTTGGGCCAGGGCCTGGCCCGCGAGCGTCAGCGTTCCCTGCTTGGGTGCCGCGGTCAGTGTGTAGACGATAGCGGACGGCAAGATCGTGCTGTCGGAATCGGTGGCTTGCAGCGTGGTTTGACTGATTGTCGCCGACGTACCCTCACCCAAGGCGAGGCCGCCGTTATTTGCCAGTGTGAGCGTAGCGACTGTCGCGTTAATGGTAAGCGTGGCCGTCGCCGTGGCCTGGATGCTTCCGGTCGTCAACGAGGTGACCGTGACTGTGACCGTGCCCGTTCCCATCGCCGACCCGCTCACATCAAGCAGGATGGCGCCGGTCGAAAGCCCGGGCAGAATGAAAATGGGTAGCGTTTGCGTCGGCAGGCCATCGAGGCCCACCAGGCTGGCCGTGACGGGGCCGGTGGTACTGCTGATCGTCGCCGAGTAACTGTCTTGGGTATTGCCCGTGTTGTTCACGTCGAGCAAGAACGACGTGGCGCCCGGCTGGGCCAAGGTTTGTTGGGCGGGGTTGAAGGCCGCCGTCATGCTTTGCGTCGGGGCGATGGTGAGATCGGCCGTGGCCTGGCTTTGCACCGAGCTATTGGTCGCCGATGTGGCGATGCCCGTTAGCGGAAGGGCGCCCGCGTCGGCGAAATTTACCGCGCCGGTCGTCACCGGCACCATCTGGCTGGCGCCCGCGGCCAGCGTGACCAACTGCGCGCCCAGCTTCGCAACCAGCCCGGCCGGGCTGGCCAGCGCCAGGTTGAAGGTGTCGCCGGCGCTCCCCGTGTTGGTCACTTTTAACTGGAAAGTTCCTCCGGGAGCACCGCTGACGGGAGTGAGCGCCACCTGCACGCCAGTGGCAAGCACGTCGAGCGTGCCGTCGGCCGTGGAGGTGGCGGTCGAGTTGGTTTGCGAAGTGGCGGTGACGCTGAACGGGTCGCTTTCGGCGGCCGCGCCCTCACCGGGCGTCAGAGTAATCGTAACGTCGCGGAAGTTGCTCACTCCGGGCGGAACGTCGATGGTCGTTTGCGCGAATGTGCCTGTCACTCCCGTCGGCAGGCTGTCGGTAAGGGCGAAGGTCTCATCGGCGCTGCCCGTATTGGTGACTTGCACGGTGTAGACCGCCGCGGTGTCCTGTCCGGCGCTGGCCGTCGAGGGCGTGAGCGCGACGACGACGCCGTGCGAGTCGGGGTCGGGCGGGTTTGCCGGCGTGCCGACCAGCGTCAAGGTGGCCTGCGCCGTGCTCGGGTCGCCACCACTGCCGTCATACGCCAACACGGTGAAGTCGTAATTGCCGTCGGGAGTAAACTCGTCGGAGGTCAGAGTCAACGTCACGGTGAGCGATCCGTTGGCCGGAACCGTCGCAGACGACGGCAGGCTGACCCAGTTCGCCGGCAGGCCCACCACCGACAAGCCGAAAGTACTGTCACTAGGAAACGGGTTCTCGAGAGTGATCGTGTAACTGGCCGGTGCACCCGGTTGCACGGTCTGATCGGCGGGACTCAGACTCATCTCCTCCTTGGTGCTGACAAATTGTGGCGGCAGGTCGAGCGTCGCACTCGTTCCCTGGTCGGTGAAATTGACCGTGCCCGGCCCTGCCACCTGGAGCGATTGGCCCGGCTGCAAGTCAGTCACCTGCGTTTGCCAAGTGAAGGTCGGCGCCGCCTCGCCGAAAGCCAACGATTGCTTCCAGCTATAGGTAGTGAAGTTCGCGCCTGCCAACGTCGAGGTCGGCGGGATGTTGAACGAGCCGGGCACCACCGACAAGCTGGCGTTGATGGGCACTTCGACCGAAGCGGTGAAGGGAATGCTCGCAATCGGGTTGATCTGGTAGATCAACAGCCCCGACGAGCTGGTTGTGTAGAGCAGATTGCCCGAGACGGCCATCTCGTTGGCCAGCGCCGGCACGTTGTCGCTGGTGACGACGATGTTGTTGGGATCGCTCACGTCGGCCAGCAACAGCACGTCGTTGCCGTTGACGAGCCCCTCGCTGACGGCGAACTGGTGGTTGCCGATCGGCAACGCCGAGATCTTGTTCACGCCGGAAGCGGGAAAGACGGCGTTGGTGACCAGCATCGTGCCGACGAGCGTCGGGCTTGCCGGGCTGCTGATGTCGAGCACAGAAAGCGTCATGCTGCCGTTGACGCCGGGACCACCATCACCACCCGTTCGACCCACGACCAGCGCCTGGTTGCCTTCGATGGCCACGTCGACCGCCTGGTAGGTGTTCGGGATATCGACCTCGCCGAGCACTTTCATGTTCGTTGGATCGGAGTAGTCGACCACCAGCACTCGCCCCACGCCGTTCTGAGTGTCGCCTCCGTTGGTCGTGGTGCTGGCGATGTAGGCGATCTGGCTATTCACGATCGTGGCGCCGAATTGATTGGTCAGCGAATCGGCGTTGCTCGTATCGGGGAAGAGCACGCCCTCGAGCACCGGCGCGGCCGGTTTGCTGACGTCGATGGCCAGCACGTTGCCAACTTGCCCATCGAAGACGATGCCGGTGAAATGAAACGCCGTGGTTGGTATCAGCACGGTATTGCCGACGACGGCCATGTCGTTCAAGAAGCCGCTGTTGAACGGCGTGCCGCTCAGGCTGTTCGCAAACTGGGTCGTGCTGACGAGCGTGGGCGCTAGCGGCGCGGCCAATGAGTAGACCAGCAAGGTGAACGGGGCCACGTCGCCGGTCGAATTCAAGATGGTCGAGCCGACGATCAAATAGTTCGTGCCGCCAATGTTGTCGACACGGGCCACGGTCAGCCCGCCTTGCACGATGTCACTTGCGCCGAATGCCCCCTCGTCGACCGGTTTGGCTGGATTGGTGACGTCGACAATGTCGATGCCGTTGGTGCCCGCCACATAGGCCAGGTCTTGTGCGCCGTTGATGAAGAGCGCCACGCTGGTGCCTGTAGGTGTCGTTTGCACCTGGCCGTCGAGTGTGAGGGGATCTGGCAAGGTGATTTGGCCCTGCACCGCCAGCGTGTTGGTGACTGTGCTCACGCCCGGCGGCAACGTCGTGGGGCTGACCGACAGGCTGGCGGTTACCGGCGTGCCCACGAGCACGCTTCCCTGGCCGATGGCGCCCGGAATGGGGTTGCCCGAAGTGTCGGTGATGGTCACGTTGATGGTGTAACTGCCCTGTGCCAGCATGCTGGTGTCGAAGCTGCGGAGATCGACGGTGGCCAATGAGGTGCTGATGGTGAGTGTCAGAGGGACGGGCGTCGAGGTGAAAACCACGTTGCCGCCACCGTCGGTCACGGTGTAAGAGGCCAATGCCGATTGGGTTTCGTTGACCGAATTGAGCACCTTGGCCGTGACATCGACCGTTGTGCTCAAACTGCCGGCGGGCACGAAGGCGGGGCTGGCTTCGACCGAGGGTACATTGACGAAGCTGGCAGGCACTGTCAGCGTGCCGTGGACGGTTTGGCCGATCGAGGTCAGCCCCTGCGCGGAAACGACGATGACGACGAAGTCGACCGGCGTGAGCGGGTCGGGTTCTGTCACTTCCAGCGTGGCGCCGTCGGTGCCTCCGAACAGTTCCTCACCCGGCTGCAGGGTGACGCTGGTAATCGTCTGGCCGTTTTGTTTGAACACGCCCTGGCCGCCGGCGGCTGAGCCGTAATTGAGGACATATGTGGCCGTCTGATTACCGACGTTGCGCAGGTCGAGCTCGAAGTCGGCCGGCGCTCCGGGCAGAATCGTGGCCGTGTTCGGCACGAGGCTCACCGTGAATCCGTAGGCTGCTTCGTCCAAGAGCGTCTGTGCCAGTGCGGACAGATCGGTGCCTAACGTCGTCAGCGCGGCTTGCACGTCCTTGGCGGTGGTGGCCTGCACAACGGTCGCGCCGTCGGTGGTAAGCGTGGGCGCGAACGAGCTGACGAACGTGTCTGCCGAGAGCAGGCCGGTGACGGCGGTCAGGCTTGCCTGCACCTGGCTCCGCGCGACCGCGTCAGTCGCGTTTTCGACCAGGTTATCGAGCGCCGTGGCCAGGTCGCCCAGCCGGTCGGCTAGCGCCGTGTTGCCAAGCTGCGTGGCGGCAAACGAGGCGTTGGCGATCGCATCGGCACCCGGCGCAACGACTTCGACCGGGATTTCGAGCGTCTGAATCGTAGGCTCGGCCGCCATTTCGACCGCCGGCAAGCTGAACGCCGTTCCGCCAATTGTGACGGTCGCACCCGTGGCAACCGGCAGCACTTCGTCGGCCGTCAAGCCGTTCAGGTCGGTTTGCCAGGTGATGGTTTGCGTGCCCAACGCGGCAAGGTTGAGGTTCCACTCCAGCGTTTCGGTGCTGGCGCCGTTGATGATTTGCGTAGGAGCCAGGCTGAACGAAGTTGGGTCGATCGTCACGCCGCCCGTCGTGGGCATGGTCACTTCGGCCGTGACGGCCTGGTTGAACAACGCGCCCAAGCGGTAGACCGCCATCCCCGTAGCGCTGGCGGTGAGTAGTTCGTCACCGAAAACCGCCATGCCATTGACGTTGTTGGACACATCGACCGTGCTGACGGCGAGATGGGTTGAGTCGGTGGCGTCGACAGTCAAGAGCACGGGCAAGCCGATCTCTTGCACGTCGCCCACCGCAAACAGGCCGTTGCCCAGGGCGATGGCGGAAACGGCGCCGGTTGAGCTTCCTGCGGTGAACTGCGCGGCGGGCACCTGCGTGTTGCTTAAGATCGTCGGATTGGCGGGATTGGAGATACTGAGCAGCGTGAGTGTGACATTGCCGCTCAGTCCAATGGCCGTGGGATCGGCGAACGGGTTCGTCCACCCCCCCGAGCTGCCGACCACTAGCGCCTGATTGCCTTGGATGGCAATAGCCAGCGCGTGAATGGTGCCGGGAATGCTAAGCGTGTTGACGACCGACAGGTTGGCAGGGTTGCTGTAGTCGACCACCTGCACCACGCCAGAACCCGTCGCGGTTACGTTGCCGGTCGAAGTGGAACCCAGGACGTAGGCCAGCGAACCATTCACGGCCACAACGCCGTGCTGGTTGTTGGCGCCTCCGTCGGGCGGACCCACCGCATTTGCGAGCGAACCGGCCACCGCCGGAGCGGCCGGGTTGCTGACGTCGAGCGAAACCAGGTTGCCGAATTGATCGGTGATATTGCCGTTTTCGTCGTAGTTGATTCCCCCGGTCGTCGCCAAGGCCGTCGAGCCGTGGACAAAGAGCGACTGCACAAACTGATCATCGACGGGCGTGGTGCTCACGAGCGTCGGGCTGCGTGGGTTGGCCAGCGAATAGACGAGCAGATTGAAGTCGGCTGTGGCGCCGCTGGTGTCCTGGCTGGCCACGAGCAGGTTGTTGCCGGAAACTTGCACCCGGTTGTAGCCGCCCTGCGCCAGGTCGCTGCCGCCGAACGTCTTGACCAGTTGCGGGCTGGCGGGGTTGGTCAAATCGACGATCGAGATATCTTGCGTGCCGGCCACATATGCCAGGCTGCCCAGCACGGCCACGCTCTCGGCGGCGCCGTCGGTCGCCAGGTTGCCAAGCTGAGTATTGCTAGCGATCGTGAGCGTGTCGGTGACCGTCGCATTGCCCGGCGTCTGCACGTTGTTGTCAAGGCTCAGGCTGGCCGTCACCGGCGAGTGGACCACCAACGTTCCCTGGCCGCCCGAGGCGCCGGCGATGGGCGTGCCATTGGTTTCCGTCACGCTGACGTTGATGGTGTAGGTGCCGGCGGTGAGCGGCGTCGTGTTGAGCTGACCGAGATCGACGGTCGAGGTGTCGGCCACGGCTGTAAGCTGGATGTGAGCCGACGTCGGACCAGACACGACCTTTCCAGTCGCGTCCATTACCGTAAACGAAACGAGCGCCTGCCGCGGCGAGGCGACGCCTTCGAAGATCGTCGCAGAGACGTCCACTGGCTGTCCTACTTCGATGAAGCCTTGTGGTGCAGGCGTCCCGCCTGGCAGGAGCGCAGCCGCGCCAACTGCACGTGCGGTCACCTGCAACACACTGACCACATCCTGGGCCGGCTGCGAGGCGTAGCTGACCGTCGCCGTGAGCGTGGTATTGAGCGGGGTACCGGCGTCGGGCGTGAGCTGCAACGGCTCTGTGGTCGACTGGCCGATCGCCAGCGACGTGGGACCGAGGTCGTTGGCCGCTAAGCCAGCGGGCGTGGTTACCTGGATGGCGATATTCTGCGAGGCATTGCCCGCGTTAGCTAATGTTAGCGTGGTTGTCGCCGTATTGCCTGGCGTTGTGCTTAGCCCCGTGGGATTGGCCGATGCCGTAACGGCGTCAATTTCGGGGATGGTCAGCGTGACCGTCACGGTCTTCGTGATCGACGCATCGGTCTTGCTGGTCGCCGTGACGTTGAACGAAATCTGCGTTCCCGGCGGCGGCAATTGGCTGCCGGTCGGCTGCAAGTAGACCCCCAAGATGCCGGTCTGTCCGGCGGGGACGGTGACGGTCGTGCCGCTGTTAAGGAGCGTGAATCCGGTTGGCGCATTGGAGAACGTCAGGTTATACGCATCGGCCGTTGGCCCGGTGTTTCGCATCGAGGCGCGGAACGCCGTCGGTAATTGCGCGCCATTAAAGGGCACTGTGAGCTGCGAATCCGGTGCGACGGAAAGGGTCATTCCGGGTGCAGTGGGGGTGACCGTCACCTCGACGGTCGACTGCGAGACAAGATCGGGATTGGTCGTTGATCGAACGATGACCTGAATCGGATATGTGCCGCCTTGCGTTCCGGGGGCGGGTGTGACGGTCACTTTCTGCGTATTGCCGATCGTCACCGTCCATCCCCTTGGCGCATTGACCGTCAGGTTGTACGTGTCGGTGAAGCTCGTCTGGACGTTGGCGTTGAACGATACCGCCGTATTCTGGTCTGTCGTCAACGTCGTCGGGCTCGGCGGAATGGTAAGCATGTTGCCGGCGTTCCCACTGAGTGTGACGGCGTCTGTTCCATTCCCGTTCGTTGAAACGTTGATTGTGCCGCTGTAACCAGTCAGCGTCGTCTCATGGGCGGTATCGACCACCACTCCACCCACGCTGAGACTGCCCGATCCCGGTCCCATTTCAACCGCGCCGTCGGTGGCCGTAATCGAAGCCGAGCCGGCGAAATTCGGCGAGCTCGTCGTTCCGCTGCCCGAAAACGTGGCCGCGCTCGTGGTGATCGTGTAGTTTCCGGCGGGCAAGGAACTTCCATTGAGCGTCAGGGCGCCGGTAATGAGTCTGACGATAATGTTACCAGAAATGGTTGCCGAATAGGCTTGCCAGTCGCCGCTGACACCGAGGTTTGGGGCACCTTGGGCGTAGAACGAAAGGCTGCCTTGCCCGTTAACGCCGTAGTCGACGTTACCGGACACCTCCATAGCGACCGAACCGGCACCGGCAATCGCGACGACTCCAGTGCCCAGTATGTTGCCGTTGGAATCTTTTACGACCGCGCTCGAGGCTTCGAACGACTGTGCCTGGAAACTGCTCGCCGTCGAGGATGACCACGTCGCATTGAGGTCGTTGGAAAGTTGGATGCTCGGCACCTGCACTCCGCCGGTGACGCGGCCGCCTGCCAGGTTGGCCGGAATCTGTTCGGAAGCGATTGCCGCGTTAGCCGTCGAGATTACTCGCTGCACATCGTACGACACGCCGTCGTTCGGCGGGTCGACACCGACGGTTTTTAGTGCAATATAGAGCCCCTCCAGGAAACCGGCGACATATGAAGTCGCGAGAACGCTTGGAAATCCAGAAGCCGCGGCCTTGCCAAGTTTTGCGGCAATGGCGGCTACAATTCCTACTAATCCGCTTCCTCCGACAACAGCCGACACAACACCCTTCCAGTCCGCGAGATTGTTTACGTAGAGCAAATCAGCCGTCACCGCTCCACTGAGAATACCCAGTAGGTGAAAGTATATGATTTGCGTTCCCGGCCCGAGGGCTCCAAAAGCAATGCGAGCGGAGAGTATAAAATCACCAATCGCCTCCCCTAAGGCACTATGACCTCCATCTTCGGTGACGCCGATCGTATCGCCGGTCGACGGATCCTCTTCATACCAACCCGTTGTGCTGGTGGTGCCGAGAAGGACCGGGTGTTGTGGCACGATGACGATCTTACCTGATTGGAGTGCGTCCGATATGCGAGCTCTTGCGTCCGCGGAGGCATCCAGGAGGGTATCGAGACTCGATAGGTCGTCGGGCGTCAGGACGATAAGCTGGATGCCTTGAGCCTGAGCGGCTTCGAAGACGTTTGCCGTATTGATGACCGTTTGGTTCGGTGGCGCGGCGTGCGCTACGGAGTCCCGCTCGCTCATGGTATCGGCAACACCGCGCGCTACGTTGAACGCAATCGCCACACTTGCGGATTGTCCAGGATCCGCAATCACCCTTGCTGCATTCCGCAGAAGGTCGATGCCGTACTCGACGGTCGCATCCTCCGACGCATCGACAAGTACACTCCCCGAAACGACGACCAAGCGCGGCTGATCGAAGTACGACACCACGTTCGAAACGCTGGCCAGTCGGCGCGTCGCCGCGTTGGAGACTTGGAACAAACTGGCGCTCTGTAACCAAGTTGTTTCCGTGACGAGGTTTCTAAGTAGCGAGTCGGCATCCGGTGGGACGGTCGTCCCTCCGTCATTGACTGCCGCCGCAAGGCTCTGAATGTCTTGAGAGACTTTTGCCATGAGTGGGTAAGGCGGCGTCGGATCGTGCAAGCCCGGAAGAACGTTAAGAGTGAAGACGTCGAATTGCGTCAACGCAGGCGCGCCATTGGGATCAACCGCGACGCTTGTCGCAACCAATCCTTGTCTCGCCGCGTAGCCGATACGATCAATGATCGTGTGTTCGAAGGTTTGCGCGGGCGCGTTCGGGCCACTAAGCGTTACATCCAGGAACAGGCCGGTGAGAACCTGGCTGCCAAATGGAAGATTCGTCAGCATCTCCTGGTAATCGGTGCCGCGGATGACCTGATCCTTACTCGAATCCGGGTTCGCTTCATCGCCGATTTGAATGTATGGCGAATAGGTATTCGTGGTTGACGTGAAGGCGAGTGCGCCGCCGCCGCTACTATGTACAAAGTTGCCGATCGTCAGCGGGTGGCCCACCAGATCGACGTCGTTGAATGTCTGATCGAGAACGACGGTGTCCCCCAGGCCGTCGCCAATGCCCAATGCCGCGGCGCCTTGGCTGTAGATCTCCGCGGTGAGCTTGACCTCCGTCTTCTGCCGTAGAATGTCCGCGACCTCGGTAAACGTATTGGTCGACGGCGTGGCGGCCTGGCCGATTTGCGAGCCGGCGAATTCGGGGTCGGCGTTCGTCATGCCGCTACCGGCGTCAAACTGAAACCAGAAGTGGTCCTTCGTCTCCGACAAAAGCTGCGGGTCGTCGGCAGGGTCCGATAGCTGAGTACCGGAGGGAATGTAGCCGACCGTCTGATAGCTGGCCGGAAACATTGAGAGGATGAGCTGCTGGGCCTGGGCGGTGGAAAGCGTTCCTTCCTCGTATTGCGCTGGAATGCCGCTGGCACGCATCAGGGCCACTCCCAGGCTGGCGTCGTCGAGCGAGTTGCCGGCGCTGCTCCAGAGCGTGCCGCGGGCGCCCCGCAAGGAGCCGACGTACGAGTTAAAGCCGATGTCGGTTTGCAGGAAGTTGAAGATCTGCTGCGGTTCGTAGTTCAGCTCCGCAGCCTTTTCTTGCACGTAGGGGTCGGTGGTGTTGGCGTCGGGCGTGCTCGCCAAGAGGTTTGCGGCGATGGCCGTCGAACGGAGCGTTGCCGGGGCGGTGGTCCACGTGACCATACCAGCATCGAGCGTGCCGTAGGCTGCGGCACCCGTGTCGAGCATCAGTGGCATGGTGCTGGCGAGCGAAACCGTGAGCGTCACACTGGCCCGGTCGAAGGGCTGGATCGTGCCCAGGCTCCAGGCTAGGTTTTGCCCGCTTTGGTCGGGCAGTTGCGAGGCGGTGTTGGAGGCGCTATTGAATGTCACGCCCGCGGCCAAGGTATCAGTCAAGAGCACGCCGGTGATGGGGTCGGCGGCCTGGTTGTAGACCGTGAGCGTGATCGTCTCGGTGTTGTTGGTGACGTCGGGCACGTCGTAGGCCGAGAGCGAGCGGCCAACGACGATGGTCGGCGGCAGGCTGTTCGCCCCGCCGATATCAAGCATCAGCCGCTCTTCGAGCGGCTGCCAGCCGAAACGGAAGCGGCAGAGGGAGGGGCCGGAAAAACGGAGCGAATCGGGACGGCGGCGACTGTGGCGACGGCGGTGGCGAAGCATGGCGCGAACCTCGGTGGTCTATGTCGAAATTCGGACTTCAAAGGTTGAGTTCCACGATCGACACGCTGATGAGTTCCCAAACGGCCGGGACGCCGATCAGCGCAAAATCCGTTGAAGAATATGCGCGATTCGGCGAACGTGTTACGCGAAAAATTGAAAAAAGTACACGTCGCGTTCTCTATCGAGGCCGTCCCGTCGTCGAATCCTGGCATTGAAGCGGGCATGGACCGCGCCGCGGAAGTTGCATCGTTTGGCGAATCCATTTAGCATGGGAGCCTGGCCGCGAGACTCGCCGCCGCGTCGCGGAGCAGGTTTCCACGGGCCATAGTCAATTTGACGCCCCTTGGATACGTGCTTATAAGGGCTGCCGAATGCACACCACCCCTATCAGCTTGCTCGAACAACTGCGCGGATCGGCCGACCCCAAGGCCTGGGCGCGTTTGGTGACGCTCTACACGCCCTTGATCTATTACTGGGCTCGCAGGACGGGCTTGCAAGAGCCCGACGCGGCCGACCTGGTGCAGGACGTGTTTGCGCTCTTGATCCAGAAGTTGCCCGAGTTCACTTACGACCGCCAGCGGAGCTTTCGCGGTTGGCTGCGGACGGTCACACTCAACAAGTGGCGCGAGAATGCCCGACGTCGCATCGGTTTGCCGATGGAGCCGGGACCGGTCGAGCTCGACGACATGCCCGATACGGCATCGGCGGAGGCGTTTTGGGATGATGAATACCGCCAGCAACTGGTCGGCCGCGCCCTGGAGCTGATGCGGACTGACTTCCAGGAACCCACCTGGAAGGCATGTTGGCAGTGCATCGTTGAAGGCCGCGGCGCTGAAGACGTGGCGGCCTCGCTGGGCATGACGGCCGGCGCGGTGCGGGCCGCCAAATTCCGTGTGCTCACGCGATTGCGCCAGGAGTTGGCGGGCATGCTCGACTGAAAGACCAAGCACACCACTTTCGCGTAACATTCGCCCCGGATCGCGCATATTCTTGATGCGGACAACCAAGTTTGCGAGAATCCGACTGTGCCAAACGTTTTCCCCTGCCCCGAGCCCGCGGAATTGGAACAATTGGCGGCCGGGCGCCGGTCGTCGGAGGAAGTCGAGCGGTTGGCCGGGCACCTCGAAGAGTGCCAGCGCTGCGCTGCGACTGTCGATTCGCTGCTGGCCAGCGATTCGCTGGTTCGAAACCTGGCGGTCCGCACCGCCGGCTTGCCGGCGGAAGAAGCCCTGGTCGTCGCCAAATTGATCCGTCGTCTTTCCGAACTGGCGCTGCTGCCGGCGGCGGTCACCGAAACGCTCACGGAACCGACGACGTCCGAAGTGCCGCGGCCGGAAATCGCTCAGGAACACTATGATTTTCTTTCCCCCGCCGAGGGGCCGGGCGAATTGGGCCGTCTTGGCGGTTATCGCGTGCTCAAGGTTCTCGGTGCGGGAGGCATGGGAGTGGTCTTCGAAGCCGAAGACCCCCAACTCAAGCGCCTGGTGGCGCTCAAAGTCATGAAGCCAGCTTTGGCCGCCAGCGACTCGGCCCGGCAACGATTCCTGCGCGAGGCCCAGGCGACCGCGGCTTTGGAGCACGACCATATCGTCGCGATCTACCAGGTCGGCCAGGACCGCGGCGCGCCGTTCCTGGCGATGCCGCTCTTGAAAGGCGAGACGCTCGAATACCGACTGCGCCATCTGGAGAGCGCTGGTTGTGAGCCCCCTGTTGATTCGGAGCCGGTGCGAGCCAAACAGGGGGCTGACGCCCCCCGCTCGCCCAGGCAGATTGCACTTTCTGAAACGCTGCGGATCGGTCGCGAAATGGCTGCCGGTCTTGCCGCCGCCCACCAGCGCGGCCTGGTGCATCGCGACATCAAGCCCGCCAACGTCTGGCTCGAGGGAACGCGGGGCCGGGTCAAGCTGCTCGACTTCGGTCTGGCGCGTGCTCAGGCAGGCGCGGACGGCGCCGATACCGCGCAGTTGACGCAAGAAGGGGGCATTCTCGGCACGCCGGCGTATATGTCGCCAGAACAAGCCAAGGGGCAGCCGGTCGACGCACGTAGCGACTTGTTCAGCCTGGGTTGCGTGCTCTACCGGTTGGCCACCGGCCAACCGGCCTTCAAAGGTGCCGATTCGGTGAGCACGCTGGTGGCGATCACGACCGCAAAACCCAAGCCGCCGCGCGAACACAACCGTGACCTGCCAGCGAGCTTTTCCGATTTGATTATGGTGCTGTTGGCCAAGGACCGCGACGAACGTCCCGCCTCGGCCCAGGCGGTGGTCGAAGCGATCGAGGCGATTGAGGGAGAGAACAGGGAACAGGGAACAGGGAACAGGGGTGGCCGGCGGCGAACCTGGATGATTGCTGGTGCGGCGGCGTTGCTTCTGGCCGGGATCGTCGTCATCGTCCGTAACCGAAGCGGCGAGGAAATCGCGCGCGTCCAAGTCCCGCAGGGTGGCAGCGCTGAAACCAGGGAGAACGACGACACAAAGCCGAGCGGTGGGCAAAGTCAGGAGACAGAAGGCAAGGGACAAGCGACCGCGGAGAAGATTCCGCCACCGACACAGGTCGCCGAGCCTCTGCCTTTGGCCGAATGGTTCAAGGGCCGGACGGTCCTGACCGTCGCTCAGGACGGCGGCGGGCAGTTCAAGTCGATCCAAGCGGCGCTCGACGCACTACAGCCTGGGCAAGTGATCAAGGTGCTCGACTCCGGGCCGTATCGCGAGACGTTGTACGCGCAACTTCCGCCGAACACGGGGCTCGTGAGCGACCAGCAAACCGTGATCGAGATCGGAGACCCGAGGCCCCGTGGGAACAACGACTATCCGGGCGGAGGACACGCGCTGTTTAACGCCGATGGTTTCCGGATTAGCGGAATCGTGTTCGGCGACGAACAAGCCGACAAACTAACGGCCGGGCAATTCATTGTCACGCTGCTGAATCCATCGGGCGTGGTGGTCGAACGCTGTTGGCTGCGCTGCCGCCGCAAGGAACCCTGGCGTGCGGCGCTCGACGTCGCGTGGTGGGGCGGCGAAACTCTGGCGGCGCCGTGTTTTATCCGTGAATGCCTGTTCGACGGCGAGCTCGTGGTCCTCTCCAGCGATGCCCAAAGGCGGCGGCCAACCATAGTTGTGGAACGAAATTGGTTTCGAAAGGCCGATCTGCACCGCCACATTTGGATTGGCCGCAATCCGCGGGCCGTCGTGCGGCACAACGTCTTTGACGGCATTTTGGACCGTGCGCTTTGGATTACCAATACGACCGGCACCGAGGGGATCGAGATTTACAATAACACGATTCCCTCGGCATGTTTGGAAGCGGCGGAGAACGTCGAAACCCAGAAGGTGACCATTTTCAACAATCTGCTCGGCAGCAACACGGCTTTCGCCGGCGAAGCGACCGAGGAGTTGCCGCGCGCCATCGCCGGCTGGCAGGTTGGCCGAAACCAATACGCTACCGTGTCAGACCATGGCCACTTTCCGAAGCGTCCGTCGGATCTTTTCGGCGAATTCGGGTTTATCAGTACCGATCCTTCCGATCCGAACTACCGCCGTTTGCGCCCTGAATCGCCCACCGCCACCTCCGGTGTGGGTGGCGCCTGGCCGAGTTACATCGGTGCTTTGCCGCCCGGCCCCGCGCCGCCTGAAGGCGATTGGTTCACACGCTTGCGGGAACGCTGGCGGCCAATCGAAGCCGATACACCGGTAGCCAACGCCACCGCCGTTTTGCCGCCCGTCCATGTGCCCGAACCGCCACCGTTGGAAGAATGGCTCAAGGGCCGGACAGTACTGACTGTCGCCCAGGACGGCAGCGGGCAGTTCAAGACGATCCAAGCCGCGCTTGAGGCGCTTAAGCCGCATCAGGTGGTCGAGGTGCTCGACCAGGGACCGTATCGAGAACGGCTAAAGACCGGAGCGCTTCCTCTCGATACGGGCCTGATTAGCAAGCGGCAGGCGGTGGTTGAACTATCGAGTGCGGAACAACACGACGATTTCCATGCTTTCGGCCCCTTTGAGGGTTTCCGCCTTAGCGGCCTGCGATTCGTGGGGCGAGCGAGCGACCGCATTCAGGTCTTCTTCCAAAAAGTCGGAGGATTGATCGTCGAAGACTGCGGATTCACCGCGACGGGGCCTATCGACGATCTGGCGTTCCCTTGCGCGTTGTGGGTCGAACCGCGACTGGGTGGCCAGGAACCCGACCTCGTAGTGCGCGGCTGCCTGTTCGATTCCGCTTATCTTTGCCTCATCAGCCTTCAGGCCGAGGATGAGGCGACCGCCTCATTCCGCGTGGAGCGGAACTACTTCACGCATTCGTTCATCGGCCTTGGAAAGGAGGCGATCAAGAACACTCTCATTCGGCATAACGTGTTCGACGGACGAAAGCCAGCCATCGACATCCAACTGAAGCACGTCGTTGGGAGCCTTGATTTCAGCAACAACACCGTATGGGGAGCGCAGAACAGCTTCAGGGGTGCGGAGACCAAGTTGAATTACAACATTGAAGGATTCGCTCCCAGGCGAGGCATAACGATACGCAACAACATCACCTTGTACGGCCCAGGGCTGACTGAAAACCTCCAGGGAATGCGAACTGAGTTCATCAAGAACTGGCGAATCGACCATAACGCTTATACCCGATTCGGATCTTTTCCCAGGTTTCCTGGCGACATCCTGGAAGAACCGCAATTCCTCTCTACAAGCGAGAAGCATCGCGACTATCTGCGAATTACCTCCGATTGCCCTCAGGCCACGGGAGGCGCCGGCGGCGATTGGCCCGACTACATCGGCGCCTTGCCGCCCGGCCCCGCGCCTGCCGAAGGCGATTGGTTCACGCGGCTGCGAGAGCGTTGGCAATCAGCCGGAACAGAAATCGCGACCGTCAACCCCGCCGACATTCCTCCGCCAGTTCAGATTCCTGAGCCGCCGCCGTTGGAAGAATGGCTCAAAGGCCGGACGGTGCTGACCGTCGCCCAGGACGGCAGCGGACAATTCAAGACGATTCAGGCGGCTCTCGACGCGCTACAGTCCGGCGAAGTTGTCAGCGTGCTCGATCGTGGACCCTACCGAGAGCGGCTGGTGCTGGATCATGGCCCACCCAACACGGGACTCATCAGTCAACAAGGCGCCGTCATCGAATTGAGCGAATGGAAATCCCTTGGGAAGGACGAGCGGGGCGACTGTCACCAAGGCCACGTCTTGTGGGACATCGACGGATTCCGACTGCACGGCTTCGACTTTCACTTTCCCGAAGATGTCGAGCGAGGCGACCGGCTCCACGTGTTGAGCCGCGGCGAACTGATCATTGAAGAGTGCCGCGTTCGGAATCTGCCCAACGAAACCTGGAACGGCCATTCCGTGGCGCTGGTAAGCCATGAGGCCGACGGCCGACCGCACTCGTTCTGGGTGCGCGGCTGCGCGATCGAAGGATATCTGGAGATCCACGCATATGGAAAGAACGAGGTGACTGCGGTCATCGAACAAAACGAATTCGACTCGATCCACTGCGATCATCATATCCATTTGCACGGCGACGCCTGGAAGCAGGTCGTGGTGCGGCACAACGTCTTTCGCGGAAAAGCCGAACTCGACGTCTTGGTAAACAAAGGCTGGAAACCGTCGGCGACGCTCGAGGTGACGAACAACACGTCGATGACGATAACCGATCTGGTCGTATTCCAGGCGTCGGCCGAGCATGGTCATGTCACCGTCCGCAACAACGTTCACACCTCGCCGCGTTTAATCCGGGCCATGAAAGGCGCAGATGAAGACCTTGCCGCTGCGCAACGAAACTGGCGCATAGACCACAATATTTATCCCACGGCATCGCCCGTGCAATCTGGGATGATGGACAATGTCATACCGCGCAGTCTCGCCGATGTCCCCGCCACGCCACGGTTCCTTTCGAAAAATCCGGCTAATGCCGATTATTTGCGCATTGCCACTGACAGCCCACTGGCAACCGCCGGTGCCGGCGGCGACTGGCCGAACTACGTTGGCGCGCTGCCGCCCGGCCCGGCGCCGAAAGAAGGCGACTGGTTCTCGCGGCTGCGCGAGCAGTGGCGCTCTGCGGAGTGGAAAACCGCAACTGCCAAAGTCGCCGACATTCCTCCGCCGGCAGATATGCCCGAACCGCCCCCGCTGGAGGAATGGCTCAAAGATCGTGAGGTGTTGACCGTTTCTCAGGACGGCAGCGGGCGGTTCAAGACGATTCAGGCGGCGCTCGACGCACTCCAGCCCGGACAAGCGATCAAGGTGCTCGACGCTGGGCCGTATCGCGAGCGGCTGGAAAAAGAAGAGTTGCCGGCCGATACGGGGCTCGTCAGCGAGAAGATGACGGTTCTCGAATTGCCGGCGTACCATTTTCACTATAAAGACGCGGATCACGAATACTACAAAGGCCACTACTTCCGCGACGTGGATGGCTTCCGCATCGCCGGGTTCACGTTCAGCTTTCCCGCGAGGGAAAAAGGGCCTTCCTTTGGGCTGCAAACGCATCGTGGCGGTGGATTCGTCTTGGAACGATGCTGGCTGCGGAGTCCCGTGCAAGCGATCGTCGGCTATCACGCCGGCGGCAGCAGCAAGCTGAGTTGCGTACGCGAGTGCCGGATCGATGGAATGCTACACGTCGGTTCGCTGGAAAACGACCAGGCGGCCACCTTGATCGCTCGAAACCTCTTTTTTGGAGAACACGGTGTCGCTCACGTGGGAATCGATAGTGTTTACAAGTATCTAGGCATACGGCACAACGTCTTCGCCAACCCTGACAAAGGACTCGGGCTGGTGCCAAATCGATTGGGAAGGCTTGAAATCAACAACAACACCTTTCTGGGCCGCAATCCAGTGTTTTTCGTTCGGTCTGTTCCTTCGGGCGAAGTAGTCATCTGCAATAATCTGCGGCTGCGGGCCGGGTTGCTGGCACTGGTCGGGGGCGCCGAAGAACAGCGCGACGAGGTCGTGCGTGACTGGCATGTGGGCTTTAACTGCTATCTGCGCGAATTGGCGCCCGACGACTGGCCGGACTGGCCGAAAGAACAACTCGTGCCGAGGTTCCCTAATGACATCCTGGCGACGCCACGGTTCGTTTCCAAGGTTGCCGGCGAGCCCGATTACCTCCGGCCAGCGGCCGACGACCCGATCGCCCACGCCGGCGCGGGCGGCGCCTGGCCCGACTTTATCGGCGCTCTGCCGCCCGGCCCGGCGCCGACGGAAGGCGATTGGTTTACGCGGCTGCAGGGCATAGCGCGCACGCTCGATTGAGGCATTTCGCGTAACATTCGCCCAGGATCGCGCATATTCTTGATGCGGACAACCAAGTTTGCGAGAATCCGACTGTGCCAAACCTTCAAGCTTGTCCCGAGCCTGCCGAATTGGAGCAATTGGTGGCCGGGCGCCGGCCGTCGGAGGAAATCGAGCGCCTGGCCGGGCACCTCGAAGAGTGCCATCGCTGCGCGGCGACCGTCGATTCGCTGTTGGCCGACGATACGCTTGTTCGAAACCTGGCGGTCCGCAGCGCCGGCTTGCCGGCGGAAGAAGCCCCGCTCGTCGCCAACTTGATCCGTCGTCTCTCCGAACTGGCGCTGCTGCCGGCGGCGGTCGCCGAAACGCTCGCGGAGGCGACGACGTCCAAAGTGCCGCGGCCGGAAGTCGCCCAGGAACATTATGATTTTCTTTCCCCTGCCGAGGGGCCGGGCGAATTGGGCCGCCTTGGCGGTTATCGCGTGCTCTGGGTGCTGGGTGCGGGAGGCATGGGAGTGGTCTTCGAAGCCGAAGATCCCCAGCTCAAGCGGCGGGTGGCGCTCAAAGTCATGAAGCCGGCTTTGGCCGCCAGCGATTCGGCCCGGCAACGATTCCTGCGCGAGGCCCAGGCGACTGCCGCATTAGAGCACGACCACATCGTCTCGATCTACCAGGTTGGCCAGGATCGCGGCGTGCCTTTCCTGGCCATGCCGCTCTTGAAGGGCGAGACACTTGAAGACCGACTGCACCATCTGGTGAGCGCGGGTTGTGAGCCCCCTGTTGATTCGGAGCCGGGGCGAGCCAAACAGGGGGCTGACGCCCCCCGCTCGCCCAGGCAACTTGCGCTTTCGGAAACACTGCGGATCGGTCGCGAAATGGCTTCCGGTCTTGCCGCCGCCCACCAGCGCGGCCTGGTGCACCGCGACGTCAAGCCCGCCAACGTTTGGCTCGAGGGAACGCGGGGCCGGGTCAAGCTGCTCGATTTCGGCCTGGCGCGTGCGCAGGCAGGCGCGGACGGCGCCGATGCCGCGCAGTTGACGCAAGAAGGGGGAATTCTCGGCACACCGGCCTACATGTCGCCTGAACAGGCCAAGGGGCAGCCGATCGACGCACGTAGCGACCTGTTCAGCCTGGGTTGCGTGCTCTACCGGCTGGCCACCGGCCAGCCGGCGTTCAAGGGTGCCGATGCGGTGAGCACGCTGTTGGCGATCACGACCGCAAAACCTAAACCGCCGCGCGAACACAACCGCGAACTGCCCGCCAGCCTCTCCGATTTGATCATGGCGCTGTTGGCCAAGAACCGCGACGAACGTCCCGCCTCGGCCCAGGCGGTGGTCGAAGCGATCGAGGCCATTGAGGTCGAGAACAGGGAACAGGGAACTGGGAACAGAGGTGGACGGCTGCGAACCTGGGCGATTGCTGCCGCGGCGGCGGCACTCCTTCTGGCGGGGATTGTTGTCATTGTCCGTGACCGAAGCGGCAACGAAATCGGGCGCATCCAAGTCCCGCCCGGAGGCAACGCTGAAACCAGGGAGAGCGACGACACAAAGCCGAGCGGTGGGCAAAGTCAGGAGACAGGGCAGGGGCGACAAGCGACCCTGGAAAAGATTTCACCGCCGATCGACTTGCCCGAGCCACCACCGTTGGAAGAATGGCTCAAGGACCGGACGGTGCTGACGGTCGCTCAGGACGGCAGCGGGCAATTCAAGACGATTCAGGCGGCGCTCGACGCGCTACGACCCGGTGAGGCGGTGGAAGTACTGGACCGCGGCCCCTACCGCGAATCGCTTTTTTACAAAGGGCTGCGAGACACGGGGCTTGTCAGTCGGCAAGGCGCCGCGATCCGCATGCCGACCAGCTTCAATCACATCCTCGCTACGACGGTCGGATTCCGTTTATCGGGCTTTGAATTCTTTCCCGCTGAAACCGGCTACGAGGAGTGGATGACTTTACTCTCCCTGCACCATCCTAGTGGTCTTGTTATCGAGAACTGCTTCTTTCACGCAATGCCTACCGAGCCCTCCAACCTGTTCGCGATCGGTTCAATGTTCGGCAAAGAGGAGGGCGAAGAGCCGGTTGTTATTCGCGATAACATCATCGAGGGGCAGGTCAGATTCTCGAGCGATTACGCGCGCTTCGAGCCGCGCTTTGTTTTCGAGCGGAACTGGATGCGTCCCAAGAATTATCCGGGCTCGGCGCTGCAGATCGTTGGGATCGCGGGCAGTTATGTCATTCGCCAGAACGTTTTCGAGCGCGCAGCGGCGCCGGCCATGCTGCTGCACTTTCAGCCCAATCACCGCGATCCGCGCCGCATGGAACAAGTGGAGAAGCACCCCAAAGGGATACGCGTGTCGATCGACAACAACACTCTGGCCGATTCGGGCATCACCGTGATTTCGTGGTGGAAGGAGATAGCGGCCCATATCGAGGCGCACAACAACTTGTTCGGTGGGCCGCTGTTTTTCGAAAAGTTTGCCTACGACCGCTTGCCGTCAGCCGAAAAAGCCTGGGACTTGGGAAATAACTTTTATCTCCGTCCTCCCAAGGAGCTTGACGAGCTGCGGCTTCGGCCGTCGGACCTCAGCGGCGACCCGAGGTTCGCGAGCCGCGAGGAGACGAACCCCGATTTGCTGCGGCCCCTTGTCGAAAGCCCGCTGGCCACGGCGGGCGCCGGCGGTGCCTGGCCGAGCTACGTTGGTGCGCTGCCGCCCGGCCCGGCGCCGAAGGACGGCGATTGGTTTTCGCGCATGCGAGAACGTTGGCGGCTGGAGGGCGGCGAACCGGCCGTCGGAACGAGAAACAGCGAAAACGCGACAGCCGCCGCCATCCCCCCGCCGATCGAGGTGCCCGAGCCGCCGCCGTTGGAGGAATGGCTCAAGGACCGCACCGTGCTAACCGTGGCGCAAGACGGCAGCGGGCAGTTCAAAACCATCCAGTCGGCTCTCGACGCTCTCCAGGCCGGCGAGGTCGTTAGCGTGCTCGATCGAGGCCCCTACCGAGAGCGGCTGGTGCTTGACGCCGTGCCGCGCGACACCGGCCTTATCAGCGAAAAAGGAACCGTTATTGAGCTCAGCGAGTGGAAGTTCGCCTGGAAGGAAGGGTTGGGCGACATGCACCTGGGGCATGTCTTCTCAAACACCGACGGCTTTCGACTGCACGGTTTTGAAATGGTCTTTCCGAAAGCGATCAAGTTGGGCCGACGGTTAGAGGCTCATCACACCGGCGGACTGGTCGTTGAGCATTGCCACTTTCGCGCGCTGCCGAGCGACACGTGGGATGGCCCGCCGCTGATGTTCGGGAACCACTACAACAAGGGCGCCGGTCTTTCGGTCTGGGTGCGCCATTGCCTCATTGAAGGGTATTTGGACATCGAAGGGCGGGCACAGGACGGCGTGACGGTGGTTATCGAGCAAAACCTTTTCCTGTCCGGACCTATTTCACATCACCTTTATTTTCACGGCGACGCCTGGAACCAGGCCGTCGTGCGAAGGAACATCTTTGTTGGAAAAGCGGTGTGTGACCTGGTGGTCAACGAAGGCTGGAAGCCGTCGTCGGCGCTTGAAGTGGCGAACAATACTTCGCTGACGGACGGCGACCTCGTCATTTTTCTGACAACGTCTTTGCGCGGTGCCGTGGACATCCGCAACAACCTTCGGACGTCGCCGCAATTGGTAAGCGTGATACGGGGCGCAGAGAAAGATATCGTTGCTGGGAAAAAAGCGTGGCGCGTGGACCACAACGCCTACCCGGACGTGTCGAACGCCCAACCCACGGAGGCGAACGAGAACCTCGTGCCCCGCAGTCCCGTCGACATCCCCACGTCACCTCACTTCCTGTCCAAGAACCCAACCGACGCTGATTATTTGCGGATTGCCACGGACAGTCCCCCGGCCACTGCCGGCGCTGGCGGCGACTGGCCGAACTACATTGGCGCGCTGCCGCCCGGCCCCGCGCCGGCCGACGGCGACTGGTTCACATGGCTGCGACAGCGTTGGACCGGAACGGAGTTGAAGACGGCCACCGCTCAGGTCAACGACGTTTCGCCGCCGATCGAGGTGCCCGAACCGCCGCCGTTGGACGAATGGCTCAAGGGCCGGACGGTGCTGACCGTCGCGCAAGACGGCAGCGGGCAGTTCAAAACCATCCAGTCGGCGCTCGACGCGCTCCAAGCGGGCCAGGCGGTTGAGGTGCTCGACCGTGGCCCGTACCGCGAAGCGTTGCAACTTGTCAAACCGCCCCAAGACGTCGGCTTATTCAGCCGCCATCAAACGGTGATCGAACTTGATGAGTGGAAGCGCGAACCGATGATTCAGTCGGTTTATCTCCAAGGCCATTGTTTTCTCCATGTGCAAGGGTTCCGCCTCAGCGGATTTCGGCTCACCTACCATAAGAAGGAAGATGGGCAAGGGGCGACCTACTGGCTGTGGCCGATCGGTCTCTTGATTGAAGACTGCGCAGCATATTCCGAGCCGAGCTTGGACAATCACGTGACCTTGGCAGTTTGTGCTACCTTAAATGGCGCCGCGGCGGGGAAACCGATGGTCGTTCGCGACTGCGTCTTCATTGCGGGAGGGGTGCAACCTGCGGGGCAGGAACCGGGATCTGCGGTTTTCTTGCGAAACTACTTTTACGACAGTGGCATCCATACTGTTTCGCGCTTTGATGAGCTCGTGATTCGAAACAACGTGTTTGTTGAAAATCGAACGGCGAACCCGTTCCTCATCAATGATATGATTGCTTTACCGCGGGTGTTGGAAATTGCCAACAATACCTTGTTTGGTGGCCAGCCTGGCGTCTTTAGTGTACGCGCCCCACAGCAAGGCGTTATCTTTCGCAACAACATTCTGCGGGCGGGCATCGATTTCTGGTACGTGCCCGATGAAGAGCGCGACCAAGCGCTCCAGGGCTGGAAGTTCGACCACAACGGTTTGCCGCGGGGCAAATCTGAGCTCCGTAGTGCGACTGACGTTCTTGGCGAGCCGGATGTTCTCTCGGCGGATCCAGAGAGCCGCGATTACCTGCGCATTGCCACGGACAGCCCACTGGCCACTGCGGGCGCCGGCGGCGATTGGCCGGGCTACATCGGCGCTTTGCCGCCTGGCCCCGCGCCGGCCGAAGGCGACTGGTTCACACGGCTGCGACAGCGTTGGAACGGAACGGAGTTGAAGACGGCCACCGCTCAGGTCACGGACGTTTCGCCGCCGCTCCAGGTGCCCGAACCGCCGCAATTGGACGAATGGCTCAAGGGCCGGACGGTGCTGACCGTCGCTCAAGACGGCAGCGGGCAGTTCAAAACCATCCAGTCGGCGCTCGACGCATTGCAGCCCGGACAAGTGATCAACGTACTCGACGCTGGCCCCTATCGCGAACGCCTGGTGCTTGAAGGCGTGCCGCGCGACACCGGCCTGATCAGCGAGAGAGGGACCGTGATTGAACTAACCGAATGGAAGTTTGCCAGGAAGGCCGGGAACGAAGAACCGGGCGATTTGTACCTGGGCCATGTCTTGTCGGGCACTGACGGCTTTCGACTGCACGGCTTTGAGATGGTCTTCCCTGAAGAGATCAAGTGGGGTTACCGGCTGCACTTGCGCCGTACCGGCGGACTCGTCATCGAAGATTGCCAATTTCGCGACCTATCGACATGGAGCTGGGATGGCCATGCGCTTAAGCTTGAAAACCAAGAAGAAGACGAAGGTCCGCCGCTTTCAATCTGGGTGCGCCATTGCCTGATCGAAGGGTACGTGGACATCGCGGCGGAGGGGCGCGCCGAAGTGACGGTGGTTGTCGAAAGAAACTTTTTCACGTCCGGTCGCGCCAATCACCACCTTCGTTTCTATGGTGAGGCTTGGGACCAGGTTTTTGTGCGACACAACATATTCCGCGGGCGAGCCGATCACGATCTCATGGTCGATGGTGTCTGGAAGCCTTCGTCGGTGCTCGAGGTGACCAACAATACAACAACGACCAGCATCGATCTTGTCGTGTTTGCGGGAATGGCAGAGCGCGGCAGCGTTTTGGTCCGCAATAACCTGCGGACGGCGTCGCGCATGCTGGCCGTGCTGAGCGGTGCGGAAAACGATCTGGCTGCCGCCCAAAGTCATTGGCGCGTGGACCACAACGCTTACCCAGACTTGTCCCCCGCGGAGCCTTGGAGGGAGGAAAACCAGGTGCCGCGAAGTCCCACCGACGTTCCGATGACGCCACAGTTTTTGTCGAAAGATCCGGCCAACCCGGATTACCTGCGAATTTCCGCGGACAGCCCGCTGGCCACAGCCGGCGCCGGCGGCGATTGGCCGAACTACGTTGGAGCGCTGCCGCCCGGCCCGCCGCCGAAGGACGGCGACTGGTTCTCGCGGCTGCGAGAGCAGTGGCGCTCGGCGGAGCAAAAAACCGCAGCAGGCAGAGTCACCGATATGCCGGCGCCCGCCGATATGCCCGAACCGCCCCCCTTGGAGGAATGGCTCAAAGATCGTGAGGTGTTGACCGTGGCTCAGGACGGCAGCGGGCGGTTCAAGACGATTCAGGCGGCGCTCGACGCACTGCAGCCCGGACAAGTGATCAAGGTCCTCGACGCCGGGCCGTATCGCGAGCGGCTGGAGATGGAAGACGTGCCGGCCGATACGGGGCTCGTCAGCGAGAAGATGACGGTTCTCGAATTGCCGGCGTACCAATTTCACTATAAAGATGCGGATCACGAATACTACAAGGGCCACTACTTCCGCGACATGGATGGCTTCCGCATCGCCGGGTTCACGTTCAGCTTTCCCGCGCGGGAAAAAGGGCCTTCCTTTGGGCTGCAAACGCATCGTGGCGGTGGATTCGTGTTGGAACGATGCTGGCTGCGGAGTCCCGTGGAAGCGATCGTCGGCTATCACGCCGGGGGAAGCACCAGGCTGAGTTGCGTACGCGAGTGCCGGATCGATGGAATGCTACACGTCGGTTCGCTGGAAAACGACCGGGCGGCCACCTTGATCGCTCGAAACCTCTTTTTTGGAGAAAAGGGTGTCGCTCACGTGGGACTGGATAGTGTTTACAAGTATCTAGGCATACGGAACAACGTCTTCGCCAACCCTGACAAAGGACTCGGGCTGGTGCCAAGTCGATTGGGAAGGCTTGAAATCAACAACAACACCTTTCTGGGCCGCAATCCAGTTTTTTTCGCTCGGTCTGTTCCTTCGGGCGAGGTAGTCATCTGCAATAATCTGCGGCTGCGGGCCGGGTTGCTGGCACTGGTCGGGGGCGCCGAAGAACAGCGCGACGAGGTCGTGCGTGACTGGCACGTGGGCTTTAACTGCTATCCGCGCGAATTGGCGCCCGACGACTGGCCGGGCTGGCCGAAAGAACAACTCGTGCCGAGGTTTCCTAATGACATCCTGGCGACGCCAAGGTTCGTTTCCAAGGTTGCCGGCGAGCCCGATTACCTCCGGCCGGCGGCCGACGACCCGATCGCCCGCGATGGCGCGGGCGGCGCCTGGCCCGACTTTATCGGCGCTCTACCACCCGGCCCGGCGCCGGCGGAAGGCGACTGGTTCACGCGTTTACAACACCGCTGGAATGAATCGATGGGCGAACCGCGTGCCGATTGAGGCTTGTCCCCGACCCATTAAATGGGTGCCTCGGTTGCGGCTTACGGGCTCGGCGCCTTCTCATCACTTTCCGCGTAAAGTTTCGCCAGCTCGACGGCAAGGGGCTCTAGATGCCGATAGTATTCTTCCTCGGACAGTTGGCCCTTGCGCAGGCGCAATTGAGCGATTTCGCGTTCCAGCGCGTCGCGCCGCGAACGGGCCTCGGCCGTAAGGCGCTGCTCGTGCGAGCTTGGCAAGAGATGACGCTGGCCGGCGAGAACGCCATCGGGGTTGGCGCCGTTCTTGGCGACTTTCACGGCGCGCACACCTTCGAACCAGGCGGCGGGCGTGCCGAGTTGGTCGCCGTTGTCGTCGATCAGGGCGTGCTCGGTGGCCAGGCGGCCGCCGTCGGCGTAGAACTCTTCGACCCTAGCCGCCGCGAGCAGGAACGCCTCCAGAAGCGATGTCTGGCGGTCTTTGTCCAAGTCGGCGCTGGAGTCGCCGATCGCGGCCGAGAAATAATCGCCGAAGCGAGCGAAGTTGTGTTCGTGGCCGCTCTTGGTCGCGGCGATCACGACGCGGTTGGGTGCCGAAAGCGCGTTGATAAAAGGTCCGCTGGCCGACGCACAGTTGACGACCGCCAGCGACCCCGTAAACGGCCTCAACCATTCGGCCAGCTCGCTGGCCGAGACGTCGGGGCCGCGAAGATTGAACTTCGCCGTTCGGCCGTCGAAAGTACCGTGGCCGATCAACACCAGCCAAAGCTCCTGGCGAGAATTCGTGGCCTCTTCCGTCAGCCTGCGCCGCAGCCGCTGTTGGTCATTCAGTTGGCCCTCCTCGTCGAAGCCGACGGCGGCGAAATCGAAATCTCCCTGCCCCGCCGCCTCTTGCCAACGGCCGGCCCACTTTTGGAATTGCTTGCCGTACTCGTCGCTGCCAGGCGCACCCACGACCAGCAGCACGATCGGCCGGTCGGCGGCACTGGATGGGAGGCACACGAAAAGAGTCAGGATGAGCCAGGGCACGAGTACAGATTTCACTTTCACGGCAGTCCCTTCCATCGCCTCAGCCCCCACTCTCCGACCAGGCATCCGATGGCGAATAAAAACACGGTCCACTGGTGCCACAACGGATAAGTCCAGCTCTCGACGATCGGAACCTTGCGGTTCGGCAGATCGCCGACGAAACGATCGAGCCGGTCCGCCGTTACCATTTCGCCGCCGGTTGCCGCGGCGAGCTGTGTCAGCAACGACCGGTTGGGACGGAGCGTACGCAATTCGTCAGTCGCGGGCTCAACCACCCAGCCGGTCTCGCGCCGGCCGACCTCGCTGGCATCGGAAGCCGCGACAACCACTTCGGCTCGGTAGGCGCCGGGCGCATGTGCCGCGAACGTCGTTTCATACTCGCCGGAACGACGCTCAGCAGCCTGGGCGGCAAGCTCGATCTCGCGGCCGTCGGGTGTATTGACACGGACCCGCACCGTGGCGTTGTCGAGCGGCTCGAAGTTTTCGTCACGAACCCGCACGGCAATCTGTAGCGCGCCCGCTTGCCGCTCGGCCAGCCGCCGCGTTTCGACCTCAACGCGCTGGGGCACATCGGCCACCAGCCAGCGCACCATCTGGCGCCACGATTTTTCCAGATCGCTTTCGGCGCCTTCCTGGCGCCGCAGGTGCCACCGCCACAAGTCGCCGATCAGGAGTGCCATCGTACGGCCGCGGCCGAAAGACTGCACGATCAGTGCCGGCCGGCTTGCGCCGGCGGCCGTCTGAACGTTTGCCAGAACCGACGCGCCCGGTTTGATCGCATGGACGCGGTTGACGGCCTTGAAGACCGGCATCCCGGCTATTCGAAGCTCTTCTTCCTCTTCGGTCGCGCGGACGCGCACCCACGGCTGCAGCCAACCCTCGCGTGTCAGCGTCAGTCGGAAGCCTTCCTCGGGTCTCGTGACCTCGACACGGTCGAGATACACCGGCAGCATCTCGCCGAGGGGGGTGTGGCCAAAGTCCCCCTTGCTGAACGAATCGCGCCCACCGAGCATCAAGAAGCCGCCGCCGCGCCGGCTGACGAATTGCTGGACGAGCGACATCTGTTCCTGGGTGAAGAAGCCGGACTCGACGTCGTCGAGAATGATCGCGTGGTAGCGAAACAGATCCTCGGCCGACTTGGGAAAGCCGCCTCGCAATTCGTCGGCGTCGTCGGTTCCCAGCCGCAGGAGCACCGGCTGATCGTACTGCTCCGCCTCTTCGTCGCCCTGGTTGCCGAAGCCGCGATAGATGGGATTGGTCCGTTCGCCAGGCCGGGAGCGAAAGGTGAACTTAGGTTCGCGGCGGGCGATCCGTAACAGGCCCACGAGGTTCAGCTCGGAATCTTCCGCCAGCGCGCGGCGGAGGAACTTGAATTCCCAGTTCGGCCGGCCGCCGACATACAGCACACGGTAAGGCCCGCCTCCCCGGTCCACCGTGAGTAGCCGGCGGTTGTTGGCGAGCGTCGCTTCGGCCGATGACCGCGGCCCATCGGCCACCGGCTCTTCGCCATCTAAGCTTGCTTCAACCGTGTAGAAGCTGACGCCCGGTCGTTCAGGGCGGAGTTGAAATCGTTCCACAAGTGGCTGGCGATCCGTCGGCGCATTCACCATTCGCCGCTCGCATTCCCTCCGCGCCTCGTCGACCACTCGGACCACGATTGACCGGCCGCCGAGACCCTGGTAATCGACCTCAGCGGCGATGGTAACCGGCGCAGACTCGAAGTTCGTTTGGCTCACGGAAACCTTGGCGACGCTGACGTCGGCCAGTTCGGCGTCGGTCCCCAGCACCACCGGATAGACCGGCGTCAGATCCTTCCAGTCGGTGCCGCTGGTCGCCAGATCGACCGTCAGATCGGTGGCGTTCCCATCGGTGAACAGCAAAATGCCGGCGATCGGCCGGCCCCGAAAACGCTCGGCCAGCGCCGTCAACGAACCCATCAGGGCTGAGCTTTCGCCGTCGAACGACAGCTCGGCGAAATCAGCGACGGCTCGCAAGCGCCCGTCGAAGATAAACGATTGCACGTCGAAGTCCTGGCTCAAGCGCGCTTGCCAGTCGGACTTTTCGCCAAGTCGATCTCGTAGCTCTTCGCCGCGCGTGCGCGGGCTGCCGGGGTCGTGAACTTGAAGGCTTCGGCTGTTGTCGGCCATGAGCAGGAACAGGTTGCTCCCAGGGCGCGGGCGAACGCCGCTCTTTAACGGTTCGATCAGGCAGATCGCCAACGCCACGAAGCCGGCCGCCTTGAGCGCCGCGGCGGACGCGCGCACCAGGGCCGTCGAGCCTGCCCGCCAATACGACCAGGCGACCAGCGCCAGCCCCACGGCGGCCAGAGGCGCGGCCCAGGGAACCCAGCCGCGGGCGCCCAGCACCACTTCAGCGACGATCATTTGCCGATCCCCAGCCTTTCGTAATAGCGGCGAGTCTTTTCCGAGTACTTGGGCGGCACGGGATCGCGGTCGAGCGGGACCAGCGCCTCGCGTGACGTGCGGCGCAGCAGCTCTTCGGCCACTCGGTCGCGCAGCTCGGCCAGCGGTTTAAGCACCTGGACGCGTACCAGGCCCCAGTTGGGCGGTTGCGCATGCCGCTTCAGGTCGACGCGGAACCCTCGGGCCTGGTCGCGGATTCGCGCGGCCTCGGCCCCCAACCGCGGATCGTCGACCATTTCCTCGACGTCGCGTAGACGGTCCGACCAATCGAGAAAACCCTCACCGGCAATCGGCGCCAGCTTGCCACCGTCGGCGTTCTGCGGCACTGTGTTCTGCGGCACTGTGTTCTGCGGCACTGTGTTCTGCGGCACTGTGTTCTGCGGCACTGTGTTCTGCGGCACTGCGTCTTGGCCCCCTGCGTTTTGCGCCGCTGCGTTTTGTGCCGCTGCTTCTTGTGGCACTGTGTTTGGCGCCACTCGGTCTTGCGGCCTCGGGGGACCGTCTGTCTTTATATCGCTGGAGCCGCGGCCGCTGGGCCGCTCGCCATCGGGCCCCGCCGTGGCCTGTGGATCTTCTTGCGAATCGGGCTGGCGCGAGGCGTTTCGCTCGACCTCGTCGCTCAGCTCGCGGGCGAGCCGGTCGAGCTCTTCGTGGGCCCGCCGCAGCGCTTCGGTGTCGTCACCCAGCACACTTTCGGCCGCGCGTTCAACCCCCTCGCGCAGCTCGCCAATACCGCGCCGCGCCACGTCCTCTTGCTGACGCGAGTCATCGAGCAAGCCTCGCCGCAGCGATTGCTCCGCGGCCGCCAGCGCACGATCGAGGTCTTGCTCCTGGGCATGCCGCGCCGCGTCGTACAGCCGCTGTGACAAAAGCGGTTCGGTCGGTTCGGCCTCCTCGACCGTCTGCCGCATGCGCTGGAGCAACTCGTCGAGCCGCTCTTGCTGCTGGCGCATCTCGTCGGGCAACTCATCGCGCTCGTCATCGCCACCCAAGGGAGCGAATTGTCGTGGATGGCCGGGTGAATTCGGCGGGGCGTCCTGCGGCCCTTCGGGCGAAAGCCGCTGGGCCAGACGTTGTTCATTCTCATCCAATTGGCGGGCCATATCGCGCATCTCACGCAGGTCCTCCTGGAAGCGGCCGGAGGCGCGGCGGCGGAACTCATTGCGCAGCTCTTCGAAATCGCGTTGGGCACGCGTGCCGGCCGCGGCGGCCCGCGCAACCTGCTCCTCATCCATCGACTCCGACGCGCGGCGCACCTGGTCGCGCGTTTCCTCAAGTTGTTGCCGTTCGGCAGCCATTCGTTCCTGGTTTTCCGGAGTTTCCATGCGGGCCTTCAACTCATCGGTGTCGCGGAGGATCTGCTGCTCTTCCTCCTGCAACCGCTTCAATTGCCGGCGAATCTCCTGGCGGCGCTCTTCGTCGCGTGCCTCCTCCAGGGCCGATCGCAACTCCTTGAGCTGTTCATTGAGATCGTTCTGGCGGCGCGCAAGCTCGCCCAAACGGTTGAGTACTTGCCGCGTTTCGCGGTCCTCTTGCTCCTGCTCCGATGGCGCGGTCCGTTGCGTTTCGTAGCGGTTCTCGTCGCTGGCCAACTCGAGCTCCTCGAGTTGCTGCTGCGAGCGGCTTGTGGTGGAACCGGGGGAATTGGCGTCCGCCTGCCGGCCGCGGATGACGTGGTGCTCGCGGGCACGGAGTTTGAGCAGGGCCTGGTAGGCGGCTTGTTCCGCGGAAAGCGCTTTGGCCAAAGGCCTGGCATCGGGGCCGTCTCTGGCCGCTCGCAGGTGCGCCACCGCGTCGAGCATCGACTGCGTGGCCGCGGCCGCGTGAGTTCGGCTTTCAATGTCGTCGAGTTTTTCGGCCAGCGCGACGGCCTGCTCCAACGCGGCGCCCTGCGATTGGCTAACCAACTCCGCGTCGTCGGCCAGCGCGTCCGACGGCCGGTCGGCCGTCTCGCGGCGGATCAGTTTCCACGTGGCGCTGATGATTTCCTTTTCGAGTTGGCCGAGCTTGCCGGCGGCTTCGGCGTTCTCACCGCCGCCTTGTTGCGGCCGCGACCGCGAGTCGCCGCCCGGCGGCTGATCGCCCTGGCGGAAGATTTCCTCGAAGGGCCGCACCTCGGCGAAATACATGTCGCTCTCGGTGCGCCGCGCGGCGCCGTCGGGTCCCACGTCTTCGGCCCAGAAATAATACGAAAGCAATTGATCGGGCTGGGCCTGCAATTCCTCGAAACGGACGACGTGCGCCAACTCGTGCCGCAGGCGGCCGGCGGCGTCGCTACCCAGCACGATCTCGGCCGGCTCGGCACCGCCAAACGAATAAGCCACGCCGTAGCGCTTCAAACCAAAGTCGTCCCAGGCGGTGGCTTTGATATCGGCCTCTTCCAAAGGCGAGACTTCGATATCGCGCGCCGGAAAAGCAAGCTTCAGGTCCGGCGGCTTGTTCGGCAGCACGTTAATTGCAAACTGGGCTGGCTTTTTGTTGGGCCGGCCCTGTTCGTCGATAAGCTTCAGCTCCAGCCGGCGCGAGCGGTCGCAATGCAGAACTGCTTGATAGCGCAGCCCGCCGCCGGTTACGCTGCGCAGCCCGCCGCCGGTTACGCTGCGCAGCCCGCCGCCAGGCTGGCCCTCATCCACGGCCGCCAGCACGATCGGCTCGGCATCCTGCTCCACCAATATCGCCGACGCGACTCGCTTGTTCAGATTGCAGGTCAAGGTGATCTCAGTCCCTTCTACGGCGGAAATGGCCCGCACATATTCAATGAGCCGAGGTTCGAGCGACGTATAGACCGGAAACACAAGCGTCGCGTCGGCTCGGACCAACTGCGGGTACTCAAACACCGCCGCGTGGTACTCTTCCGTCGTTTGTCCAGACAGTTCGACGTGGTAATCCAGTGGTTCATCGACCACCGCCACGCGTCCGCCAAAAAGCGGATCGTCAAGACTTTTGGCCATCGCCAGCCGCGTCACCTCGCCGTCGGCGTTTTTGTAAACCAGCGTCGCGTCGCCCGGCGGTGGCCCGGTGAATCGGGCCAAGACCAACAGGCTCGTGCCGCGTTCGACCTCGGTGTTGCCAGGCTCGACCGCCACCGACAAACGCCCCTGCGCCTCGTCTCGCATGTCCGCAGTAGCGCTGCCGGTGCGGCGCTCGCCCGGATACCACTCCAAAGCTGCCAACACGCAGGCTAACGCCGACAACGAGGCCAGGTTCGCCGAAAAGGCCGCCGCGAATTGCCGGCGCCCAACGACCTTTTCCCAATCATGCTGGCGGGCATGGCGAAGGGCCGAGCGGATCACGCAGTCTTGCAGGAACCCGAATCGCCTACCGGGCAATTCTGGCTGTTGCTCAACCGCCGCCAGCAGACACGAATTTAATTCAGGGTATGCCATTTCGACTTGCCGCGCGACCCGTCGCGGGTCGCGAAGCGGGGCACGGGCGAGCCAGACGCCAACAGCCGCGGCCGCCAATGCCATCCCAACGACCATTGCAAAGGGGTGCTGTAAATGCCAAGCGCCAACGCGGTCCAATCCCCAGAGGGCCACACCGCCGATCGCCGCCAGCAACCACGCCGCAGAAAGCAGGCGCCACAGACGCAGTCGCTGAAGCCGTGAGGCGACCCTATGCAGTTGGCTCCAAAGCCGAGAGTCAATCATACGGTCGGTCTCCTCAAAAACTGACCTGCCGGATCCGCCGGGCCGCCCGGCCAGCCACTCCGGTCTCGACGATCAAAACTCCCAATGCCGCGACGATCAACCACCGCCAGGCCTTCTGGCGGCTTTCCAATTCCGTGTCGCGCTGCTGCCGTAGCCGCTGGTTTCGCTCGGCCCGCGTCAGTGCCCGTTCGAAACGGACCCCCAACGGCGTCAAGGCTTCGAGACCCAGCGGGGCAGTGTCGCTTTCGGACGGGGCCAGGTTCACGGCGAATTGGAATTCGTCGTCCCCCGATTGTACCCGATAAAGTCCGGGCCGATCGGTCTGGTCGAAAACTCGCGTGTCCGGCGACAGCTCGACACGGGCGCCGTCCGGCTTGAAAACCACCGCGGCGGGCGAACCAGGTTTTCGCGGCAACGCGACCGGCTGGCCGACCATGGAGCCAGCCACCCCCATTTCGTCGCCGCCGGCCAGTTCGACAATTCCTTGCATGAGCGGCACGAATTTGCTGGAGAGCGCCAATTGGCTGTCGGTGGGATGCCAACCACTGGCGAGCACGAAAACCCTGCCCGCGCTAATCGACTGTTCGAGGATTGCCGGATCGCCGTTGTCGAATCGCGCTAAGGCACGTGTGACGGCCTCCGGCTTCAGCACCAGCCGACGGTGCTTCCAGAAACGAATCTTCGTAAAATCGCTAAACTGCGGGTTGGCCGACGCGGCGAAGAGCGGGTGTGTGAAGTCGATCTCGCTCAACATCAAATAGCTCGTCCCAACGGAAGCGTCGGCGAGCTCTATGCCTTGAGTTTCGACGTCGCCTAACAGGGCCGCCACCGATTGGGCCGCTTCGTCGCCCTTGGGGACCATGAGCAAAGTGCCGCCCCCTTCGGCGTAGCGCCGAAGCGCCTGGCGAATCGGCTCGCCAACCACGTCCGTAACTACCACCAACTGGGGCCGCTTGTCGGACAGCAACAGGGCTTCGTCACCCGTCAGGGTCTCAAGTTCGATCTTTCGCAGCGGATCGTCGGCTACGGCGAGTTGGAGGTAATAGAGCAACCCCTGCGGATCATCGGCCACCTCCGCGCCAAGGTACGCCAGCGCCATATGCCGCGGCCGCGGTGGAACGACGTGGTACACATTGTCGAATTCCGCCTCATCGCCACCAAGCACGATGCGGTCGGCAAGGACGTCTCCCGCCGGCCGCGGCAGACGCACGACGCGGCTTTGTCCCGCGGGCACATGGGTGGCAATTGCCGCGGCCAGCCCCGCGTCGTCCACACGGTTGTCGCCGGGGGGCGCTCGTTTGCCATGGGACCAGGCCAGGAAAAACTCCTCGCCAGTCGAATCGGCAGCGTTCGTCACGCGGATTCGCGGCGACTCTAACTCGGACGACTCTTCGTCGACCAGCAGCCAGGCGGCCGCGTTGGTCGAAAGCGACGGCGAAAGGACCTCTGCGACGACGATCACGCGCTGGGGCCATTCGAAGGCTTGCAGCGCCTCGGTCCGGCAGCCATGTGCGAGGTCACTGACGAGCACCAGCCGCGCTTCGACCTCCGACAGCCGCACGTCGTCGATCGCGTCCAAGCCACCGGCCACGACGGACAAGGCGGCTCCCAAGTCGGTCCCTCCCCAGGTAGGCGCCAGCCCGCGCAGGCGATTTCGAACGAGATCGACCTTGCCCGCGGCGTCAACACCCGGCTCCGCCTCGAATTCGACGACCGATCGCAAATGGTCGTCGAACGTGAACAGCGCCACGTCGTCGTTCGGTCCCAGGTCGCTCAGAACGGCCTCGACCTTGTGAACCGCTTGACGCCACAGGTCGCCCCGCTGCATGCTCGCGCTGGTATCGAGGAGCACCGCCACGCGGCGCTTCGGCAGTTCATCGAAGTGCAGCGCGGCCGATTCGCGCAGAAACGGCCTGGCAAACGCGAAGGCCAAAAGCGCCAAGACCACCCCACGCAGCAGGAGCAATAGCAACTGGTCGAGGCGGCTGCGGCGCGTCAGCCGCGGCGGCGCGGCGGAGAGGAACATCAGCGTACTGAAGGCTTGCCGCCCCCGCGGTGTGCGGCGGATCAGGTGGAAGAGCAGGGGCAGTGAAATCGCAGCCAAACCGGCCAGGTAGAGTGGCGTGAGCAGCCCCATCAGTCGCCTCCTTGCCCGGCGGCATGCGCCCTGGCGAGTTGCCGATGCGCCACCGTGTCGTGAACGACGCGCAAGGCGAGTCGCAATCGAATCGGGTCGCGTGAGGCAGCCCACGAGAAATGATCTATCCATGGTCGTCTTTCGCTCGGCGAAAGAACGTCCTTTCGCGGAGCGAAAGGCGACTTTGTCGCATGGTAGATTATTTCGTGCGGGCTGCGTAACGGCACGGCGGCACTCTCCTCTTCGACATTATTCTAGCGCCGGCCGGCCGGGCGAACTATGGTCCACCGTCCGCGACGCAGGCGCGAGCTCAAGAAATCGAACAAGGCCAGCTCCAAGGGCCGGTCGGTGGTCAACTGGCGAAACTCGATTCCCAGTCGGCCGCACGCCAAGGCGATCGCGGCCGCGTGCTCGCCGAATCGCTCCAAGTAGCGGCGGCGGGCGGAAAGCGGATCGACATACAGCTCCCTGCCCGATTCCAGGTCATGGAACACGGCTGACTCCTCGAATCGAAAATCGACCTCGGCCGGATCGAGCACCCGCAGCACGACCACCTCGTGGCCGCGTGAGCGTAAGTAGCCCAGTTGCGTCTCGAGTGTGTCGATCGGCGCCAAGAGATCGGAGATGAGCACGATCAGCCCGCGCTTCGTCGCCGTCCTGGCGATTTGTTCCAAGGGGGGCGCCAGCTCGGTCGACGTGCCGGCCAACGCGCGCTCGAGCGCCAGCAGCAGCCGGTGCAGGTGGCCGGGTCGAAACCGCGCGGGGAGCTGCTCGGCAATTCGCTCGTCGAACGTCACCAGGCCCACGGCGTCGCGCTGCATCGAGAGGAAGTAGGCCAAGGTCGCGGCCGCGGTCTTGGCGTAAGCGGCCTTGTTGTATTCCAGAGAACCGAAGCCCATCGAACGGCTCAGGTCGACCAGCAGATGACAACGCAGGTTCGTCTCGTCCTCGAATCGCTTGACGTAGTAGCGATCGCTGCGGGCGAAGAGCCGCCAATCGAGATTGCGCAGATCGTCGCCGGGCGTATATTGCCGGTATTCGCTGAATTCGACCGAGAAACCATGGTACGGGCTGCGGTGCAGGCCGCCCAAGAAACCCTCGACGACGATCCTGGCCCGCAGTTGCAGGTTCTTGATCCGCATGAGCGTCGCCGGATCGATGAACGCTGCACCCTTGCCCGGCGGCCGGCCGAATCTTAACTCGGCGGCGGAAGCGGCGCTCGTCGGCAGTGGTTCAGGCAATGGACTCATCCGTTAGGCGCCGGGACCAGTTGCAACAGCCGATCGATGACGTGCTCGACTGAGATACCCTCGGCCTCGGCACGGTAGCCGATCAGGATGCGGTGCCGGAATGTGGCGTGAACCAGCGCGCGGAGGTCGTCGAGAGTGACGTGGGCGCGGCCGGCGAATAGCGCGCGGGCTTTGGCGCCTAACACGACGTACTGCGCCGCGCGCAGCCCCGCCCCCCAGCTCACCCACTCGTCGACGAACTCGGGCGAATGGGCCTGGCCCGGCCGGCTGGCTGCGGCCAACCGTACGGCGTAACGCACGAGATCTTCGGCCACCGGCACCTTGCGCACGACCTCGTGGAAATTCCGCACGTCCTCGCCGGTGAACAAGGGCTCGATCGGCTGAGGCCGGCGCGAGGTGGTCTGAGTCACCACGGCCACTTCGTCGTCCTCGGGCAAGTAGTCGATGCGGACGTTGAACATGAAGCGGTCGAGCTGGGCTTCGGGCAAAGGATAAGTCCCTTCCATCTCGATCGGGTTCTGCGTGGCCAATACGAAGAAGGGCTCGTCGAACGGATAACGCACGCCGCCGACCGTCACCTGGTGCTCCTGCATCGCCTCCAGCAGCGCCGCCTGGGTCTTCGGCGGCGTGCGGTTGATTTCGTCGGCCAGGATCACGTTGGCGAAAATGGGGCCCTTGACGAACTGCATCGTGCGATGGCCGTCGGCGGCCTGCTCCAGGATCTCGGTGCCGGTAATGTCGGCAGGCATCAGATCGGGTGTGAATTGGATGCGTTGGAACTTGAGGTGGAAGATCTGCGCGATGGAACGCACGAGCAAGGTCTTCGCCAGCCCCGGAGCGCCCGTGATCAGGCAATGCCCGCCGGCAAACAGGCTGATCAAAAGCTGCTCGACCACCTCCCTTTGACCGACGATCACTTTCGACAACTCGCTGTCGATGCGGCCGCGGCTGGCGCGGATTTGTTCGACGACTTGTTGCTCGACGTGGTAGGCGTCGACTTCAGTTGCCACGGAAGGTTGCGCAGAAGATTGCGCTGAAGTTTGATTGGTGGATTCAAACACGAGTTACCTGTATGCCTCTTAGGAATTGGTCCTGAATGATTTCCCGGCCTAATATAGTTGCCTTTCGCTCCGCGAAAGGTCGTTCTTTCGCGGAGCGAAAGGCGACAAGTAGTGCCCAATGGCTAAAGAGCTTGCGAAGTTAATTCGGACCAAATCCTTAGTGGGTCATCGCATACGTCAAAATGTTGATCCCCAGCGGGTACGCCCATTTCTCCGACATTTCCTTGAAGTAGTTCGGATCCTCCCCCTCGCGTTCCCAACCGTCGCCCAGGTCGGTGTTGTGGCAAATGATCACCATGATCCGCTTCTTGTCGTCGAAGATCGCCCGGTAGTGCGGCTCCTGGGCGTCGGGCCGTTCCGACGTGTAGCCGCCGTACCAGGTCTGGATGCTGGGGACTTGCGGCTTCATTTTCAGGTCGTAGACGCAGTGGAAGATCTCGTGGTCCAACGGCAGCTCGACGGGCTTGCGATCGGGAAAGATACGCTCGATCTGCTCATTGAAAACCGACCACTCGAATTCGCCCCAGAAATCGTCGACCATCAGGAAGCCGCCGTTGAGCAGATAACGGCGCAGCGCCGCCACCTCGGCGTCGTCGAGCCACATGCCGCGTCCCGGCTCAACGAGGTAGATGAAGGGATAATCGAAAAGTTCGTCGTCGGTCAGTTCCAGGACTTTTCCTTTGGGATCGACTTCCAGCGCCGTCAATTCGTGCAGGCGGTACGAGAAGTTCAGGTCGCTGTCGGGATAGTCGACCCGCCAGCTCCATCCGCCGTACCAGCCGCCGCGCCCCGCCGATGTGTATTTGATCCGCGCGAACGTAAACACGTCGTCCTTGAACTCAGGGTCGACATCCCACTCCGGCACACCACCGCGATCGACCTGTTCTCCTGGGAAATCGCCCTCCCCGCCCCTCCGCCGTTGTGCCGCGGCCACGGCGCCAATCGATAGGGCCAGTGCCACGAGCAACCAAGCACCTAGGCGGCCGTGGGTTACCCACTCGAATAATCTGTGGGTTACCCGTTCGAATAATCTGGATGGCCGCAGGCATTTCATGGCTGTTTCTCCGAGATCGGCGAGACGGGAAGCGAGTCGGACGTTGAGCGACCGTTTATGTCGCTTCGCTCCGCACCGGCTTCGCGTCGCTCGATTTCGGCTACGATTTCGAGCAATTTGCGGTGCGCTTCACGGTATCGGGGCGCTTCTTCCAGCGACTTTAGTGCATGCCGCTTGGCGCCGTTCAGGTCGCCCGCGCGGTTAAGAAGTATCGCCAGGCGGAAATGCAGTTCGGCCGGGTCGATCGGCTCCAAGTGCATCAAGGCGCGATAGGCCTCGATGGCCAACGCGTCGTCGCCGGTATGTTCGGCGGCCGCCGCAAGGGTACGGTGCGGTGCGCGTTGTAACGGGTCGACCGCCAGCACGCGCAAAGCGTATTTCAGCGTTGCCGGCCAATCTTCGGCTTGTGCGCTGAGCTCGGCCAAACGCATGAAAGCGCCGGCATCGTCGGCCGACAAAGCCGCCAATTTCTCCAATACCTCCCGCTCGCGTTGGGTTTGGCCCAGTTCCCGGTGGATGATGGCCAAAGAGGCAAAAGGGTTGTCTCGGCCGCCGTTCGTGGGGTAAAGCCTCGCCATTTCTTCCAAGGGCGCCGTCGCCTCCTGCCAGCGCTTCTCGACCATATGTTGCTTCGCCAGTTGCGACAGTGCCTGGTAGTTTGTCGGATGTTTCTCGACCCACAAGGCCAGGGTCGCCGTGTCGGTCGCCGACGGCAGTTCAGGGTCCGACCAGTCGGCTGCGGGCGCCATGTCGTTGGCCGTTTGCCGGACGAATTCGGCGAATTCCTGGTCGAGCGCCGCCAGCGAGCCAGCATAGCGGGCTAGCGACTCGTCGATCGGCATGCCCGCGCCCAGGTCGACCAGCACCATCTTCAGCGTCTCGATCCCGTACTTCTCCACCATGTATTCGACCACTAGCGACGATTCGTAGTACGCGAACTGCAAGTCGAGTGGCGAACGGGCATGCAGGAACGCCCCACTGAGCCGGCTGACGGGAGTCAACTCGTCGCCCAACATCAATTCGCGGAAGCGGGGATTGATCGCCTGGCCCCAAGTGGGGTCGGCCTGGCGCTCTTCGTAAACCGAGATCCCTTCGCTCAGCCAGCGCGGCATTTTGTTGTTCGTCTTCTTGAGCGTGACGACGTGGCAGAACTCATGCCACAGCGTCGCTTCCCAATTGGCCGGGTGCTCGGCCTGCGAGGCTGGGCTGTTGGCCGTGATCACGCGTCCGAAGCAGACACCCAAGAAGCCCGCGCCGCCCGGCATCCCGAAAGTGCGGATTGCGAAATCTTGCTGACGTGGAAACAGCTCGACGATGACCGGCTCGTCGACCGCCACTTCGTACTTCGCGCACAATCGCTCGCTGGCACGTCGCAACAGATCGACCACCCGCGGACCGTAAATCGCGGCTTCGCGCGCATCCATCCGCACCAGAAAGTCGTCGCCGGCGAGCGTGACGAAGTCGGCCAGATGATCCTTCAGGGTGACGAGGTTGTGGGCCACGATGTTGTAGCCGTCCTGGTCGTAAACGTCGGATGCCAACTGCCAGCCTTCGGTTTCGTCGCCAAGCCGCAGCAGATCCTGGGCAAGTTGCGCCTTGGCCGGCAGGTAATCGGGATCGAATTGCAGGGCCTGTCGCTGATAGCTGGCCCCTTCGGCGAAGCGGTACTTTTGCGAGAGTTTTTTACCGATGAGATGGTCGACCTGCGGGTTCGTCGGCCAGTGCAGCAGCCCGGTAAGGCGGCAGCGATCTTCGTCTTTGGGCAAGTTCCGCAAGTGCGCCAGCACCGCCTGGTAAGCCCATGCCCGCGGTTCGTCGGGGTTGATCCGGTGGACGCGGCCGAGTGTATCCTGCGCCTCGTCGTAGCGTTCCACATCGATCTGACCGTCAGCCACCCACAGCAAGCTATCCACATGGTTCGGGTTGGCGGCCAGGGCGGCCGCCAGCGCGGCCTTCGATCGCTGCTCGTCGCTGGGTGCCAATGCCCGCGCCAAGCCAAAGTGCGCTTCCGGTTCGCCTTCGTCCAGACTCACCGCCTTTTCAAAAGCTTCGGCCGCCAGCGCAAAGTCGTTTTTTTCCAAGGCCAGCTCGCCGCTGGCGAGGTAGACCGCAATCGTGTCAGGCCGCTGTTTCTTGACAGGTGTGAACAGGCCTTCGAGCACTTTCTTGGGATCGACACCTTGGCTCAGTTGGACCCGTCCCAGGACGACCAAATTGATCGGATTACGGAATTGGCCGGGCGATCGCTGCGCCATTTCGGCGATCTGCTCCAGCATCTGCGTTGCTCGCTGGGGGTCGTCATTGAACCGGCAGACGTCGTGTCCGAGCCAGCGAAGTCGGATACCGTAGGGAAACCGCGCGAGCGCCGCGTCGAGGGTCTTGGCGGCGTCGCCGTAACGGCCGAGCGCCAACTCGGCCTTCAGTTTCAGCTCTGGCCAGATTTCCTGTTCGGTGCCGTCGCCGATCGCCTTGGTGGTGGTGTCGACGCATTCGACGTACTTGCCCGTCTGGAATAGTCGTTCGGCCTGCGCCCATTCAGGCGCCGGCTCGGCCGACCAGGCGAGTGTTTCAGTGAGGATCAACCAAAGGCACGCGGCGGTAAACTCTGGCACGAACCTCAACCAGAAACGTGTCTGCCTGTGAGCAAAGACGACTGGACTGTCGGCGGCAATGCATGCGACCTGAGTGTCCAACATCTGAGTCCCTTCGCTGCAATATTGCGGCATGCGACCGCGCAGGCACCCGGGTTTCCGCCGAGGGCGTGACATTACGTCGCTCGATGCGTGCCATGCCGATTCTAATGCAAATCGCCGTCCGGCGCAACCATGCGGTGCGGTTTTTCGACGTCAACCCGATTGCAGGCCGGGGCTTGACTTGGCCCCTATTTCGGCGAGGATCGAATGCGAAAGTCAATCGAACCATCAATTTGGGACGCTACGGAAATGATCATGGAACGCCTCAAAGGGAAAGTGGCCGTCGTCACGGGCGGTGGGTCGGGAATCGGCAAGGCGACTTGCGAGCTGTTCGCCCAGGAAGGGGCGGCGGTCATCGTGGCCGAACGTAACCAGGCCTCGGGCGAAGCGACGGCACGCGGCATCGCCGTGCGCGGAGGCCGGGCAATCGCGGTCCAGACCGACGTGGCCGACGAACCCAGTATCCAGCGGATGGTGGCCGAGGGGGTCAAGGCCTTTGGGCCGATCACCGTACTGGTCAACAACGCCGCCGTATTCGTCCTCAACGGCATCGACGCCACGCCCGAAGAATGGCGGCAGATCCTCGACGTGAACGTGATGGGGCCGGCACTGGTGGCCAAGCACGTCGTGCCCGAAATGCGAAAGGCCGGCGGCGGGGCGATCGTCAATCTGGGCTCGATGTCGAGCTTCATCGCCCAGCCACAATTCGTGACTTACAACTCGAGCAAGGCGGCGATCGCCAATATGACCCGCTGCATGGCGCTGGACCTCGCTCCCGACAATATCCGCGCCAACGCCGTCTGCCCCGGCGCGGTTTGGACCCCGATCGTCGAGCGTCTATGCAGCGAGGCCGGGCTCGACCGCGCCGCGGCCGACCGCGACCCGACCTGGGGCGGCGCGCACATGATCCAGCGAATTGCCGACCCCATCGAAATTGCACGCGCCATCCTGTTCCTCGCCTCGGACGAAGCCTCGTTCATCACCGGCGAGAACCTGATGGTGGATGGAGGATACACGGCAAAATAAGAAATACAAGAAATGCTGGGGCGCAGTTCGATCGCGCAGAATAGTCCCCGCTCCGTTCAATTCCTTCACGGCTGGTTCGTCAGGATCGTTCCCACCAGCCGATCATTGGGAAAGATCGCCAACACGTAGGTGTTACGGCCATCGAGAATGGTCACGGTTCGCTGCTCCGTCGGACCGCTGCCACTGTACTCGCTGAGCGGCGCCAGGCCGATCTGGTGCTGGCCGGCGGGCAGTTCCAATCGCAGGACTTGGATCTTGTCGGGCAAGAGGCCCCAGCAGCGGGTATCGGCGGCTTCGGTGGCTTCCCAAGCGATACCAACCACATCCAGTGCGACGCTGCTCAGAGTGGCCTGGTTGGCGCCCAGCGCTTCCTTGGCGCCGAGCACGACTCCCTTTTTTACAATGCGCCGCACCACCGCTTCGGCGACGATCCGCGGATAAATGGCCTCGTGCTGCTCGACGGCCATCCGTCCCACATCGGTGATCGTCTCGGTCGTACCCGCCCGGTGCCCATCGACCGATACGCCAACGCGCGCAATCGTGTTCGGGGGGACCACCATCTTGGGCACCTTTACCGGCGCGATCGTCGGCGGCAAGCTGTACTTGTTGGTGGCGCTCAAGATTCGGTCGGCGATCAACAGCGATACCGTGGTGGGCAGCTCGGCCGTTTCTTCCTTGTATGGTCCCCGGCCGACGAGCGTGAAGACGTAGAGCACGCCGTTGCCTGGTGACGAGTGGCGGCCGCGTTGGGCCCGCTCGAGGTCGGTCGGGCCGTAGGGAAAGTCCGGTTGCCAGCTCACCACCATCGCGCTGGAACGGGCGGCATCGTCGTAGTTGGAGTGCGTCTCCTCGCGGATCAGGCCGTGGAGGTACGGCCCAAGGGCCACCTGCTTGTAGGCCAGCTTGGGGTTCTTGGCAGCGTCATCGGCCGCGTCGTGGCTACCAGCGGCGGCCTCGATGATTTGCGTTTGCTTATCGGCCACTTGCAGCGCGTAGGCCGCGGCGTCCTGCCCATCGACCATCAAGTTCGCCAGCGACAGAAATGCGCGAATCAGCACCTTTTCGTAATCCTCGCCCGAATACGACTTGCGTGTGTCGTCGGTGAGCGCGGCCAGGGCCGTTTCGCCCAGGCTGGCCTGCTCAAGGTAATCGAATCGATCGCGCACCTGCCGCAGGATCTGTTCCGACCGCTTGGGATTGCCTTCGGCGAGCTCGACCATCGACCGCTCGAGCAAAAGCACGTCGACGTCGTGGCGGTCGCGCTTGATCCCTTCGTCGAGCGTCGTCGCGGCCTGCTGCAAATCACCCGAATAAAAGCCTTCTCGGATGCTGACGAGCCGCTGCTCGTGAGTCTTACAGCCGACCAGCAAGGTCAATGCCAGCAAAGGAACGAAGATGACATGCTTCATCCTTCATCCCTCATCCTTGATCGCGCATCCCTCATGCCTTCACTGAACCGTGCTTCCCAACCGGCTGAGCCGCGAATGGTAGTAACCCTTGCTCAAGGTCGCCGATTGCTTGTCGTATTGTCCGTTATGGATGTTGACCAATTCCATCGTCAACAAATAATCGCGTTGATAGTCCTTGTTTTCATGGGTCGTGCCCGACGTGAGGGTTGCATACAGCATGTAGTCAAAAGGTTGGCCCTGTTGTTCCAAGGTGGCCGCGAAGATCCGCATGTTTTCGGGGACCATCAGCAAATCGGGCCGAAGGCGCGTCTGTAGCAGACCGGCGTCGACGAACCGTTTGCTGACCGGCTGAAAGACGTGGCTTTCGAGAATTCGCGCGTCGATTTGTTCGTAGATCTGGTCTTTGAAATCGCCGATCTCCTCGGCGCTCTTGTTTTCGACCGCCACGAAGCAGATGCGCACGGGTGGTGGCGGCAGGCCGGCCGGCCCAACTTGCCTCTCGGCCGCGTGACGGCCGAGTAGTTTCGCGACCGCCTCATCGATCAGCGGCTTGTAAGTCTCGCCGCCCGCCTGATGGCTGCCCACCATCTCTTTCTCGCCTGGGTGCATGACCTTGGCGTATTGATTGCCGCGGCATCCTCCGAAAAGGCAACCGGCCAGCGTGACCGTGCCCGTCGAAATGAAAGAGCGTCTGTCCATGGGAGTCCATTCCCCTTTGCATGATATTTTGGCAGCCGCCCGGCTGACGGCTTGGGCGTTCCCAACATTATGTTAAATCGGAACGTTGTTGCAGGAACTTCGCGCTGGATGAGTCGGTCTGAAAATGTGGTTACCAGCGGGCGATTGTAGGCAAACGCGGGCAAGTGTGCCATGTTAATTTGGGATAAACAGGTGGCCTGAAGCGGTCGCCCCCTTGGCAAGAGACGCGTCGTTTTCATGTAGAAGCTCGGGCCGCCTTGTTGTATAAGTTGGCCCCCCAGAAAAGCGCCTACGAGAACTTCCTGGTGACAGCCAAAGTCGTCAATCTAACGAACGCAAGTCTTCTGAGCGCCGTTGTGTTGCTGGCGGCGACGCATGCAAACGGGCAACAACCACAACCGACCTACCCAACCAACAACGCAGCACCCGGGCCCTACGAGGGCGCGGCATTTCCGCCACCCGATCCGCGGGTTCCCCAGACCACTCAGCCGGCGGGAGTCGAATCGCTTCCGCAGCCACAGGCGAGTCAGCCGCCAGGGGTCATGCAAGGGAGTGGATATGGGCCACCGCCTGGAACCGTACCTTCGCCAGGTTCGCTGCAACCGCCGTTGATGGCACAGCAGCCGGCCTGGACTCCACCCGTGTGGGCACCACCAGCGCAGCCGCAACCCATGCTTGTGTCGCCATTTCAAGTTCCGACTCGGTTCTGGTTTCGCACGGATCTTTTACTGTGGTGGACGAAATCTGGCCCGATGCCGTCGCCGTTGGCGACCATGGGTTCGCCCAACGACGCCATCCCGGGAGCGCTGGGACAACCGGGAACGCAAGTTATTTATGGGGGCGATAGCGTTAACTTCGGTGTCGTCAGTGGCTTGCGATTGGAATCTGGTTATTGGCTTGATGCAAACCAGACGTTTGCCATCGAAGGCGAATACTTCTTCCTAGGACGACAATTCTCCGGGTTCTCGGCCTTTTCCGACGATTTTGGAAGTCCACTCATCGCCCGGCCCGTGATCAACGCGCAAACCGGCAGTGAGGGCTCCTACGTCGACTCGGTCCCCGGGAATATCGCCGGTGGCTTGGACGTGTTCAATTCGAGCCAACTGCAAGGTTGGGCCATCAACGGCTTGTGGAATTTCGTGCAGTCCGACCAGTTTAGCCTGGGCGGCTTGCTCGGATTCCGCTACCTGAACCTCAACGAGACGTTGGAAATCCAGGATCAATTGTCTGGGGCCTCAGATGGTTCTTTGACTTTTGGCGGACAGCCGATCTCCGCGTTCGAGAGCTTGTCGGACCTTGACCATTTTCGCACCACCAACAACTTTTATGGAGGAATGTTGGGGCTGCGCATGAACTGGACTCCCGGGCGATGGGTCATCAACGCCGCGACGAAATTGTCGCTGGGCACGACCCAAGAGCGGGCTGTCATCCAGGGCAGTACGACGCTGTACGACGCTTTCGGCGGGACCGAGGCGGTACTGCCCGGCGGCGTCTTGGCAACCACGGCCAACATCGGAAATCACTATCGCAGCCCATTCGCGGTTGCGCCGGAGGCCAGCCTGAACATTGGTTATCGGGTCACGCCGTGGATGACGGTCCGAGTGGGCTACTCGTTCCTTTACATGAGCAACGTGCTGAGGCCTGGAAACCAAGTCAGCCGAGTTGTCAGCCCGAACCTGGTGCCTTCCGACACAGGCTATGGTACCGGGGGCCCCAACCAGCCGGTCTTCCAGTTCCACTCATCGAGCTATTGGGCCCAGGGAATGAATCTGGGTTTGGAATTCCGCTTCTAACTAACGGGTGAACGTCAATCCGGGTTCGGCCGGGTTGGCGCCTGCCAGGCGGAACGTGAGTTGGTTGCTCGACTGCATCGAGACTTTTCCCACCAGCGTGTTCTGGTCGCCGGCCGACAGGATCATGAAATCGTCGGCCAAAGTGTAGGTGCCGGCAAGCTCTTGTTTCCGGTCCTGTTGTTCGAACTTCCAACTGAACTTGTGGTCCTTCGTCAGATTCAAATCGAATGACGACCCGTCGGAACGGTTTGCCTTCCAATGACCCACGACGCCGGCCGCGTCGACCGGTTGGGCGGGTGTGCGTACTACGCTGGGAGACATTTTCGCATCGGCAGGCGTCGTCAGTCCTTTGAGCAATTGCGCGGCAAGCTGGTCGTCGGGTTCCAATTGCCTCACCTCTTTGAGCACGACCGCCGCCTGATCGTTGTGTTGGCCGAGCAGATAGTGGTACGCCAGCAGAAAGCGCGGGGCGGAGGCGGTCGGTTGCTGGTCGCAGAATTTCTCCAGCGCCCGCAACTGCTCCGTGTAGATGTTCGAACTGGGGTAAAGGTTGCTGACGGTCGTCCAATTCCAACCGGGGCCGACCGAGACGACCGCGTGGACGGCGGCGGCCGATTGCTGGTAGTCTTTCAAGGCAAACAGGCAAAGCCCGCGAAACTCGTGCAGATTCGAGTCATTTGGCGGGATGGCCACGGCACGGTCGGTTTGTGCCAATGCCTCCCGGTAATTGCCTTTGCGAAACAACGATCGAGCATTGTCGAAGATGGCCAAGGCTTCATTTTGCAATGCAGTCGGCTGAGAACTGGCCGCCGCAATCGGCAATGGCGCGGCCGTGTTTGCCGTGGCTTGCCCCGCGGAAACGGAGGGATTCGGCGGCACGACGACCACCGGCTGCGAGTAGTTGATGTAGGTCGGACCTCCGACGGGCGCGACCCAGTACGGATTGTAATAGCCGAAGTAACCCCAGTTCCACGGCGATGCGGGAACCCCGATCCCCACTGAAATGCCACCGCCGGCGAATCCCACACCGTAGCCCAATCCGTACCCCATTCCGTAGCCAATCCCATACCCCCACGCCGGACCGCCTAAGCCCCAACCACCGTACCATCCCCAACCCCAGGGCCGATATCCCCATGGGCCGGCCCAATGGCCACGCCAGTCGCCATGATACCAGCCGCCACCATGGTAACCCGGTCGGTTACTGAAATGACCGTAGTGGTTGTAAGCGAAGCCACCGGAATGCACGCCGGCGGCGTGCGGGGCGCCCATACCCATTCCACGGCCCGAAAACCCGCCGCCGTGCGGCCCCCGACCATATCCGCCACCACCGAATCCGCCGTGACCGCCACCGTGAGCTCCGCCGCGATGCTGGGCGTAGACACCGGTGGGCGACGCCGCGAGTAACACCACAAAACCAGTTACGAGAAGTCTCTTCATCCTTGAATCTCCCCTCGAGCTGCAACCATGGGAGGCGGATTGTATCCGAATTCACGCGATCGGATCAATTGAAGTCGTGGCCCGTGGTGGCCCCGTGGGCTACCCGCACGCGGACTCTCTGGCGTGCCACATCCATAGAATCGGCACAACCGGCACCTGGGCTTGAGGTACCTACTCGTTCGGGTTGGCGTTTATACCTCACGCGGCCGTCATATGGATGGCAAAGCTCTCGGCCGCGCCGTCACGGCGCCGCCCAACTCGTCGCGGGTAAAACCCATAGACGCCTCTTGTTGTCAGCCGCGTGCCGTATGATTACGCCTGCTGCATCCGCGCCGCGGCCAACGTATTGTGTAGCAGCATCGTGATCGTCAACGGCCCGACTCCGCCGGGTACGGGCGTGATCATGCCCGCCACCTGGCACACTCCTTCGAAATCGACATCACCCACCAGACCCTCCGGCACGCGGTTCATACCCACGTCGATGACCACCGCGCCGGGCTTGACCATGTCGGCGGTGACCAACCGCGCTCGGCCGACGGCGACCACCAGAATGTCGGCCTGGCGCGTCAATTCGGCCAGCCGCTCGGTTCGGCTGTGGCAGATGGTCACCGTGGCGTCGGCCCCCGGCCCGCGCTGCAACAGCATGTTGGCCAGCGGCTTGCCGACGATGTCGCTACGGCCGACAATCACGACGTGCTTGCCACCAACGGGCACGCCCCTCCGTAACAGCAGTTGCTGGATCCCGTGGGGTGTACACGGCAGGAATCGCGGCCGGCCCTGGACCAACCGGCCGACATTTTCAGGGTGAAAGGCGTCGACGTCCTTGAGCGGATTGACGGCATGCAAAACCCGAGTCTCGTCGATCTGGCGCGGCAATGGCAATTGCACCAAAATGCCATGGACCTCGGGGGCCTTGTTCAACTGGTGGACCAGGTGCAACAAGGTCTCCGTCGACACGTCGGCCTCGAGGCGATGCAACTGACTTTCGATCCCGGCATGTTCGCAGGCTTGGCGCTTGTTTCGAACGTAGATCTGGCTGGCGGGGTTTTCTCCCACCAGCACCGCGGCAAGGCAAGGAAAGACGCCATTGTTCTCGATGAACTCGGCCACCTCCACCGCCAGGTCGGCTTGCATTTCGGCGGCTAACTCCTTGCCATTCAAGATGATCGCAGGCACGGTGATCCTTTCGTCGTTAGATTCATAAACCTAATGCGCCAGCCCTGAGCAACAGTTGCAGCGCCAAATTGGAATACAAACCGGCAATCCAATCGTCGGCCATGATCCCCAGTCCGGCTGGAAAGCGCTCGAAGGCGCGGGCCGGCGGCGGCTTGCTGATGTCGAAAAGCCGGTGCAGAACGAACCCGGCGAGGACGACGCTGGAGTGATCCATGGGAATCATAAAGAAAGTCATCGGCAGGCTGGCGATTTCGTCGAAAACGATCGAGCCGGGATCTTTAAGCCCACCCATTCGCTGCGCCGCATTGGTACATAGCGGAATGCCAACGGCCGCAATGACCACGATGATAGCGATCTGTTGCCAAAGCTCGGGCAGTTTACTAATCGCCCACGCAAGTGGCAGACCCCAAAGGGCGCCGACCGTTCCCGGCGCGAACGGCACCAGCCCAAACCACATGCCCGTCGCCAGGAAAACCGACATCCCTTGTCGTAAAGGGTTCGGCGAGCCTGGTTTCTTGTCGTCCGGGGCTTGGGACATGCGAGCCATGCTAACCGTGACTGCACAATCCAACAAGTTGCCCTAAATGGCTAGTGACTTTGCTCGACAACCCGGCTATCCTTTAATCATGAGACTGCAAAGATTATAAAAGCGGTCATATTGATGACCATTCTGCGATTTGCTTGCCCCCTACTCTTTACTAACGCATGTCAGACGATCAGAAACTCAGCCCGGTTGAAGGCTTCAAATCGCAGAGCAACTTCCTGCGCGGCGTGATCAGCCAGGAGCTTGCCGACGGCCAGGAGCATTTCGGCAAGAGCAGCGAGCAACTGCTCAAGCACCACGGCACTTACCAGCAGGACGACCGCGACCACCGGGCGCACGCGCGCGCGACGGGTAGCGGCAAGTCGGACAAATCGTACATCTTCATGGTCCGCACGCGCGTGCCCGGTGGCAAGCTGACCAGCGAACAGTTGCTGGCTGAATTGGACCTTTGCGATGAACTGGGCAACACGACGTTGCGCTGCACTACGCGGCAGGGCTTGCAGTTGCACGGCGTAGTCAAAGAAAACCTCAAGCAAGTGATCCGCCGCATCAACCAGGTGCAGCTCACCACGTTGGCGGCCTGTGGCGATGTCGAGAGGAACATCATGTGCTGCCCCGCGCCGCACCACGGCGACCCGGTGCATGCCGAATTACAAGCGCTGACCGACCGGCTCGCCGCGCACCTGGCGCCGCGGACGAGGGCCTACCATGAAATCTGGCTCAAAGACCCGGAGTCGGGCGCCGATGAGCTCGTCGCCGGCGGTCCCAACGGACACGAGGTCGAGCCCGTTTACGGACCGACCTACCTGCCGCGCAAATTCAAGACCGCCATTGGTCTGCCGGGCGATAACTGCGTCGATCTGTATGCCAACGATCTTGGGCTGATGGCGATTTGCGAGAACTTCCGCATCGTCGGCTACAACGTGTTGGTCGGCGGCGGCATGGGCGTGACGCCCAGCGCCAAGAAGACATTTCCGGCCGTGGCAAAGCGAATGGCTTTCGTCACGCCTGACCAGGTCGTCGACGTGGCGACGGAAATCATCAAGGTGCAGCGCGACTTCGGGAACCGCGGCGACCGCAAGGTGGCCAGGCTCAAGTACCTGATTGCCGACTGGGGCCTGGAGAAATTCAAGGCCAAGGTCGAGGAATATTACGGCCATCCATTGCCCGAGCCGCATCCCGACGACGTACACGGTTTCGACGACCATCTCGGTTGGCACGACCAGGGCGACGGCCGATGGTTCTACGGGCTGAATATCGAGAACGGTCGAATTCATGACACCGACGATTTGCGGCTCAAGACGGCATTGCGCGAAATCTGCCGCACGCACCGCCCGAACATTCGTTTAACCTCGCACCAGAGCATGCTCTTCACCGACGTGGCCCCCGAGGCCCGGGACGATTTGGAGCAGATCCTGAAGCGGTACGGCGTCAAGCTCTCGCACGAAATATCCAACGCGCGTCGGTGGTCGATGGCTTGCGTGGCCTGGCCCACCTGCGGCCTGTCGATCACCGAAGCCGAGCGTGCGCTACCCGGCGTGATCGACGATCTGGAGGTCGAACTGGCCAGGTTGGGGCTGTCGGGCGAACGGTTCACGATCCGGATGACCGGCTGCCCGAACGGATGTGCTCGGCCATACAACTGCGACATCGGCCTGGTCGGGAAAGCGGCGGGCAAGTACACGATCTTCGCCGGTGGCCGGCTGTTGGGTGACCGATTGAACTTCATCTTCAAAGACATGGTTCCGGCCGAGGAGCTGGTTTCGTCGATGGTGTCGCTGTTCGTCTACTTCAAACACGAGCGGCTACAGGAAGAAACGCTCGGCGACTTTTGCCATCGCAAGGGGGCCGAGGATCTCGTCGACTGGACGACCCGTTACGAGGCGCAGACCGACGCCAATGGCAGCGGCGTTGCGGCCCGTAACACGATCGACGCGATCGAAAGCGCCTGACGGGCAAATTGGGGCGGCCGGTCGCGATCTTGAAGGCACGCGAACCTGGAGACTCGCGAACCTGAAGACGATTTCCGTCTCGACAGGATCGCGAGATTCGCTAGACTTCCCCGGCCGCGGAACACCATCCGCCAATTTCGATCTGCGACACGCGCCTTCCCTCCGGAGGAATCGCCGTGCCGCACACCCGGTCGTCAAGTTCACTCGGCTAGCCTCCGATTGGCAACCGACATGCAAGCGTACATCCTGGAAACCGGCCGACGGATAGCTCCCTTCGATGAGCGGCCCGCCGAAATGCGGGTCCACAACCGCACGTTGCGCCAGACGCAGGAGCAGTTCTTGTCGGAGGCGGGCTACCGGGTCGAGGCAATCGACGATCCGAGCGCCATCAGCCTCTTTCCTTGCGTTTTGGTTTACGACGACGTTTATTTCACGCGCCCGGCGCTTACTGGGTTCTTGCGGCTCGTCAAGCGCGCGGCGGCGAGCAAACGTGGACAAGCCAACAAGGTTGTCAACCTTCGCGCGGCGTTGGCAACCTCGGAGCTGACCGAGCGTTTCGCGCCTACTTTCCAGGGTCGGCAAATGGACACAGCCGACGGCCGCACGTACCGGGCATACGACCTGTACCATTTGCGGCAATTCTCTCCCGACCGGCCACTCGACGACCAGGCGGAATTGGCACCGATACCGTATCGCATGACCGTACGGAATTCGCGCGTGAATCGCTACTTCGAGCCGACGGGCCGTTTCGCGCTTCCCATGTCGTTCGTGGCCATGTGCCCCATCCAGCACTGGGCGGCGTTGGTGACGGCTAATGCTGTTGGGCTGCCCGGCCATATCCTCGATTCGGCCCGCCCGCTCTGGCTGGCGGCAATGAAATTGCCCCTGGCGAGCGCCTGGCGAGCGCGAAGTCTGCGGCCCAGCCAGGTGCTCGGCAAATCGTATTTGGCCGGTTCAGGCTGCGTAATCCATCCTTCGGCCTACGTGGAGTGGTCGGTGTTGGGTAACAACGTGCGGATCGGCCCGGGCGCGGTGGTGCGCGGCGCCGTGCTGGGCAACCGTGTCGAGATCGGCCCCAACGCGCTGGTCGAGTACGTGACTCTGGGTGAAAAGGCCACGGTCAATGGCAATGTCACGCTACGGTTGAGCGTCGTCGGCGACGAGGCGAACGTCGGAGCGTATTTCACTCAGCTCTCCGTGATCGGACGCGGCGCGGCGCTCTGCCCCAGCAGCGGCACCTACGACTTCAACCTCCGTGGGAACGTGTCGGTCAATTTCCAAGGGCGAAACATCAGTTGCGGGTCGAGGATCTTGGGCAGTTGCCTTGGGCACGGCGCGTTTCTGGGGGCCAACGTCACGCTGGCCAGCGGCCAGGAAATTCCCAACGGCTGCATCCTCGTCCGTAGCCCGCGCGAGCTGGTCACTGACGTCAACCAGGGTCTGCCTGAGGGAGTGGTTCGCATGGACCGCGGCCGAAAGACCCAGCGCGCCAACGACGGCGGTCCAAGGCGAACAGGCGGGGCAAATGGGTCGTAGGTTGGGCTTGCCAGCTTGAGCGATGCACGAGATCGCGATAAACGAGAGTCAGGCTCGCAAGCTTGACTTTCGCGCCTCAGACCAGCCCCCATTTCTTTCGCAGCACCCATTCGACGACCAGGAGGCCGACGAACGGCAGGAACAACGCCCATTTGTCCCAGAGCGTCTCCTTGATTTGTGTCTCGACTTCCAACCGCCGGGTGGCTTCCTTGAGCTCGGCCAGGAGCGCGGTCAACCGTTCGGGCTGCAAGACGTGGGCCTCGCCTGAAGCGGTCCTGGTCAGGTTCTCCAGCGCGGTTCGATCGGCGACGGGTCGTTCCAACTCCAGGTCCTCGTTGTAAACCAGGAATCGGCCCCGCGTTTCGCCCAGAGGTTCCGTGTCGCTTCTGGCTGTGACGCGCAGGGTGTAGTCGCCCGGTTCTGCCGTGTCGCCGAAGGCGCCGCGAACCTCGCCGGCCATTCGCCGCAAGCGCACCGCGGTCGGCTTGCCGCCCGGCAGCTCGATTTCGGCCTCGAACGAGGCATCGGCGAGCGGCTCTCCCTGGGGTGAGTTGGCACCGAGTGTGAATTCGACTTTGGAACCCGAACGGTAACGCCGCTTTTCGAACCGAATCCAAACGTTGCCCTCGTTGCTTTGGTCCTTCCGCGCCAGCCATAAGACAACCTGACGCCAGAACCGCTTGTGCGCCTCTTCGTGTCCCTCCATCCACCAGTGCCAGGTCGAATCGCCGGCGAACGCCAGCACTCGGCCGTTGCCCCATTCACCGGCCACCAATAGCGGCTGCTTCTGTTCGGTCTCGGCCAGCACGAGGGTACGGCCCCCCTGCTTGACGCCGGCAAAACGGTTCGCGCCCTCCAACGCGGGCAGTTGCGCCCAGGCCGCTTGGTTGTCTTGCCCGCGACCGGCCAGCAGCATCAGGTACTGCGCGGCGCCATCGCGCGTGGGCCGCATCCGCACCCGGCCTGGAAGGTGTAAATCGTCGCGAATCGCTTCACCGAAGTTCTGCCGTTCCAGCCTGCCGATTTCGATCGGCAAAACGTCGGCCAACGGTGTCCTCCCATAGCCGCCAGGACCAAAACTGTGCAGTCCCCCAAGCATGATGAACCCGGCGCCGCCGTCGATCGCGGCGGCCAGATTCTCAAGCTGCTCGGGCTTGAAAGCATCCGCATCGAGGTCGCCGATGATGTAAACGTCGTAGGCGCCCGGCTCGAAGGCCTCGTCGAGCTCTTTGGGACGGGTCTCAGTCTTGTCGCCGCGGAAGTGGAGCAGGTCAAGTTTGATGTCGGGCGAGCCTTCGAGCGACCAGCGGAGGAACTTCTGCTCGCTGACCAGCGCGCCGTCGAGGTAAAGCACGTTCAGGCCGCCCTTGAGTACGGTTACGAACGTGCTGATCTGGTTGTTTGTGACCACCTGCTCGTTGCGCTGCGGGTCGGCTTCAATGGTGATCTTGATCTCGCCCGGCAGCTCGGGGACGTATTCCAGGTCGAATTTCACTTGCTCTCCATCCTGCTGGGCTACCAGCGGCGTGGTGCTTACGACCTCGTCCTTGCCGGACGACGTTTCCACGCGCAAGCGCACGGCGACCGTCTGGTTTTCCATGCCCACGAAGCGGGCCGTGCCGGTGATCGGAAGCTGGTTCTTGACGAAGACCTGTTCGCTCGTAAGTAAATCGTCGAGCGCGAAGTCGGGAAGTTGCCCCGGCCCCCGCGCCTGGCCGAAGGGGACGGCGTAGGCCGGCGCGCCCAGGTCGCGCAACCGGCGCGCGGCGATCTGTAAGTCGAGTCCGTGAGCGTCGTCGGTCCGCTGGGCGCCGTCACCCAGCACGACCACTCCCACCAGTCGCTTACCGGCTTCGAGCTTGAGCACTTCGTCGATCGCCCAGCCATAGGCCGATTGTTGTCCGTCGGGCGGTCCGCCCAAGTCGAGCCGGCCGTCGACCCATTCGAGCGGGTGCAGCGCATCGTCGAAAGTGAAAATCTTCAACTCGATGTCCGCGGCCAGGTCGGCCAGCGCCGCCTGAGCGTCGGCGATCGTGGTTTCCAGCGCCTGCCAGCGGCTCTTGCCGCCGACCTCGTCCTCGACCAGCATGCTTCGCGAACGATCGGCCAGAACGACCAACGTGGCGGCTTGCTTCCGGGTTGTCGTCCGCACGATCGTCGGTCGCAACAGCGCGAAAAGAGCCAACAGCACCACCAGCAACCGGATGGCCGTGAGCGTTTGCCGGCGGCGGAGGGTCGTCCTGTCGCGGGCCGGTCCGACGAACAACAGCACGACAAGCGCCGCCGCGATCAGGGCCACGACCCAGGTGGCCCCAACCGGATCGCACGACCATCGTTCGATTTGGGACATGGTTAGTTGGACGTTAGGCGTTAGGCGTTGGGCGTTGGGTATCCCGTAACAATGGCGTCACGCTCTCTCTCTTCATCTCCTTACCTCCTCATCTCCTTACCCCCACTCTCCTAACGCCTATCGCCTGACGCCTTTTCCTTCCTCTCCCGATAAAACAGATTCGACAAGAGGTGCTCCAGCCCCAAAACCACGGCCACGGTCACCATCAGCAAGGGAAACAGCTCACGCCCTACGCGACCGGCGCTCACTTTGCGGTCGATTTCCTCACGGTTGTGAGCCAGGTGGAATTGGGTCTCGCCAAAGATCTCCGCCAGTCGCTGCTCGTCGATCCGCGCCAGGTTGCTGGCCGCGACGTCGAGGTTGACGCTGAATCCGCGCTCGTATCCTCCCTCATCGCCGCCGGCCGTGACGCGGTAATTGCCCAGCCGTTCGGTGTCATCGATACGAATCTCAGGCTGTTGGGGATTGGCCGTCTTGCGCACGGGCGGCGAGTCGTCGGCAGTTGCCAGGGGATCGTCGGCGATCCGCTTGACGAGGTACGATTGCGGCTTGTCCGGCGGCAGCTTCAACACGACCGTCGCGCCGGCCAGGTAGTTCAACGTGTCTTCGCTGCTACCGGCCAGGTACGCGAACGTCTGGTCCATCAGCACCACATACGGCCAGTTATCGAGCCCGTCCGCCAAATGGTTCCAAACGTTGTCTTCCGAAGTGTCGGCCCCGTACGACACCGGGGTGGTCATCGTCAGCACCCTCCCCTTGCTGAGGCCGTCGACGATCGGTTTTTCAAGAATCGCCGGCTGTTGATTGCGGTAGTTGCACACCGAGAGCACGCCGGCCTCGGGCTTGGTCACTTGCCAATAGACGTAAACCGGTAACGCGTCCCACGGAACGGACCCGCGCCAAGAGCGGAACCTGGCCAGAAGCGGGTGTTGGCTGTCGTCGGTCGTCAGATACAGGGTGCCGTCGGGATAGCGGGCGGGCGGGCCAATCGTGCCCGGCAGCAGTTGCTGCGCGGCCGACTTATTGAAGGCTTCGGGCTGGCAGGCCGGCCCCAAGAAAATGGCCACGCTGCCGCCCCCCTTGGCGTAGGTGTAGAGCCGATCCCACGTTTCGTCGCCCAGCGGCGGCGGATCGAGCAGGCAGACAACGGCCTGGTCTTCAAGCGTTTCTTTAGCGAGCTCGGCAAGCGGCACGAGCCGGCAGTCGAACCGCGCACGGCCCGTTTTGCGAAAACCCTCGGGGGCCAGGGCCTCGACCAGGTAGATCGCGCGTTCCGCCACCGGCGGGGCCGACGCGATCAATACCTTCCAGGGTGGAATCACGTCGACGGTGAAATACCTCCGATCGTCGAACGCCAGTCCGTCGCTGCCGACAACTTGCAGATAGCCGCGCTGGCTGCCGATATCCTGGCCGCTGAGCCTGAACTCGACCGCGAGGGCCTCGCCGGGTTTGATTTCCAGCTCCTCCTGACCGCGTTTTTCGGGCTGGCCGTCGCGGTTGTAGAGATAACACTCGACGACCCGTTTTTCGCCGTTCCCCACGCAGGCCAGGTCCGTACCGATTGTCCAGGGCTGGTTTCGCGCCAGCACCTGCCCCGACAACCGAACTTCGCCGAGCGCGAAGTTTCGCGGGTCGGCGACGCCCACGTCGATCACATAGATGCCCAAGCCGGCGTTTTTCGCCAACAGCTCGCGGAGCCGCGCCGACGAGTCGCCCTCCCAGGCCGGAAGCGTGAGGTCGGTGAAAACGTAAAGCTCCTTGCGCTCGGGCAGGTCCTGGCCGTCTGGCTTCCCTTCGTCGAGCAGCTTGGCGGCGGCCTCGATCCGCTCCCAGATGGGCCGCGCCACCGACGACGACTCGAGCCGGCCGACGCGGTCCTTGGCCGCCCCCAAATCGACCTGAAACACCCCTTCACCTTGTTTTCCGTCGACCACCGCCACCTGGCTTTCGACGGGAAGCTGCTGCAACAGCCATTCGCCAATGTCCTGCGCCGCTTGCAAGCGGGTCTGGTTCTGTTGCCGATAGTCCATCCTCGGCGAAGTGTCGAAGACCAAGGCCGCCGCCACCGGAGCCTCCTGATCGCCCAACACGCCGGAGGCATGGATCGTCGGCCGGGCGAGCGCCGCGGCCAGCAAGCAGATAATGGCCGTGCGCAGGAGCAAGAGCAGCAAGTGACGCAACTTCAGCTTCCGGCGATTCGCGCTTTGACGCTGTCGCACAAAGCGCAGGGCCGGAAACTCAAGATGCCGCGGCTGCTGCCGCATCACCAGGTGCAACACCACGGGGATCGCCGCCAGAGCGGTGCCTCCAAGCAGCGCTGGAGTGACGAAGTCCATCGTTGGTCACTTGTCATTGGTCATTGGTCATTGGTCATTGGCCCTTCATCATTGGTCGTTGGTCATTCGTCAGTTCCGCGACTCCCTTCCTCTTCGCGGCCATCCGTAACAAATGACGAATGACGAATGACCAATGACATCTTCAGCATCTCGCCCGTCGGCTCACCAGGTACCCGACCAGCGCCTTGTCGAATTGCATGCTCGTGTCGATGGGCACGTAGTCGATACCACTTTGGATGCATTCGCTGCGGTAGCGGTCGCAGAACTCTCCGACCTCGGCCAGGTAATCGGCCCGGAAGCCGCCCGCGTCGATTTGCAGCTTTTCGTTGGTCTCCGGTTCCTCGAACTCGACGATGCCGTCGAATGGAAACCGCACCTCGGCCTCGTCGAGAATGTGAAACACGATCACGTCGTGCCCCGCGTGCCGAAGGCGGTGCAGGGCCTTGATGATCGGCTCCGGATCGGCCAACAGATCGCTGAACAACATCACCAGGCTGCGATGGCGAAGCATGGCGGCGATCTGAACCAGGCTCTTGGCGATCTGCGTCTGGCCCGACGGCTTGAGCTTCGACAACAGCGAGAGGATGTTGCCCAACTGCGCCCGCTTCGATCGCGGAGGCAGGCTGTCGCGGATTTTGTCGTCGAACGTGACCAGGCCAACCGGGTCTTGCTGGTGGACCATCAGGTAACAGAGCGCCGCCGCCAGGCAAATCGCGTATTCGAATTTGGTCAGTTCCTGCCGATAGGTGTAGGCCATCGACCGGCTCAGGTCCATCACCAGGTAGCCCGTGATGTTCGTCTCGGCCTCGAACTTCTTGATGTAGTACTTGTCGGTCTTGGCGTAGACCAGCCAGTCGATATCTTGCGGATTGTCGCCGGTGGTATATTTGCGGTGTTCGCTGAACTCGACGGAAAAACCGTGGAAAGGGCTTGCGTGCAGTCCTTGCAAAAAGCCCTTGACGATGAACTGGGCGCGGAGATCCAGGCGGCTGATTTGCCGAATGACTTGGGGCTTAAGGTATTTTTCGGCGTTGGCCATTTCATGGAGTCCCGTTCAGCGCTCAAACTTGGGTATCTCCGGCGTCGGCAGCTCTTTCAGCAATCGCGTGATCACGTCTTCGTTGCTCATGCCCTCGGCCTGGGCCTGGAAATTGGTGCTCACGCGGTGCCGCAGCACCGGGATGGCGACTTTCTTGACATCGTCGATGGCCACCGAGAAACGCCCCTCCATGGCGGCCAGTGCCTTTCCGCCGTGGATCAGAAACTGCCCCGCGCGGGGACCGGCGCCCCAATCGACCAGTTCGCGCACGAATTCCGGCGCCGAATCGTCCTTGGGGCGCGTGGCGCGTACCAGCCGCGAGACGTACTTGATGACGTACTCGCTCACCGCGACCGATCCGACCAGCTTTTGCAGGTTCAAAATCGCCCGGCCTGAAAGCACCTTCCGTACCTCGGGCTTTTCGCCGCGGGTGGTCGAAGCCAGGATCCGCTCCTCCTCGTCGAGCGTCGGGTAGTTGACCTTGATGTTGAACATGAAGCGGTCGAGCTGGGCCTCGGGCAGCGGGTAGGTGCCTTCCTGCTCGATGGGGTTCTGGGTGGCGATGGTAAAGAAGGGGTCGGGGAGCGTATAGGTGGTCTGGCCGACCGAGACTTCGTGCTCTTGCATGGCTTGCAGGAGCGCGGCCTGGGTCTTGGGTGGGGTACGGTTGATTTCGTCGGCCAACAGGATATTGGTGAAGATCGGACCTTCGACGAAACGGAAGTTCCGCTTTCCCTGTTCGTCCTCGTCCAGCACATTTGTGCCGGTGATGTCGGAGGGCATCAGATCGGGCGTGAACTGAATTCGCTTGAAGCCCACGTCGAGAATTCGCGCCAGCGTGCTGACCATCAACGTTTTGGCCAGCCCCGGCACACCTTCCAACAGGCAATGCCCGCGCGTGAAGACGGCTGCGAACAACTGTTCGATCACGTCTCCCTGGCCGATGATGACCTTCTGCAACTCCTCCTGCATCAAACGGCGATGGTGGCTGAACTCTTGCAGCACATCGCCCAGGCTGCGTGGCTTGACGGTAGACAACGGCGTTCCTTCAGAGTCTGAAAACGATCGCGTCGCGCTGTCGCCCAGCGCGCCGCTATCTATTCTATAGCTCACGCCCCATGCCAGCAACGAGGCGATTGCCGCCGCCGCCGCCGCCGCCGACGCTCGCCACGACGACGTGTTTGGCCCTGGGGCAGGTTTCCAACCTGCCGTATGAAATGTTGTTGGACCCGTCGAAACCCGCCCCGTGGATCGGCGGCCTCCGCGTGGTGAGACCCATCCGGCATTGATCCGGAGATAGCCGTTCCCCTCGGTTCAAGCCTGGCGTATAATGCATCGATACCAAGCTTGCTCGATTTTCTGGGGGCGAACTGGGTTCGACCGGACAATCTGAAGCGCAAGTGGCGTGCCGTGGTTGGTCAGTTGGCCACGTAAATAGCTGACCAAATATCTTCAATTGCCGAAGATACCTACGCTTTGGCTGCCTAGTAATAGGCATCCCCGACTGCGGGCCTTCGTCGGAGAGTCCCAAAAGCCGGTTGCCAATTCCGAATCGCCTGGGGTCAACGTTGGGAACGCCCTAGGTTAAAAACCGTGCCCGACTTGCCTGCCAGGCACCCCGTCGGTTGGGGGTCGGCGGGCGAAATGCTGAAATGATCCGACTACGCACGTAGAAGCGGGCGTGGAAGTGTTTTGGGACGCGGGTTCGATTCCCGCCGCCTCCACTCAAAGCCACTTGCGACCAAATCGCAAGTGGCCTTTTCTTGACCCCAAAGGGGTCAAATTCCACAGCCTAGGGCGCAGCCCTAGGTTCGCACCGATTCAATGACGATTCACCCCAACGGGGTGACACCAGGGCGAGGGTCCGACGGTTGATCGACGCGTCCAGGCGAGCGGGGGGTGTCAGCCCCCCGGTGGATCTTTGGGCGCAGCCAACCCGACTGACGGGCGCCCCGGCCTCAATCCCTGCTATTCACCGTCGGTTCGTCTGCACCGACTAGGCGAGCGGGGGGCGTCAGCCCCCCGGTTGAGCTCGTGCGTCGCAGATTCACGTCGTGGGAATTCTTCGTAAGAGGCCACGGGCTCGCCCCGTGGAGTTCCACGCTCGCGATCTAGACACGCAGAATCCCTAAACGTGCCTGCTTGCGATCGTCCGTGGCGCCTCGGTGGCTGTCGGCGCAGACAGCGACCCTGCTGCGCTCATCGGCAAGGAATCCGAAAACAATGAGGGAGCCCGCCTTAGAACCGACATTCGGGAGCCGGCGAGGGCTTCGGGTATCAGCGATTGTCAATCGGGGTCCGTCGGTGAACTAAAATACGCCTACCGAGGTGGATACGTTGGTAAGCTATTGCGCATTTTGGCTTTCCGTCGCCTGGGCACTCGCGTTCGATTTCCGCCGCCTCCATGTTGTCGGCATTACCTAATCCCTTGTTTCCGCGAAGGGTTGGGCTTTTTTTTATGCACTTGCCACGCCGGTAGCAATACGCTACCATTGTTCTATGAGCCAGCCCGTAAAGATATCCGACGAGCTCCTCCTCGATGCCCGATTGACTGCCGAGATCTCCGAGCGCTCGATTGCCGGGCAGATCGAATTCTGGGCGCAACTGGGGCGCGCGATCGAACCATTGATCGAAGGTTCTCGCGCATTGGCGTTGCGACGGTCCGCGGCGGCGGTGCCGCTTTCGCGGTGCTTGGCGACCGTCGATTCGACCGAGGGCCGCCGGCGTGTCGCTGATTACCTCGATGCCAGGCCCTTTCCACATTACGAGCCTGGGTCCGGAGGGCCTGGGGTTGTGGTCCGCGTGGATGAGGACGGAACGCGAACGCTCGGTCGCTTCGTCGACCGCGAGTTCCGAGCGGTCGAGTGATCGACCTCTCCGAGTTCGATCGGCGGCCAATCGTCGTCGCGATTGCAGGCCCGAATGGCGCGGGAAAGACCACCTTCTTTCATGCGCATTTGGCAGCGGCAGGTTTGCGTTTCGTCAACGCCGACGTGCTGGCCGCAGAGCTGAAGATCGATCCTTACAAGGCGGCGCGCTTGGCAGATGCCTTGAGGAGCGCCTTGATCGCGCGGGGGGAGAGTTTCGTCTTTGAGACCGTCTTCTCCGATCCCGTCGGCGACAAGGTCCATTTCCTGCAAGATGCCGCGCGACGCGGCTATGTCGTCGTATTGTGTTACGTCGGTCTCGCCGGACCCGAGCAATCGGCGGAACGTGTGGCCATGCGGGTTTCGCAGGGTGGCCATGACGTTCCCGACGACAAGCTCTGGTCGAGGTTCGCGCGCACTCTGGACAACCTGCGAGCGGCCATTTCAAAATTGCCACACGTCCTGGTTTTTGACAATAGCGACCTCAACGTTCCATTTCGTCAGGTGGCGGTCTTCAATCACGGGCAACCATCGCAACCGCCGGAGGCCGTTCCCGAATGGCTCCGACCACTCCTTGAGTAGTCAGCGTTAGAGAACACGCAGGTTCCTCCTTGTTGTGGTACTTTCAGCCGATTAAGCGGGCATCGCCAAAAGGGTAGTGTCCTAGCAGTGTGGTGGTCGGAGTCCTGGGACACTTCCGCCGAAAGGAGAGGCTTGCCGCCATCAGGTGAACGGGGGACAATCACGGCAGCGAGGTTTCGCCGCGAGATTCCAACAAAATGGAAAATCGGAGTCTTGGTTGCCTGCCACGCGATGGAGCGGCTATGGCCGAGAGGTCACAGGCCTGGCTGGCGCTTACCTTGTCGGCTACCGCTCGGAAATGCTCGCCGCCTCCATCGCCATGACCTGCATCCGAAGCCGGTTTCAACTACGTCAAGTGGATCCCGACTCGTCGAATGCGCCAGCCTTCCAGTTTTCGATACAACACTTGTTGTTTCTGGTCTGTTTCGCATTTCCGAATGGCGCTCGGTCCGCCGGCCTTGGGGTAACAAACTGGCACGCGAGTTTTTCAGTGGGTGAACCGTTTGCCGCCCAGGGTGTCTTGGTCGATGGACCACTGCGCCTGCAAAAAAAGGGTTGTCTGTCGATGGAAGGCATCGTGTTTGTCGGATTGCAGGGTTCGGGCAAGTCGTCCTTCTTCAAGGAGCGGTTTTTCTCGACCTACGTTCGCATCAGCCTGGACCTGCTGAAAACCCGACACCGGGAGCAGCGGTTCCTCGATGCGTGCCTTGCGACCGAGCAGCGATTCGTGATCGACAACACGAATCCGACCCAAGAAGAACGGGCCAGGTACATTGAAGCGGCCAAGGCGGCTCGCTACACGGTCGTCGGCTACTACTTCCAATCAAGGGTTGAAGATTGCCTGCGGCGCAACTCAGAGCGGCCAGAAACGGAGCGTGTCCCGGACGTGGCGATTCTCTCCTCGGCGAAGAAGTTGAAATTGCCCACCTGGGAAGAGGGCTTCGATCAGTTGTATTATGTTCGACTGGAGGACCGGCGTTTCATCGTCGAGGAGTGGAGAGATGAAGTTTGACGACCTTGATCAGAAGATGCGGTTCTACGAGACCGCCGCCGATTACTGCGTTCTGCCGGGCATGTTCATGGTCGCCCGGCTGGACGGTCGCAGCTTCACCAGGCTGACCAAGGAAGTCGGCAAGTTTCAAGCTCCGTTCGACGAGCGGTTTCGAGACCTGATGGTCGAAACGGCCGAAGGGCTGATGTCTTGCGGTTTCCGAGTGCTATACGCCTACACCGAGAGCGATGAGATCTCGCTGCTCTTCGAGCGAGATGAGCAACTCTTCGCACGAAAGCTTCGCAAGTACAACTCCACGTTGGCGGGCGAGGCCAGTGCAAGGTTCTCGCTGCTACTCGGCGACGTGGCGACGTTCGACTGCCGCATCTCTCAACTACCCAACGCCGATTTGGTGGTGGATTATTTCCGCTGGCGGAATGAGGACGCCTCCAGGAATGCCTTGAACGCCTACTGTTACTGGACGCTCCGCAAGTTGGGGCTGGACGAGCAGGCCGCCACAAAAAGAATCTTCGGCTTGTCGGTAAGCCAGAAGAACGAACTGCTGTTTGAGCATGGGCTCAACTACAATGACGTGCCGAATTGGCAGAAGCGGGGGATCGGCCTCAACTGGGAGGAGTTCGACAAATCGGCCAAAAATCCCGTGACGGGCGAGCAGGTCATTGCCCGCCGCCGTCGGATCAAGCGGGACTTCGACTTGCCGATGAAGGAGAAGTACGGGGATTTCATCCAGTCGATCCTCAAACCCAAGGGGCCTGCCGATGGGTACGTCACACGGTGACTTCATCAAGTACCCCAGGACTCCGCACCTGTTTGGGTCGAAGGGGACCGACGACGACAAGCATCTCGGCGAGGCGGAATCGACGGAGTTCATCGCCGACGATTCCTTGATAGTTGAGGAGAAGATCGACGGGACGAACGTCGGCATCCATTTTTCCGACGACGGTGAGATGGTCCTGCAATGCCGGGGCCACCTCATCACCGAGGGGATGCACCCGCAGTACGACCTCTTCAAGCAGTGGGCGGCGGTGAAACGGCACGTGCTGGAGCAGCAGCTTGAAAACCGCTTGATCCTGTTCGGGGAGTGGGTCTACGCCCGGCACTCAGTGTTTTACCGGCAATTGGCGCACTACTTTTTCGAGTTCGACATCTACGACAAGGACCGCCAGGCGTTTCTCGATCTGGAGCAACGCCTGGCCTTGCTTGAAGTCACGGGCATTCAAACGGTTCCTGTCGTCCATACCGGCCCGGTCGAACGATCCGACCTCGAAGGGTTGATCGGCCCTTCGCTTTTCGACAGCCATTTCGACAATCCGGTGACAAAACGTGCCGACAACCTGATGGAAGGACTGTACCTGCGGACGGAGGCTGATGGCGTGGTCATGGGCCGGGCGAAGTTCGTGCGGCCCGAGTTCGTGGAAAAGATCAAGCAGAGTACCCATTGGCAGCACCAGGCCATGACGCCCAACGAGCTTGCCGATGGCGTGGATATATAGTCATGAACTGGCAAGAACTCCAACAGGCGACTCTCGACGACATCGTGGCTTGGGCCGATGCCCAACCTTGGTGCCGAGCGATGGCGGACTGCCGTCAGGATGCCGAGTGGCATTCGGAAGGCGATGTCTGGACGCACACGAAGATGGTCTGTCGGCAGCTTCCCCAGCTTGACGAATGGCCGTCGCTCACGCCGAACGAAAAGATCGTGCTGATCTTCACCGCCCTGATCCATGATGCGGCCAAGCCATTGACCTCGCTGGCCGATCCCGACACCGGGCGCATCACCTCGCCCAAGCACGCCGTGCGGGGAGAACACCTCGTGCGGCGAGTTCTTCGTGATCTTGATTGCGACTTGGCGACCAGGGAAGAAATCGCCAGGCTCGTCCGTTATCATGGTCGTCCGGCGTTCCTTTTGGAGCGGACTGAGCCAGCCCATGAAGTGATTCGGCTCTCGTGGCTGGTCAACAACCGCCTGCTTTATTTGTTCGCCTTGGCCGACACCCGTGGTCGGGATACCGATTCGATGACCAGGCCCGAGGAAAACCTGCACTTCTGGAAGCTCGTGGCGGAAGAGATCGGCTGCTACAACGAGCCATACCCCTTTGCCAATGATCAGGCACGTTTTCGGTTCTACCGGCAGCCGGAGCCGAATCTGCACTACATCCCGCACGAGGACTTTGCCTGTACCGTGACGATGATGTCGGGGCTGCCTGGCAGCGGGAAGGATCGCTGGCTGGCGACGAATCGTGCCGGGCTTCCCGTGATCTCGCTTGATGACCTTCGTGGCGAACTTGATGTTGATCCGACCGACAATCAAGGCGAGGTCGTACAACTGGCCCGTGAACGATGCCGGGAATATTTGCGGGCTGGAACTTCCTTTGCCTTCAACGCCACGAATATCCTGAAGCAGACCCGCCAGCGGTGGATCGACCTGTTCGCCGACTACAACGCTCGTGTCGAATTAGTCTACGTCGAGCCGCCATTCGGGCGTTTGCTTCGGCAAAATAAGCAGCGAGGCAAGCCGGTACCGGAGGATGTCGTCAAAAGGCTGGCTGAGAAATGTGAACCGCCAACGTGGACTGAGGCGCATGGGTTGGTCGTCAGCGAAGGCCGGACTCGTGAATGACAATGGAGTGATTTCATTTGCTTCTGACCATCTCAACCACCCATCAGCCAGCAACCGATCTGGGCTACCTGTTGCACAAGCATCCAGATCGGTTCCAAAGCTTCGATTTGAGCTTTGGGCAGGCCCACGTTTTCTATCCCGAGGTCTCGGAGGGGCGAACGACGGCGGCACTGCTGCTCGACGTGGACCCCGTGGGAATGGTCCGAGGCAAGAGTCGAGGGCAGAGTTTTCTTTTGGGGCACTACGTGAACGACCGACCGTTTGTGGCATCGTCGTTCTTGAGCGTGGCGATCTCCCAGGTCTTCGGTTCAGCCCTGTCCGGCCGTTGCAAGGATCGAGAGGCGTTGGTCAAGACTTCTATTCCGCTGACGGCACGCATCGACGTGCTGCCGGTTCGTGGTGGAGAGGGCCTCGTACAACGGATGTTCGAGCCGCTGGGCTACACCGTCGAAACCACACGGCACCCGCTCGACGACCAATTCCCAGAGTGGGGCGAGAGTCCGTATTTCTCAGTCACGGTTGCCGGAACAAAGCCGCTTTCGGAACTTTTGACGCACCTTTACGTCCTGATCCCGGTGTTCGACGACGAGAAGCACTATTTCGTCGGCGACGACGAACTCGAAAAACTGCTGGAAAAAGGTGCAGGTTGGCTTGCCGCCCACCCTGAGAAAGAACAAATCACTCGCCGCTACCTGCGGCACCAGCCGAGCCTGTTCCGGGAAGCCCTTGCTCGGCTCGTGGAAGAAGAGCGGATCGATGATGAGGACGACGAAACATCGGGCATTGGGCAGGAAGACTCGCTGGAACGCACCGTCAGCCTCAACGAGCAGCGGCACGGTTCGGTCCTGGCCGCTCTTCGAGGAAGCGGTGCTCGTAGTGTTCTGGACCTCGGGTGTGGTGAAGGCAAACTGCTCCGAGACCTGATCGCCGACCGACAGTTTGAGCGGATTGTCGGCGTGGATGTTTCGATTCGGTCGCTGGAGATTGCCCAGCGGCGGCTCAAGCTCGACCGGATTCCTGATCGCAGTCCTGATAGCAAGGCCGAGCGAATCAAGTTGATCCACGGCTCACTGATTTACCGTGATCAGCGGTTGGCAAACTTTGATGCAGCGGCCGTCGTCGAGGTCATTGAGCACCTCGATCCCCCACGGCTTTCAGCGTTTGAACGGGTGTTATTCGAGTTCGCCCGGCCCAAGACTATTATCGTGACAACGCCCAACCGGGAATACAACGTGAAATGGGAGACCTTGCCCGCCGGGAAGTTCCGCCACGCCGATCATCGCTTCGAGTGGACCCGGCAGGAATTTCGCGATTGGGCGGCGAAGGTCGCTGATCGTCATGGATACATCGTGCGATTCGTCCAGGTCGGTCCCGTGGACGAGAACATTGGCTCGCCGACGCAGATGGGAGTGTTTCAACTTGACTGAACGAGTTCATCGAAACCCGATTCTGATCTTCTCCGAGGGTACGCAGGTCGTATCGCTACGAAATGTCGTTGGACAAGCGGGACGGACGCTACATCCACGGGGTGCCGTCGGGGTGATCGTGCGTTCGCCGGGAGATCTCGATCATTCCTATCGGGTCCGCTTCCCTGATGGAGTTGAAGAGACCTTGCGGCGGGACGAGGTGGTGATGTTGGCTCAATTCAAGGAGGGAGCCATCGGCGATGTGCAGATTACCGCCGCCCGGAGCAATCTCTACGACCGGGTGATCTATCGCTGCGTGGTTGGTTCTCGGTCCTACGGCCTCGATGACGACCAATCCGACACCGACTACCGGGGCATCTTCCTGCCACCTGCCGATTTGCACTGGTCTTTGTTCGGCGTGCCGGAGCAAATCGAATGCGATGAAACACAGGAGCATTACTGGGAGTTACAACGATTTCTGATTTTGGCGCTCAAGGCCAACCCGAACGTGCTGGAATGCCTTTACACGCCGCTCGTGGAAAAGGCCACCCCGCTGGCCGACGAACTGCTGCGAATGCGGTCGGTGTTTTTGTCCCGCCTGGTTTATCAGACCTACAACGGTTACGTGATGTCGCAGTTCAAGAAGATGCAGTCCGATCTTCGCAATCAGGGGCAGGTGAAATGGAAACACGTCATGCACCTGGTCCGGCTGCTGATTTCGGGGATCAGCGTCCTCGAACACGGGTTCGTGCCGGTGCAAGTCGATGAACATCGAGACCAACTGCTGGCGATCAAACGAGGAGAAGTCCCGTGGGAAGAGACCGAGAAGTGGCGATTGAGTCTGCACGCCGAATTCGACCGTGCCATGTCGGCAACCAGGCTGCCGGAGCGCCCGGATTATGAGCAGGCAAATGTCCTTTTGGTGAAGGCCCGTCGAGCCGCCTTATCGGAGGAATTGCCGTGAACATCGACGCACGACTTCACAAGCAGGTGGAGGCCCATCCGTATCCGCTGTTGTTCGCAACGATCAGTGGAGCACACCTCTACGGCTTCCCGTCGCCGGATTCCGACTTTGACTTGCGAGGCGTGCATCTATTGCCGCTGAATGAAGTCGTCGGATTGTCAGGCGGGCAGGAGACCGTCGAGAAATCGGGCATTTATGATGGTCTGGAAATTGACCTCGTGACGCATGATGCCAAGAAGTTCTTCGGCCTGTTGCTCAAGAAAAATGGCTACGTGCTGGAACAATTGCTGTCGCCGCTCATCGTTTTCACGACGCCGGAGCATGAAGACCTCAAGGCGATGGCCGCCAGCTGCATCACGAAGCATCACGCCCATCATTACTTCGGATTTGCCGAGACGCAGTGGAAGCTCTTCCAGAAAGCCGATCCTCCGCATGTCAAGCCGCTGTTGTACTTGTACCGGGTGCTGCTGACCGGAATTCATCTGATGCGGACAGGGAAAGTCGAAGCTAACCTCGTGCGGCTGAACGACGATGCCAGGCTGCCTTATATCCCCGATCTGATCGCCCGCAAGACCGGTGGACCTGAAATGGGACGGCTACACCAACCCGACTTGAAGTTTCATGCGTTTGAATACGAACGTCTGCGGGCTGAGTTGGAGCAAGCGTTTGACGAAAGCCGCCTACCGGAAACACCAAGCGCCGCCACGGCGTTGAACGATCTGTTGGTTTCGATTCGGATTCGAGGGCTGAAACACATGGAATGAACGAGTCTGTGACCGAATGCACATCTCCATCCCCAAACTCTCCCTCGTCGTCCTGATTGGCCCCAGCGGCTCCGGCAAGAGCACGTTTGCCCGTAAGCATTTTTTGCCGAGCGAAGTGCTTTCGTCTGATTACTGCCGAGGGCTGGTCAGCGACAACGAGAACGACCAGGCGGCAACCACCGATGCCTTCGAGGTTTTGCATTACATTGCGGGGAAACGACTGGCACGGGGAAGGCTAACGGTGGTGGATGCCACCAACGTGCAGCCGGAGGCAAGAGCGCCATTGGTCGCACTTGCCCGCAGGTACCACTGCCTGCCGGTTGCCATCGTTTTGAACCCGCCTGAGGACATCTGCCACGAGCGTAACCGAAACAGGGAAGACCGTACCTTCGGCCCACACGTCATCCGTCAGCAGCGGTCACAATTGCGAAGGGCGCTCAAGGGGCTCAAGCGTGAAGGCTTCCGGCACATTTTCGTGCTCGAAAGCGTCGAGGAAAGTGAAACCGCCGTGATTGAGCGGGTTCCTCTCTGGAACGACCGCACGAACGACCACGGCCCTTTCGACATTATCGGCGATGTGCATGGTTGCTGCGACGAATTGGAAGAACTGCTGTTGCGGCTCGGATACGTCGCTGGCGTAAGCATGGAGAAACCATCCCTTTGCGGCGGGCCCGTCTTTGCCCACCCGGCAGGTCGCAAGGCCATCTTCGTCGGCGATCTGGTGGATCGGGGACCACGGGTTTTGGATGTCGTGCGCATTGTCCACAACATGGTCGAGCATGGCAGCGGACTTTGCGTGCCCGGAAACCACGACGTCAAACTGTTGAAAAAAGCTCCGAGGCAAAGACGTGCAGATCACGCATGGGCTGGCCCAGTCACTCGCGGAAATCGACGCACTGCCCGACGAAACGCGGGCTTCCTTCACGAAGTCGGTGGCCGAGTTCCTCGATGGTCTCGTCAGCCACTACGTGCTCGACGACGGTAAATTGGTCGTGGCCCATGCGGGCATGAAGGAAGAGATGCAGGGCCGAGGCTCCGGCAAGGTGAGGGATTTCGCCTTGTACGGCGAAACGACCGGCGAGACCGACGAGTTCGGGCTCCCCGTGCGTTACAACTGGGCGGCCGCGTACAGGGGCTCGGCGATGGTCGTCTACGGCCACACCCCCGTGCCGGAACCCGATTGGCTCAATCGCACGGTGAATATCGACACCGGCTGCGTCTTCGGCGGCAAGCTCACGGCTTTACGCTACCCTGAGCGGGAGTTCGTGTCGGTTCCAGCCAGGGAAACCTACTGCGAACCCGCCAGACCCTTCTTGCCTGTGGAGCAACAGGCACCCGCCCTGACGGCCCAACAGCTTCACGACGACATCCTCGATGCGGAAGACGTTCTTGGCAAGCGGATCGTCTCGACCCGGTTGCACCATAACGTCACGATTCGTGAGGAAAATGCCACGGCGGCACTGGAAGTGATGAGTCGCTTCGCTGCGAACCCGAAGTGGCTGATATACCTGCCCCCCACAATGTCTCCCAGCGAAACGACAAGTCAGCCGGGTTTGCTCGAGCATCCTGCGGAAGCCTTTGCCTATTTCCGCAATCAAGGCGTGCCGCAGGTGATCTGCGAAGAGAAGCACATGGGCTCTCGGGCGGTTGTCGTCGTTTGCCGAGACGAAACGGCCGCTCGTGAACGATTTGGAGTAACAGAGGATGAGTGCGGCATCGTCTACACCCGCACCGGTCGGCGGTTCTTCAACGACCTTGACCTCGAACGGCGGTTCCTTGGGCGTATTCGTGATGCGATGACCGCCGCCAACGTGTGGGACGATTTCGCCACGACGTGGGCCTGCCTCGACGGCGAGTTGATGCCGTGGTCGGCCAAGGCACAGGAGCTTTTGCGTTCACAATACGCCGCGGTGGGTGCCGCTGGGCGGGCGGCGTTGCCGCGGGCCATTCACGCATTGGACGAGACTTCGAAGCGATTGACGGGCGAGGCCGCTCAGCAAGTTGTCGAGATGCAGGCGAAGTTCAGTGGGCAGCGGCGGCACATCGACGAGTTCGTCGCCGCCTATCGGCAATACTGCTGGCCGGTCAAATCGCTCAATGACCTGAAGCTGGCCCCGTTCCATCTGCTGGCGACCGAAGGCAAGGTCCACACCGGTCAAAACCACGTCTGGCACATGGAGACGCTGGCGCAAATTTGCCGGAATGATCTGCAACTGCTACGAGTGACACCGTTCAGGTTGGTTGATGTCACCGACCCAGGCGGCGAGCAGGCGGGAATCGACTGGTGGCAGGAATTGACAGGTCGGGGCGGCGAGGGGATGGTGGTCAAGCCGCTGGATTTCATCATCCGAGGTAAACGGGGGTTGGTGCAGCCAGCCGTCAAGTGCCGAGGCCGGGAATACCTCCGGATCATCTACGGCCCCGACTACACCGACGACAAACATCTGACTCGGCTACGGAATCGTGGGCTGGGCGCAAAGCGATCATTGGCCTTGCGAGAATTCGCCCTGGGAATCGAGGCGTTGGAACGGTTTGTCCGGCAGGAGCCCCTGCGGCGAGTCCATGAATGCGTTTTCGGCGTCCTGGCGTTGGAGAGTGAGCCCGTTGACCCGAGGTTGTGAGGATGGAAAAGTCAGCGCAACTCTGCGAGGTGTTTGGTCTCGCCGGACCCGAGCATTCGGCGGAACGTGTGGCGATGCGGGTTTCGCAGGGTGGCCATGACGTTCCCGGCGACAAGCTCTGGTCGAGGTTCGCGCGCACTCTCGACAACCTGCGAGTGGCCAATTCAAAATTGCCACACGTCCTGGTTTTTGACAAGATACTTCACGCGGCCGAAAATGAGACATTTGGCTCGATGGCAACGTTGGGCCGCCTTGCGGCGACGAATCGGCCAGGCCCTACTTGCGGTGCAGCAACAGCAAGGCCGGCCTGGGCAAGCTCGGGCTCGCGCGGGACAGGCTATAGGTGAAAGGCCCCAAAGTTCTGAGTGCCGTTCAACGGTTGATCTTCAACAACGGTAGAGCCGCCTGTAGGTCCCGCGCACCGGCATCGGTTACCTGGGTGCCGTCGAGCTCAACGCGCCGCAGGTTCTTGAGCTTGGAAATCTCCTTCACTCCAACATCCGTCACGCAAGTGCGCGTCAGGAAAAGAATCGAAAGGTTCGTAAGCCTGGTGATTTCCTTCATCCCAACATCGGTCACCCGCGTCCCCCGGAGGTTAAGGTTCGTTAAATTCGTGAGATGGACGATCTCTTTCAGACCCTCGTCGGTGACCTGGGTCTCGTCGAGGATCAGCGTCTTAAGATTGTCGAGTTCCGCGAATTCCTTTAGCCCGGCGTCGGTCACCTGAGATCCGGTGAGGGCCAGGGCCTTCAGGTTCTTAAGATGAGCGATGTGCCTTAGTCCCGCGTCGGTGATTCGAGTTGCACGAGACCACAGCAGATCCACATCGTCGAGGCGCTCAAGAGGGGCGAGTGCCGCATCGGTGACCGTCCCAAACTTAAAGAATCGAACTTGGACCCCCGACGCGAAGAAGTCGTCGCCGAGCATTTTCCGCAGCCACGATGGGCCGGGCGGCTCACCACCGTTTTGTTTGGCTTCCCAGTCGTACCTTATATCTGCCCCCGAAAGACGCAGTGCCGCAACCGCCTCCCGTTCGCGCCACTTGGGTTCGACCTTCCACTTGAACAATCCACACGGCACGGCCACGACCACCACCAGCACGAATATCGTCTGGAGCCGAAATTGTAGCCACCTCCGCTTCGGCGTCAGCATCGAAATTAGTTTGGCAAAGGGCTTGGCCATGCCCATCAGCATGCCGCGCCGACGAGTGGAGGGCAAGTGCGGCCCTGGTCACCCCGTAGCCCTGGCTGGGCAAGTCGGCGCCGAGCCGACGAGCTAAGCCCCGCGGCAAGCTCGGCGAGGGTGGGCGAGGGTGGCGGGCCGCTGACTTCGTTGCTTATCGTCAATCTGGCGAACCGAACGCTCGAAACCGGTTTTGAATTCCTGTGTGTCGCGAGGCAATCTTCAGGCAAAGTCGGGATAGGCGCAGACGCACGCCTCCACTTCATACTCCCTGTGGCACGGCCCAGTGTGCGTCGCGATAATCGCGGCGCAAAAGGCGCTGCGCATCGTCGTCGTGGAGCACCCGCTCCGTCGCAGGATCAAACTGCAGTACACGGCCGACGCGTGTGGCGATGTTGCCCAAGTGGCATAGCGCCGACGAGAGGTGGTTGATTTCGATCTCGGCATGCGGCTGCCCTCCTTCGCGAATGCAGTCGAGAAAATCGCGGTGGTGCGCGGCCAAGTCCGGTGATCCGCGGCCTTCCTCGACGAGCTTGTTCTTCGGACCGAACAGTTGCCAGCCGCTTTGCTTACCAAGAATCAACATGCCTTCGGTGCCGTAGAACGCGTTTCCGTTCTCGTGCCCTTCCTGAACGTAGGGCGACCAGATCCGCTGCTCGAAGATGAACTGCTTCGCCCTTCCCGTGGCTGATGCACCCGGGTATTCGAAGACCACGTACTGCGTATCGGGAAACTGCTGGTCATCGTCGAAGAACGACTTGCTGCCCAAGGCGGCAATTCGGCTGGGGTGCGTCTCAACTCCCAGACCCCAACGACCGATGTCGATGTCGTGAACGCCGTCGTTGCCCATATCCCCGGTGCCGAAGGCGTACCACCAGCGCCATACGCCCGGAAGCAAGTTCGCCTGGTACGGCACCATTGGGGCGGGCCCGAGCCAGTTATCGTAATCGAGTTGGGGCGGCGGGTCGCTCGGCTGCGCATGACCGATGCTCCTGCGACGCTGGCTGTTCCAGGCTTTGGCGACGATCACCTCGCCAATCGCGCCCGCGCGGAGGCGTTCAATCGCCTGTTGGATGTGGGGGGTACTCCGGCTTTGTGTGCCGACCTGTACGACGCGCTGGTGCCGCCGCGCGGCTTCGACCATTAGCCTCCCTTCGCGGAGGTTGTGCGAACACGGCTTTTCCACATAAACGTGCTTGCCGGCCTGGCAGGCGAGGATCGTGGCCGGCGCGTGCCAGTGGTCGGGCGTGGCGATCCAGACGGCATCTACGGCATCGTCGTCGAGCACGCGGCGCAGGTCCTTGACCTTCGTAGGGGCCGATGAACCGGCTGTCTCGGCCGTTTTAGTGGCATCGTCAAGCCGCCGCTCATCGACGTCGCAGAGGTAGGCCAGCCGCACGTCGCGATTGGCGGCCAACTGCCGCACGTGGGCCGTTCCCATTCCTCCCGTCCCAATCACAGCCACCACCGGTCGTTCATTTGCCGACGTGGCCTTCGCCTCAGCGTTTTGGGCCAACGTGGAGCAGCGTACCGCGACCGTCACCGCGGCCGCAGTTTGGCCCGTGTATTTGAGGAAATCTCTTCGGTTGGTCGAAGTCATAGTCGTAGCTCCCGGATGGTTGAGGGTGACTCTTCCTGAACATTGTACCCGACGTCAAGGAAAGATGATCAACGCGAGGGCGAGGGGATTATTCTCGACCATGGATTTCCCCGACGCGGATATTGCGAAACTCGATGTCCGACTCCGGATCGTGCGATTGCGGTTGAATCGTCCCCGGCTTCAGCCGCATTCCATTGCGTGGATTGTCGTCCGGCTCCCGATTATCGGTCCAATCGGTCATCTGCACCCCGTTGACCCAAGTGGCAATGTGGGGGCCGCACCATGAATGATTGTGTTCCGCCGGAACTATTTAGCCGATCGGTTCGTCTAAATCCGGGGTGCAGCCCATGGGCAATATTTCCACGAGGAGTCGAAATATGCAGCGCACGCTTGCAGTCGGCATGCTCTTTTTGCCTATCTTCCGAGCCCTTGCCGCCGAAGAGCCAGGCTCGGCGGTTGCTGGCGTCGAGGTAGTATCCGACGCCAACGAATCGGTGCCGCCGAAAGTTCGAATCCTAAGCGGGGCCCGAACGACCTTTCAGGACAGCCCATTCGTTGGGTTTTCATGCCAAGCCACTAACCCCGCCAAGGATGTCGCGATGTTTGTTGGGTATCGCGCCGATTCGTTCGATCCGCCAACGCCGGAAGGGCAAATCTCGCCGATTTACATCGTCGAGCTACTACGGGACGACAAATGGGAGAAGTATCCGATAGGCTGGTGCGGTACGGGCATTGATGGCATCGAACTTGCCGCCGGCGGCAGTGGTGCATTCGGGTTCGCCGTCCCGCTTGAGCCCGCCTGGACAGCGGTCCGCGTCGGCATCCGCTGGAGCCGGCCGCTCGACTTCTCGACTGCGCAATCGGGCAGCTTCAAGATCGCGTGGAGCGAGCCGATGACACTGGCGGACATTGACAAAGCGAAGGATAAGGAAGGGGGGGCGTCTACGCGCGTGACGGGATACGAGCGTCACTTGATTTTTAGGCGGGATTGTCCCGACGACGGGCCCGACGATGGCTGGGCGTAAACACTTGACGCAGCCGCCCATGATCCACGCCCTCCCAGTCTGCGGCTCGGCTCGGGCTCCGTTGCCGCTTGCACCAGAGCGCTGACGGGCTGGGCAAGTGCAGCTTGGCTCGCGTCCAGGTTCAGCTAACGACCGTGTCGAGAGCTGGGACACAACTGAAATGCTCTTCAATAGGCTATGCAACCTCGATGACTCCTTGGATTCCTGCCATACGCCGATTGACCGAGCGTGTGCGCCGGTCGTACCATGATGCTAGTCCGCCTGCCGCCCCCAGCCCCTTGATCGCTCCTGCATCATGCCTGACTCGCGTCGAACAAACTGGCGAACCGATGAACCACTCAACCGCCGGCGGCTACTGCAGCTTGGCGCGCTCACCGGGCTGGGCTCCGGCCTGCAGCGACTATTTGAGGCGCAGGCGTTTGGCAACTCAGGCGGGCGCAAGGCACGTATCAAGTCGTGCATCTTGATTTTTTATTTTGGCGGCCCAAGTCATATCGACACGTTCGACATGAAACCCCACGCACCGGCTGAGGTCCGCGGCGAGTTCAAACCGATCGCCACGAGCGTACCGGGGCTCGCCGTCTGCGAGCATTTGCCTCACACTGCGCGAGTGATGCACAAAGTGGCTTTGGTCCGCAGCCTGAACCACAACATGCGTTTGCACGACGCCGCTTGTGTCCAAACACTGACGGGACGGGTACCGGCGCGCGGTGATGGCGAGAACTTCGTGCCGCCCGACGAAGCCACTCTGTTCCCATCGTTGGGCGCGTCAATGACTTACTTGCGGCGCGACGAGCACCTGACAGTAGTCAATGCCGCCTTGCCATATGTGTTCCGCAACGTCGTCCCGACGCCTTGTCAGACCGGCGGTTTCCTCGGCTCGGCCTACAACCCGTTCCAGATCAACGGCGATCCGGAGACGCTTGGATACCAGTCGGAGTCGTTAAAGTTGCCGGCCGAGCTGACGATCGAGCGTGTGGCTGCACGAACGGAACTGCTCCGCCAGGTTGATGCCGGCGCGGGTTTGGCCCCAGGCGCCGCGAGCCTCCGTCTCCGCGAGCATTACCAGAAGGCCTTCGATCTGCTGGGCTCAGAGGCGGTACGCCGAGCCCTGGATATCGAACGCGAGGACTCGCGGACTCGCGACCGCTATGGACGTGTGACCGGCATGAACGGAGCGGCTGGCGGTACGAACGGTGCAGAGAACGGGTTTGCCCGCAATTTGCGCGGCCAGAACTTGCTCCTGGCCAGGCGATTGGTCGAAGCCGGCGTGCCGTTCGTCAATGTCTACGATTTCCGCCAGCAAGGACAAAATTGGGACGCGCATTCGAAGAACTTCACCCAGCACAAAGAGCACTTGCTTCCTATGTGCGACCAGCCGCTGGCGGCGCTGATCGAGGATCTCGACGAACGCGGATTGCTCGACACCACGCTGGTCGTGGCCTTGGGCGAGTTTGGCCGAACGCCAAAGATCAATAAGGATGCCGGCCGCGACCATTGGCCGGACTGTTACACCTCTGTCCTGGCGGGCGGTGGCGTGAGGGGCGGTTACGTATACGGGGCAAGCGACAAGCTGGGTGCCTACCCGGCGTTCGACCCGGTCAGTCCCGGTGACCTCGCAGCCACGATCTTCGCCGCCTTCGGAATCGACCCAGCCGCTGAAATTCACGACACGTTCGGGCGACCCTTCAGGGTCGCCGAAGGCCAACCAATCGGCAACTTGTTTGGTGACGGACTTGTTTAGCGGCCCACAGGTCCTTCCGGCTGTCGAAAGTAATTACCTCAGGCGCCCCTTCTGCATAAACGGACGCCGCGAAAGAGCACTGGCTTTGCAAGTGGTTCCCACCGCCGCTTCGGCGTCAGCATCGAAAGCAGCTTGGCGAGGGGCTTGGCCATGCCCGCCAGCATGCCGCCCCGGCGACCGGCGGGCAAGAGCGTGGGTCCATTCCCGGCATCGGGTGGTTTGTAGCGTTATATCCCGCCTGTGAAACCGCCTATATGGCTGACGGCACGAGCACATGCGCAAGATTTGAAGAGAGGGTTGGGTTGCTTCCCATGTCACGCCGCAACTTGCAATTCGGGCTCCTCTGGCTCCTCTGGCTGACCACGGTGATTGCGGTGCTTTGCGTGGTCGGGCCTTGGGCGTTCGCGCTACGGTTGAATCCCTGGACGTTTCTATTGCTTTGGATTGTTTGCCAATCACTCCATCTCGTGCTTGGTGCGTTTGCCATTCGACGCGAATACAGCACAAATAAACGGCGTCTTGGTACCCTAATCGCATCAGGCCTTGGAGGTATCCTGCCACTGGCTACGTTGCTCTTATTTATCCGTGTATTCGTCATCGGCGGCTCGTCGAACGTTGCCCAGTTGGCAGGCTACGAGGGCCGCGCCCTGTGGACCCTTTGGTTTCATGCCTGGCCGCTCCTATTTTTCGGTAACCCGATCGCCTTCTGGGTGGGCTTGGTGGCTGGCGTTTTGCCACCATTCCCGCCGCAATATTGGGCATCGTTTATTAGCCGGTGGTGTGGGATCGTTGCAGCCGCCTTTGCCATGTACTGCGTGGTAAGATGCGCCCCTGATGCGTAAGAAGCCCACCTGGGCGACGATGTGGCGCCCAGCCCCACCTCTTTCCGCAGCCGAAGCTCGGCATGGGGCAGTGGCTGAGAAGGTGCTTGAAGCGCGAGAGGCGACGGCAGTTCTGGGTTGGCGAGGCCGGCTAGTGGTAGACTAACGGTATGACGATCAGCGAAGGCAGGATAGATAACGTGCAAAGTCGCCGTAAGCGACTTCGCGTTGGTTCATTTTGGTTGGGTTGTTGCGGAGTATTTGGGGTGTTCGCCGTGCCCTGGGCGCTCACCGGTCCATCGGGCACGCAGCTTACTGTACACTCGATCGTCTCCGCCGAGTCGTCACTTGAACGGCGAAAGACCAATACACTGCGAGTTTTCTCGCTCAATCTTGCGCATGGGCGGCGCGACGGTGAACATCAGGTGTTGCAGAGCACTGATACGATCCGCTCCCATCTCGACGGTGTCGCCGCGGTGCTCCGCCGGGAGGCCCCTGACGTGGTCGCCTTGCAAGAGGCCGACGGTGCGTCATTCTGGAGCGGCCAATTCGATCATGTCGAACACGTTGCCCGTGAAGGTGCTTTCACCCATTTCGTTCACGGTTACAACGTTCGCGGACCGCTGCTGCGATACGGCACCGCGATCGTCTCCCAGTTGGAACCCAGCGCGCCGGTCTCGCGGACATTCGACCCTTCACCGCCGACGATGGGTAAAGGCCTAGTGATCGGCACGTTCGATTGGCCGTGTAACAAAGTCGCGCAGGTGGACGTGGTCTCGATCCATCTCGATTACGCGCGGGCCGGGGTCCGACAAAGTCAGGTTCGGCAGATCGTTGGCTGGTTGCGCGGCCGTGGCCGGCCGTTGATCCTGCTAGGCGATTTTAATTGCGACTTCAATGGCGAAGAAGCATCGCTACGCACGCTGGCCGCAGAGCTTCGACTGCATACGTTCGAACCTGCCAACGGACAGGCCACGTTTCCGGCAACCGGCGAGCGGCTCGACTGGATTCTGATCTCGCCCGAGCTGGAATTCGTAGATTATCGGGTGCTACCCGACGTGCTCTCCGACCACGCGGCACTTGTCGCCACGATCAAGTTCCACGACTGAACGCCCAGCGGAAGTGGCATCTTTGACAAGTTGACCGGCGCGGGTGTCGGTGCGGAGATTTGGGCAACGTCGAGAGACCTTCTTCGGCGATCCAACCCAGCTTTCCACGGTATGGCCTGACCCAAATCCGCCATGCGTGTCGGATTTGAACGCCAGCTGGCGTGCCATCAGCCACGCCCAGCTCCCCCGCGGCCTCGCTCGGCTCGGGCTACGTTTGCCGCTTGCTCTGGGCGACAATGAACTGGGCCATACGTGCGCTCGACAATAAATTCGAATCCACACGTGTCGTAACCTCGGACACCGTGTCTGGATTCTTGCTGGCCGGCAGGCGCGTTCGACCGTGTATTCGAAGTCATGCATGCCGTCGCTTGGCGGGAGCTTGGTCGCCCCACCTCGCCCACTGGGGTTTGGACAGCCGGAACAGGGCCTTGCGGTGAGCCGGCCGGGTGATTTGGCATGAGTGATGTGCTACGATCAGTCCAGATTCCAACCCACCGCCCGATATGCAGCGATCCAGGTAACGATGACGCGACTTGATCAATTCGTTACACGCTGGCCGCAAGTGGCTCTCTGTGGGGTCTTGCTCCTCGTCCCTCGCCACATGCGGGCGGCGCTGCCGGATGGGCTGAGTGCGCAGGAAGCACGCGACATCGAGCGCAGTTTGGCCGGGCTGGGTGACAAAGTCTCGGTTTTGCGCACCAAGGCAAGAAAGGCGGACGACCGAGCAGCGCTCGACCTGGTCGCTGACGCCGAAGTATTTCACAAGGGCGTCGTTTGGGCGCTTCGTTACGAGTCGAAGCTGGAGCCCGCCGACATTGAGTTAATCCACAGATCACTCGCCAAAGGGCATGCGCGGGCCGATGCGCTCGCAAAGGACAGCCATGCTTGGTCCGCAAAGCAAGGGTTGTCGGCACGGGGTTTCGTGTCGGCGATCGACGGCTCGTCTCAACCCTATGGCCTCCTCGTGCCGGCCGGCTATGACCCGCGGCACCCGTATCGACTCGATGTGGTGTTACACGGCAGCAGCCGGCCGGTCGGACTGAGCGAGTTACGGTTTATCGAACGCTTCGACGAAGACGGTGGCAAGGTTCACCCGATTTCCGAACAACCTTTCATTGAATTGCACCCACTGGGGCGAGTCGAAAACTGTTACCGCTGGGCGGGCGAGACCGACGTATTCGAGGCCATCGAAGCGGTCTCACGGCACTTTAGCATCGACCGCGACCGGATCGTGCTCCGCGGTATGTCGATGGGGGCCTCGGGTACGTGGCATCTGGGGTTGAAACGTCCGGACTACTTCGTCGCCCTCGGGCCGTACTGCGGTTACGTCGATACCCACCGCTTCTCCCAGACCTCAGTTCCGAACTTTGTCAAAATCGGGGCGCTGCCCGAACATCAGGAGCTGGCCCTGCACATGCTCGATTCGGTTGACTATGCAGCCAACGCAGGTGTCGTTCCGGCCATCGCCTGCATGGGTGAGAAAGACGTGTTCTTCGACGCTCACCAGATCATGGCCGAAGCGATGCGTAAGGATGGCTTGCAGATGGTCAACCTGATCTCGCCCGGTACGGGACACATGATCGACCCCGTGACGCATCGCGAGCAGTTGCGGCTGATCGGCGCTTTTGCAACCAACGGCGTCGATCGTACACCCCGCAACCTGCGGTTCGTGACTTGGACGCTCAAGTACGCCAGTTGCCATTGGATGACTGTGTTGGGACTGCAGCGACATTATGCTCGCGCTGAACTGGCCGCAACGCTAAACGACGATGGGTCGATCGACGTTTCGGAGCCCATCAACGTCACATCCTTCGCCCTGACGCCACCACCACGATGGGCAGCGCCAAGACTACGGGTCGGCGACAACGAAATCACGTCGCCGGGTCCTTCGACCGAGTTAGGGCCGACGATCGTCGTGACGCGGCGAGAGGGACGCTGGGTCTGGCTGAATTCGCCGGGCGATGAGTCCGTCCTCAATGATAAACGGCCGGCACTCCAGGGCCCGATCGACGATGCGTTTACCAGCCCGTTCCTTTGTGTGCGAGGCACGGAGCGGCCATGGAGCCCCAAGGTACAAGCATGGGCCGATGCCAGCCTGCGGCGGTTCGCCTACGAGTGGCACCGGTATTTTCGTGGCGAGCTGCCGATCAAGGATGATGTAAACGTAACGAATGCGGATCGGCGACGTGCCAATCTAGTGCTTTTCGGCGACCCTGGATCGAATAGATTGATTCGCGAGTCGCTCCCCTCGCTTCCCGTTGACTGGACCCCGCGGTATCTCGAAATGGCAGGCCGCCGCTTCGAAGCGGACGACCATGCGCCGATCTTGATCTGCCCGAGCCCCCTGGCGGGCGGCGAACGCAGGTATTTGGTCATCAACAGCGGCCACACTTTTCACGAGCCGGAGCTCGCAGCGGTCAACTATCTGCTGTTTCCACGGTTGGGTGATTGGGCCGCCATCAAAATCGCCGACGAACAACCCCACGACCCTTCGAGTCCGCTTGGCGAAGAGGTGCTCGAAGCAGGGTTCTTCAATGAGCAATGGAGATTCAGCCTCAAACCCTCGGACCAATAAACTGCGAACCAGCTGAGTTGCTCATGGCGGCGGTGAAGATTCGGACTTGTCCGAGTACTTCCTGGGGGGCAGGGCGGCAGGGGCTCAGCCGATCAGGGGCATCGCCATGTCCGCCAGCATGCCGCGTCGGCGGGAGTTGGCTATAAGGAGGAAAGAGCGGGGACGCCTCGAAAGCGGAATAGATTGGGAGATCGTCAAATTTCCCCAAACCCCGTTTTTTAGGAGGTCGTCCCCGTGAGTAAGAGCAAAGCGTA
>Ga0265331_10000102_pt1 | contig 115584 bp, 80 predicted proteins | sample 41923metaG_FD_202088 | JGI IMG/M metagenome (GOLD analysis project Ga0265331, IMG submission 202088) | Rhizosphere microbial communities from Carex aquatilis grown in University of Washington, Seatle, WA, United States - 4-19-23 metaG | ecosystem: Host-associated > Plants > Roots > Rhizosphere... | reverse complement strand
GCTGGAAGAGAATTAAGTTGCGCGGTTTGCGAACCCGGCGTAAACGCCGGGCCGAATACGGCTGCGCCGAAGCCCCGTGAACGGGGCAAAACAGCATCCCGTCGCGGCCAAAGATGTGTAGAACAACGAGGGCGATGCCCTGGGCTGTGGAATATGACCCCGTTGGGGTCGGCGACGGGGGGCCGTCGCGTCGCGCTCCCCTGCCTTGACACCGCGCTTCGCTCGGCGGGCGCGCTTGGAAAAGCGCATCAAGAGCGGGCGCTTTGGCCAAAATCGAGCGCTTTTTTTTCGAAGTTATACCTGCCCATGGTTATACCTAACGCGGTCAGAATCGCCGGCGATCGCATCCTCGACAGCGAGTAGTCAATTGACTCCAGCGGTGCGCCAGCGGTACTCTAAAAGCCAAGTTGGGTTGGAGGGCGATGCCCGCGGGTGCCAGTTGGCTGGTAACCCTGGCGCGCAATGCGTGGTTCCGTCAGGCTGGAAAGCCTAACCTTCGGTGAGCAAAACCGGCGATGAGCGTTCAGTCCGACCATCTCGAGACCGTTTGCCGCGTGCCGCGCTCGATGGAGCTATACGGCCGGGCAATGGAATTGATTCCCGGCGGCACGCAACTGATCAGCCGCCGGCCGACGAGATTCGCCTGCGGGGTCTCGCCCGTCTTCGCCGCCCGCGCCAAGGGCGCGCGGTTCTGGGACGTCGACGGCCACGAGTACATCGACTGGGTCAGCGGCATCGGGGCGATCATCCTGGGCTATGCCGATCAGGTTGTCGACGACGCGGTTCGCGAACAGATCGGTTCGGGCACCTGTTACTCGATCAACCACGAGCTGGAAATCGAGCTGGCCGAGGAGCTTGTGCGTTCGATCCCATCGGCTGAAATGGTTCGCTACGCCAAGTGCGGCGGCGAGGCCTGCGCGATCGCGGTCCGTATTGCCCGCGGCGCCACCGGCCGCGACAAGGTGCTCTTTTGCGGCTACCACGGCTGGCACGATTGGTACCTGGCGGCCAACCTTTCGGCCGAGGCGAACCTCAACGCCCACTTGTTCGCGGGGATCGAACCGATCGGCGTGCCGCGCGCACTGGAAGGTACGGCGATGCCGTTCCCCTACGGCGACCTGGCGGCGCTGGGCCAATTGCTCGATGACCACCGCCGCCAGGTGGCCGCCGTGATCATGGAGCCCTTGCGCACGCAGCCACCGCCCGAGGGCTACCTGGCCGCGGTGGCCGCGCTCGCGCGGGAACACGGAGCGGTGTTCATCTTCGACGAGGTGAGCACCGGCTTTCGGCTTTCGACGGGCGGGGCGCAGCAGTATCTGGGGGTAACGCCCGACGTGTCGGTGTTCGCCAAGAGCATCTCGAACGGCTATCCCATGGCGGCCGTGGTGGGCCGGCGCGACGTGATGCGCTCGGCCGAGCGGATGTTCATTTCGAGCACGTATTGGAGCGACACGATCGGGCTGCGCGCGGCATTGACGACACTTCGCGAGATCCGCCGCCGCGACGTGCCCGCCCAGATCCAGCGGTTCGGGACGCTTTTACAACGGCGGCTCAACGAGGCGGCCGGCGCGGCAGGGTTGGCGGCCACATGCGGAGGAATCAACGTCCATCCCGGCCTCAAGTTCGACGTGAACGATCCTGAAACGGAGCGGGTGGTTTCGACGCTCTTCATCCAAGAGATGGCGAAGCGCGGTTGCCACGGGTACACTTCGTTTTACCTGAACGCGGCCCAGGGGCCGGCTGAACTCGACCAGACCGCCGAAGCGGCGCGCGAGGTGTTCGGGCTGATTGCCGAGGGGCTGGCCTCCGGCACGCTCGATCGACTCTTGGAGTGCGACTTGCGCCAAGAATCGTTCCGGCGGCTGGTGAATTGACGCTCTTTCGTCGAGAGATGATCGTAACTTCGTCCACGCACCCCAGTCGCCATGCCCCCTGACGTAACCCCACCGCACGGCGGTTTCGGCGCGCTCGACATCGGCGCGGTGGCGCTGTACATGCTGGCCACCGCCGCGATCGCCTTGGTCTGCGCCCGCAAGCAGGGCTCGACAGACGAGTTCTTTCTCGGCGGCCGACGCATGCCATGGTTCGCCGTCGGGCTGAGCATCATGGCAACATTGATGTCGACGATCAGCTACCTGGCCGTGCCGGGCGAGATGATCCAGCACGGCATCGCCATGTTCGCCGGCACGATGGCGATGCCGTTCATCGTATTGGTGATCTTTTTCCTTTGGATTCCATTCTTCATGCGGTTGCGGCTGACGAGCGCCTATGAATACCTCGAGCAACGGTTCGGACCCGGCGCGCGGCTGCTGGCCGCGACCTTGTTCATCCTTTTGCGGCTCGGTTGGCTGGGAGTGATCATCTACACGTGCAGCATGGCGGTCGACAAGATGTTCAGCCTGCCGCCTTTGTCCCTGCCGGGCATCGGCACGATCGAACCACTGGTTTGCTGGATCGTGATGATTGGCGTCTTCACCACGGCTTACACGTCGGTCGGGGGAATTCGGGCGGTGATTTGGACCGATGTGATGCAATCGGTCGTGATGTTCGCCGGCGCGATCATCACGCTGGGCTACGTTTGGATCGCGACCGGCGACGGCCCCATCGCCTGGTGGCATGCGGCGGGCGTCGCACATGCAGAACACACCCGTCCAGCCTTGTTCAGCGTCGATCTCACGGTCCGCGTGACCATTCTGACGGCCGTGCTCCACACGTTTTGCTGGACGGTTTGCACGCATGGCTCCGACCAGATGATCGTGCAGCGCTACTTCTCGACGACCTCGCTGACTTCCGCCCGCCGCAGCTACCTGATCAGCGCCATCAGCGACGTTCTGGTGGGCTGCTTGTTGGCGCTGTCGGGCCTGGCCTTGCTTGCCTTTTACTTGCAATATCCAAAGTATTTGCCCGACGATCTGGCTCCGATGGTCACGGCGGACAAGTGGTTCCCGTACTTCATCGCACACCAACTCCCGCCGGGGCTGGGCGGGCTGATCCTGGCCGCCCTGTTCGCGGCCGGCATGTCGAGTATTTCGTCGGGCATTAATTCGGTGAGCGCCGTGGGGATCACCGACATCCTATCGCGGGCGACGCGCGATGCAGGCCGTTGGACGAGCGGTCTGGCTCGCGCGCGGTTGCTTTCATTGGCCATCGGGGTGGTGGCCACGTCGTTGGCATTTGGTTTCGCGCGGTTAGCCGAGCCTCCAAGCGAACGGGAATGGCGACATGAAGAAGAGGTTGTACTCGAACAATCGGGAACGAACGTCGAAGAGCCGCCCGACGTGAAAGTGGCGCAACATGGCCGGAACATTATGGAACTGATGGCCAAGGGCTTCAATATGTTCCTGGGACCGTTGGCGGGCTTGTTCTTCATCGGCATGTTCATTCCGCGCGCCACGAGCCGCTCGGCGATTCCCGCCGTGATCGGAGGGCTCGTAATCTCGATCGTTTGGAGCTACTGGCGCGAGTTGGGGCTTCACACGTTGTTCGACGCGGGACAGGCAGCCTGGCTGCATTCGGAGTTTGCCCAATCACTGGGTTTCAACAAGCTGTTCAGTGACAAGGGCGACGCCGTTCCGGCATTCACGCTGGCAATCGCGCTTCCCTGCGCCGTCACCTTGACGTTTGCGGCCTCATTGTCGTTCATCTTCGAGCGCGGCGGACCGCACAAAGGGCTCGATTGGACCTGGCGCGCCGTGATGAAGCGACCCGTGCCCAAAGCGACGGACCAGGCGTAACGCTCGAGAGAACGACAAGTAGTTGAGGAACCCATCCATGTCCCTTGCGGAATACAAACAAGCCTACGACCGCGACGGCTTCGTGATCGTGCGGCAGTTGCTCGGCCGCGGCGAATTCGCGGAACTGGTCGATAACCTGCATCGTTTGATTCGCGACGTGGTGCCGACGCTGCCCGACAGCCACGCATTCTACCACGACCGTTCGCGCCCCGAGACGCTCAAGCAGATGCAATTCATGGGCGTCGACCCGTTCTTCCGCGAATACACCCGCCAGCCCGCCTGGAAGAACCTGGCAGAAGCGCTGGTCGGCGAGGAGGCCAATTCCCAGGACCCAGAGTGGTTCAACAAGCCGCCTGGTACCGACCACGTGACCCCACCGCACCAGGACAACTATTATTTCAACCTCAAGCCCGCCCATGTGGTCACAATCTGGATGGCGCTCGACCGGGTGGACGACGAGAACGGTTGCTTGCGGTACGTCACCGGTTCGCATCGAGAGGGTTTCCGGCCGCACGACGCGTCGAATGTGCTCGGTTTCTCTCAAGGGATCACCGATTACGGCCCGGCCGACGAATCACGCGAGGCGAAAATTCATCTGGAGCCGGGCGATGTGGTGGCCCACCATGGGATGACGATCCACCGCGCGGAGGCCAACCACTCTGCCACTCGCAACCGACGGGCGTTCGCGATGGTGTTCAAGGGCGTCAGTTGCCGCCGCGATGAGGAGGCCTATGCCCGCTACCAGGCCGCTTGCAAGGCGCAGCACGAACGGATGGGATTGAAAACGGGCTGATTGCCCAGCGTGCCGGCGGGTGGCTAAAATCTAGTAGCGGAATTCGTGAGAGTTCCAAGCGATCGGACCTCTCAAGTTTCTCGTTACAAGAACTCAGGACATGGAACCGTGCAGCCTCCTTTCGAACTTACCGACCTCGACCGCCGCATCTGGGCCGAAGAGCTCGATGAGTTCGTGCCGCGCCGCGTGTTCGATGTCCACACGCACCTCTACCGATGGTCGTTCTTTACCGGTCCCGACCCCGAGCAAAGCCCCTACCGCGCGCTGTTGGGCGAAGCCTACGCCGAGGCGACCTGGGAGCTGGCCGAAGCCTGCGACCATGCGCTGATGCCCGGCCGCGAGGTCCACCGGCTGTCGTTCCCGTTTCCCTTTTCTCCCTCCTGCGACTTCGACGCCTCGAACGACTTCGTCGCCAGCGAAACGCGCCATGATCCAGCCTCTGGGGCCTTGATGCTCGTGAGGCCGGGCATGAACGCCGACGAGGTCGAACGGTGTGTCGAACGACAAGGCTTTCTGGGATTCAAGCCGTACCGCTTCTACTCGGCGACGGGCGACGCGGTGCATTGCCGGATCACCGACTTCATGCCCGAAAACCTGATTGAAGTCGCGCACCGCCGTGGCCTGGTGATCATGATGCATCTCTCGAAGCGCGACGCGGTGGCCGACCCGGAGAACCTGGCCGATCTGGAGCGACTTTGCGAGCGCTACCCGGGCGCACGCTGGATTCTGGCCCACTGCGCGCGGAGCTATTCGGCCTGGGCGATCGAACGTGCGGCGCCACGGCTGCGAGGGCTGGCGAACGTCTGGTACGACACCTCGAGCGTCTGCGAGAGCGACTCTTTCGACGCGTTGTTTTCGGAGGTCGGTGTCGAGCGGGTGATGTACGGCAGCGACGACATCCCCGTGGGCGTGCTGCGAGGCAAGTACATCGCCTTCGGCCGCGCCTGGGCGTACCTCTCGGAAACGAACCACGGCATGAACCTTTCGCATTGCGACGAGCGGATGACGTTCACCCGCTACGAGCAGCTCCGCGCCATGCGCCGCGCTGCCCGCCGAGCCGGTCTGACGGATGCGCAGCGACTGGCGTTGTTTTACGACACCGCGGCCAGGCTGGTCGCCGCGGCGCGTGGGCGGTAAAGGTTTGTTCGCGATTCCGGCGACGGTCGCATTTTTCGTATTTCCGACTTGGATTGCGGCGCGTCCCGCTACCATCCATGTTTTTCGTCACGCGGAACGCACGCCATAACCGAAAGCGGTGATGAATCACCAAAATCGAAATTGAGAATCAGATACCATCGCGAGATAACTGCGCGATGACCTCAGCGAAAGGAAGATGGTGCAGACCAAAAAGCCAAGCCACCGAGCCCACGTTTGGCGAAACCAATACCCAATACCGGGTACAAGCCTGGCCAGGCCCAAGGGAATGGCTAGGACTGCCAACTCCGGGTGGAAGAGAACGGATCCACAAAAATAGAGCCCGAAGCCAACCCAGAAGATCGACAAGGATGTAACGATTCCGCCGGGCGCGCGCAAATGAACTCTCATTTTTGCGGGTATCCCCCTACGAGCTGGCACTTCGATAGCTGGCCAACGCTCGCTGGAAAACCCAGCGCGAAACGGCGAGGCTGGCGATGGTGGCCAATACCGCGAAGCCCGCCAGCGACCAATCGCTACTCGTCAGCGGCTTGGCCAGCAGCCGGGCGGGCACGTTGACCACGATCAACACCGGCACCACGAATGTGAACGCCCACCGCAAGGGCGTGCCGTACCGCCCCTGGTAAATCTCCATCGGATAGCGGGAAAAGTTGGTGATGTAGAACCAGAAATCGTACAGGCTCTGGTTGCGCCCGAGCCAGATGCTCACGCTCGAAAGCGAGATCATCAGGCTGTAGAGCATCGCCACGCCGCAGAGGATGTAAAGCGGGTAGAGCAGGAATTGTGCAGGCCCGGGCGTATATTCCAGCCGCGCGAGCGAGTAGCTAAGCAAGCCCGCCGCGAAGCAAAAGTTGGACAGCGACGACCACTCGATCTTTTGCAATGAAACCAGGAATTGAGCGTCGATCGGCTTCAAGAGTGCGAAGTCGAGGTTGCCCGTGCGGATCAGTTCGCTCAGCTCGCTGCAGTTGGGCATGAAGAACGCCTGCACGATACTGTTGATGAACAACGTCGTAGAAAGGAACACGAAAAACTCGTATTTGTGCCAGCCCGACTGAGCCCCGATCTGGGCCGTGTTCATGAAGATCAGTTCGTAAAATCCCAGGTTCATCAGCATCCAGGCTATTGACGAGACCGCATCGATCAGGAAGTTCGCCCGGAATGTCATGTCGCGCACCAGGCTGTTGCGGGCAAACGTGGCGAAGACTCGCAAGTAGGCGGGGCGGTCGCTCATTAGTGGCACATCCTCGTTGTCAAGCGCGTACGCGGGAACCGGGACATCGCTTTGACTCTGCCCCAGCCACCACCTTCAATAATGTCGGCATGCGAGCGAACAACCTCGAAGCGGCGCCACCGGGGGGCTAACGCCCCCCGCTCGCCTCGGACGATTCTTGCCATGCGAGCGAAGTACCTCGAAGCGGCGCCTTCGATGGCGTATAATCGTACCCAATGAACCACGCCCCCGCCATCGACGTCAAGGACTTGCATAAGACCTATCGCGATGGGTTGTTGGGGCGCCACCGCGTTGAAGCGCTGCGAGGGGTGACCTTTCAGGTGGGCAATGGAGAGATCTTCGGACTGCTGGGACCCAATGGGGCGGGCAAGACAACGCTCATCAAGGTCCTGCTGGGGATCGTCCGCCGCTCGCACGGCTCGGCATCGCTGCTCGGACGGCCCCCCGGCGACCGCGAAGGTCGCCGCCGCGTCGGTTATCTCCCCGAGAACCACCGCATCCCTCGGCACCACACAGGCGACACGGCGCTTGAGTATTACGGTTGCCTCAGCGGTCTCTCGGTGGCCGAAGTCAAACGCCGCCGTGGCCGTCTGCTGGAACTGGTCGGCCTGGCCGACTGGGGCCGCGTGCCGGTAAAGAAGTACTCAAAGGGCATGCAGCAACGCCTTGGCCTGGCCCAAGCGCTGTTGCACGATCCGGAGGTGCTGGTGCTCGACGAGCCGACCGACGGTGTCGACCCGGTCGGTCGCTCGGAGATGCGGGCCTTGTTGCAGCAATTGAAGACCGAGGGCAAGACCATTTTCATCAACAGCCACCTGCTGCAGGAGATCGAGCTGGTTTGCGAGCGGATCGTGATTCTGGCGCAAGGTCGGGTGCTGCGCGAGGGGCGGGTCGCGGAGATCACTCGCATCTCGGCAACCGACATCACGATGCAGCTTGTGGGAACCGAAACCGATATCGAGGCGGCGCTGGCGGGCCGCGAGACGGGCGGCCTGGTTTTGGGCGGCCCGGTCATGGGCGGCGGGGGCCAGTACGAGGTGACGGTCCGCGTGCCCGACCAGCGGGCAGTCGACGAGTGTGTCGACGCTCTCCGCCGCCACCAAGTTGGTATCGTATCGCTCTCGCGGAGCAGGCAAACCTTGGAGGAGGCGTTCTTGGAGATCGTGAATCAAGGGGCGGTGCCGTGAGACCATACCTGGCGATCATCAAGGATTCGTTCCGCGAAGCGCTCGCCTCGCGAGTGCTTTGGGTGCTGCTGGTCGTCACGACGCTGGTTTTGCTGGCGATCGCGCCCGTGAGCGTGAATGAAGTGGCGGGCACTCGGCTGCGGCCGGGCGAGGTGCTCGACGCGCGGGTCCTGAGCAAGAAGATCCAAGAGGAATACCGCGAGCCGAAGCCATCGCCGGGCAAGCAGATCTGGGCTCTCCTCAGCGACGACCTGAAAGAACAACTGGCCCAGCCCGATGGTGACGACGCGCCAGGCGATTGGCCGGATCGGGCGTATATCGAACTGTCGGGCGAGCTCAACCGTATGCTCGACAAACCTGAGTTGTACGACCGAGCGGCCTGGGCCGGCAAGACTCTCGATGCCGAAGCCGAACGGCTGCTGGCTCACGGCGCTGATCGGCTCGCCCGTGAAGAATTGGCGCGGCTCAACCGTCTGCTGCTCGAGGCAGCCTATCCCGAGGAGATCGCGCACAGCCGCTCCAGCGAAATCGCCGTGGGATATCTTTGGTACCGGCCATTTCCCAGTTTCCCGGGCAAGCGGAAAGAAATCATCAACGCGATGATGACGACGGTGATGAATCTCTTCGTCGGTTTCGTGGGAATTTTCGCCGCGCTGTTGGTGACCGCCTCGATTATCCCGCACACCTTCGAGCAGGGGGCCATCGACCTCTTGCTCAGCAAGCCCGTCTCGCGGTCGTGGGTCTTTCTCACCAAGTACCTCGGCGGTTGCATGTTCACGTTGATCAACGCCACGTACATGATTGGTGGACTGTGGCTCGTCTCGGGGACTCGGCTTGGTGTCTGGAACGGGCGTCTCTGGCTCTGCGTCCCGCTGCTCCTGTTCTTGTTCGCCATTTATTATGCCGTGTCGGCGTTGGCGGGAGCATTATGGAAGAACGCGATCGTGGCGGTCGTGATGTCGATCCTCTTCTACTTCGTTTGCCTGGGAGTCGAATTGACCAAGGGCTGGACCGAGTTCTTCGGTCTGAATTACACGCGACTGGTGCGGCTCGTGCCCGCCGGCGATACGCTCTTCGCCGCGAACGAGGCGGGCGAGATCGAGCGTTGGAACGAGCGCGAATCGGCCTGGGAAACGGTGCTGGTTTCCAAGGACGAACAAGGTGTCCAGCCACCGCGGTTCATGCCCCGGCCGCCGATGGTGGGCCCGGTGTACGACGCTAAGCACGAACGCCTCTTCGCGTTGCCGCCAACCTTGCCGCAGTTCCGCCTGGGTAGCGGCAGCTCGCGCTTGATCGTCGGCCAGCGGAAGGACGACTGGGAGCGCGTGGGAGGCGTGAACGTGCCGTCGGGCACGTCGGCCCTGTTCATGGCGCCGCAAGGCGAATTGTTGGCAATTGCGCAGCGAGGTGTGTTCCGGCTCAAGGGCGATCCGTCACAAGAAGAGAGGACGGTCAAGGCGTTCGGCTTCGAATTACCCCTGTCGCCCACGAGCGCTTCCTTCGTCTTGGCCAGTCCCGAAATGTCGTTCCGCACGCCGTTCTCCGCGGCCATGGATCCCCTTTCGGGTGACGTGGTGGTCTTCGATCGCAAGCAAGTGACCATCTTCCAGCGCGACGCCGGTGACCAGTATCGTCCACGACTCATCCAGCAGCGAGAATCCGATGAAGCGGCAACGCTGGCGATGACCGGCGGCAAGCTGCTGATGGCCTGGGCCGACGGCCGTGTCGAGATCTTCGAGGGAGCCGATCTGAGCCAATGGCATGAGTACCGGCCGGAAGGCAACAACTCGCCTCGTTTCGCCGAGGCTTCGCCCGACGGCAGTTATTTCGCGGTCGTGTTTCATCATCGCCGGCTATGGCTGTACGACGCCGATCGCGGCCAGCCGCGCGATGCGCCCATCGCCGGGCAGGGTAACATTTCCGCGGCCGTCTTCTCCGAAGGAAAATTGCTGATAGCCGACCGATTCACACGCGTGAACGAGTACGAACTCGATCCGCCGGGCGTGGCGCGCCGTTACACGCCGACTCGCGGCTTTCTAGAGCGGCTTTACTTCTACGGCATCAAGCCGATCTACACCGTGTTTCCCAAGCCCGGCGAATTGGGAAACGTGGTCAACTACTTGTTGAGCGGTTCGGAGAGCGTCCCCTTGAGCGATGATCGCGGCGACCTTGGCGCGGCGCGGTTGCACCTGGATGTCTGGGGACCCATCTGGAGCAACCTGGCCTTCGTGGCCGTCGTGGTGGGGCTCGGTTGCTGGTACACGCAGCGAAAAGATTTCTAAACGACGGCACTCAGTCGTCGCGGCGCGCCAAGCAGTTCGATGAGTTTTTTCGCGTTTAGCTGTTGCAGAAAATCCGGGAATCCGTACAACTACTACCCATGAGTTCACTCCACAAGAGTTCTTGGCATTGCAGGCGAGTCGTGACCGACGCGCGTGGCAATGCCTGCGATAGGAAGTCGGTTTCTTGTCAAGGGTGAGACTCGCTCGCGCTCGAAAGGATCTCGAGGAACCAGAACGCTGAACGATCGTGTTTCGCGTAACTGGGCTTTCGAGTTCTGTCGACGAGGGAGAAGGAGCTCGCCAGGTTTTTTTACGGAGGACGTAGCGTGGCAAAGAAGAAAGCTGCTAAGAAGCCAGCCAAGAAGGCAAAGAAAAAGTCGGCGAAGAAGAAGAAGTAGCTTAGCAGCCGATCGCCTCGCGGTCGTCGCAATTCGCCGCGACCAACGGGCAATCGACCGCCGGCAAGTTTGAGCAACGACGAGAAAGAGCCGCCTGGACCCTCAAGGTCCAGGCGGCTCTATTTATGGTCCTCGCGACTGGAGATGAGGCATTGCGACGTTCGCTTGGAACGCCTCCCGCCGCGACGGGGCTTGTGCGGTGTCGTTGCATAGCCTGTAAGACCGGTGGTATCGACAACAGCCCCAACTGGGCCAAATTCGAAATTCCTGGGTACGCCCATTTCAAATCATGTCGTTAGCCCCAACGGGCCAACGGGGCGAAACACGTCTGGAGCGCGAGCGAGTTGCACCCCGTTTGGGCTAACTACCGTTCTTATTGCGACGGGTCCCAGGGCTGCGCCCTTATAGCTGGTTCTTTGCCGGCAGGGCTCAACACGGAGGGCTGCTCGGCTCTTCCCCAGCCTAGGCTGGGGAATCGCGCCCCTTTTGGGGCTGAAGGCGAGGCCCATCGCAATTCGTGAAACCCGTTGCCCCATGCGGCGGTATACTCCATCGGACGCCCAGCCCTGCGGCCGAGAGCCATGCGCTAACATGTCAACCGACAGCAAGTCAACCGACGGTCTTTCGGCTAATCCGTTGGCGGCCGTCGACGCGAATTGGGCCTGGCAGCGCTACGAACCGACGGCCGAGGCACCTTGGGACCTCCCGCGTGCGGCCCACCTGCTTCGCCGTGCGGGCTTCGCCCCTTCCTGGAACCAATTGGAAGAGGCCGTTCAAAACGGTTGCGGTCCGACAATCGACCGGCTGCTCGTGGGGGACCCCGGCAGTGAAGCCTTCTACGATCAGGCCGAAATCTCGGCCGAGTCGCTCTTGGGGTCGAACAATCCGACCAATTTGCCGGCCTGGTGGCTGAACGTCATGCTGCATACCCCGCACCCGTTGCGGGAGAAGATGACGCTCTTCTGGCACGGCCACTTCGCGACCTCCTCCGCCAAGGTTACCGAGGTGCGGATGATGCGCCGCCAACACGGCTATCTGCGTCAGCACGCCTTGGGCCGTTTCGGTCCTCTGCTTTCGGCCGTTTCGAAAGATCCGGCCATGCTTATATGGCTTGATTCGACCACCAACCATAAGACCCATCCCAACGAAAACTTCGGCCGCGAGGTGATGGAGTTGTTCTGCCTCGGGTTAGGCAACTATACCGAACACGACATCAAAGAGGCCGCCCGAGCCTTCACCGGCTGGGAAGTGCGGCAGGGAGAATTCCGATTCAATAGCTATCAGCACGATCCCGGTGCCAAAACCGTGTTAGGCAAGACCGGGTCTTGGACGGGCGACGACGTGCTCGGCATCCTGCTTGAGCAGCCGGCAACCGGCCGGTTCCTGGTGCGGAAATTGTTTCGTTACTTCGTCAGCGACGCGGCCGAACCGCCCGAGTCGCTCGTCGAACCGTTGGCCCAGAGCCTGCGCGAGCACGACTACGACATGACCTGGCTGCTGCGGACGCTATTGGCCTCGAACCTGTTTTATTCGCCGCACGCGCTGCGGCAAAAAATCAAGCCGCCGGTGGATCTGGCCGTGGGTTTATTGCGGGCGTTGGAGGGCACGGCAAACACCTATGCGCTGGCTGACGATTTGCGCATCCTTGGGCAGGCGGTGTTTTTTCCGCCGAACGTCAAGGGGTGGGATGGCGGCACCTCCTGGATCAATTCGTCGACGCTCCTGGCCCGCGCGAACCTGGTTTGGGGCCTGGTCAGCGACGAGCCGAAGTTTAAGACGCGGATCCACGTCGAGCGGCTCGCGGCCTTGGGCGGTATTAACGATCCCGCCCAACAAGCGCGGCGGCTCGTCGAGCTCTTGATTTCGTTTCCGCTGCCCGACGAAGTGTACATTCAGTTGACGGCTGTCGCCGGTGACACCGGCGCGGGCGACCAGCGGCTTCGGCTGGCCCGTGTCGTGCAGGCGATCGCCACGTTGCCGGAGTTCCAGTTGGCGTGATGGATGAAAGATGAGGGATCAGAGATGAGAGAGCCCCCGCGACAACGATCGAGGAAGTCTCGTGGAGACGACTTGCTTTCAATGCCCTGATCCTTTATCGCCATTTTCGCCATCCTTCAACCTTCAACCCTCATCCTTCATCTACCATGCTCACTTCCCGCCGCCGGTTTCTACAAACGACTTTGGGTTCCACGACGCTGTTGTCGGCCGGGCTGAGCGTGCCGGCATTCTTGGCGCGAAGCGCCTGCGCGGCGGCGGAGCAGCCGAGTGGCGGGTCGGGCAAGGTGCTGGTGGTTGTACAGTTGAGCGGCGGCAACGACGGATTGAACACGGTCGTTCCCTACGGCGACGATGGCTATGGCCGCAACCGCATCGCCCTGCGGATACCCACCGAACAGGTGTTGAAGATCGACGATCACCTCGGTTTCCATCCGCAAATGCAGGGCTTCAGCAAGCTCCTGCAAGACGGACGGATGGCGGTCGTGCAGGGTGTTGGCTACCCGAACCCCGACCGTTCGCACTTCCGTTCGATGGACATCTGGCACACGGCCAGGCCCGAGGTCGACGACAAGCGCGACGGCTGGTTGGGCCGATCGATTGATTCCGATGCGCGGGAGGCCGGCCAGGACGTGCCCGCCTTGCACCTGGGTCCGAACCCGTTGCCTTTGGCGCTGGTGAGCCAGCAAACGGCGGTACCATCGGTCGAGTCGCTGGAGAGTTTCCGGCTTCGAACCGAGGGGGGCGCGTTGCCGCTTTCGTCGCTTGGCAAGCTGGCCGAGGCCGCCCGTCCCGACGCGCCGCCACTCTTGGACTTTTTGCGCCGCAGCACAATTTCGGCGTATGCGTCGAGCGAGCAGGTGCGGCAGGCGTTGAAGGAGGAGAGCACGGCGGCAAACTACCCCGACTTCGCCTTGGCGCAGAAGCTCAAGCACGTTGCGCAGCTCATCGACGCCGGCCTGAGTACGCGAATCTATTACGTCTCGCTCGACGGCTTCGACACCCACGCCAACCAGGCTGCCGCGCACGCGGCGCTGGTCAACCAGCTCTCGGCCTCGGTGGCGGCCTTCGTCGACGATCTCGCCGTGCGCGGCCAGCTCGATCGCGTGCTGGTGCTTTCGTTTTCGGAGTTCGGCCGCCGCGTCCACGAAAACGCCAGCCAGGGGACCGACCACGGCACCGCGGCCCCCGTATTCCTTGCCGGAGGGCGCGTGGCCACCGGAGTGGTTGGCGCGCACCCCAGTCTCACCGACCTCGACGGCGAGGGAGACCTCAAGTTCCACACCGACTTCCGTCGGCTCTACGCCACGATCCTCGACGGCTGGCTCGGTTGCCCCAGCCAGGCCGTGCTCGGGTCACCCTTCGAGCCGTTGCCGTTGTTCAAGGCCTAACCCGTTTGCCGCATCCCGTGGCAGCGACCGGCGAAAGCGGGTAGACTCGATCTAGAGCCCGATCGGGCTACGGACGCCCCAGGAATTCATGGCAGTTCCAGGGCCGCAAGCGACTTTCCTTTGATGAGCGAGGGAAACAACGTGTCGGGGACGCTGAAGGGGCCCGGCGATATCGGCCGCGATGAGGCGCTCTCTGCCACCGACCGGTCGCTGTTGCGGGCCATTCGTGGTGGAAGTGACGAAGCCGCGGCAAAACTGTACCGCCGGTATGCGCAACGGCTGCGGGCTCTGGCAAAGGCCCAAAGCTCCCACGAGTTGGCGCGTCGCGAGGACGTCGACGATATCGTCCAATCGGTTTTCGGCAGTTTCTTTCGTGCCGCAAGCCAAGGGCTGTACGACGTACCCGCCGGCGAGGATTTGTGGAAGCTGTTCGTTGTGATCGCCATGAACAAAATCCGCGCGAAAGGTAATTACCATCGGGCGGCAAAACGCGATGTTCGCGTCACGAGCGGAAGCGAGGCCCTGGAACGAGTCGGCGCGACCGAATTGGCCTCCGATGAAGATGCGCTGGCCTCGTTGCAAATGGTCGTCGATGAGGCGCTTGAGAAATTGCCCCCTTTGACGCGTCAAATGGCACTGCTGCGGATGCAGGGCCACGACATTGGCGAGATTGTGCGAGCGACCTCGCGTTCGTACCGTACCGTCGAGCGCTGCCTGAAGGGATTTCGCGAACTGCTGGCCGGAATGTTGAATGAATAGGGACGTCATGCATTCCTTTGCTCCAAGAACGGGGTGGTCCGAGCTGGAGGCCTTCATCGATGCTTTCGAGGAAGCCCAGGTACGAAATGGCCAGGCCGATCTGGCGGACTTTTTACCGCCGGTAGAACATCCGAATCGTCGCGACATCGTGCTGGAACTGGTTCGCGTCGACCTTGAGTACCGTTGGCAACGTGGCGACCGCTGCTCCTCCGACCAGTACCACACAAGGTTCCCAGAGCTATTCGACGACCCATTCGCCGCCGGCGAGGTCGAGTTCGAAGTCGAGCGCCTGCGGCGCCGTGAGATCGATGAGCAGGTGTTTCCCGCCGTCGGCGATGATTTTCTTGGCTTCCGCCTCCTCGGCGAACTGGGACAAGGAGCCTTCGGAAAGGTCTACCTGGCCGAGCAGGAGGGCCTCGCAAACCGGACCGTGGCGCTGAAGGTCTCGAAAACCTTGTTCGGCGAAAGCCAGGCGCTGGCCCAATTACAGCACACGAACATCGTGCCGATCCATTCCGTCCACGTCAAACCACCGTTTCAAGCGGTCTGCATGCCCTATTTCGGCGGAACGACACTGGCCGACGTGCTCAAACTGCTGCGCGGCGGCAAGGCGCCGCCTGAATCGGGCCTCGGACTGCTCAGTACGTTGCGCAACAGCGCGAGCATCGAACTACGTGCCGTGCCAAATCGATACGGAAATTGGACGGCGACGGCCCACGAACAGCGGACTGCCACGAGCTTCGTTATCGCGAATGGCGCGGCCACTTGCCAGGTTGCTCCGGCAGAAACGATTCCCGCCAAGCTCGTTCAGACGCCGCGCGCGAGTTTGGCCGGCCTGAGCTACGTTGAGGCGGTGCTATCGATCGTGGCCCGGCTGGCCGACGGCTTGAACCACGCGCACGCCCGCGGCATCTTGCACCGAGACCTGAAGCCCGCCAACATCCTGCTGACTGACGAAGGCCAGCCGATGTTGCTCGATTTCAACTTGTCGGTCAACGCAGCGGCCGGCCCGTCGCCTGCAACGACGCGCGCGGGTGGAACGTTGCAGTACATGTCGCCCGAACAGATCGAGGCATTTGATGGGCAGGCGACCACGGTCGATTCACGCTGCGACGTCTATTCGCTGGGGGTCGTGCTGTACGAGTTGCTCTCGCTGCGCCATCCGTTTCCATTGCCGGCCTACATCGGGCCCGGTGTGTTGGCTGGGATGCAGGCCGACCGTCGCCGGGGACCGCCTCCGCTTGCGCCCCTGAACCGTGCCATTTCGCCCGCGGTCGAGTCCATCGTTCGCCACGCGCTTGAAGCCGACGCATCACTGCGCTATCAATCGGCCCGTGAGCTCCAGGAAGACATCGAGCGGCACCTCGGGCACCAGCCGTTGCGATATGCGCCCGAGGCGTCATGGCGCGAGCGTGCGGCCAAATGGGTCCGCCGTCACCCGCGGTTGACTTCGAACACGAGCGTCGCGTTCGTCGGCGTCATGTCGTTACTCCTGGCCGCGGGAGCATGGTTCCTGGTCGAACGACGCCAGACTCGTCTCGATGCGCTGGAGCAATTTCGCGATTTCGAGACCAAACTGCCGCCGGTCTTGTACCGGCTCAACGGCGCGCTTTCGACTGATCGGCCGCGTCGAACGGATATTCTCGAGCGGGGGCGAGAGTTGCTTGCGCTTTATCGCGTCGACGAAGACGCGCATTGGTACAAGAGGCCTTTGGTATCGAACCTCGACGACGGCCTGCGGAGCGGCCTGCGCGATCGTCTCGGGGGATTATCACTGTCGATCGCCGCCGCGATGGTTGACGCCGACTCGGACTCCGGCGCCGTCAAAAGGGCCCTGGAGTGGAACCAACTCGCGGATCGCTGCTTCTCGTCCGAGGAACGGCCGCGCATACTCTGGACGCAGCGCGCCGAGCTCCTGCGACAACTTGGCCGTGACGACGAGGCGCAATCGGCCGAGGCTCAAGCGGCGGATGCACCGACGCGAAGCGCGCTCGACCATTACTGGAGCGGCTTCGAGCGGGCGCAGCGGCACGATTATCGACAAGCAATTTCGGAGCTTGAGGCGGCGACTCAGGACGACCCGCGAATGTTCTGGGGCTGGTTTCAGTTGGGCCGCTGCAACGACGCCCTGGCTCGAAATCAACATGCGGCACAATGTTACACGGTTTGCCTGGCGCTGCTGCCCGATTCCGGCGACGCGTATTACCACCGCGGCCTGGCTCGGTTACGCGACGATCATTACTCGCAGGCACTCGCCGATTTCGAGCAGGCGCTTCGTTATTTACCGCACCTGGCGAGCGTCTATCTCGATCGTGGCGAGGCGCGTCTGGGATTGAATGACCCGAAGGGCGCCGCCGCCGAATTCACGCGGGCCATCGAAATGGGGGCCGACGAGGCTAGGGCCTTGCTAAGCCGATCAAGAGCCCGCGGTCTTTCCGGCGACGAGAGCGGCTCTCGGCGCGATCTTGCGGCGGGGTTGGCGGCGCGACCCATTGGCGAGGATGGATGGGTCGCCCGTGGAATGGCCCGGCTACCCGCCGACCCCAGCGGCGCGCTGGCCGACTACGGAGAGGCCCTGAAACTCGCGCCTCGCTATCTGCCCGCCTTGCAAAACAGCGCGGCGGTGTTGGGTGAATTGCAAGGCCGCGCTCAGGAGGCGATCGCGATGCTCGACCGCGCCCTGGAGGCCTGCCCCGATTTCGTGCCAGCCCGTGCCGGACGCGGAGTATTGTTGGCTCGAAGCGGCCGACGTGACGCCGCGCTGGCCGATGCGCGAATATCGCTGTCGCTCGACCAACAGCCGGTGACTTTGTACCAGGCGGCATGCACGTATGCCTTGGTTTCGCAGGGATACGTGGACGATCGCCGCGAAGCGTTGCGACTTCTGGCCGCCGCGCTGGCGCAGGGTTTCGGTCGAGAGTTCGTCGCCGTCGACCACGATCTCGACCCACTGCGCGGCGATGACGATTTCCGTCGAATCATCGCGCCACGGACCGCGCCGGCCGAGTGAAACGAGTCGCGATCGTTGACCAACCCAAGGGGATCTGCAGTACCCGAAGGTGGTGTTTATCGGTCTCATTTCGCGCGACTTTCAAAAAAAACTGGCGAACACGTCGGTTTCTTGGTACAAAATCGACTCTCCTCTTTAGTAGAATGCGCCTGGCCGAAAACACATCAGAATCTTGGCCCGTAAATCCTGACCGGTTTTGGCTGGTTCCCCAATGGCGAAACAAGAAAGACGGAGGGCGATCGAGCGATTGGAGCAGCGCCACGTGCTGACCCAGTTCGGCGTGCCCTGGCCCGCTCCCCAGCAACTGTCGTTCAGCTTCGTACCGGACGGGACGCTTGTCGCGGGCAACCAGCCAAGCGACCTGTTTTCTTTATTGAATGATGCGTCCGGCGCGGGCGACTGGCAGGCGGCGGTGATGCAGGCGCTGCAAACCTGGGCCGCAAATGCCAACGTGAATTTCGTCATGGTGCCCGATGGAGGTGAGCCACTGGGAGCTCCCGGACTGGCACAGGCCGATTCACGCTTTGGCGACATTCGCTTCGCGGCCGCGCCGCTTTCGCCCGACGTGTTGGCCCTTGGCACGCCTTTTTCCCCCGCGGCCGGCACATTGGCGGGCGATATTGTCCTGAACAGCAACTACCAATTCGGCGAGGGATCCAACGCTCAGTACGATGTGTTCTCGGTCGCGTTGCACGAAGTCGGACACGTGTTGGGTGTGCCCGACTCGACCGATCCCAGTTCGGCCATGTATTCACAATATCTCGGTGTTCGCGGCGGATTGACTCCCGCCGACGTGGCCGCCGTCGACGCCGTTTTCGGGGTGCGGCCGCTCGATACGTCGAACCAGACCATCGCCAGCCCTACGTTGCTGAGCGTTCGCGGCGTCTCAAATGTGGCCGTGGTCGACGCGCAATTGGCGGCTGCGACCGACACCCATTTCTACCAGTACCCAGTGGTCGACGGCGAATACGCCACGATCGTGCTGCACACGGCCGGCGTGAGCCTCGTCGAGCCTCAGTTAACCGTGTACGACGGCCTTGGCAATGTCGTCGGTACCGCCGTCTCATCGGGTCCCAACGGCGCTGATTTGGTGGTCCATGTGCACAATCCGACCGGCAACCCCAGGCTCTTGATCGATGTCTCAAGCGCCACCGGCAGCGTGTTTGGGGCGGGCGCCTATCGGTTGGTGGTTGCATCAGGAAGCTACGTGCCCACCAATCTGCTGAAAGCGCCTCCGGGGAATGCGCATAGTGACGGCGGAGAAATTGACGACAGTGGGGGCGGTGGCGGCACGTATGTGGGCGGGGAAGTGGACGACGGCGGCGAACAGGGACGGACGGCAAAGTACAGCTATTCTTTGCAGTCGATTCTCGCTTCTCCAGCGGACGTGCGGTACGCGCATTTCACGGTGCCCGCCGCGATTGGCTCCGGACCGTTGACGCTAACAGCGACGGTCTGGGCCTCGCAATCGGGCGCCGCGAGCCCCGTCGTGAGCGTCTACGATGGCGGCGGCACGCTGGTGCCGTCGGAGGTCCTCGAAAACGAAAACGGCACGTACTCGTTGCAGATCGTGGGCGTTGTCCCAGGCGCCGTTTACACCGTGGCCGTCGCGGCGGCTAACCCGGCCGGTTCGACGGCGGTGGGAAGCTACCACCTGGCCGTCAATTTTGGCGCGGCGGCCGCGGTGTTGACGCCCTACGCATCCGGAACGCTCACCGCCGCCGCATCCCAGGATTTCCAGGTTCTCAATGTCAATTCGAGCCAATACTTCCACTTCCTGTTTTCGGCGACCAGCGCGGCGACTTCTGGCGCGTCCGTAGCCGTGAGGATGACGATTTACGACGCTCTGGGCAACGTGGTCCAATCGCTGGTCGACCAGGCCGGAAGCGCTGTCAGCACGACTCTGCTTCTCGAGCCCGGCACATATCTGTTCCGCTTCGCGGCTGGCATGCAGGGCAACGGTATGTTGGCCGACACGAATTACCAATTGCAAGGCACTCCTTTGAGCGACCCGATCGGTCCCTTGCCGATCAAGCCGATCACGAACCTGCCCCCTCCTCCCCCGCCACCATTCGTATTTTCGAGTCCGGTAATTCCATTCTACCTGGTCTTCCTGTCGTTGAACGATCAATACGGCAAGCCGTAAACATCACGCCGTGGTCAGGCTCGCGGCCGTCGTCGTCGAGGAACCAACGCTGTTGGAGAACACGGCGCGGTATCGGTAGCCGCTCTGGCTCGTCGCCACGCCGGTGAGCGTGAGTGTCGCGCTGGTGGCGCCAGCGATGTTGGTATACGACGCGCCGCCGTTGATACTCACCTGCCATTGAACGGTCGGCGTGGGGTTGCCGCTGGCGGCGGCCGTGAATGTCACGTTTTGGCCGGCGCTGACCGTTTGGCTGGTCGGGTTCTTGGTCACCGTGGGCGCGAACTGCACTGTCAGGGTCGCTGCCGTTGTGTTGGTGGAGCCGATGCTGTTGTGGAACACGGCGCGATAAAGGTAGCCGTTTTGGCCGGCGGTCGTGTTGGTAAGTGTAAGCGTCGCGCTGGTGGCGCCAGAGATGTTACCGAAGGAATTGCCGCCGTCGGCGCTCACCTGCCATTGGACGGTCGGCGTCGGGTTACCCGCGGCGGCCGCGGTAAATGTCGCCGTGTGGCCGGCGTTGACTTTTGCGTTCGTTGGGTTGGTCGTCACCGTCGGCGCATACTGAACGGTGAGCGTCGCGACAGCCGTGGTGGCTGATCCGACGCTGTTGGTGAATACGGCGCGATAACGGTAGCCGTTCTCGCCGGCGACGACATTGCTGATGGTGTAACTTAAGGCGGTGGCTCCAGAAACATTCGTGTAGCTGGTACCGTTGGTACTTTGCTGCCACTGCACAGATGGCGTGGGATACCCTGAAGCAGACGCGGAGAACGTGACACTGCCGCCGCTCACCACCGTTTGACTCGCCGGGCTGGTAACAATGCTGGGCGTGGCTCGCACGGTTAGCGTCCCATTGGCGCTGCCGGCGGCATAGAAGTGCGTGGCGTCACCGAGAAACTCGTAGATGATGGGGTAGGTTCCTGTCCCTAGCCCCTGGATGCTGAACGTGGTGCTGAAACTGCCGCTTGAGCTGACGGTGGCCGGATGGCTGACGCCATTCAGCGTGATCGCCACGTCATCTCCGCCCGGGGCCGTGGCACCAGCCGCGATATGGCCGGACACCACGACGTTGGAGGTGCCGACGGTAACCACCGGGGACGAGAGGCCGCTGAATGCGGGCGTCGCCTTGTTGATGACGAGCGTGCCGTCGGCGGTCGAACTGTAGTAATTCGGGTCTGCACTGGTGAATTCCGCGAAGACGGCGAAGGTTCCAACGCCATTCGGAACGTTGGTGGCACCGTTGTACGTAACATATGTTGCACTGCCCGCTACCGGAGTCACGCCATCGATGCCCACCGCGGAGACGATTGCCCCTTGAGCCGCGCCGTTGTACGTGAATGGCCCGCCGCTGACGGTCACTGTGGGCGAGGCCGGATTGATCCAGAGCTCATAGCTGAAAGTGCCGTCGGCGTAATTCGGGTCCTGGCTCGTGAAGTACTCGATAAAGGTGTAATATCCCGCGTTGGTCGGCGCGCCAGGGAGTGGAGGCCCGAAGAGCTGGGTATTCGAACCATATTCGTTGTAATAGACGTAGGTGAAGCTGCCGTTGATCGGCGTCACGCCGTCAAAACCGACCGCGCTGCCGACGACCGATTGCGGCGCGCCGTCGTAGGTGAATTCCCACTGTCCTCCGTTCCCCAGGCCCACGGAAGGAGTCGCCGGAAGAATCGTGATCGAGCTGGTGATGCTGGTCGAGAGATAGCTCGGATCGTTGCTAACGAAGCTAACGGCCACATCATAGGTGCCGGCATCGACGGGCGGACTCGCGGAGCCGTTGTACGTCACGCTGAATGTGCCGTCGACCGGCGTGACCTGGTCGACGCCCAAGGCAGTCACCACGGCGGCGTGGCTGGTGCCGTCGTAGTTGAACGGGGTTTGATCGACGACAAGGGTTGGCGCCACCGCACCGATCGTCATGGTGCCGGTGATGCTCGCGTTGGCGTAGTTGACGTCCGAACTGATGAACGTAGCCGACACGGCGTAGCTGCCGGCTTGTGTCGGCGCCGTGGCGGAGCCGTTATACGTGATCAGGAACGTGCCGGCGACGGGCGTCGATTGATCGACGGCGACCGCGGTGGCCGAGTCGACGTGGGCATTGCCGTCGAAGTTCGCCGAACCATCCACAAGGGTCAAGGTCGGCGCCAGCGTGCCGGGGCTGTTGATGATCAGGTTGGCGGTCACGGTCGCCGAGGCGTAGTTGGAATCGTTGCTGGCAAATGCCGCGGCCACCGAGTAGAGGCCGGGAGCGGCCGGTACCGTGGGGTCACCGTCGTAAGTAATCGTGAAGCTTCCGTCAACGGGGGTGGCGCCGTCAACACCAACGGCAGTAGCGGTCGCCGCATGTGGATTGCCGTCGTAATCGAATGGGCCGCCGCTCACGGTGATCGTTGGCGTCGCCGGATCGATCGTGAGGGTGTTGGTCGCGACCGCATTGGCGTAGGACGCATCGGCGCTGGTGAAAGTCGCCTGCACGGTGTACGTACCAGCGGCCGTCGGCGGAGTGGGGTCGCCGTTGTAAGTGTATGCGATGCTGCCGGCGAGCGGTGTCACGCCGTCGGTGCCAACCGCGGTGGCGCTGGCGGCATGCGAGTTGCCGTCGTAGGTAACCGACCCTCCACTCACGTTCACGATCGGCGTGAGGGCCAACACATCATAGACGAACGTGTACTTGGATGTCCCGGCGCTATTGGTTGCGGCAAACGTCACACTTTGTTGTCCGATGTCGGCCGGGCCTGGCGTATAGGTCACCAGGCCGGTCGCGGCGTTAACCGAAACGCCGCTGGGTCCGCTGACGACGGAGAAGGTGGGTGCCGGGTTGGCAAACTCCTGGATCAGGTCGATTTGTCCGGTCTGCCCGACGTTAAGTGTGAGGCTGGAGATATCGGCGCCGGAGGTCGTCGTCGCGGTATATAGGATCGGCGGGGACGTGACCGCCACGAAAACGGTCGCTGACCGCGCAGATTGTTGCCCCGCACTGTTGACGGCAGTTACGGCATAGGTGCCGCTTCCGAGAATCGTCGCGGACGTCGTGGTGATACCAGACGCGATCAGTGAATAGTAAATGCTGACGCCGGAACCTCTGGGACTGTGGACAACGTATTGGCGATAGATGTCGTAACTGGTGACGTAAGGATCCGTCGAAGCGTTCCAGGAAAGTCCAACCGATGTTGTCGAAAGGCTGGTGCCCGTCAGTCCCGTGGGAGCCGACGGAGTCGGAAGTATGACGTTGATCGAGAAAGTTTGTGAGGTTTGGCTGATGGCATTGCTGGCCAGGACTGTCACGCTGTAACTACCCAGGGCTGTCGGCGTCCAGGTGATGAGGCCGGTATTGGAGTTGATTGCCATCCCGGCTGGTTCGGTGGTCAACGAATAGGTGGCTTGAGGATTTCCCGTGGAAGAGACCTGGTAACTGTAGCCGCCGTTCAAGACGCCGGTGATCGGGGGAGCGGAGGTAATCGCCGGAGCGAGATCGGGTTGCGTGAATTCCTGGCTGACGTAGGTTGAAGCCAACGGGTTGCCGTTCGCGTCATAGCCACCCAGAACCTCGATTCGACCCAGCGAATCGACCGCCACGGCTGATGAACTTAGCGGCTGGGGAAGTGCGTTTTCCAGTTTCCAGGTGTTGGTGGCGATGGTGTAACTTTCCACGGCGGCGCTTGCTCCCGTGGCGGTCTGGCCCCCGATGACGTAAATCGAGCCGTTGGGGGCAAGCACGGCTGCGCTGTCGCGCACACTGACCTGCAATGGGGAGGCTGACTGATCCCAGGTGTTGGTGGCGATGGTGTAACGATACACGGTGTTCGTCACGGCCCCATTGGCGCCGATGCCGCCGAAGGTGTAGATGTGGCCCGCGCCGTCGCTGACAGCCGACTCGCCGTGCAACGTCTGCGGCAACGAAGCCAAGTACGTCCAGGAATTCGCGGTCGGATTGTATACTTCCATCGTGGCCAGGGGGGTTCCGTTGTTGTCCTGGCCGCCGATGGCGTAACTCAGGTCGTTTGCGTCGGTGGCCCAGCCAAACTCCGCGCGCGGCACGTTCATCGATCGGAGCGAGCGCGTTTGGTTGGTCGCTCCATCAACGACTGTAACCGTGTTCGGATCGTACTGCGTGACGGCCGAGGTAGCGAAGCCGTTCTGCATGCCGCCGAAAACGACGAAATAGCCGTTCGGCAATGGGCCGACGCCCGGAGAACTGCGCGCGAAATCCAACGCTTGAACCGTTGGCGCAGTGGACGCTTGCCAGCTCGGATAGGTGGCCGACAAGGTGTAGGATGTTGTCGACGGCCCCGCCATGGTGAGCAAACTTGCGCCTTCCGACTGGGCCACGATCCCGGCTTCCGCAATGGGCAAGTTGGTGCCAGCGGCCCAAGTCAGGGGTGCCAGCACCCGGCGCGATTCCAAATTCTCTAGAAGCAATACGTTCCGTCTCGTTCTCCGGCCCTTCGGGGGCGTCTTTCGGGTGGTATGGAGCGATTTCGCGAGTCTTATCAAGTAGTTTTTCAACATCGTATGCTCCCGGCTTCGTGCAACTCAGTCTTTATGGCCCGTTCTATCCAAGGACAGTCGAATCGGGCCGGGTAGTCGGCCACGGATTCTCGACTTCACTCGGCGCAATTCGCTTCGACGCCGGCAACATCTTCCCCACCCCATCTTCCCCATTTGCCGGCCGCTGCCAGAGTCAACCGGCCGCGAATCGACCATTTGCGCTGTCAAGCTGGATAACCCAACCTACGCCGGGCAGCCGGGCTGCCGCACGCAGTAGCCATTGCCGTCGATTTCCGATTCTGGTAAATCTCCCGCCGACCAAACGCGAGGAACGGGGCGTGCAGCGGGGCCTTGCGCGCTCACCCCCCCGTCGCATTCGACCGGAGCCGCGTGCCGCGCGGCCCACACGAGTGGAGGACTTGATGGCACAGGATCGCAAGACAATCTACGCCCGGGTGACGAGCTCCTCGTGGATCCTGGGGGCGATTGCCACGGCCACGTTCTATGCCATCGTCTTGCAGCCATCGATGCGCGGGACGATCTTGCACCGCTACACCGCGGAGAACGCGGTCGACTACGTGATCGTCGGGCTGTTCATGTGGGGCAGCATCGATGTGATCCTGAAACTGTTCTCGTTTCCCGCCGAGGTGCTCGCGATCAAGCAAAACTGGTTGCCGCCACGCAAGGGACGCGAGCCCGCCGGCCATGCCGCGGGCCTGTTGGAACAGGTCAATTCCCGGGCCCAATGGTTGCGCGACTCGAGAGTCGGCAAGCGCCTCGCTTTGGCGCTGGAATACGTGACGGAAAACGGTTCGGCCGACGAGTACCGGGAACACCTGCAATACCTGGCGGACCAGGACCTGGACGCCACGCACTCGAACTACACGCTGGTGCGCTTCGTCGTCGGCGTATCGCCGGTGCTGGGGTTTCTCGGCACGGTGGTTCACTTCGGCACCGCGCTGAGCGGAATCTCATTCGACGAGATGGCCGAGCGCTTGCCCGTGGTCGTGGGTGAAATGGGGCAGGCGTTCAACACCACGACGGTCGCGCTGATGACCGCCATGAGCATGATGTTCGCACTGTTCCTTTGCGAGCGCACCGAACGAGGCATCATCCGTTCGATCGACCGGCTCGTCGAGCGCGAGCTGTTGAACCGGTTCGAGATCAAGGATGTGAACATCGTGCCGTTTCTTTCGGTTATTCGTTCTGCCAACGAAGAAGCGTTGCAGGCGATCGCCGCGACGCTCCAGCGGCAGATCGAGGTCTGGACACGGGCATTGGATTCGATCTTCCGTCGATTTGACGAGCGGCAGCAGCAGGAATTGCGCGGTTGGCAAACCGCCTTGGCGTCGCTCCAGGAGCGCCATCAAGCCTACGACGCCGCTCAAGAGGAGCGGTTGCGGCAATGGCTTGCGCTGCTCGAATCGCGTCAGGATAAGCACCTGGCCGGCGTGCAGATGACCTTGGAAAAAGTCATCGCCTTCAAGGGCGATTTCGCGGCGCTGGCGAAGTCGCTGGAGGGGATCTCTCGCGGCGAGGGCAGGTTGACCGAGCTGCAAGCGGTGCTCTCCGACAACCTGCGCGTGCTGCGCGAAACGCAGCAGATCGACGACGCGTTGCACGGCCTGACCGCGGCGATTCACCTGATGACCGCGCGCCACCATCTGGGGGTCGCCCCCGACGCGGATGCCGCCTAGGGTGGTGATGGCCCGCAGTCTGGTCGCGACGTTTCGGGCAAGTTCGCCGCTGCGCGGAAAGCCACCACAGGCGAACTTCGCCTGCGACTCAGGATGCCATCAGCTTGCCCGCGACCCACTTCGCGGGTGCCCCGGTTTCACGCTGGCGGCTAAAAGCAATCGGCTTCCTGTTTCCCGCTCGTCAATCCCCGTTTGTGCATAGCGCGAAGCCCCGCGCCGGATGTTACACTGGGTTGCGGGTTCAACTGCATTTGCGCTGCCGCCCATGTTCGACTTTGACCAGCCGCTGACGCCCCTCCCGTTCGACGAGCCGCGGCGGCGGCGCGGAAAACCGCTACTGGCCTGGGCCGTTATCGCGGGAACAGTTGCCTGCGTGGCGTGGGCGCAGGCTCATCGCGCCCCACTACGGGCCGCTGGTGCCAGCGAGCTTACGCACGCCGTGCGCGAGTGGCAGGAGCGATATCTCGTGGGCGTGGCACATGCATTCAACCAGCGGCAACGCGGGCAATTCGCGCCGCAAGCAGCCGCCCTTGACCGAGGATCGCTTGCCGAACGGCTGAGATATGTCGCTCTCGACGGCGAATTTGAGGGTCCGAACACCGCCCTGGCGAAACTCGATCAGCTCGCACCGCGGCTGGCCGAGGCGAATGGCAATGACGGAATTGAATTGCGCGCGACGGCCGCTTCTCTGCGGCACTTGTACGACGATCTAGCAGCCGGAAAGCCCGACGCGCCATCGGTCGACGAGGCCGACCGTAAACGTCTGATGGAGCAACTCGGTTGGCTCGGCCGACTTGCCCTGCACCCCGAGGAAGGAACCGATGCGGTCGGCCGCGAGGTGCTGATCGCCGAGGCGCGGCGCACGATGTTCGCATCGTTGGCCGCCATGGCAATGGTCGGCCTGGCAGGGCTCGCTGGGCTGGCCGGATTGGTGGCGCTGGTGATCTTGCTCTTGCTCCGAAAAAAGTCGAGGGCGCTGGTCGAGCGAACCGAATACGGGGGGATTTACGCCGAGACGTTCGCCGTCTGGATGCTGCTCCATGGGGGTCTGAGTTTCGCGGTGGCCGAGATGCCGATCGCGCGCGATTATCAATTTATGGTGATTGGCGGCGTCATGCTTGCCAGCCTCTCGGCGCTGCTTTGGCCGATTCTGCGGGGTGTTCCCTGGCGGCAAGTACGCGAGGATATTGGTTTCAACTTCGGCAAACGCCCCTGGCTGGAGCCGTGGGCCGGAATCGGCTGCTACGCGACGGCGCTGCCGCTGTTGTTCGTGGGAGTGCTCCTGATGCTGGCACTCATCGCGGCCGGACGGGCCGTCGATGGCGGCGCCGGTCCACCAGGGCTGACGCCGGACGAAGTTCCAAACCACCCGATCGTCGGCTGGGTGCTCTCCGCCGGCTGGTGGGTGCGGCTGCAGTTGCTGATCGTGGCCTCGGTCGTGGCGCCTATCGTGGAAGAGACGATGTTTCGCGGGGTGCTCCATCGGCACCTTCGCGATGCGACGGCTGAGCTGGGGTACATTGCCAGCGCGCTGGCCAGCGCGACCGTCGCCAGTTTCGTTTTCGCAGCCGTTCATCCGCAGGGTTTGCTCGCCGTACCGGCCCTTATGGCGCTGGCTTTCGCGTTCACCCTGGTCCGTGAATGGCGAGGAACGCTCGTGCCCGGCATGGTCGCGCACGGGCTAAATAACGGGCTCGCGATGTGGCTCTTGATTTCTTTGAAGTGATTAAACGTCACACGGATAACCGTACACTAAAGCAGCCACGCCGATCCAAACAAAAAGGCAGCCCGCCACCGCCCGCCGGCAGCCGTCTCAGCGGCTGTGGCGTACCGACGTCACAACCGCACCACCCTCTGCCCCGCGTGCCGTCTCGTCGAAGCGACACGGGTTGAACATTGGCGGATTAGGTTGCCCTTTTTATTTGGATCGCCGGCGTCGCGGCGCTGTCGCCGCTATGCCTCGGCGCAGTGTCCGGCCTTACACCTTCAGTGACGTCAAACTGCTCGCATAGGGTGGCACCGTGACGATAGTCGGCGCTACACGGCTTGTTCACAGGCGAGGGGGGTTCACGGCCGCCGCGTCCCAAACTCGAACTTCTTCCATTCGACCTTTCGTTTGATTTGCTCGCCCCGGCCGACGGTAAACACCCATTCAATTTGTTCGTAACCCCGCCGCCGCGCTACCACCCGGTGCTTGCCCGGCGAAAGCGAAATCATGGCCGGATTGCCATCGGGGATCGGCATCGGCTTGTTGTCGACGTTCAATCCGCAGCCTTTACGCTGGTCAAGTCGCCAGTCGAGCGCCAGCGTGCCCGGCCGCGTCAGCCAGAGGAGCAAGCCGATGACCGGCAGCGAAACGGCGACGCCCACCGCGACACCGACGACCAGGTTCTTGCGGCTAAAGTCGCCACGCCGCGAGCGAATCGTGCCCGACGATCGACCTGGCGATCGTGAAACGACGGGCGGCGGACTGCCCGACGACAACGACGCAAAATCGGGCGGTGTTGAAATGGCCGGCGGCGTGATCAGCGTGGCCTTCGGCAAGGCCGGCGGTGGTGGTGAACGCCGCGGCGGCAATGCGGGCGGCGGGGGGGGCAACGACACTTCGACCAGCGGCGACGCACGTGGCGCCATGAAAGGCGCGGCTTCGGCTTCCGTTTGGTTCGCCAGTTGGGTCAAGAACGTATCCACCGCGACGTCGACGGCCGACACCGCTTCTTCGTACTGCGGCTCCTCAGGCGGATTGTGCAACAAGGGGGCGGTCGCGGTGGTTTGCCCCTCCGAGGCAAACGGCGAAAGCGCCTCCGCCACTTCGGCCGGCGTCTGATAGCGGTCATCCGGTGCCCGTGCCACCATCCGCGCGACGACCTCGTCGAGCCCGTCGGGAATGTCTCCCCGCAGGCTGCTCAGTAATGGGGCATCGCGCGTGAGCCGGGCCATCAGCTTCTGCACCGCGTCATCGCCAGGAAATGCCGATTGGCCTGTCAACAAGCGGAACAACGTGCAGCCCAGGCTGAAAATATCCGAGCGGATGTCGGCCTTGCGGTTGTCCTCGGCCTGTTCCGGAGCGACATAGTCGGGCGTGCCGAGCAATTGGCCGCCCGTCGCCACTTGGGCGTCCTCGGTCGTCTCGACGTCCATCAGGCGTGCCAGACCCATGTCGAGGATTTTGACCACGGGCCGGCCCGAGGCCGGGTCGCCGTCGACCAGCAGGTTTTCGGGCTTGATATCGCGATGTACCAGCCCGCGCTCGTGCGCGTGCTGCAGTGCCAACGCCGCCTGCCGCGCGCACTCGCACGACCAGGCGACGGGCAACCTGCCGTACTCTCGTAGCCAGGCACGCAGGTCGCGACCCTGGCCGTATTCCATCACCAGGAAATAGGTGCCCGCCGCGCAGTCGGCGTCGTAGGCGGTGATGATATTGGGGTGGTTCAGCGCGCATACGAGCCGCACCTCGCGCTGGAAGCGTGCGGCGGCGGCGGGATCCTTGACGAGCGAACGGGCCATCACCTTCAGGGCGACGGTGCGGTCTGTCATGGGGTGATGGGCCTTGAAGACGACACCCATGCCACCGCCGCCAAGCCTTTCGAGCAGCTTATACTTGCCCATGAAGAAGCCGTAACGCCCGGCGAGGAGCTGGCGCGCCTGCCACTCGGTAATCGAACCACGATCGAGCAGTTGCCTGGCCAACCGCGATGGCACCAGCCCCTTCTCGGCGGCCACGCGCGCGGCGACCTCGGCCAACTGCTCGGTTTCCAGCAGCCGGCTCTTCTTCAAGAGCTCGCAAAACGCTTCGCCTGGGGTCGCATCCACCTCGGGTATCCTTCAACCGCGTCGGTCCGGACGGTGAGCTACGAGTATAGCCGGTCGAAAGCTGCGAAAGGAGGCGGACGAAACAACTTACGCGAGCAATCGCCCGCCCAGCCGAGCATGCCAGCGCCGCGCGATATGTCGGAAGGACGCGATTGCCACAAGAAGCACCAAGAGGCACAAAAACCGAAAGCATTGCAGTCGGCCATTGTGCTCGCAGCGTCGCCGTGTTGAGCGTCAATATCCCGTCTGCGCCTTTTTGTGCTTTCTCGCGTTTTTCGTGGCCAACGCTTTCCACGCTACGGCCTGGTCTAAGGAAAGCCTGGCGCGAAGTGCTCGATCGGCTTGACGCCAAGCCGTGACCCGCGGCTCCGTTTAGGGGATGTAATATCGCGACCTGTCATTCCACCGGCTTGCCCGGTGGTCAGTGACGGGGGCTGCTAAAACGAACTCCCAGCCTCTCCACTTGTCGTTTGCCGCCGCCCCGCTCGCTGCCTTCGGCAGCGAGCGGGGCGGCGGGTTTTTGTGGAAAGGAAAAAGAACAGTAGGGGCGGACTGTATTTGGCAGCCAGCGTGAGACCGGGGCACCCGCGCAGTGGGTCACGGGCAAGCCGATGGCATCTTTTCAGGCAACTGGCGTTGCGGAACAAAAAGGCTACTACTGGTGCCCCACCACCCTGGGATCGTTGGTCCTTGACCCGTGTTCTTGGCGGGTCCTATAATCGCCGACTTCCACTCACGCGGCTCCGGAAGCAATCAATCGCATGAAGATTCACGAATTCCAGGCCAAGGAAATCCTCCGCAAAGCTGGCGTGCCCGTGCCACGCGGCATCGTCGCCCACACGGCGGACGAAGCCGCAGCGGCTTTCAAAGAATTGGGCGGCAAGCTGGCAGTGGTCAAGGCCCAAATCCATGCCGGCGGGCGTGGCAAGGGAACGCTCAAGACCAACCCCGCCCAGCATGGCGTCGAGCTCGTCAAGAGTGCCGCCGATGCGGCCAAGGTCGCCGGCAATCTGCTCGGTCAACCGCTGGTGACCATTCAGACCGGCCCGTCAGGCCAGACCGTCCGCCAGGTGCTCGTCGAGGAGGGCTGCGACATTGCACGCGAGCTCTACTTAGGCATCGTCGTCGATCGGGCGGCGGCCGGGCCCGTGCTGATGGTCTCGGCCCAGGGGGGCATGAACATCGAAGAGGTCGCCGCCCACACGCCCGAGCTGATCTTCCGCGAGCGGTTCCACCCCGACACGGGCTTGTTGAGTTACCAAGCCCGCAAGCTGGCCGCCCGACTGGGGCTCAAGGGCGCCAGCGTGGCGAGCGCCGAGAAGTTCATAAAGGGGCTTTGCCGCGTGTTCGTCCAACAGGATTGCAGCCTGGCCGAGATCAACCCCCTGGTGGTGACCGGGGCGGGCGAGCTCTTGGCGCTCGACGCCAAAATGACGTTCGACGACAACGCGCTGTTCCGCCACAAAGACCTGGCCGAGTTACGCGACCTGGCCGAGGAAGAGCCGATGGAAGTCCGCGCGGGCCAGGCCGGCTTGAGCTTTGTCAAGCTGGAGGGAAACATCGGCTGCCTGGTCAACGGCGCCGGACTGGCGATGAGCACGATGGACCTGATCCTGCTGCACGGGGGCTCGCCGGCCAACTTTCTCGACGTGGGGGGCGGCGCCAACGTCCAACAGGTGACCGAGGCGTTCCGCATCCTGCTCTCCGACAAGCACGTGAAGGCGGTGCTGGTCAATATCTTCGGCGGCATCATGCGTTGCACGACGATCGCCACGGCGATCATGGAGGCGTATCAACAAGTCGGTTTCAACGTGCCGTTGGTAGTCCGTTTGGAAGGAACTGAAGTCGAAGAAGGCCGCAAGATTCTCGCTGGCGGCAAGTTCGATATCATCTCGGCCACCGGCCTGACCGACGCCGCGCAGAAAGTCGTCAAGGCGGCCACCGCCGCCTGACCCCTCATCCTCATCCCTCATCCCTCATCTTTATATTCCTCATCATTCTTCAATGAGCATCCTGATCAACAAGAACACGCGCGTCCTGTGCCAGGGCATCACCGGCAAGGTGGGCCAATTCCACACTAAGGGGTGCTTGGAGTACGGCACGAAGATGGTTGGCGGCGTCACGCCCGGCAAGGGGGGCGAGACCGTGCTCGGCCTGCCGGTGTTCGACACCGTTGTGGAGGCGGTCGAACAGACCGGCGCCGACGCGACGATGATCTTCGTTCCGCCCGCCTTCACCGCCGACGCGATCCTGGAAGCGGTCGACGCGGGGATCAAGACGGTGATCGCCATCACCGAGGGGGTGCCGGTGATCGACATGGTGCGTGTCTACGAAATCGTCCGACGTTCGAATTCGGTGCTTGTGGGGCCCAACTGCCCCGGTGTGATCACACCTGAGGAGTGCAAGATCGGCATCATGCCCGGCTACATTCACAAGAAGGGACCGGTGGGGGTGATGAGCCGTTCTGGCACGCTCACTTACGAGGCGGTCTGGCAACTGTCGAGTCTTGGGCTGGGGCAATCGACCTGCGTCGGATTGGGAGGCGATCCGATCGTGGGCACGTCGTTCGTCGACCTGTTCCGCATGTACCAGGCCGATCCGGCGACCGAGGCGATATTGATGATGGGTGAAATCGGCGGCACGGCCGAGGAAGAGGCCGCCGCGTTCGTCCGGGAGCACGTCACCAAGCCGGTGGCCGCGTTTATCGCCGGCCGCGCCGCCCCGCCGGGCAAGCGCATGGGCCACGCCGGCGCGATCATTTCGGGCGGCAAAGGAACCGCCGCCGAAAAGGTCGCCGCGCTGGAGGCAGCCCACATCGAAGTCGCCGAGGGACCCGCCGACATGGGCACCGCCATGCAGCGCGCGATTGCCAGGAAACGGCGGTAGAAGCGTGCTACAATCGAGAGATGCCCAAACCCTGTATCTCGCTTCGCTGGTTGACAAGGCGAATTGCCGGACGAATTATCGCGTGCGTGTCCGTCTTGGTCTGCGGTCCCGCGGTCGCGGCGCTCGGCGATGAAGCCATCACTTTCAATCGCGATATTCGGCCGATTCTTTCCGACACCTGCTTCAAGTGCCACGGCTTCGATCGCAATGCGCGGCAGGCCGACTTGCGGCTCGACATTCGCGAAGATGCTCTGGCCGCGCGAGGCGACACGACACCAATCGTACCGGGCGATCCTGGCCGGAGCGAAGTTGTTCGTCGAATTACCACGACGAACCTCGACGAACGGATGCCGCCTGCCGACTCGAACCGGTCGCTCACGCCGGAACAGATCGAGCTGATCCGGCGATGGATCGCGCAAGGAGCCGAATACCAGTCGCATTGGTCGCTCGTGGCGCCTGTTTCATCGCCGCTGCCGGCGGTGGTCGACGATCTTTGGGTTCGAAACCCCATCGACCGTTTCGTGCTGGCGCGTCTGGCAAGCGTGGGATTGGCACCTTCGCCCGAGGCTGGAAAGTCGACCCTCATTCGCCGAGCGACACTCGACCTGACCGGCTTGCCGCCGACGCCGTCCGAGGTCGACGCCTTCCTTGCCGACGACTCGCCTGAGGCCTATGAAAGGGTCGTCGAGCGGCTGCTCGCCTCGCCCCGCTACGGCGAGCGCATGGTGCTCGAGTGGCTCGACGCCGCGCGCTACGCCGACTCCAACGGCTACCAGTCGGACGGCACGCGAACGCTTTGGCCTTGGCGCGATGGGGTGATCCGCAGATTGAACGAGAATCAGCCATTCGACCAGTTCACCGTCGAGCAGTTAGCAGGCGACCTGTTGCCCAATTCGACGGTCGACCAGCGCGTGGCGACCGGTTTCAACCGCAACCACCCACTCAACGGCGAAGGCGGCCGGATCGCCGAAGAATCGCGCAACGATTACGTGATGGACCGTGTCGAAACGACATCGACAGTCTGGCTCGGCCTGACGCTCGGCTGCTGCCGCTGCCACGACCACAAGTACGACCCCTTCACGCAACGCGACTATTATCGCTTGTTCGCCTATTTCAACAATGTCAACGAGACGGGGGCCGTCGACCGCGGCGGTAACGCCGCGCCCGTCGTCCAGGTGATCACGCCCGAGCGCGAGAGGGTGCTGGCCGAGCTGCGCAGCGGCGTCGCGGCGGCGGAAGGGAACCTCAACGCCGCGCTTGTGGAGATCGACGCGGCCCAGGCCGAGTGGGAACGACAGCCGACTTCGAGCGTGCGCTGGACAATGATCGATGTTTCCAGCGCGGCCTCAAAGCAGGGCGCGACGCTCGCAAAGCTCGACGACCAGTCGCTCCTGGCCGGCGGCGGCAACCCCGACACAGATGTTTATGAGGTTCTGGCCCGCACCGACGTCGCCGGCATTCAGGGTCTGCGCCTGGAAGCGATCGGCGACGATTCGCTGCCGGCCGGCGGGCCAGGTCGGGCCGACAACGGCAACTTCGTCTTGACGGCGATCGAAGGGCAGGCAGTTTCATTGACCGATCGTAACATGGTCCGGCGGCTGGCGTTTTCCACAGCCAACGCCGATTTCGCCCAGAAAGGTTGGGACGTCGCCGGGGCGATCGACACCGACTCCAACACTGGCTGGGCGGTATTGGGCGCTGCAAACAAGGCGCCGCGCATTGCGGTGTTTACGCTCACCGAGCCGCTCGCATGGGCGGGCGGCGCCGAATTGCAATTGCGACTACGGTTCGAGTCGGTTCACCGACAGCACATGCTGGGGCGGTTTCGCTTGTCGTTCACGACCGACGAACGGCCGACCACCGGCGTGGTGCCCGCCGGCGTCGCCAGCGCTTTGGCTACGCCCGAGGCTGCGCGCAACGACGAACAGAAGCAGGAACTGCGAGGTTACTTTCGCCGTCAAGTCTCGCCGCGGTTTGGAGAGCTCGACGGAGCGCTCGCCGCCGAACGGAAGAGGCTGGCTGACTTCGAGGCCAGCATTCCGCAATCGATGTCCATGGACGAGTTGCCGCAGCCGAGAGAGTCGTTCATCCTGATGCGCGGCATCTACGACAAGCATGGCGAACGGGTCGAACCGGGCGTGCCGGCCAGCTTGCCTCCGCCCGCGCCCGGCGCACCATCGAACCGCCTCGGCCTGGCCCGCTGGCTGGTCGATCGCGCCAACCCACTCACCGCGCGTGTCACCGTCAACCGTTACTGGCAGATGGTCTTCGGCACCGGACTCGTGAAAACTTCCGAGGATTTCGGTACGCAGGGCGAGCCGCCATCGCACCCGGAACTGCTCGATTGGCTGGCGGTGCGGTTTGTCGAGAGCGGCTGGAACGTGAAGGCGATGCACCGGTTGATTGTGACCAGCGCGACGTACCGCCAGTCGTCGTTCGCGGCTCCGGAGCTGTTGGAGCGCGACCCGGCCAATCGTCTTTTGGCCCGCGGTCCGCGACACCGGCTTTCGGCCTTTGCGCTGCGCGACCAGGCGTTGGCCGTCAGCGGCCTGTTGGCCGATCGCTTTGGAGGCCCGCCAGTGCGGCCCTACCAGCCCGCGGGCGTGTGGGAAGACGCGACGCTGGGCAAGATCCGCTACGAACAAGACCACGGCGACAATCTCTACCGGCGCAGCCTGTACACTTTCTGGCGGCGGACGGTGGGGCCGACGATGTTTTTCGACGTTTCGCCGCGCAACGTCTGCACCGTCCGCCTGCCGCGTACCAATACGCCGCTGCAAGCACTGATCGTGATGAATGATGTGACCTATGTCGAGGCTGCCCGTGTGTTGGCCCAAAGGTTGTTGAGCGAGACGAGCTTGACGCCCGACGAGCGCATTGCCCGCGCGTTTCTCCTGGCCACGGCGCGACGACCCAAGAGTGAAGAACAGATCGTGTTGTCGAGGGCGCTCGACCAGTTCCGCCGTCGTTACCAGGCCGACCGCGAGGTCGCGCAGAAGCTGGCCTGCGCCGGCGAAACACCGCGAGATGCGAACCTCGATGTCGCCGAGCTGGCGGCGTACACGGCCGTGGTGAGCTTGATATTGAACCTGGATGAAACGATGACGAAAGAATAGCGAGACGTCGCGTTGCTCGCCTTCGCACGGGGCTGATAGGCTCACTCCGCGGCTGGTTCGCTCACCACCTGTGGCCGGTCTTTCCGCCAGAGCCAGATGCCCCCTCGCATGCCGTGGTCGTTCGAAATGATCTCGACGTCGGGGGGCAACGTGAAGTCGATCAGCCGCGAGTTGCCGCCGCCGATGTAGAGCCGGTCGAAATTCGTCAAACGGCGGAGCAAATTGATCGCCTTCTTGACGCGGCGCTTCCATTTCTTACGGCCTGCCTGTTCGAGGGCCTTCTCGCCGAGTTGATCCTCGTAGGTTTGCCCTTTGCGAAAGGGATGGTGGGCCAATTCGATGTGCGGGGCGATCCAGCCGTCGTCGAACAGCGCCGAGCCAACGCCGGTGCCCAACGTGATCACCATCTCGACCCCGACACCGCTGATCGCCCCCAGTCCTTGCACGTCGGCGTCGTTCTTGACTTGCACCGGCCTCGCCAGCTTCGTGGCCAACGCCTCGCGCAGGTCGAAATTCTCCCAGTCGGATTGACCCAGGTTGTAGGCGGTGATGACCTTTCCCTTCCGGATGACCCCCGGAAATCCGACCGACACCCGGTCGAACGACCCCAGGGGCTCGATGAGCTTCACCAGCGCGTCGATCAGGACCGGTGGCGGACAAGGATTGGGCGTATCGGCGCGCACGCGATCGGTGACCATCTCTCCATGTTCGTCCAAGAGCGAGGCCTTCAGTCCCGAGCCGCCGATGTCGATGGCCAGGGTGAGGACGGGCGTGCTTTCGGCGGTCTTGCCATTGGTCGATTTGGCTGTGGTCGTGCTCATGGAGTCTCTCCTTGTTGTCGCATCAGGCGGCGCGCGTATTAAAATGCTCTGGACAATCCGGCGATCATGAAGATCGCCAGAAGTCCGGTCCCCAAGATTCCCATCACCAGGCCGAAGATCGCGCGGCCCATGCCGTGCTTTTCTGGGTGCTTTTTGATGTCCCACATCGCGATGGTCCCCAGGATCAGTGCGATTGGGGCCGGTAAAACGATGAACGAGAAGAGCCCGAAATAGCCGGCGGCGATCGCCCAAAGCGAACGGCCGACAGGCAAAATAAACCGCATCGCCGCGTCGTCGCCCAGGTTCTGCGGGGCCAGGCCCGCCACGACCGGAATCCGAATCGTTCCCTGACACTGCGGGCAAGGTGCTTCGCGGCCGCTCCAATTGTCGGCGGCCTGCAACCGCTTGCCACATTGGGGACAGACGACGTCGATGGACATGGGCTCTCGGGTGTGTCAGATTCAGGGTCGATTCGGCAATGTGGGTTCCTTGGAAACCTGCCCCACGTTAGGCCGCCGACTCGGGGCGCGTCAAGTAGGTTGCTCGGCAGAATGCTCCGAATCTTCATCTATGAATTCACCACTGGCGGGGGCCTGTTGGCCCTGGGCCAGAACGCGCTCTTGGCGGGTCTGGTCGCCGAGGGCCGCGCCATGGTCGCAGCGCTGGCTGCCGACTTCGCCGCGATCGAACATCTCGACGTCATGTTCCTGGCCGATCGACGGCTGACCGCGAAGCAAATTGAAGTCGGCCGCGCCCATGTCGTCAGCAATTGCGACGAAGCCAACGCCGCCTTTGATCGCCTGGCGGCCGACGCCGATTGGACCGTCGTGATTGCGCCCGAAACCGGCGGACACCTCCTCGGCTACTGCCGGCGGGTCGTGGAGCTCGGCGGCCGGTTGCTCGGTCCACCGCCCGAGCTGGTCGCAATCGCCGCCGACAAACAGACTACCTCGCAACATCTGGCGGCGGCGGGCGTACGTGTGCCGCAGGGAGTGGCCTGGGCCGTGGGACCACCGTGGCCCGACGATTTTCCCTATCCTGCGATCTGGAAGCCGCGTGATGGGGCCGGGTCGCAAGGGTTGCATTACGTTCCCGGCGCGGACCCTTGTTCCGCAAGTCAAGAAATTCGAACTCCAGCCAAGGATGAATCGAGCTTTTGGCAGGCTCCAGGGGAGGGGTGGCTGGAACGATACTGCCCCGGGTTGCCGGCGAGCGTTTCGGTGCTGTGTGGGCCGAACGGGGTGACGACGCTGGCCCCGTGCCGGCAGTTGCTCACTGATGACGGCCGGTTCCGGTACATTGGTGGTTCCATCGTCATGGAACCTGCTTTGGCCGAGCGGGCGACGAAGCTGGCCGCCGAGGCGGTGGCGTCGTTACCCGAACCGCGAGGGTACTTGGGCGTCGATCTGGTACTTGGTCCGGGCGCCGGCGGCGATGCCGATTTTGTGATTGAAATCAACCCGCGGTTGACCACATCGTATGTTGGCCTGCGCGCGGCGTGTGAAAGTAATCTGGCGGAGGCGATGCTGGCGATCGCACAGGGACAAGCATTCACGGTTCATTTCCGAAATCAGCCGCTTCGGTTCACGGCCGACGGAAAGGTTGTTAAAATGACTCCCGTCGAAGGTTTCAAGGGAAGCAAGCAAGCATGGTTCAACCCCGCGTCTTGATCTTACGTGCCCCAGGCACGAATTGCGACGTCGAAAGTGCGTTCGCCTTCGAGAGGGCGGGCGCCGTCGCCGAGCGATTGCACGTCAATCGCCTGCTGGAGAACCCGCGACGGTTGGCCCAGTACCAGGTTCTCTGCCTGCCCGGTGGATTCTCCTACGGCGACGATCTGGGCGCCGGGACGATCCTGGGCAACCAGATCCGGCACCACCTGTTCGACTGTCTCCACGAGTTCAAGGCCGCTGGCAAGCTCGTGTTGGGTATTTGCAACGGCTTTCAAATTTTGATCCGCTCGGGGATTCTGCTGGATGCGCCACCAACCGCCGGTCCGGCCGCCACTCTTTCGTTCAACGCCTCCGGCAAGTTCGAAGACCGCTGGGTACGGCTCAAAGCGACTGGCGGAACGTGCGTCTTTTTCGCGGGTATCGATACGATGTACTTGCCCGTGGCCCACGCCGAAGGCCGCTTCGTGCCGAGCAACGCCGCCACGCTGGCGGCGCTTGAGGCCAACGGTCAACTTGCCCTGCGGTACCAGTCGGCCAGGGGCGAGTCGCCGGTGCCGTACCCGGAAAACCCCAACGGCGCAGTCGCCGATGTGGCCGGCGTGTGCGACGCGACGGGCCGAGTCTGCGGTTTGATGCCGCACCCTGAGCGGCACATCGACCCCACGCATCATCCACGCTGGACCCGCGGCGAAATGGCCGCCGAGGGTGACGGGCTTGCGGTGTTCCGCAACGCGGTGGCGTATTTTAACTAAGCCTTACCAGATGCCGGCGCCAAATCCGCCGCGATTCGGCGCGGCGCGGCCCGACCCTTGATGTACCGGCGCCGTGTGGGGAGCGCGCGGCTCGGTTACGGCAGGCTGGACTTTGGTCCGCTCCGCGGCAGGCTGTAACGTGGCCGGCTTTTCGGCTGTCTTTTCGACTGCGATTTTTTCCACTGCTACCTTATCCACTGCGCGCTTTTCCTGGGGCGCGGTCGCCGGCTTGCGCTCGGCCTGTCGCCGGGAAGTGCTCGCCGAGGCGGTGGCCTCCTCGTCGAAGTCATCGTAGCTCGATACATAGCCCGGCTGCTTTGAGCGATCGACTTCGCCGCGAAAGGCCTGAATCACCCGCTCCTGGATCAATTCTCGGCAGCTTGAATTGATCGGGTGTGCGATGTCGGCGTAAAGTTTGGCGCGCCCTTCCTCGTCCTTGGCGCAGCGATCGCCCGCCAGGCGCAACCCGCATTGGTTGCAAAAGCCGGCGCGGAGATGGTTCTTGCAGCCGCACTGTGGACAGTGGGCGGTGAGCTTGCGGCTGGGCATGGCCACGAATGGACCGCTGCTTCCTTCGATGATCTTCAGGTCACGGACCACGAAACAGTCGTCGAAGGTGATGGAGCAAAAGCCTTGCAGGCGTTCGCCGGCATCTTCCATGAGCTTGATCCGTACCTCGGTGATTTCCATGGCCGTTCCTCCTTCAATGGTGGATCACTCAGTTCGTCCCTTGCACGGCGTAACACTGCCCCACGCCCCTCGTTCGCAGACGCGCGGCCACGCGGCGCGCGTGCCGCGCGTGCCGACACAGGCCAAAGTAGCTCGTCCCGCTACCGCTCATCTTGTGTCCCAGGCAATCGAGCGCCGCGAATTCGCGGCTGAGTCGTCCGACCCAAGGCGAGAGCTGTTCGGCGGCGGGCTGAAGGGCGTTATGCAAACCCAAGGCGGCGCGCGCCAAACGACCGGCGCGCAACGCTTCGATCAGCATTTCGACCCGCCGCGGGCAACCCGAGGCGCGACAGGCGCGGTAGACGTCGGCGGTCGACAATCCGCAAGGCGGCTTGACGACGACGAACCAGAGGTTGCCCAGCCCAGCGACCGGTTCAATACGCTCGCCGCGCCCGCGGCAAACCGCCGCGCCGCGCCCGAGGAAAAATGGCACGTCGCTGCCCAACTCCGCGGCAAGCCGCGAAAGTTCGTCGCGCGAAAGTTCGAGTTTCCAAAGGCGGCAGATCGCGACCAGCGCCGCCGCGGCATCGCTCGACCCGCCGGCCAGTCCGGCCGCCATGGGAATACGCTTCATCAGCCGCACGTGCGCGCCCTTGGCCACTCCAAACCGTCGCCGCACGAGATCGACCGCGCGAAACACGATGTTCTCCGGCCCCGCGGGGAGCTGCTCTGCGGAACCGCCGAAGGGCGCGGTCGCCTGGCAGGTCAAAACGATGGAACCAGGGGGCGCGTCGTGGAAATGAAGTGTGTCGAACAAGCCGATGGGAACCATGAGCGTTTCGATCTCATGGAAGCCATCGTGGCGGTTGTCGAGCACCTCCAAAAACAGATTGAGCTTTGCTGGCGCCAGGACTTCAAGTCCCGCCGTAGTCGAGCGAACGTGCATCCTACGCGTTCCTGCTCTTAACCCCAATTACGCCCCGGGGCCCCTATCACAACTCCGGGTCCCAATTTATCGAACTGGCACGCTTGAACCGGCGTGGCGTCGGAATCGACGAAACTAAATGCCCGTCTCCAAATGAACCTATCGCCCCGCACGGTATTCTAGGGATTTCAGTGAAATCGGTCAACATGAACGCAAGCTAGAAAGCTAGAACTCGAGTTCTCGAAAGGCCTTGAACCCGATCCGTAGCGGCAGCCAAGTGGCCACCGCGCCCAAAAGCACGCTCGCGGCGGTGCCCGCGAAAACGAACTGCCCTAGGCGCTGGGGCGAATAGGGTATTGGCGCGCCCGTTCCCGCGCTGGCCGCGACGTAAAGATGGCACGGCACGGCCGATAGCAGCACGACGGCGACGATGAAGGCGGTGCTGATCACCAGGTTCAGCGTACCGCCGAAGCCGGCCGCGATTCGCGAGGGAGAGTCGTCGCGCAGGTTCGGCATCTTGGCCCCCAATCCCACGGCGATCCCCGATAGCCCGGCGCAGAGCGAGATGCAAGCCAGCACGTGGACCGCGACCACGACACCCGAGACCCCCAGCATGAGGTCGCTCATCAGGATCAGGAGCGTACTGGGTACAAGGGAACCGATCATGGCGAACAGGAATTTACCCCACAAGATCGTCTCGCGGCGGACTGGCATCAGGCCGAGAATCCAAAAACGCCTTCCCTCGAGACTGATCATCGGAAAGATGAAACGGGTGGTGAAGGTCGACAGGATCAGTCCCACGACGGCCAGGTTGAGAAAGCTGATCATATTCACCCAACTCAGGTAGTTCACGTCGTAGCTGAGCCGTCGGATGTTGAGAAAGTAAAGCGCCAAGAGTCCGAAGAAAATCAGAAACTGCAGCCATTGCACCGGGTCGCGGCGAAACAGCCGCAGGTCCTTGACGATCAAGAGCCGCGTCTGCGGCGAGAGGAAGAAGGCGGCCCGATTCAACGTGCGGTCGATCCAGGCCGGTTTGAGCCGCTTGCGGGCCGAACGCTCGCCGTGCAGCACGCTATAGCCGGGCCTGTAGATCCTCGCCGCCACCCAGACCGCGATTTGGTGCAAAAACAGGGCGTTGGAGATCGTCAAGACCAGGAACATCACGCTTTCGGCCAGCGCCCTTCGTCCCGCGTCGTCGTGCCAATCGGCGCGGGCCGCTTCGAGCAAGCCGGAGCTGAGCCACCAGCTCGGCAGTAGCCGCGTCTCGCTGAACCGAAGCCGGGCGAGCATTTCCTGGAACCAGGCGGGCGTGAGCAGGTCGTTATCGAGCTCGCGAGTGAGCGACCAGGCGATCGCGGCGACGCAGGCCGCCCCCAAGCTCGCCGCCAGAAAGTTCAGCCGCGTGCGGTGGCCCGAAAGCCAGCGGACGATGGCCATGGCCACCAGCGCCCCCAGCGCGCCGGGAATGTAGACGAATGCCAGCAAAAACGGCACGAGCGAAGCGTAGTAGTAGGCGGGAGCGCTTTCCACGACTCCGTAGGCCGCCAGCATCGGTGTGCCCAGGAGCAGAAAGCCCCAACTGCTGAACACCATCGCCTCGTGAAATTTGTGCAGGAAAACCCGCTCGATTCGTGTGGGCAGTGAGAACAGGAACCGCACTTCGGCCGAACGGTAAAGGCCTCCATAGACGATGATGCCGGTCGACGCGACGAGCATCAGCGTGAGCGAGGCGAAGAAGATGCTGAACACTGCGCGCGCGGTTTCGTCGTGGATGACCGGCTCGGGGACCATCATTTTCAGGAAATAAAATCCTTCGGCGAAGAGCTGGAACAGACCGGCCCACAGGAGTGCCGTCAAAGCAGTGACCAGCGTCACCCGTAGCCGCGACTGGGCCAGGGCCTGTCGCAACAGGTTCATGACCGAGCGGCGGCGCATCTGCCGGAAGAGGGCCGCTTCCTCCGGCGGCGTGAGCAAGCGCGGCCGGCCGCCGGAGCCCGTGGTATGGGAAGTGGTCGAGCGGTGGAGTATCAACGCGGGGACCTCGTGGCCCGGAGTTCGCTATCGTGATATCGGCCCCCTATTATATGATACTGCCCGCGGCCATCCTTGAGGCATTTCATGGGGGGAATCCAAGCCACAGATCAAGCACCGATCATTTGTACGAACTTCGTTTCCTTTGTTGCCTTGTGTTTAGTAATCCTGGTTGGAAGCTTGATTCGATCACCCGATTGAGTCATCCGACGACTGAGACTGCATTGGCGTTGCCAGGTTGTTTGATCTGGCCGAGGCAATTCACGGAATTGGGGGGATTTTGAGAAGGACGAGCTAGCACGTCATCATATTCACAAGGCGGAATGGGGTCTGTGCCTGACAACAAAGGTCGGAGCGAACCGTGTGAAGCAGGCAGCGTATCTTCACTGCTAGCGCCGACTTCGCTTGACACGCTCTGGCCCATGTCATTATCATCCCGCCCGCTTCGGGGCCATAGCCGTTGACCATGCTGCCCGGTTGGAATTGTCGGAATAATCATCAAGGTCGACGGGTTCGATCGCCGAAACAAGCGACCGTGTACCTTTCTCCACGACGACCTCCGCCGTAGCCGCGGCGGAGCGATCAGGCCGGAGTCGGCGCCGGCACCATTTCAACGACGTTTCGGCATCGGAACCGCGCGGCGCGCCAAAATCGAACCAGGAGTCGAACCAGTCACATGGCAGCCACGGCACTAATTACGGGTATCACGGGTCAAGACGGTTCCTATCTGGCGGAACTACTGCTCGAGCAGGGTTACTCGGTTCACGGCATGTTTCGCCGTTCGAGCACCGAGACGTTCGAACGGATCGGGCACCTGGAAGGCCGGATCGAGCTGCATCCCGGCGATCTTCTGGACCAGCAGTCGCTGATTTCGTTGCTCGACAAAGTGCGGCCTACGGAAGTCTACAACCTCGCGGCGCAGAGCTTCGTGCCGACGAGCTGGCAGCAGCCGCAGTTGACCGGCGAAGTCACGGGGCTGGGCGTGACCCGCATGCTCGACGCGCTGCGGCAGGTCGATTCCAAGATCCGTTTCTACCAGGCCAGCTCCAGCGAGATGTTCGGTAAGGTCCACGAGACGCCGCAGCGCGAAGTGACTCCGTTTCATCCCCGCAGCCCCTACGGCGTGGCCAAGGTGTACGGACACTACATCACGATGAACTATCGTGAAAGTTACGATCTGTTCGCCTGTTCGGGGATTTTGTTCAACCACGAGTCGCCACGACGCGGGCTCGAGTTCGTGACTCGCAAGATCACACATGCCGTGGCAAAGATTAAGCTGGGCCTGGCAGGGGAGCTACGGCTGGGCAACATGCAGGCCCGCCGCGACTGGGGTTTTGCCGGCGACTACGTCCGCGCCATGTGGTTGATGCTGCAACAAAGCGAGGCCGACGATTACGTGATCGGAACTGGGGAAACCCATAGCGTCGAGGAATTCGTGCGGGTTGCGTTCGAACACGTTGGTTTGAACTGGCGCGATTTTGTCGTGATCGACCCCAAGTTCCATCGCCCGGCCGAGGTCGATCTGCTCCTCTCCGACCCCTCCAAGGCCAGGAAACGATTGGGGTGGAAGCCTCAAGTGGGCTTCGAGCAGCTCGTGAAGATGATGGTCGATGCGGACCTGTCGGCGCTGGGAGGCGGCCGCCAGGCCCGGATCGCCGCCTGAGCGCTACGAAGACGTATGGTATGGCAGGTTGGAAACCTGCCCCACGACGGAATCAACGATGCCGCAAACCAAGATCGCTTACCTGGGGCTGTTCGACGGAGACCGGGCTTCCGGCTTCTCGCGCGGCGAGGAGCACCTGCTTGCGCTGGCAAGGGGAGTGTTGGCGGCATCGCAGGGTCGTCTCTCCGTGGAACTGCTATCGTGCGGGCCCGCGCCCGAATGCCGGCCATTGTGCCCCGGCGTCGTGAAGCGCGTCCTGCCCTGGGCCGGACGGCCGCGGACGCCTTGGGAAGCCGGTTCCTGGCAATTACCCGCCGCGCTGGCCGACGCTTCGCTGGTTCACTTGCATGACGGGTTTAGCCGGGCGTGTGAGATCGGTTTGCTGGTCGCCAAGCAACGGCACGTGCCGATCTGCCTCACCGAATACGGCCTGGTCGGTCATTGGCTCTCCATCGAATTAGGGTTGCAGGCCTTGGCAGACATGATGATCTGCCATTCGCAATCGGTGGCCGTCCCTTGGCGCGCGCGCATGCCCGTCGAGGTCGTCTCGGGTCGCGTCAACCCGCACTGGTTTGGCGTTGCCTCCGAATGGCCCCTCACCGCGCCCGTTCCTCCCGCGTGCCCCGACGATGAGTTACCGCCGGACGTCGATTACGCGACACTGGGCGCGGAGTTGTCGGCGATCTACCACAAGGTCTTGGTACGACACCGGGAGGCCGCGGCATGAGAGTGCTCGTCCTCAGCAATTTGTATCCCCCGGATGTGATCGGCGGCTATGAGCTCTGCTGTCGCCAGGTGGTCGACGCGCTACGCGAGCGGCGCCACGAGGTGCGTGTCTTGACGAGCGCTCCGCGGGTTCCCTGCCCCGCCCAGGAGCACGTCTCGCGATCGTTCAAGCTGACCAACTGTTACGACGCCTCGTTCATCCTGCGCAGCAGCACCATGGTGCGGGCGATTTGGGAAGCCGAGTCGAACCTGGTGAGCGCCTTCAATGTGCATGTGCTTACCACCGCGCTGACCAACTTCAAACCGGACGTGGTCTATCTCTGGAACCTGGTTGGCTTGGGTGGACTGGGATTGGTGGGTTGTCTGCAGCACGTCGGCATGCCGTGGGTCTGGTACCTGGGCGATTGCGTGCCGCGCCTATTGTGCAGCCCTTATGATGAATTGCTGCCGACCGTCGCGGCAGAATTCAGTCGACAGGTGAGCGGCCATTACATGCCGGTCAGCCAGCGAGTGATCGACGAGATCGAAGATGCCGGCGTGAAGCTCAACGGCCACGTGGAGATCATGCCCAATTGGGTGTTGGGCGTGCGGCCCGCGGACAGGCGACGCTATTTTCGGCCTGGCGACACTCTGCGGATCGTTTCGGCGGGGCAGATGGCCACCCACAAGGGGATCGATCTCTTGATCGGCGCGGCACGTTTGCTGCGTGAGCGCGGCTACGAGAACTTTTCGATCGACCTGTATGGCAACGCGCGGGACCCCAAGATCGTTCCGCTGGCGCGCGAACAGGGGGTTGGCGACCTGGTGACGTTCAAGGGGTTCTGCCCGCAGCACGAGTTAGTTGCGCGCTATGCGCGGCACGAGTATGACTTGTTCGCGTTTCCGACCTGGGATCGCGAGCCGTTCGGCTGCGCCCCGCTCGAAGCGGCCGCCTATGGCTGCGTGATGGCGATGAGCCAGAACTGTGGCATCGGCGAATGGTTCGTCGACGGAGTTCATTGCCTGAAGGTCGAGCGAAGCGCGCGCGGACTGGCCGACATGTTCGAGCAGGTCCTCGACGGCCGGATCGACCTGGAGCCGTTAGGACGGCGGGCCAGCGCGGTCATTTGGCGTGATTTTCATCTGGACACACTGATACCGCGGATCGAAGAGGTGTTGTCCAAGGCATCGCAATCGCCTCCGAGCGGCACGGGGACGTTCGACGAAGCCTACCACCTGGCGCTCCTCGCGGAGCGATTGGCGCAGGTGACGGTCGAGGAGCGCGCCGGGGAGCTGTTGGCAAGCGTTGCCTGACGAATCGAATTAACAGGTCCAAGGAAGGAACAAATAGCATGCCGAGCGCGCTGATCGCCGTTCGTCGAGCGTCGCAATGGTGTCTGCGCCCGTTCAAGGCGGCCGCGCGTCCTGTGTTGCGAAATATGATGCGGAGACTGACGGAGCGCTTTGGCGACGATATCGTTCCCTTGGCCGAGGTGAACCGGCGGCTCGAAGCGATCGAAGCCGGGCAAGCGCGGCTGGAAGGGTTCCGTTGGGACCACGTGGCCTTGTCGCGCCGGCTGGCGGCGCTTGAGGACCACGTCGAAAAACTGTTGCACGACAAGAGCGCTGATCCAACGGCGCAGCCCGTAGCGGCGCCCTTCGCGCCGGCCGATTTACCATGCGCCGGCGCCGAGGACGGTCCGGCCGCGGCGATGGAGAGCGTAGGGCCGGTCCGAAAACTGTCCGGCAGGCGGGACGTTCGCGCCACAACCACGGTTTTCGGATAGACCCGAAGAGTCAGCACGGTTCGACAGGATCTCCCGGAACGACGACGATGGATGCACTGGCCGACAGGACGAACGCGACACCCGCGCGGCAGCGGGCGACGACCGCGGCGCGCGCGCTCTTCACCACGTCGTCATTCAGGGCCGCCGAAATATCGCAGCGTTGCGGCGACGATTGTTACTCGTACTATTTCGTCTATCGGGCGTTCGCGCCCCTCTTGGCGCGGTGGGGCGAAATCCACGAGATTTCGCGCGCCGAAACCGAGCTCGAGCCGGCGCTTGAGGCCGCTCTCGACGACGGCCGCGCCGCGGCGCACCTGAGCTTCCTGCCGTTGCAGTACATGCCGATCGCGACTCGGGCGCCGAATATCGCCTTCCCTTTCTGGGAATATCCCGACATTCCCAACTACGACGTGGCGGGCAACCCTCGCAACAATTGGCCCCAGGTCGCGAAGAAGCTGGCCTTGATCTTGACGGCGTGCGATTTCACGCGCGATTCCCTTTTGCGGGCCGGCATCGGCGTACCGATTCACGTTGTCCCAGTGCCGATCAGCGAACCGTATTTCCGCATACCCGACTGGCACGCGAAAGAGCGCGTCGTCCTCGACTGTCCCTGCTATCAGTTTCCACAGGAAGTCGATCCAGGCCTGCGGGCCAGGGGGGCAAGTATGGCCGCGCGGGCCCGAGCGGCTTACCAGCGCCGCATCCGCCCTCGATTGCCAGGCAGAGTCGACCGCCTGGTATCGCGTGCGGGCCGCGAGCTTCTGGGACGTGGCGAACCGCGGCCCTTCGATCCGTATCCGATACCGTATTCCCCCAGCGATCGACTGGAGCTGTGCGGGACCGTTTACACCAGCATATTCAACCCTTTCGACCAGCGCAAGAACTGGCAGGATCTGTTGGGATCATTTCTGAGCGCGCTCGGCGACCGTGACGATGCGACGTTGGTGCTCAAGCTGGCCGTCAGCAAGACGATGGCCCGCGAGGGACTGCACAATGTGCTGAGCTTTTACCAACGCCTTCGCATCCGCCACCGCGCAAAACTGGCGGTGATTGCGAACTACCTTTCCGACGAACAGATGTTCGAATTGGCCCGCGCCAGCGCCTTTTATTTGAATACGTCACGGGCCGAGGGTGCCTGCCTGCCGGTGCAGGATTATCTGGCCGCCGGCCGGCCTGCCGTCGCGCCGGCACATACGGCGATGGCCGAATACGTTGACGACCGACTGGCGTTCGTGGTGCCGTCGCGCAGCGAGCCCACGCACTGGTCGTGGGATCCCGAGCGCCGCCCGACGACCCGCTGGAATCGCGTCGAACGACCGGCACTCGAGCGTCGGATCCGCGAAAGTTATGAAATGGTCCAGCGAGATCCCTCGCGTTATTGCGAGATGGCCCAGGCGGCCCGCGCGCGAATGAAGGACTTCGCCGCGGCCGAGAGTGTCTGGCCGCGTCTGGACCGGGCGTTACAAATCGTTTTGCCCGATCGAGGGGGATTGACGGGCCAAACCCAACCATGTCATTCGACGGCTCCCGAGGTCAGGTAAGTCATGCGAGCATACGCCGCGGCGATTTGGCAGTGCCGGTACTTCTGGATATCACTGGTCCGCATGGATCTCCGGACCCGCTATCGTCGCTCCGTGCTGGGGCTGGGCTGGTCGCTCTTGAACCCCATCGCCATGACCGCGGTGCTCTGTACGGTGTTCCACAATCTCTTCCAAATGAAAGTCGAGGAGTACGGACCTTTCCTGCTGTCCGGGCTGACGCTCTGGAATTTCCTGCAAGCCTCGATCACGCAAGGGTGTGATTGCTACTTCACCGCCGAGACCTACATCCGACAGTACCCGACGCCGCTGGCGATCCACCCCTTGCGCACGGTATTGGGAGCCGGCTTCCATTTCCTCCTGTCGCTCTGCGTCGTGCTCGTGCTGACCTGGATCTTCCAGGGCTTCGGCAATCTCCCGGCGCTGGTCAGCCTGGTTCCGTCGTTGATCTTGCTGTTCGTGTTGGGCTGGTCGTTGGCCATTCTCACAGGGCTGGCCGGCGTGTACTTTCCCGACATGAAACATCTTTTAGAGATCGTGCTCCAAATCGTCTATTACATCTCCCCGATCATGTACCCGGTGAGAATGCTCACGGAGGGCAACCGTGGCCTGGGCTGGCTGGCAGTCTACAATCCGGTCACCTCGCTGATGGCGCTGATCCGCGACCCGATCCTCGAAGGGCGCATTCCGTCGGCGTCGGTCTATGGGGTCTCGCTGGCCATCGTCTGCGGCGTCGCCTGCCTGGCCACGCTGGCGCTGGTGCGATTGCAGCGCCGGCTGATCTTTTCCCTCTAGCCGACGGGCATCCGATGCGCTTCGGAATCGACATGCTGGGAACCCAATCCGCGGGCCGAACTCGCGGAGTCGGCAGGTACACGCGCCAACTCGTGCGGCACCTGTTGGACCGGCCGGCCGACGACGACTACTTCTTGTACTTTTACGACGGCTTGCCGGGAGGCGACGAGCGTTGGCCGGGCCGGCCGACGGTCCGCAGGCACGAGGGCCGAGGCGCCGGCGGCAATCTTCGCTTGCCGGTTCAAAGTCTGGCTCAGGAAAACCCGGACCAACTCGACGTGCTATTGCTTTCGTGCGCCTTGGAGAACTTCCAAGGTTTCCTTCCGCCCGATCGACCGTTGGGCGGCATGCGTATGGCGGCTGTGGTTCACGACCTGATTCCATCGCACTTTCCTATGCATTACCTGCGGCACCCGGCCATCGCCAAGGCATATCACCGGGCTTTGGCCGCCCTCAGGCAATATGACCTGTTGTTGGTCATCTCCGAGGCCGTGCGGAACGACTGCCTGCGGCTCTTGGACTTGCCTGAAAGCCGTGTCGTCAACATCAGCGCGGGAAGCGATGCCAAGACCTTCTTTCCCGATAGGTGCGAACCAGCGCCCCATGCCTGCATCGAGGCGCTTCGTGGCGCAGGCGTCGCGCCGCCGTTTATCTTCGCCTTGACGGCCCTCGACGAGCGCAAGAATTTGCATGGCCTGCTCGCCGCCTTTCGCCTGTTGCCGGAGCGATTGCGGCAAACCCACGTGCTGGTCCTGACCTGCGCCTCGAGCGATGCTGGCGACCTTGCCCGTGTGCATGACGTTATTCGACAATCGGGCCTGGCCGAACGGATCGTGCTGACTTCGGCCATCGACGACGACACGCTGCGCGTGCTCTACCAGCGCTCGTCGGCATTCGTCTTTCCGTCGCGGTGCGAGGGCTTTGGTCTTCCGTTGGTCGAAGCCATGCAGTGTGGCGCGGCGGTGGTGGCCGGCGACAACTCGTCGCAAATCGAAGTCGTCGGTGAAGCGGGCCTGTTGGCCGATGTCGATGATCCGGCCGACATCGCAAGGCAACTCGCGCGCGTGCTCGACGACCGGCCCCTGGCCGACGATCTACGGCGGCGGGCCGTGACGCAAGCGCGCCGGTTCGATTGGGCGACTACCGCCGCCGCTTGCCATGCGGCCCTGGCTCACGCGGCGGTCGGCCCACCCGCGACGCATTGGCTGCGGAGGCTTGTGGCTCGTGGACGCCTGGCGGTGACAGACCGAATTCACATTGAGTGCCCTGGAAACTGAAGCGTGCGCATCGGCATCGACATGTTAGGCAACCAGACTCCCAGCAGAATTCGGGGGATTGGGCGATACGTGCGCGGCCTGGTCTCGTGCCTGGTGGCCCGCCATCCGCAGCACGAGTATTTCCTTTACCATCATCCCGGCCTGACGGGATTGGACGACCTCTGGCCCGGCAAGCCTGTGATCCGCGCCATCGCCCCGCATCCCAGCGGACCGCTGCGCGACACGGCTAGTCGGCTTGTCACCGAGAACCCGGACCGGCTCGACGTGTATCTGGTTCCGAGTGCCATGGAAATCAATGGGAGCTATGTGCCGCCGCCGAAACCGCTGGACGGCCCGAAAATGGCGGTTGTGCTCTACGACTTGATCCCGGCCATGTATCCTGTGCAGTACCTGGCGGCGCACCATGTGTCGTTGGCCTATGAGTGGGCCCTGCGGACCGTGCGGCAATACGATCTTTTCTTGACGATTTCGGAATGGACCCGCGCCGATTGTTTGCGGCTGCTGGGGGTGCGACCCGAGCGCGTGACCACCATCGGCACGGCCAGCGATCCGGAGTTCTTTGTTCCCAAGGGGCGACCCGAGCCCGATGATGCGGAATTCGAACGGCTGCGCGAGTTGGGCGTCACCTCTCCCTTCGTATTTTATGTCTCGGGCGAGGACGAGCGCAAGAACCACAACGGTCTGGTGGCGGCCTTCGGGCTTCTGCCCGCGAAGCTACGAGAGACGCACCAGCTCGTGATCACCGGCCACCTTTCGGCCGAACGGGAGCGTGAGATTCACGGAATGGCCCGGCGTCATGGCATCGCCGACCGCTTCGTATTGACCAATTACGTGCCAGACGAGATGACGCGGCTGCTTTACCAGCGATGCGCGGCGTTCGCGTTCGTGTCGCGCTATGAAGGCTTCGGATTGCCTCTGCTCGAGGCGATGCACTGCGGCGCACCGGTCCTTGCGGGACGGAACTCGTCGCAAGTTGAAGTCGTGGGCGACGCGGGCCTGCTGACCAACGTCGATGACCCGCACGATGTCGCCAACCAGCTTGAGCGCCTGCTCGTCGACCGGGATCTGGCCCAATCGCTGCGCGAGCGCGGCCCCGCACAGGCCGCCAGATTCCGCTGGGAGACGACCGCCGACCGAGCCGCCGAGGCACTTGAGGCGTTGTCTCCGCGGCGCGGCCCTGGCAAGGCGACCCGCGCCGCGAAAGGCGTGAAGCCGCGGCTTGCTTATTTCTCGCCGTTCCCACCGCAGCCCTCGGGAATCGCCGATTACTCGGCCAACCTGCTGACGGAGCTGCGTGAACACTACCTGATCGACCTCTACCACGCTCCTTACTGCATTCCGCGATTGGGCCGTCAATCGAACGATTTTGCTTGCCACGACTATCGCACGTTTCCCAGCTTGTACCGCGCGGTCCATTACCGGCGAATTCTGTACCAGATGGGCAACTCCGACTCTCATCGTTTCATCTACGACACGTTGTTTGAGTTTCCCGGAGTCGTGGTCTTGCACGACCTCTTCCTGGCCAACTTCCACGAATGGTACGCGTTGCAAGGCGGCGCGCCGGCCGATCATTTTTTGCGCGAGTTGACCGCCAGCGCGCCGTCGTTGGCGGCCGAGTACCAGGCCGCGCCGGCCGAATGGCACGACGAACCGGGAGGCCTGCCCGCCGCCTGCGCGCGGCGGGGCATCATGTGCAACCGGCGGCTACTCGATGCCGCGCGGGCGGTCGTCGTCCACGACCCCTGGAACGAAGCAACGATCCGGCGGCTGCATTCCGACTACCTCGGCCGCATTCACGTGGTGCCGCATGGAGTAACCGTGCCGGTGATTCCGCCCGACGCGCGGCGCGCGACGCGGGAGGCCTTCGGCCTGCCGCCCGACTGTTTGGTGTTCGGCTGTTTTGGAATTCTGAAATCGACCAAGTGCAACCTGGAAGCGATTGCCGCGTTCGCCAAATTGGCACCCGAATATCCGTCTGCGCGGATGCTCTTCGCCGGGCGGGACCTCGACGGAGGAGCCGCGCTGGCTAAGGTCAAATCGCTAGGGCTGTCGGGGCGCGTCCAGTTCCTGGGACACGTCTCGACCCAGGCCCTGCACGACCTGGTGTCGATCACCGACGTGGGGGTCAACCTGCGCAGGCCGCCGACGAACGGCGAGACTTCGGGCACGCTGCAATTGCTCCTTGCCGCCGGGACGCCGACGATCGTCAGCGACATCGACACGTTTTCAAGTTACCCCGACTCGCTTGTGTTGAAGGTCGCAGGGGGTGACGACCTGACGCCACGGTTGACGGCCGCGATGAGGGCTTTGGCCTGCGACCCACGGCGTCGACAGACGCTCGGTCGCAACGCCGTCGATTTCATCCGTGAAACTCGCGATTGGAAAGTCGTAGCTCAACAATACGCCGAGGCTATCGAAAAGGCCTGCCATGCGGCCGTCGGTGCCACGGCCGCCTGATGACGAATGACCACTGACAAGTGACCCATGATCAACATGCTGAAGCGTTTTGCGTCGTTTCCGTTTCGAATGGTTTGGCGCTGGACCGGCCCGGTGCGCGACCGCGCCATTCGCCGCTTAGACCAGCGGCTCAACGTCGCGCTTAACGACGCCCTGAATGAACACGTCGGACGTTTGGCTGAAGTCTCGCGCAGGAACCAGTTGTCGATCGATCTTTGCCTGGAATCCGTGTTGCGCGAACTCGCGCGGTTGCAGGTGCGCCTCGATGAGATCTCCATGACTTGTGCCGACGGTCGTCGGATCAAGGCACCCTCGGACGGACACGCCGGCCCAGATGGCCAGCCCGTCGAAAGCCTGGTCTTGCCGTTTGATCGACGATCGACGGCTTAAGGGAACAACCACGACGACTTGCACCCGGGAGCGGAAGCATGCGCATCGGCATCGACATGATCGGCAATCAATCTACCAGCAGAGCGCGGGGGATTGGGCGCTACGTGCGCGGCCTGATCTCGAACCTCGCGGCGCGCCACCCTCGCCACGAGTACTTTCTCTACCATCATCCTGGCCTGCCGGGGTGCGACGACCCTTGGCCGGCGAGCGCCACGGTGCGCGAGATCGCCGCGGTCCCTGGCGACCCCACGCTGCGCGATACGTCCAGCCGGCTGATCATGGACAATTCCGACCGGCTCGACGTGTTTCTGATTCCCAGCGCGTTGGAATGTTACGGGGGATATCTGCCGCCGCCGAAGCCGCTCGACGGCCCGAAAATGGCGGTCGTGATCTACGACCTGATTCCGGCCCTCTTCCAGGATCATTACCTGGTGTCGCGTCCTCTGTTATGGGCCTACAAATGGGCCTTGCGGACCGTGCGGCAGTACGACCTGTGTATGACGATTTCGGAATGGACCCGCGCCGATTGCTTGAGGCTGCTTGGTCTCCCGCCTGATCGCGTGGCCACGATCGGCACGGCCAGCGACCCGGGATTCTTCGTCCCCGAACAGCGAGCCCAGCCCGGCGACGCGGCATCCGAGGGGCTGCGCGCGCTGGGTGTGAACGCGCCGTTCGTGTTCTATGTTTCCGGCGAGGACGAGCGCAAGAACCACAACGGCCTGGTGGCGGCGTTCGGCCTGTTGCCGAAGCGGCTGCGCGAAACGCACCAGTTGGTGATCACTTGCCATTTCGGCCCCGGAAGGGATCTCGAGGTTCGCGAAGTGGCCCGGCGTCACGGCGTTAACGACCGCCTGGTATTGACCAATTTCGTGCCGGACGAGATGACGCGGCTGTTATACCAGCGATGCGCGGCGTTCGCGTTCGTGTCGCGATACGAAGGTTTCGGCTTGCCGTTGCTCGAGGCGATGCACTGCGGCGCGCCGGTCCTGGCGGGGCGCAACTCGTCGCAGATCGAAGTGGTGGGCGACGCCGGCCTGCTGGCCGACGTCGACGATCCCAAGGATCTGGCCGCCAAGCTCGAACGCCTGCTCGTCGACCGGGACCTGGCCCAATCGCTGCGCGAGCGCGGCCCCGCGCAGGCCGCCAGGTTCAGTTGGGAGGCTACCGCCGACCGGACCGCCGCGGCGCTTGAGTCGTTGCTGCCAAGGCGCGGTTCGGCCGGCCTGCCCCGTGCGAAGAGGCGCGTCAAGCCTCGACTGGCGTATTTCTCGCCATTCCCGCCGCAGCCATCGGGCATCGCCGAGTATTCGGCCAACCTTTTGCCCGCGCTCAGTGAGCATTACACGATCGACCTCTACCACGACTCCTGTTACACGCCCAATCTGTTTCACGAGTCGAACGAATTTCCCTGCCGCGATCACCGCGCGTTTGGTCGCTACCATCAGGCGGTCCACTACGAGCGGATTTTGTACCAGATGGGCAACTCCGAGTACCACCGTTTTCTCTACGACGCGCTGTTGCGATTTCCCGGAATCGTGATGCTGCATGACCTGTTCCTCGCCAACTTTCACAGTTGGTACGCTCGGCAACCCGGTGCGCCGGCCGACCATTTCCTGCGCGAGTTGACCGCCAGCGCGCCGGCGTCGGCGGCTGAATACCAGGCATCCCCGGCCCAATGGCACGACGACCCGGGAGGTCTGCCCGCCGCCTGCGCGCGGCGGGGCATCATGTGCAACCGGCGGCTGCTCGATGCCGCGCGGGCGATTGTCGTCCATGATTCCTGGAACGAAGCAACAATCCGGCGGTTGCATCCCGATTACCTGGGCCGCATCGACGTGGTGCCGCATGGAGTAACGGTGCCGGAGGTGTTGCCCGAAGCGCGGCGCGCCACGCGGGCGGCTTTCGGCCTTCCAGCGGACGCCTTGATCTTCGGCTGTTTTGGTATTCTCAGCCGTACCAAATGCAACCTGGAGACGATCGCGGCTTTCGCCGAAGTGTCGGCCAAACATCCCGGCGCGCTGTTGCTTTTTGTTGGACGAGATCTGGGTGGCGGAGAATCACGGGCCAAGGTCGAAGCGCTGGGCCTGTCGGATCGCGTCCGCTTCTTGGGACACGTGACGACTGGGGACCTGGTTGATTTGATTGCGACCGCCGACGCGGGGATCAACCTTCGCCGGCCGCCCACCCACGGTGAGACATCAGGCACATTGCAGTTACTCATGGCCGCTGGAACGCCGACGGTCGTTTGCGACGTCGATATTTTTTCCAGTTATCCCGATGATGTGGTATGCAAGGTCGCCTGGGACGCCGACTTCGCGGGCCGACTCGCGGCGACGATGCTGACTCTGGCCGGCGACGCCTCGCTCCGCCGCCGGATCGGAAACCGGGCCGTCGAATACGTCCGAGTCAACCGCGATTGGCGAGTCGTGTCTCGGCAATATGCGGCGGTCATCGAACAGGTACGGCAGGGTCCAACCCGCGCAGCGATCCCTTCCCGCGCAGCCTGACCAGACTGCGCGAACCGAGCTTGACCTACCGGTGGGTGGCTGATACAAGGCCCCATTCAAGTCCGACGATCCGCCGGCCGCCAGAACGTTTTCTCGCATGGAATGCAATCTCGTGATCGCCAGCGGCAGATCGAGCACGCGTCGAGTGCGGGCGACGCGCCTCGCGCTGCTTTTGCCCGTGCTGACGTACCTCGGCGTCGCCATGCTGCGGCGTGGCAACGAACCCGCCGGCGACGAGCCTCGATACCTGTTGCTGGCCGAAAGCATCGTGAGCGACGGTGATGTCGAGGTCAAGAATAACTACGCCGCGCGCGGCACCTCGTTTCCCGACGTGTTGGTCGTCAAGTCGTCGCGCGGCTGGTACAGCGTACACAACATCGGATTGCCGCTTTTGATCGCACCGGCATGGTTCGCAGGCGGCACGCTGGGAGTCAAGCTCTTCTTGACTCTTGTGACGGGGTTGATGCCCTTGATCGTTCACCGGATCGTCGCGCGGCTTGTGCCCTCGTGGGGATGGTCGTTACTTGTGACTTTGACGATATCACTGGGAATGCCGTTTGCTGACTCGGCCGACCAGATATATCCCGACCTGCTGAGCGGGTTGGCGCTTCTGTACGCGGCCGATTATGTGATCGGTCGCAATGCGGGTATTGCGGCGACGCGACTGCGTTTCATTGCTTTCGTCGCGATCGTCGGGTTTCTGCCTTGGCTTCACATCAAGCAGGCAGCGCCGGCCGTGATTCTATTGGCTGGCTATCTTGGCCTTTGCCCAATGGAGCGCCCGTTCCGCCGCTTAGCGTTGGTCGCGGTGTTGATCGGCTCATTGTCTGCGTTGGCCTGTTACAACCACTATGCGTTCGGCAATTCGCTCGGGCCCTACGGCACGAATGAAGGTCTCTCCATCGACATCGCAAAGAACATGATGATGTTCTGCGGATTGTTCTGGGACCAGGCCCAAGGGATGTTTCTCCAGCAACCGTTTTTCTTGCTGGGTCTGGCCGGCCTGGCGTTGATGTGGCGAGACGTGCCTCGCGGTGTGCTGTGGTTGGCCCTGCTCGGGACATCGTTGGTGGTACCCAATTGTCTGCATCCGCACGCGTACGGAGGCATGTCGTTCGCGGGGCGCTTCGCCTGGAGCTCGGTGCTCTTGTGGTGTTTTCCGCTGGCATACTCGGCGCAGTGGCTGTGGGCAAATCGACCTCGAACGCTGGTGGCCACTTGCGCGGCGTCGATGGCGCTGCAGGTCATGCTCGCGTCGGGATGGCTGCGCGGCGTCGATCGCCTGATTCAATCGATGCCTGACACGCCGCTATGGGCCTACAACAGCATGTATCCGGCCCTGCGCGACTTACTGCCGTTCTGGCACCATGCCGACTTGCTTTGGCGGCACGGCCCCAATTACGCATTCCTGTTATTCGGCGCGGGGTTGGCCGTGTCGGGTTGGCTCGCGCGCGGGCGGCGCCGCGCCGTCTGGGCGACGATCACGATCGCGTCAATCATCGTTCATCCGTTGCGAGCCCCGGCCGCCAACTGGACGCCAGGATCGACGCTCAGTGGGGTGCCCGCATCGGAGCATTCCACGGGAATCTTCACCATCTTGCCCTGGTTGGTGCTGAAATCAGGGGAATACCAAGTGCATGTCGAATACACCGCGCAGGCGTATGAGTCGGCCCCCGTCGGGTACCTGGTCGTGAGCTTCGGCGCGGACGACACGCAGATCAAGGAATTGGTTCCGACGGGCGCCGAAGGTGGTGAAACGTGGGAGTACGTTCAAGTGAATCGACGACGAGGACGCAAAGGCGCGTTCGTCGCCGTGACATATCAAGGGCAGGGCTCCATTGAGGTCAAAAGAGTCTCGATCGAACCCCTGAGACGCTGATGGAACCTTCGCAGGCAATTTGGAGTTTCCTTGCCGATGGCTAAGATCAAGTTGCAAAACGTGGATCTCACGTTCGATATCCGCAAGAACGTGCGCGTCACGCTCAAAGAGTTCATGGTCCGCGGCTTGTTCCGCCACAGCGTCAATCCGCGGATGCGAGTCCATGCGCTAAAGGACCTCAACCTCACGCTCGACGAGGGGGACCGCGTCGGCATTATTGGTCACAATGGGGCGGGCAAGAGCACGCTGTTGCGGCTTCTGGCTGGAATTTACCCGCCCACCAAGGGCAAGCGGCAGGTCGATGGGCAGATCAGTTCGTTGTTCGACATCGCCCTTGGATTTGAGTCGGAGGCCACCGGTTGGGAGAACATCAACTATCGCAGCTATCTGCAGGGTGAAACCCCGCGGACGATCAAGGACAAGGTCCAGCCGATCGCCGAATTCAGTGAATTGGGGGACTTTCTCGACATGCCCGTCCGGCACTATTCATCGGGTATGTCGGTGCGGCTGGCGTTTTCGATCGCCACGGCGATCGAACCGGAGATTTTGCTGGTCGACGAGGTCTTGTCGGCAGGTGACATGGCCTTTCAGGAGAAGGCCCGGCAGCGGATGAAGGATATGATGAAGAAAGCCAAGATCATCGTGATGGTGAGTCATGATCTGGCATCGATCGCCAGGCTCTGCGACCGCGCCATCTGGCTCGACCACGGCACGATTCGCGCCGACGGCCCGGTTTCTGACGTGATTCAGGCCTACACCACCCACGTCAATGGTCCCGCGCTGGCGGTGGCCTGAGATTCCCCCTCGCCCGCCTCACTTGGCGGTCGTCTTTACGGCTCTCCAGATATCGACCTCGCGAGTATTCTTCTGCAGGCTGCCCGGCGTGCTGCGGCCGTCGGCGACATACTTTTCCAAGAGTTTCGTGAGCCGGGCGACCACCTCGAGGTGCTCGCCCGCGACGTTTTTCCGCTCGCCAAGGTCGGCGGCCAGGTCATAAAGTTGCACCGGTGGCAATTGGCCGGCCTCGGCGCTGCCCGGAGTGGGCTTGCTCCAGCCGCCCGAGTCGGGGCAAAGCGCAAGCTTCCACTTCCCTTGCCGAATCGCGAACGAACCGTTGATCGAGTGATGTACCACTGCCTTGCGTAGAGGAGCTTCGGCCTGCCCCAGCAAAGTTGGCAACAAACTCACGCTGTCTTCACCGGCGCTGTCTGGTAATGGTGTACCGACGATCTCGGCGCAGGTCGCCAGCAGGTCGGTGTGGCAAATCGTCCGATCGCTGCGTGTGCCGGGCTTGACTCTGACCGGCCAGCGAACGACAAACGGCACCCGGTGTCCTCCTTCGAAAATGTCGGCCTTGTGGCCGCGGAACACAAAGTTTGGATTGTGTCCCCGGGCCAAGAGTGCGCCGAAATCGGCCATTGGCGAACAACCGTTGTCGCTGGTGAATACCACCAGCGTGTTCTCGGCCAGGCCTTGGGAGTCGAGGGCATCGAGCACTTTGCCCACCGCGGCATCGGTGGCGATCACGAAATCGGCATAGGGATTGATGCCGCTGGCGCCTTGCCAATTTTTTGGTGGAGCGATCGGCGTGTGCGGGCTGGCCAACGGAAGGTAAAGAAAGAACGGCACGTCGGCTTTCGCGCCAGCCGCGCGACGGGCGATAAAGTCGACGGCTTTGTCCGTGAGCGTGGGCAGCACGTCTATCGCCTCGAAGTCGGCGGCGGCGGGTCCCCTGCGCGTGGCGCCGCCTTCGCGCCCGAGCATCATGGAGAACTGCTTATTGACCGTGGGCACGACGGTCACGCGGTCGTTTTCGATGAACGTGTAAGGCACCATGTCGAGCGAAGCGCTGATGCCGAAAAATTCATCGAAGCCAACCGAGTTTGGGCCGTCGGCGATGGCCCGCGTGAAATCGACGTTCCAGCCTTCGGGGCCGTTTTCGATGCCGTCGCCGAACTTGGGCACGCCGGGCTTGAGCGGCCAATTCATTCCCAGGTGCCATTTGCCGAAGGCCGCGGTGTGGTAGCTATGCCGCTTGAGCAGCGTCGCCACAGTGAGCCTGCCAGTCTCGATGAGCCGCGGGCTGTGCCCGCCTTGCACACCCGCCTGCAGCCGCGAACGCCAGGCATAGCGGCCGGTCAAAATGCCGTAGCGAGTGGGCGTGCAGACCGACGAGCCGGAGTGCGCGTCGCTGAAGATCATCCCGGCCGCGGCCAGCCGGTCGATGTTCGGCGTGGCGATCTTTCCATCGGGATTCAAGCACTTGACGTCGCCGTATCCCAGGTCGTCGGCCAGGATGTAGACGATATTGGGCTTCGGGGCCAGCTCGGCCGCATGCGCTGGCGGGAAGTACGTCAGCCCGAACGAGAGTACAACCGCGACGCAAAATGCTCGCACGAAGGGATGCACTCCTTCGAGGTGGACTGGTGTTATGTCTGGCGATTTGTACGGCTTTTCCTCCATGCCGATCATCATACCTGGCTGAGCGCCGGACCGTTAGGCTGTCGCCCGTCGATCAGCCGTGCTAAACTGATTATGTGGCTCTCGCGTGGTTGATGCGTCAACGGGAGATCTTCATTGACATTCAAAAACTGCGGTTCGCGGCGGCACTCGGCGAGCCTCATCCATCGGCGTGATTTGCTGCGCTTCGGCGGGCTGAGCATCGGCGGTATCGGCGGGCTGGGTCTGGCCGATCTCCTGCGGCTCAGGGCGGCCGGAACCACCGGCGGAACCGTCCGCTCGGTGATCATGATATGCCTGCCCGGCGGGCCGAGCCATCTTGAAACTTACGATCTCAAACCTGACGCTCCAGTCGACTACCGGGGTGACTTTCGGCCCATTCCCACGAACGTCGCCGGGTTCGATATCTGCGAGCACATGCCGCTGCAAACCCGCATTGCCGACAAGCTGGCTCTGGTGCGTTCGGTACAGTTCGTCGAACCCATGCAACACGAGCTCGAAGAAGTTTTCACGGGCTATCCGAAGTCGGAAAAGCGGCCTTCGTTCGGCTCGGTGATCAGCAAGTTCCGCGGAACCGACGGCACGATGCCGTCGTACGTGAGCCTGGAATACGCCGAAGGGCTCGTCAGCTACGAAAGCCCGCAATACCTGGGCATGGCGCATCGGCCGCTCAACATCGCCGGCAACGACTTTGTCCACAACCTCGGAATGGCCTATGGAGTGAACAAGACCCGTTTCGACGAACGGCGGGCGTTGCTGGCCTCATTCGACGGCTACCGTCGCAATCTCGACGCGGCGCGGGGCAAGCAGGCAGCCGACCCGTTCACGAACCAGGCGCTCGACCTGGTTTCTTCGGGCAGGGCGCGCGAAGCCTTCGATCTGGCGCGGGAAAACCCCAAGCTGCGCGAGCGCTACGGCAAGTCGGACGACAAGTTCATTTACGTCGGCCGCGAAGCGAACTCGGTCTGGGACAGTCAAAAGTTCCTGCTCGCCCTACGGCTGGCCGAAGCCGGCGTGCCGGTGATCACGTTGCGGACGGGCTTGTGGGACCATCATGGCAACGTGGTGAGCGGCTTCGGCAGCACCATCTGGTCGGGCATGCAGACGATGCTGCCGCTCTTGGACCGCTCGATTTCGATGCTCGTTTCCGATCTGCACGACCGAGGTCTAGACAAAGAGGTCGCGGTGCTGGTGTGGGGCGAATTCGGCCGCACGCCGAAGATCTCACAGAATGGCCGAGACCATTGGCCGGAAACAAGCTTCGCTCTGTTTGCCGGCGGAGGTATGAAAACCGGCCAGGTCATCGGCGCCACCGATTCGAAGGGCGAGCGCCCTGTCACCCGGCCGCTAGGACCAAAAAACGTGCTGGCGACGGTTTACCGCCTGATGGGAATCGATCCCGAGTTGAAAGTGCCCGACTTCAACGGCCGGCCACAGTATCTGCTCGACGACCCCGAACCGATCTCCGAGTTGCTGTAGCCGCGGCCAGGACGCCTGCTGCGGAGCCTGTGGCCCATGCAGCGTTGACAGTCAGTCGATCGATGTTTAGAACCCATTTCTACCGGGGTGGCCAGGCCGAAGACCGAACGCCCCAGCCCTGGTCTCGGAGCGCAGCAATTCGCGGTGCCGTTGCGAAATGGGACGTCCACGCAATCCCTACCTGACACCGCTTCAATTGGCAAGCAGGGCTTACTTTCCGTTCCTGGTGGGGATCGTGCTGGTTTCGGGAGGGTGCGGAGCGCTTGTTCTGATTCAATGGCATGGACTCTTCGCGATGGCCCTCGGGGGGCTCTTGGTCCTGACCTCCGTCCACATTGTCGTCGGGTTGTTTCCTCTGTTTCAACGCGTCGAGGAGACGGACGAATTCGAAATCGAGCTGCCAGACAAGTGGCAGCCGGCGTTGGCGAAGTTGGTGCGGCAGGTGGCGTCGGATCGGGGCCTCGATCCGCCTGATGTCATCCGTTTACATGCGCAATCTCCGGCCCACGTGTACATCGATCACAACGGACGATCAATCCTTGTCGTCGGCGGGACGCTGATCGCAGTTTTGCCGCAACGAGCGCTGGCGGGGATCGTCGCTCACGAATTGTCGCACTTCACCGCCGGCGATGCCAAACGGTTGCGAATGGCCAGCCACTGGCACCGAGTGATGGCGAACCTGGAGGCGAGGGCTCTGATCCACAACTGGGCACTCTGGAATCCGTTCGTCTGGCTGATTCGGCTCTACCACCAGGTGTACTTCCTGCTTTTCTTCGCCAGTCAGCGGCGGGAGGAGTTCTTGGCCGATTCGTACTACGTCGACCAGGTTGGCGAGGAGGATGCGGCAACCACGTTGGTGCTGATTCATGTCCTGGAGCACATGCCGTACGCTAACCTTGCAAACATGGCCCAGAACCTGGTGATGTTCAATCAGCGCGTCGACTATTTCTTTGCTGAGCAGGCGCGGCGATTGCGTGCGGCGAGCAAGTCCGAATGGGAGGACGCTTTGCGGAAGGCATTGCGTGAGCAAACGCAATTCGACTCAACGCACCCATGCCTTAAGGAGCGACTCAAGCCCCTCGGCGTGAAGTCGCGTGACGTATTGCCGTTGGCGATGAACCTGACGGGCGAACCAGCCACCGCATTGTTTGCGAACTGGCCGGTGGTCGAGAATTACCTTAGCAAAAAACTGCTGGCAATTGCGCAAATCCACTATGGCCAGAGGCGGCAGGCGTGCGAGGACATCGCGGCAGTGATGAAGACGTAGCAGAATCCACTTGACTGGGACTACTGTTTATGTGTACATTGCCATTAACGATGCGATCGCATACCTAAACGGCCGTCGTTTGGCCGCGGAACCCCGCCTTTTGCCCTCGGTGATTGGGCAGAAACACGTCTCGCAGTGGGGGTGTCAATGCTTGCAGGAACTTGCAAGGTTGCGTTCACCAATCGGCAGTGGGAAGCGTATCAATTCGTGTTGAAGTTTCACCGGTTACGGAACCGCGCGCCGACCGCCGTGGAACTGGGCCAGGGCATGGGCATTACCCTGCTCGAGTCGGCCAGGCTTATCGGCGCACTCACGACAAAAGGCGTTCTCGAGCGTCGTGTTTACCACGTGCTGGTGGTCGTGCCGCCGAGTTACCAATGCCATGAATTCGCGGAGGTTTAAGCCGTGGTCGACGTGAGCGATTTTCTTGCGCGTGTTCTGGAAACCTGCCTCACGTCCCAGCCGCCCACCTCGTTTCTGCACTCTTGGCGGGTGTTGGAAAAGAATTGCACGCTTCGCCGCAGTAGCAGGGCGTGGTACAATCCACATTGGCCCTCGGTGGCCAATGCCGCCCGCCCATTGCCGGCTGGCCAATTCCAGCAGCTTTCCCAGTTCGACATTTGGGATGCAGTTCGATGCTCCGATTCGGCCGGATCGACTCCAGAGCGTGCCAAGGCCTGACGCGCCGTGAGCTGCTGCGAGTTGGCTCCACATCCGTGCTCGGGCTGGGGCTTGCCGACCTGCTGCGCGTGCGGGCCAAGGGCGACTCCAACGACGCCCCCGCCCGTTCGGTGATCCTGCTCTGGCTGTGGGGTGGTCCGAGTCATCTCGACACGTTCGACATGAAGCCCGCCGCCGAGGCCGAATATCGCGGACCTTACCGTCCAATCGCGACGAACGTGCCGGCAATCGAGATCAGCGAACTTCTACCGCGGCTTGCCCGTCGCGCCGACCGCTTCGCGCTGGTCCGTTCGCTGAACCACGCATCGAACGACCACGGCATCGCCGGCACGATAGGCCTGACAAGCTCGTCGGCCGGGGCGCTCAGCCTGGGAGGCCAGGCGCTGCCGGGTTTACTCGAACCGGCCTGGGGTTCGATCGTCGCCCGCCAACCGCGCGCGCAGCCAACGCTGCCGGGCTTTGTTTCGTTGGGTGGTTATTTGCACCAGGGGAAGCGGCGGATCGCGGGCGAGGGGGGTGGACGGCTGGGTGCGGCCAGCGATCCGTTCCGCCTCGACTACGATCCGGCGACCGGAGTAAAGTTGCCCGAGTGGCAATTGATCGACGGAGTGACGGCCGACGGGCTTGGGTCGCTGGTGGACCTGCGGGCGCGGTTCAATCGACTTTCGGCCCGGCTCGACGCGTCGGCGGCGGCGAACCTCGACCGTTTCTACCAGCAGGCGCTTTCGCTTTTGACCTCGGGCGAGGCCCGGGCGGTGTTCGACCTCGACGACGAGCCCGAGTCGTTGCGGCGGCGGTACGGCCGGTTCCGCTTCGGCCAATGTTGCCTGATCGCGCGGCGGCTCGTCGAGGCCGGCGTTGGCTTCGTGCAGGTGAATTGGAGCTCGCACGTCGAACCGATCGAAGACGCGGGCGACGGCGGCTGGGATACTCACGACCGGAACTTTCCGCAATTGCAAGACCGTCATTGTTGGATGTTCGACCAGGCGCTGTCGTCGCTGTTGGACGATCTGGGCCAACGCGGCCTTCTCGACTCGACCATCGTGGCGGCGGTGGGTGAGTTCGGCCGTTCGCCCAAAATCAACAACCGCGCGGGGCGCGAGCACTGGCAACACTGCTACTCGGCGTTGCTGGCCGGCGGCGGCATCCGCGGCGGGCAAGTGGTTGGTGCGAGCGATCGCCGCGGCGAGTACCCGGCGAAACGCCCCGTAAAGCCCGGCGACCTGGCCACGACCGTGTTCGAGCGGTTGGGAATTCGGGCACCGGAGCTGACCGACTTGGGGTTGACGCCGCAGGGCGCGCTGATCGAGGAGTTGGTATGACGGTTATTGGTCAGTTGTCCTTGGTCCTTGGTTTTTCCGCCAGCAAGTGACAAGTAACCAATGACCCGCCTGCGGCGGATTTCGCTGATAGCTCAATAACGGACCAATGATCAATGACAAGTGACCAACGACTAATTCTGATTTGGGCGCTGATGCTCATGGTCGCCGGCGTTAACCACGCGTCCGGTGCCGAACGCGAGCGGCTTGTACGCTTGACCAGCGACGGCCTGTTCAAGCAGCGGCCGGCCTGGTCGCCTGACGGAATGCAGCTCAGTTTCGCCCGGCACGAAGGCGATGCGATCCGGCTCTATGTGGTCGCGGCCGACGGCGCGGGTGAGCGGCGCCTGACCGAATACAAACACCCTGAGTATGACGCGGTCTGGTCGCCCGACGGCAAGCGGCTGGCGCTTGCGCGCGTGACCGTTTCGGGCACGCAGGGAGATGTCGACGTCTACGCGATCGCGGCGGATGGCACCGACCCTCAACAGCTCGCCGGAAGCCAAGGGAAGCTGTCGCACGAAGAATCGCCGGCCTGGAAACCTGACGGTAAGGAAATTGCCTTCACTTCGACGCGCGACGGCAACCAGGAGCTGTATGTCGCCGCGGCCGACGGCTCGAACGTTCGCCGGCTGACGAATGATAACGGACTCGATGCCCATCCGGCCTGGTCGCCCGACGGCCTGCGGCTGGCCTTCGCCACCGACCGCTGGGGCGATTTGGAACTGGCATTGATCGACGCCGACGGCACGAATTTGACGCGGTTGACCACCAGTCGCGGGCTCGACGACTATCCCGCCTGGTCGCCCGACGGCACGCACCTGGCATTCACGTCGAACCGCGACAGCAATTACGAGATCTATCGTATCGACGCTTCGGGGGGGGAGCCGACGAACCTGACCCAGGACGAAGAATTGGATCATTTCGCCGCCTGGTCGCCGGGGGGCAACTTGGCTTTCGTCTCGAACCGCGACGGTGGTTTCGAGATCTACCTGCTCCCGCCGGCGCGGTGATCGCAGCAATTTACCACTTAAGTCCGAACTCTTCGCCGCCGGTACCGCGACCGATGCCGCCTCTCAGCGGCGTCGTGCGTTTCTTGGGCTGCACGGGAGGCAACTCTTCGGGTTCGGGCACTTCCGGTTCGGCCTTTTTGATCGCTTCGGGCTTTGCCATGAGGGCCTTCATCGAAAGGCTGATCCGCTGTTGCTCGGCGTCGACCGATAGCACCTTGACCTCGACCTCTTGTCCCTCGGTCACCACGTCGCTGGTGCGCCAAACACGGCCGTGGGCCAACTCCGATACGTGGACCAGCCCCTCGATGCCCGGCTCCAACTGCACGAAAGCGCCGAAGTCCATGACCTTCGAAACGGTGCCCGTGTGCGTGCTCGTCACTGGGTACTTATAGGAGGCGCTGGTCCAGGGGTTCTCGGTCAGGTCGCGGAAGGCGAGGCTGATCTTGCCGGTTTCGGAATCGACTTTCTTGATCTTCACCTTGATCGGCTGGCCCACCGTGAGCACTTCGCTGGGATGCCGTACCCGTTGCCAGGAGAGTTGACTCACGTGCAGCAGGCCGTCGACGCCGCCCAAGTCGATGAAGGCGCCGTAATCCTGCAGGCTGCGCACCGTGCCTTCGCGAACATCGCCTTCGCGCAACTCGGCCATGAGCCTGGTTTTGGCTTCGGCCTTTTCGCGTTCCAACACGGCCCTACGGCTGAGGACGAGGTTCCGCTTTTCCGGCCTGGCCTCGGTGACGATGCAAAGCAGCGTTTCGCCGACGAATTGCGAAAAATCTTCGATACGAAAGAGCGAGACCTGTCCGGCCGGAATGAAGCCGCGGATGTGGTTCACCTCGCACTCCAGCCCGCCCTTGTTGTGTCCGGTGATTCTGGTCGAGACGAGCAGGCCCTCGGAGAGTTGCGACCAGTCGGCCACGTCGACGGCCGCGCCAGGGAGTGAAAGCTGGTAGAGTCCTTCCTCGGGGTCGAAACGATTGATGATCACTTCCAATGGCGTACCCGGCTGCGGCGGCTCGGGAAACTGGCGCAGCGAAAGAATGCCCTGGTTCCGCTGGCCGAGGTCGATGAACACGTTGTCGCGGTGGACGGCGGCCACTCGCCCGTGCACGCGCGCCTCGGGTTCCAACTCGCCGGCGGCGGCCGATGTACCTGCGGAAGTGGCAGGATCGAGAACCTCTTCGAGCGACATGCCGCCGAGCGCCAGTTCCACCTCGATCTCGAGCTCCGGCGAAAGCTGCTTTCGGATACTGGGAACCGGCGTCTTTTTCACCGGCACCACTTCCACCGGTTTGGGCCCGCCTGACTCGGTACGCGATTTCGCCTTGACTCTCGGGGCTTGCGGACGTTGCGAGCCGATGCGGATGCGCGGAGGCATGTAAGGCGCGGGTTTCGCCGCCGCGGCCTGTTCGGCGGCCATAATTGGTTCGGCGGCATTTCTCATATCGGCAGCGGGCGATTCGGCGGTGGGCAGCGCCATTGGTGCGATGGATGTCTCGGGGGCGGGGGATGCGTCGATCGGGTCGTTGCTCATCGCAAGCGCTCGTAGGTGTACTGCAACGGATTGTACTGCAACGGGAACGGTGAACATGATAGTCTAACACCCGGTTTCGACCGATGGTAGTGAGGACTTCAACCTTGTCAGGATTCCACTTTGATCCCACAAACTACGGACCGATCGTCGCGGGGCTGATCATGCCCGAGCGCCTGCCGGAGCTTGGACCCGGCCGTCCCAACCAGGCGGTCCGGTCGCAGCTTGAGGCATTGACCCCCAAAACGTTATTGGCGCCGCACGGTATACGCAACCAAAGCCTGGCCAGGGCCTGCCTGGCGGCCCTTTGGCTATACCACGATTTCCTCGACGAGTCGCACCGAATCAGCCAGGAGATCGACACGGTCGAAGGGAGCTACTGGCACGGCATCATGCACCGCCGCGAGCCCGATTACGGCAATGCGAAATACTGGTTTCGGCGCGTCGGCACTCACCCGATTACCTCGGCGCTGGCGGCCGCCGCCAGCGAGTTGGTGGCCGGCGACGCACATGGGGTAGAGTTCAATTTTCTGGCAATGCAGCCGAACTGGGACCATTTTCGATTCGTCGATTTGTGCGAGGTGGCTGGCGGCCGCGACGGTCTGCAACGATTGTGCCGGAGAATCCAGGCTTGCGAATGGCAGTTGTTGTTCAATCATTGCTTCCGCCGTGCTTGTGCTGATGCCGCCAAGGGTTGAGAAGGCGCACAGGGGGTAGGTTTTTTTGCGTCGCTCGCCTAAGCTAGAGGAATGCCCTTTCAATTCTACTGCCCGCAAGGTCACCTGCTGGAGGGACACGAATCCCAAATGGGACAGCAGAGCCAATGCCCGATGTGCGGCATGGTCTTCGTGGTCCCAGTGATGCAGCAGCAGGCTCCCTCCGCCCCAGCCGGTTGGATGCCAGGCTATGGCCAGCCCGGCGCGGCGCCGGGTTACCCGGGCGGCATGCCGGGTGGTATGGGATACCAGGGCGGCGTGCCGGGAGGAGGCGGATATCCGGGCATGGTTCCTGGCGCAGCGGCTTACCCGGGCGGGCAGGCGGGCTATCCACCCGCCGGAGTCTTTCAAGGGGGCTCGGCGCATCCCGGCATGGCGCCTGGTTTCGCACCCGCGCCGGCAGAGCCTGGTTTTCCCGGTGTCGTGACTGGGCCTACGATTGACGTCCCGCAAATTCAGCCAGAACCACAGCCTCCCAGCGAGCCGGCGCCCGCGCCAGCGGCAGAGCCCGCGCCTGAAAAGCAAGAGCCGCGGATCGTGCGGATTCCATGCCCCCAAGGGCACGAGCTACAAACGCCGATGGAGATGATCGGCCAGGACGTGCTTTGTCCGTTTTGCAGCACGCAGTTTCATTTGAAGTTCGAGGACAGCGTCGAGTACAAGGAAGAACAGGCCAAGCTCAAGCAGCGTCGCGAGGAGCAACTGAACCAGGCAGCGCTCAAATGGTCGATCATCGCCGCCGTCGTAGTCGTGGTGGGAATCTTGGCGATGATCGTCTACCAGGTCGTCACGTCGCCGGCCGAGGTTCCCGTGACGCCGCCCGCCGCCACCGAGCCAAGCGAAGACGAGCCAGCCGCGCCCGCGGATGAAACGCCAGCCGTTGAAGACGAAGAACCGTAGTGGGTTCGTGAGAGATCGGACCAGCACGTTCGGCTAACGCGGCATGAACGGAAACGGCGTGAGGCAGAAAACCGGGATCGCCAGCGAAAACCAGCCGGCGAGCGTGCGGAAGCGGCCCAACTCAGCTCGGTCGTTGGCCGTCGTCGGGTGGCGCGTACCTAAGAGCATGATCAAGGCCAGCATCAGGGTCCATTCATAACGTCCGGCGACGATGATGAACGCCAAAGCAACGACCACCGCCGACAGCGCCACCCAATGGGCGCGTCGGCCGAACAGGGCGTAGGTCACGTGCCCGCCGTCGAGCTGGCCAATCGGCAACATGTTTAATCCTGTCACCAGCATCCCGACCCAACTGGCCATCACCAGTGGGTTGGCATGCACGATCAGCACGGTCCCCGGCGGGTCGTTGGGACGGAGCCAGGCAATCAGAAGCTGGAAGATCAGAGGGTCGCCAAAGGTTCCCTCCATTTCAGGCTTGAAGACCAGGGCGGTTGCCGAGCGAATGCCGACCCAGGCCAAAGGCAACGCAACGGCAAGCCCCGCCCAGGGACCGGTCAGGCCAATGTCGAAGAGTTGCTTGCGATCGGCCTGCGAACCTCGCATGCCGATCACCGCCCCCATCGTACCCAGTGGTGAAACGGGCATGGGGATGAAGTAGGGCAGACTGGCCGGCACGTGGTACCGCCGGGCTTGCAAATAATGGCCCATTTCGTGGGCCAGCAGAATGCCCATCACGGCTGCCATGTAGACGACGCCTTGCCACCAATTCTCCGCGATGGGCCTGAAAGGCGCCGCGAAATCGCCGAGGGTCAGCGCCCTCCCGAAGGCAGCCAACGTCCCCAGCATGTCGCCATTGGTCGCCGCGACCCAGAAAGTCGAAATCGCGGTCGAGATAAACAGGATCAAGGGTATCTTCGACCGCCAGTCGTTGCGACTTGGCCGGCGAGGGGTATAAATCGGGGGGGCGACTGCCAGCGGCGGAGTTTCCGCCACCACGACCACCGGAACCGTCAATTCGAGTGCCGCTCCCACGGCCGGATCGGTTGGTGGCGACGCTTTATGAGGTTCGGTGGCCCCCATTGGCGAGTCTCCGCGGGAGATCGCGGGCGGCGCGTTGGCATCGGATTCCGGCGTGTGTAGGCGAGCCGACCCGCTAAGCGGGTGCCCCGGCGTAAGCCCCCCGGTGATTCGTGCGGGTGGCGTATTGGCATTGGAATCCGGTGCGAGAGGGTCAAGCTCCATGTCTCTAGGATACCATGCCGATACGAAAACCCGCCAGGACGGCGGTGCTGTTAGGTGCTGCTACCGACGATAGCATTGACCTGCGCTAGTCGTGGCGTGGGGTGGACCGAAGCTTTGCCAGCCGCCGCCCAGCGCCTTGTATACCGCGATCAGGTTCAACGCGATATTGCCGCGTGCCACCGCGAGTTGGTCCTGTTGGTTCACGAGTGTGGCTTGCGTGTTGAAAACGCGATTGAAGTCGGTGACGCCTCCCTTGTACTGGTCGCTCACCAACTCCACCGAGCGCACGGCCGCTTCGACGCTTTCCTCGAGCCGGTCGGCCTGCACCTGTGTCTGCAAGAACGCTACCAGGGCGTCTTCGACTTCGCGTCCCGCGCGCAGCACCGTTTGCCTGTACGAAAGTACTTTTCCCTTCAATCTCGCGTCCTGGGCACGGACGTTGTTCACGATCCGCCCGTAGTTCAAGATATTCCATTGGAGCGCTGGGAAAACCACGCCGGTGAAGCTCTTCGCGGCAAACAAGTCCTTCAGATCGTTCCCGGTGTAACCAATGAATCCGTTGATCGAGAGCCGGGGGTAGAGATCCGCCTTCGCAATGCCGATCTGTTCGCTCTGGGCCGCGACGTCGCGTTCCGCGCGGCGCACGTCGGGGCGGCGGCGCAGCAGGTCGGCCGGGATGCCGACGGCCAGCTCCACGGGCGCGGTTGGGATCGGCTGGACCTCGAGCATTGCCGACAGGTCGGAAGCCGGCATGCCCAGCAGGATGCACAGCGCGTTTCCGGTTTGCCGCAATCCGATTTCAAGCGGAGGAATCGTCGAGCGAGTCTGCGCCAGGTTCGAGCGGGCTTGCTGCACGTCGAGCTCGGACGTCGTGCCGACGTTGAACTTCGTTTCCGCCAGCTCCAGGCTCCCCTCCTGGATTTCGACGTTCCTGCGGGCGTATTCCAGCCGCTGCTGGAACGTGCGGTACCTGACGTAGTTCGATGCCACGTCGGCCAGCAGCATCACCAGCGCATCGCGATAGCCATCGACCGACGCGTTAAGGTTTGCCTTGCTGGCTTGGATCGTGCGGCGATAGCGGCCCCAGAAATCGGCCTCCCACGAGGCGTTGAATCCGCTGGCGAACAGGTTGAATTCGCTGGGGACAGGTAACCCTCCAAAGCTATTGGGAAGCTGACCGCGCACGTAGGCAGCAACCGCGGATTGCGATTGTGGAAACAGGTTGCCTGCGGTGATGTTCAATTGAGCGCGGGCTTCGAGGATACGCGTGCCCGCAGTTTGCAGATCGAGGTTCTGCAGGTAGGCGGTTTCGACCAGACCATCGAGAGTTGGGTCGTTGAGCTGCGACCACCAGTCGTCCGCCGCCTCATCGCACTTGACACGCTCGTCGTCGGCGTCGATCCAGGCCTCGGCAACCGGGGCGGCCGGCCGGCGGTAGTTCGGTCCGACCTTGAAGCCGTTGTGGAGCCACTGTTTGGCGCCCGTGCAACCGCTAGCAGCGAAGACGACGATCAGCATCGCGGCCATCCTGCCAGCTACGCGATTGCGCGGGCGGCACATTGGCCCCAATCGCGTCCGCAACAGCGCAATGGCGGCCGTAAGGCGCCGGGCTCGCGCATGGGGCATGTGGCGTTGGGGCGCAGGATCGCTCATCTCTTTGATAAGCTGCAAAACGTGGGTGCTTCGGTTATCTGGCTAGTCTTTCATTCGGCTGCTGAGAGTAGCGGTTGTGATGAAAATGCTGATAATACCGATTAATCCGTCAAAATGGGCGGAATGGCTGGAGCTTGCGGGCACGCGGTGGGTGGCCGCCACGCTGAATAATCAATGATTGTCGCTTATCCGAAGTGATGGGAGTGGGACGACGGATGTGGTCACCAGCGGCGACAGCCCCGATACAACCGAGAGCGGGATCGCGCTCGCTTATCCTTCATGGTCGCCCGACGGCCGCTGGTTCGCGGGCATCCTCGAGAGGTAGCAAAGGCCAGAGCCCGAGCCGCGTGACGTGGTGCATCGTCTATTCGAAGGCGGGCAAGCGTACAGCGAGTTTGCAACTGTCGTCGTCGGTGTGTCGGCCCGGACCGTTACGCGGATGAAAGAAGTCTCGTACAACTGGAGTTGGAGGCCGTGACACATCTGGTTGAGTGGCTGCAACGCGTGCGGCAGCCTTCAAAATGGACGATTTCGGCCAGTGCGGCAGGTTGGAAACCTGCCCCACGAAATCGAATACCTTTATCAGGACGGAATCACTAACCATCATCGGAACGGCTATTTTTCTGCTACATTCGGTGCTATAATCGGTCGATTCGGCGTTGGTCTCTGTCGTCCATCTTGGCAACTGTTTGGCCGCGACAAGCCTTTTCGACGCCGGGGATTCCCTACCACCCTAATGACCCCGCCGTGATTATCGTACTGAAACCGGGCGCGACCGACGACCAGATCGCGCATGTGATCGACCGCGTCGAATCGTTGGGCCTGCGGGCCCATCTGAGCCGTGGCACCTACCGCACGATCGTCGGCGTGATCGGAGATGAATCGCAATTGCAGGCGGCGCCGCTGGAGGCCATTCCTGGCGTGGCGCAGGTCGTACCCATCCTCCCCCCATTCAAACTGGCCAGTAATGAGGCCCACCCCGAGCCGAGCGTGGTCGAGGTGGCCGGTGTCAAGATCGGCGGCGGATACTTGGCGATGATCGCCGGACCCTGCGCCGTCGAAGGCGCCGAGCGGATGGACGCGATCGCCGGCGCTGTCAAAAAGGCCGGGGCCAACTTGTTGAGGGGCGGAGCGTTCAAACCCCGCACCAGCCCGTACGCCTACCAGGGAATGGGGGAGGACGGTCTGAAAATCCTCCGCGAGACGGGCGACAAGCACGGTATGCCGATCGTCACCGAAGTGATGGACCCACGGCGGGTCGAACTGGTGTATCGGTACACCGATATGTTCCAGATCGGTGCCCGCAATATGCAGAATTTCAACCTGCTTACTGAAGTGGGCCAAACTCGCAAGCCCGTGCTACTGAAGCGCGGGATGAGTGCCACGATCAAAGATCTGCTGATGAGCGCCGAATATATCCTGTCGGAGGGGAATTCGAGCGTCGTGCTTTGCGAACGGGGCATCAAGAGTTTCGACAATGCCACCCGCAACCTGTTCGACGTGGCGGCCGTTCCAGTATGTAAAGGGTTGTCGCACTTGCCGATCATCGTCGACCCGAGCCACGCCACCGGCCGGCCCGACCTGATCCCGCCTTGCGCATTGGCCGGAGTCGCGGCCGGCGCCGACGGGGTTCACATCGAAGTCCACAATTGTCCCGAGGAGGCGCTTTCGGACGGCCCACAGGCCCTCTTGCCGCACCAATATGCGGCGCTGGTCGACCAGATCCGATCGCTGGCCGCGCTTCTGGGCAAGACAATCTCTGAGCCGCCCGTAAGGAAACTGGCCGCACGTTGATGCAGGAACTCGGCCACGACGTTGCGGAGCGTTCGGTGAAGTGTTCCCGCGCGGAACGAGGGAACAAGAGTAGAAAGTAACAGCCCCACAATGGACCACTGACAACGGACTATCGAATGCGCCGTCCCTTTATCGCCGGAAACTGGAAAATGAACCTCGATCTGGCCGAAGCCGTGGCTTTGGCCGAAGAGGTCGCTCGCCGCGCGCCGGCGCATGATCGCGTGGACCTGGCCGTTTGTCCTCCAAGCGTCTACCTTGATGCCGTCGGCAAGGCGCTGGCGAAGAGCCAGATCGGTCTCGGGGCGCAGAACATGTACCACGAGGCGGCAGGGGCCTTCACCGGCGAAATCAGCGCCTCGATGCTTATCGACGTCGGATGCCGCTACGTTATCTTGGGCCACAGCGAACGCCGTCATTTGCTCGGTGAAACCGACGCCATGATCAATCGCAAGGTGCTGGCAGCTTTGTCCGCGGGGCTAAACCCGATCGTCTGCGTGGGCGAGGTTTTGGAACAGCGGGAGGCGGGCGAAACCGCCCAAGTCATACGTCGGCAGTTCGATGGCTCGCTAGCAGGGCTCTCCGAGCAGCAGATGCGGCAGGTGACGATCGCCTACGAGCCGGTTTGGGCCATTGGTACCGGCAAGGTGGCCACACCCCAACAGGCGGAAGAGGTCCATCTGGACCTTCGCAAAATCCTCGAAGCCCGCTACAATGCCGCGCTGGCACAACTGATTCGTATCCAATACGGGGGGAGTGTCAAGGCGTCGAATGCGGCCGAGTTGTTGTCGCAACCCAATGTGGACGGAGCGTTGGTCGGCGGAGCAAGCCTCAAGGCCGACGACTTCATGGGCATCGTCGCTGGGGTAGTGAAATAGGAGTAAACAAACCATGGTGTTCGTGATCCAGTTCCTGATGTTCGTGGCGGCCCTGTTCTTGATTGTGCTCATTCTTTTGCAGCGCGGTCGCGGCGGCGGATTGGCCGGTGCGCTGGGCGGCATGGGCGGCCAGAGCGCTTTCGGCTCCAAGGCCGGCGACATGTTCACCAAGATTACTTCGGGTGTGGCGATCTTCTGGATTCTGCTCTGCATCGGTTCGTTGAAGTACATGAGCTCGCAGGTGGTCCGGTTCGATCCGACGGCCGGTGCCGCCCCGGCCACTCAAAAGGATTTGCCGCTTAAGCCGGAGGGCGGTGGCGACGACGACGCCAGCAAAACGGAAGGTACCCCTGTAGAGAACGAGGTCAGCGAAAAGGACGCTACGGACGGTGAAGAGAAACCCCCCAAAAGCCCCGCCAAAGAAGCCGATGAAACCGATTGACGACTAAGGAGTGGTCTCGCCTTGCTCTTGAGCATGACCGGTTGCGGAGAGGCCCATCGCCAGGCCGACGGTGTGGCAGTGGCCGTGGAGGTTCGCGCGATCAACAACCGCTACTTCAAGCTTGCGCTCAAGTGCCCGGAAGGCTACGGTTTGCTGGAGCCGGAAATCGAGAACCTCGTGCGCCGGCACATTCGCCGTGGCACCGTGCAGGTCGCGATGCGCGTCGACCGGCCGCGCCCGGGAGACAGCTTCAAGATCGACCAGACCGTGTTGGCCAGCTATCGGCGGCAACTGGGTGAGCTCGACCCCACCGCGAAGGTGCCCTTGGAGTCGCTCTTGATGTTGCCGGGCGTGGTGTTGGAGAACCCGGCCGAGGCGGCGGTGGCCGAAGAAGATTGGCGGTTGATTCAAGCCACGCTCACCGCGGCGATGGAAGCCTTGGACAAAATGCGTGGCGACGAGGGGCGGGCCATGGCCAGCGACCTGGCGGCCAATTGTCGAACGATCACCGGCGAGCTCGCCGGCGTCGAAGCTCGCGCGCCTCTGGTCGTCGAAAGCTATCGCGACCGGCTTCACGAGCGGTTGCAATCGTTGTTGAGCGAGCTCGGTGTGACGATCACGCCGGCCGACTTGATCAAGGAGGTCAGCGTCTATGCCGAGCGGAGCGACATTTCCGAGGAGATCGTGCGGCTGAAGAGCCACCTGGAACAGTTCGATACGTTCATGGGAATGGCCGAAAGTTCAGGCCGAAAACTCGAATTCTTGACGCAGGAAATGTTCCGAGAAACGAACACGATCGGTTCCAAGGCCAACGACGTCGAGATCGCGAGGCATGTGATCGAGATCAAGGCGGCCATCGAACGCATCCGGGAAATGATTCAAAATGTAGAATAAGATGAGAGATCGTTCATCGTCTTGAGTGCGGTTGTTCTTCGATTTGACTGTTTTGCTTGGTATGGGATCATCCCCTTCCGGAAAACTGGTCGTGATTTCCGGGCCTTCGGGCGCGGGCAAAACGACGCTGCTCAAGCGACTTTTCGACTGCGCGCCGGCTCCCCTGGTGAAAAGCGTCTCGGCCACCACGCGGCCACCGAGGCGGGCGGAGGTCGATGGGGTCGACTACCATTTCCTCAGCCGCGACGGCTTCGAAAAGCGAAGGCAACGGGGCGAATTCCTGGAATGTTGCGAGGTTTACGGGCGCGGCGACTGGTACGGCACGCTGCACGCCGAAGTGACCCCTAGCCTCGAAGCGGGCAAATGGGTAGTCTTGGAGATTGACGTGCAAGGCACGATGGCCGTTCTCGAACATCACCCCGACGCTTTAACGATCTTCGTACGGCCGGTCTCGATGGCCGAGTTGGAACGCAGGCTCCGCGACCGCGGCACCGAAGGCGAGGCCGAAATCCAACGGCGGCTGGAAGTTGCCCGCCGCGAAATGCTATCCGCCGACCGTTACCGCTTTCAAGTCGTCAACGACGACATCGAGCGGGTGGTCGACGAGCTGTGCCATATTCTCACCCCCGTGGAGATTGACCGAAATGATTGACGAGCTTCGTGAGGAAGCGATCGTGAACAAGGTAGGTGGACGGTTCAAGCTTTCGACCTTGATCCAGAAACGGCTGGTGGCCCTGAATGCCGGCAGCCGGCCCCTGGTCGACCTGAACACCCAGGACAAGCTCGAGATCGTGATCCAGGAGATCATCCAGGACAAGATCTATCTCGACGCCACGTCGGTCGTCCGAATCGCCGGCCAGCCCGACGACGCCGGAGGCCCGCCCGAGCTGGACCTGAGCGATCTATGAACGGCCGGCAGATCATTGTCGGCGTCAGCGGCGGCATCGCCGCCTACAAGACGGCGGTGTTGGTCAGCCAGTTGGTGCAAGCCGGCGCTAGTGTGACCGTGGTCATGACCCAATCGGCCGCGGAATTCGTCGGACCGGCCACGTTCGCGGCGTTGACGGGCCGCGCCGTGCTTCAAGACGTGTTTACTCTGGAGCACCCGCTGGGCGCCCACATCGAGCTTGCCGAAAGGGCCGAGCTGTTGTGTGTTGCGCCGGCTACGGCCAACTTCCTGGCCAAGGCCGCCCTGGGGCTGGCCGACGACTTGCTCAGCACCCTGGTGCTCTCTTTCACCGGAACGATGATCGTGGCTCCGGCGATGAACTCGGCGATGTGGGCCAAGCCCGCCGTGCAACGGAACGTCGAGCAACTGCGCCGCGACGGCGTGGTATTGATCGATCCCGAAGAGGGTTGGCTCAGTTGTCGCACGCAAGGCGCCGGGCGGATGGCCGCGCCCGAAACGATTCGCGCCGTGATCGAGGCGCAGTTGAAGGCAAGACGAACATAACACATGCCACCGGCTTGCCGGCAAGCCGGTGGCATCATTTGATCGATCTACGCCTTTGAACGGGTCGTTGAAAACATAATGCCTATTACCTAACGCCTTCCAATGGCCCACGTTCTCATCACCTCCGGTCCCACTCGCCAATACCTCGATCCGGTGCGTTACCTGACCAACGCCTCGAGCGGGCGCATGGGCAAGGCACTGGCAGAGGCGGTTCTAGCCGCCGGCCACAAGGTGACGCTGGTCAGCGGTCCGGTCGACGTCGTTTATCCGGCGGAGGCGGAAGTGATCGACGTCGTTTCGACCGAGGAGATGCTCATTGCCTGTCGGCGCGTGTTCGCTCGATGCGACGGGCTGATCGGCGTCGCGGCACCGTGCGACTACCGACCCGTCCGGGTGTCCGAAGGCAAAATCCAGAAGACGGGCCAGCCGTTAGAACTGCACCTGATCGAGACTCCCGATGTCGTTGCCACTCTCGGCGCCGAAAAGCAGGGGCAATGGCTGGTAGGTTTTGCTTTGGAGACCGACGACCATCGATTGCGCGCATTGGCCAAACTGGAGAAGAAGAGCTGCGACCTGATGGTGCTCAACGGCCCGCAAGCTATGCGGGCGCTCGACACCGACGTCGAAATCATCGACCGAGAGGGCCAGATCGTCGAACGACTTGCAGGGTCGAAGGAGGAAGTGGCAAGAGGAATCGTGCGGGTGATCGGGAAGCGGTTGATTCGGGAGTAAAACGGAATTCATTCCGTTGCCGGCCGCGCGTCTAAGTTGGCCTCGTTCCGACACTCGGCGCTCAGAACATGGGAACGATGGGATTGCGGGTTGGAAACCTGCCCCACGGCTTACTCGGGCCGGCTCGTCGGCAACGGTACGTCGCGGAAGACGATCTCCAGGTCCTTCTGCGAGCGGATCCGCGGATAGTTGAAGCGGAGCAGTTTCGGTACGCTGTCGGCGCTGTCGCCGGTGAACGTGAGCTTTGAGACGGCGCCGCGCTCGCCTAGATTGTTCGTCTGCCCCTGCTTGCGGAACGCGCGGCCCTGAGTATCGAACAGCTCGACCTCGTTTTCCTGAAACAGCAACTCCTGCGGTTCTGGTACCACCAGGTCGCGTACGACGACCAGCGTCAGCTCACAGCGCGGGCCAGGCCCTTGCTGAAAGCCCTCAATCACAAGCTCTACGTCGTCCTGGAAGCGCGGCTCGGTCGAGTGTAGATCGGCGACTTCGATCGTCGCCATGTCACCCACCGCGATCAGCCCCCATTTCAACTTCAACGTGCCGATCGCCTTAGCCGTGGTCGCCGGCGGGTGCAGTCGTAAGCTCAGCGCGACCTGTCGCGTGCCCGGTCCGGCGATGTTCCAACCGCCGCTCGTGGCTTGCGCCGCCGCCAACGCTGCGCCTTCGGCGGTTACGGCCTCGATCAATTCGGGCTGCGAGCGGTACGCCACCAACCGGAAACGGTCTTCCCACATCGCTTGCAGGTCGAGCTGAAAAGTATGGGCTCGCTCGGCCTCGAGCTGTTCGTAGTCGAGATCCTCGGTGAATACTCGGCGGGCATGCGTCACCATCGCCCGCACCGGGCCGGCGTAAGCCACCGGGTGCATACCCAAGTTGCCGGAAACCAGCACGAGTCCGGGAGTACGCGTGTCGTAATGCGGACGGACCCGGTTGCCGCTTCGGCGGCAGAGGTCGTCGACGACTTCCCAGAATGCACTGTCGCCGTGATCGAGGTCAACTTGTTGGTCGCGAAACGCGCCGTACTGGTCGCCAACCAGCACGCGGTTGCCGGTCTGCCGAACGATGGCCGCCAGCGCCTCCGACGCCGAAACCTCGCTGGCCTGGTAGTGGACTCGCGCCGGCGACCACAGCTCGCCGACTCGGATGCGCTTAAGCAGGCTCTTGGCCCGCAGCCGGACCTCAGGGTCCGGGTCTTCAACCGCCTGTTCGAGCTGCGTTCGCGCGACCGGCCCTAACGATGCCAACTCTTCATTGGCACGGTCGCGGTCGACGAAGGAGTCGCTACCCAGGCCCCGAATCAGCCGGGCGATGCGAATTTCGTCAGGCGGCTGCGCGGCGATGGCCGCCGGAATGACCAGTGTCAAGACCGCCGGCACGGTGGTCCATGCGGCACGCCGCAAGATTTGTTGAGAGAGCATGGGCAAGGTCCCCGCACAGGTCCATCTGTTGAAAGGGAAGGGATGGAAAACCACGCTCTCGACTGTTACAAACACTCGTGGGGCAGGTTTCCAACCTGCCATAGCCCTCCTCTCGCACGGCAGGTTGAAAACCTGCCCCACGGAGGGCGTTCCCCACGAAAAAATGCAAAAACTGCGGAACGATACAAGAACCGGCTGAGTGGGTCAATATGGAACTCGATTGTCTCAGCGTCGGCTTGCTGGTGGCGGACCACCTGTGTGCCCCCATTCCCCAGTTGCCCCGCGCCGGCCAACTCGTGCTCACTGATCACCTGCTGTTGAGCATTGGCGGCTGCGCCTCGAATGCCGCCATGGACCTGGCCCGAGTTGGGGTGAAAGTAGGCGTCGTCGGCTGCGTCGGCGCCGACGTCTTCGGCCGCTTTGTGATCGAAACGCTGGAGTCGGCTGGCGTCGAAACCAGCAGCATCCACAGGTTGGAGGGAGTCGGCACCTCCGGCACGCTGATCGTGAACGTGGCGGGCGAAGATCGGAGGTTCATCCATTCGGTCGGGGCTAACGGCAAGCTGACGGCGGCCGATATTCCGCTCGACCGTGTGCGGCAGGCGAAAGTGCTCTACGTCGGTGGCTACTTGCTGATGCCTTCGCTGGACGCTGACGAGCTGGCCACTTTGTTCCGGCAAGCCCGTACGGCCGGCATAGCAACGGTGCTCGACGTCGTACTGCCCGGGCCGGGCGACCACTGGAGCAAGCTCGAGCGATTGTTGCCGGAAACCGACGTGTTCCTGCCAAACAACGACGAAGCCGCGGTGATCACCGGTTTGGCCGACCCGCGGAGGCAGGCCGAGCGGTTCCACGAGGCGGGCGCCCGAACAGTGGTCATTACCTGCGGTGGAAGGGGCACGGTGCTGGCTTCCGAGGGTCTGCGCGTCGAGGTAGGCGTCTACCCGATCGATTATGTCGGCGCCACGGGCGCCGGCGACGCCTTCGATGCCGGTTACATCGCCGGCCTGCTCGAGGGGGGCGATCCGCTTCGGTGTCTCGAATGGGGCAGTGCGTTGGGGGCCAGTTGCGTCCGTTCGATCGGTGCGACTGAAAGTGTGTTCTACCGGGACCAGGCCGAGGAGTTCATGCGGACGCATAAGCTCAAGATCACGAAATGGTAACGCAGTCATTTGTCAGTGGTCCTTTGTCATTTGCGAAGCGGTCATTTGTCACTGGCCCTTTGTCATTTGTTGGGGCATTCAGTCGCAAACTCAGGTCCCGTTCCAAAGACCAAAGTCCAATGACAACTGACCAATGACCGATAACATTCTCGCCCTCGATATCGGTGGCGCGAACCTGAAGGTGGCTGACGGCCAGGGGTACGCCGCGTCGAGCTTCTTTCCGCTTTGGCAACGGCCGCACGAACTTGCCGACGCGCTGGGCGCACTGGTAGCCAAGGCGCCGCCGGCTGAGCGCTTCGTCGTGACGATGACCGGCGAATTGGCCGACTGCTACGCCACAAAGGCCGAGGGGGTGTCGCACATCCTCGCGGCTGTGGGCAAGGTGGCCGCTGTACGCGAAGTGCTCGTCTACCTTACCGACGGCTCGCTCGTGACCCCGGCCGTCGCGGTCCAGCGCCCGCTCATGGCTGCGGCTTCGAACTGGCACGTCCTGGGCTGCTTTTCCGGACGTTTCGCACCCCAGGGCGCCGCCGTCTTGCTCGACATCGGCTCAACGACCTGCGATCTGGTTCCCTTGGAAAACGGACGCCCGGTCCCACTCGGCCACACCGACCCCGAACGGCTGATGTCGGGAGAACTGGTGTACACCGGCGTCGTGCGCAGCCCTGTTTGCGCAGTGGCCGCGTCGCTTCCCTGGCACGGCGCGCAGGTACCCACCGCGCACGAGTTGTTTGCGACGACTTGGGATGCCTATCTGACGCTCGGCGAATTGCCCGAGGAACCCGATTGCACGCAAACTGCCGACGGCCGACCGGCGACCAAAGCGGCTGCCCGCGACCGTCTGGCACGGATGATCTGCGCCGACCGTGAGATGTTCGACGACGATGATGCCCTCGCGTCTGCCACGGCGATCGTCCGCGCGCAATTGGCCAAGATCGCCGTCGCGGCCCAGGCGGTCGTGCGGCGGATGCCATCGCCTCCGGCGACCGTGGTCACCTGTGGACAGGGCGAATTTCTGGCTCCGCGGCTTTTGGAAAAGCTGAAGCTGGTTGCGACGTTGGTCTCGCTGGGAAATGAATTGGGGGCTGACCTGTCACGCATCGCGCCCGCGCACGCCTTGGCCGTGCTCGCTCGGGAAGCGGCTGCGCCGGGCCACGATTAGTCTCATTCGTGTGATCCGTGGACGGGTCCGGTAGGCATGACCCCAACGAGGTCGGATTCCACAGCCTAGGGCAACGCCCTAGGAATGCTATAAAAAGGTTTCATCTAGGTTGTTTGTTTCGTTCCTATTTAGTTTAGTCGCGGCCACTGCGCGACGTTTCCAGATGAAGTAGACTGGCACGCCCAATACGACTATCGCCAGGCCGGGCAAGCTGGTCATGGGCTGAAAGGCGAAGAGCACGACGACGATCGTTGCCGCCCCGGCCACGTAGAACGCGGGTACGAGCGGATATCCGAACGCGCGGTAAGGCCGCTCGGCATCGGGGCGACTGCGGCGGAGGCGAAACAGGCCGATGATCGTGAAGATGTAGAACAGAAGCGCGGAGGGGATCACGTAATCCAAAAGATCGCTATAGAGGTTCCCATATTCGTCCTTGTCGGCCCGATACGTCCGCGGCAACACCAGCACCGCGGCCCAAAGCCCTTGCAGAGCCAGGCCCCACGCCGGCACGCGGGCCGCGTTGAGCCGCGCCACCGGTTTGAAGAACAGACCGTCGCGGGCGATGGCATAATACGTGCGGGCGCCGGCCAGGATCAGGCCGTTGTTGCAGCCAAATGTCGAGACCATGATCGCCAAGGCCATGATCGTCGCGGCGCCGCCGGGAAAAATGCTCTCGATCATCACCGTGGCCACGCGGTCGCTCGGTGCGCGCTGGATGGCGGCCAAGGGCAAGGTCGCCAGGTAGGCCAGGTTAGCCAAGAGGTAGAGGATGATTACCAGTCCCGAGCCGAGCGCAAGCGATAGCGGGAGGTTACGGCGCGGGTTGCGCACCTCGCCCGCCGTGAAAGTGACGTTGTGCCATGAGTCGGCCGAAAACAACGATCCGGTCTGGCTCACGCAAACTGCCACGAACAAACCGAAGGTCGACGCGGCGGAGAGCCCGTCGGACACCTCCTTTACTGGCTGGGCCAGCCACATCGTGCGGAAGTTTTCACCAACGACCGTCGAATTCCAGCCCACGGTCAGCCCCAGAACGATCATCGCGGCCAGCGCCCCGGTCTTGGCGACCGTAAAGACGTTCTGCAGTAGTTTGCCGTATTTCAGTCCGCACATATTCGTGGCAGTAAGCACTGCGATCAAGAGCACTGCCAGCAACTGGTTTGCCGAAAGCGAAACGGCATAGCCTGCCGATAGGTGCAACGGCCGAACCAGGTACTGGTCCTCGGCGAGCCCCGGCCAAATGGCGCCGGCGTAGCGGGCAAACGCGACGGCCACCGCCGCGATAAACCCGGTCTGAATCACGAGGAACAGCGTCCAACCGTAGAGAAAGCCCCACAAGGGCGAGAACGCTTCGCGCAGATAGATGTACATCCCTCCGGCACGGGGCATCATTGCCGCCAGTTCGCCGTAGGAGAGCGCGGCGGCGAGAGTGAGCACGCCTGTCAGCACCCAGGCCATCAAGAGCCAGCCGGGGCTGCCGACGAGACGGCTCATTTCGGCCGGCACGATGAAGATGCCCGAACCGATCATCGCCCCGATGACGATCATCGTCGAATCGAACAGGCCAAGCCCACGATGGAACTCGGTTTCCTCGCCGGTATGGGACCGTCGCGAAATGTCGGCCGCCGAGGGAGTTGTCATGGCCCCCTTTATACTGCACTTGGTCAAAAATAAGACATCCGGACCCGACGGAGTCCGCCTCACAGGATTCTGACGGTGGTTGCCTCCCGACCCCGTTCGGCGTATGGTAACGTATCCTAGAGTGCAGGATGCTCGGCGTGCGCCGGGCTTTTTTATCTCCACCCAAGCTGAAACCTAACGTGACCACCGTCATTAAATCGTCTGCCGCCAAAGGGTTGCAATGCGGGGCCGATATCCTCGTTCAATCGCTGGTCAATCATGGTGTGGAGGTGATCTTCGCATACCCCGGCGGCGCCAGCATGCCGCTGCACCAGTCGTTGACCAAGTACAAGGGCCAAATCCGCACGATCTTGCCGCGCCACGAGCAAGGAGGGTCGCTTGCCGCCCAGGGCTACGCGCGCAGCACCGGCAAGCCCGGCGTGTGCATGGCCACCAGCGGTCCAGGCGCGACGAACCTGGTAACGGCCATCGCCGACGCCAAACTCGACAGCATTCCGCTGATCGCCATTACGGGCCAGGTCAGGACGGCCGTGATCGGCACCGATGCCTTCCAGGAAACGCCGATCGTCGAAGTCTGCCGCGGCATCACCAAACACCACTACCTGGTGACCGACGTCAAGGATCTCACGCGCGTCGTGCGCGAGGCCTTTCACATCGCCACGACGGGCCGGCCCGGACCGGTACTGATCGACCTGCCCAAGGACATCCAGCAGGACCAAACCGAGGCCGACTACGACGCGCCGATGAACTTGCCCGGCTACCACGCCGACGACCGCAAGGCGCGTCCCGAACAGATCGCCCAGGTCGCCGCCGCGATCAAGCGGGCCCGTCGGCCGGTGATCTACGCCGGCGGAGGCGTCATTGCCGGCGAGGCCAGCGTCGAACTGCGCGAGCTGGTTCGTAAGACTGGCATCCCCGTCACGATGACCCTGATGGGACTCGGTTGCTATCCGAACGACGACCCGCTGTCGCTCGACATGCTCGGCATGCACGGCAGCGTGTACGCCAACTACGCGGTTGATGAAGCCGACTTGCTGTTGGCATTCGGCGTGCGGTTCGACGACCGCGTGACGGGCAAGGTTTCGGAGTTCGCCAAGCACGGTAAGATCGTACACATCGACATCGACCCTTCGGAAATCAACAAGAACAAGGAAGCCCACATTCCGATCGTCAGCGACATCCTCTTCGCGCTGACCGAGTTGAACAAGTGCGTCGAGCCCTTTGCCGACGTGGCCGAGTGGCACGAACGGATCGCAAACTGGAAGCGGACCGAACCATTCCGCTACGATCACAACTTCCCCGGCATCCTTCCGCAGTTCGCGATCGGCGAGCTTTCGCGGTTGGTTGCCGATCGCGATGTGATCGTCTCGGTGGGCGTTGGTCAGCACCAGATGTGGGCCGCCCAGCACTTTCGTTTCCGAAGGCCGCGCACGTGGATGTCGAGCTCAGGGCTGGGAACGATGGGCTTCGGCCTGCCGGCGGCGATGGGCGCCAAGGCGGCCCATCCGGAAAGCCTGGTGATCGACATCGATGGTGACGGCAGCTTCCTGATGAACATCCAGGAGCTGGCCACCTGCCATTGCGAGAAGTTGCCCGTCAAGGTGTTGTTGCTCAACAACCAGCACCTGGGAATGGTCGTGCAATGGGAAGATCGCTTCCACGCCGGCAACCGGGCCCACACGTATCTTGGTCCTATCGACAATCCCGAGGCGACCGGGCAGGGGGACGGCATTGGTCCGGAAGTGCGGTATCCCGATTTCGTCACCATCGCCAAGGGCTTTGGCTGCGGCGGAGGCCAGGTGAAAGAGAAGGCGGATTTGGTCGACGCGCTGCGGGAGATGATCGACTACGACGGCACCTACGTGCTCGATGTGCAGGTGCCGTACCAAGAACACGTGCTGCCGATGATCCCGGCGGGCATGACGGTCAAGGACTTGATCAAGTAGTCTTAACAGCGAGGCTGGAATGCGTTCACGGTTCCGCGGTTTGGCGGCGTGCGCCGCGTTGGTGTTTTGGCTTGTGGGGTCGGCCGCCTGGGCCAAGGAAGAGGAGGTTCCCCTCGATAAGCTTCCCAAGGCGGTCGTCGACGCGGTCAAGGCGAAGTTCCCTGGGGCCAGGCTGCTCGAGGCCTATAAGGAAACCGAAGTTGGCAAGACGACCTATGAAGTGGGCCTGGAGCACAAGGGGCAGGAAATCGATGTCACGCTGACTCCGGCCGGGAAGATCGTCGAAGTCGAGCGCGAAATCGAGATCGACGACTTACCCAAGGCGGTTGTCGAGGCATTGAAGAAGAAGTATCCGAAATGCAAACTCGATGAGGCCGAAGAAGTCGTTGCCGACGGCAAGACGCTCTTCGCCGTCGCGATCGAGGCGGCCGACAAGGACCTGATCGTCACGCTTGACGCCAAGGGAACGATCATTGAGGAAGAAGAAGCGGACGATGACGACGACGAAGAACGGAATTGAAATCGCGGCAAAATTGAGAGCACTGGTTTGACCCGCAGATGGCGCCGAAAAACGTCGCGCGCCAGTCCGCGCCAGCGATGACGACACGATTCAAGCGCATCGTGAATTGGATTGCAACTTCACGATCGACGCACAGACGTCGCATCCTCAATCTGCGACATCTGCGGTTCCCAATTAGGGGGTCATTTTCCCGCGATCGTTTCGGGCACGTACTCGTGTTCGCGCTTGCGCAGCACTTTGGCTTCGACGATCGTATCGGCCTTAACGCCTGGCTTGGGATCTTGCGGGTCGATCCGCTGAATCTTGGCAAGCACGTTCATTCCCTCGACGACGCGCCCAAAGACCGTGTGCTTGCCGTCGAGATTGAAACCTGCCCCCGGGCCCGAGGGGCGGAACATCAGAAAGAACTGTGAACCGCCCGTGTCCGGCGCTGCTTGTTTGGCCATGCTGAGACTTCCCCGAAAATGCACGCGGTGGTTCGGTTGCGTACACTCGCAAGCGATCGTGTAGCCCGGACCGCCGCTCCCGGTCCCGTCTGGGTCACCCCCCTGGGCCATGAATTGGGGCAGTACACGGTGGAACGTCACCCCGTCGTAGAACTTCTTTTCGACCAGGTTGATGAAATTGGCCACGGTGTTGGGGGCTTCGTTTTCGAACATCTCGATGACGATGTCCCCCTTGTTCGTCTTCAAAAGCACGCGGGGCAAGTCGTCGGCCTTGGCTTCGGCCTCGCGAAGCTCTTGCTCGCGCTGCCACATTTCCCTGTACTCGTCGATGTGCTTCAGGTACCGCTTGCCATCGTCTTCGAGGACCGACTTTTTCTCGGCCTGTTTCAGATATTTCTCGGCGGCGTCGAAGTCGTTGGTGGCGAAGGCGGCGATCCCCGCCAGGTAGTAGAGCCGAGGATTGGTATAGTCCTGTTCGATCAACACCTTGGCCGGCGCAATCGCCGCTTCGTAATCGTCGCTTTCAACGGACGATTTGACGATACTGGCCAGAAAGTCGCCGACCTCCCGGTACTTCTTCTTGTTCGAGGCGTAGGCCGAAAGCGCGCCGGCGATGAACTTAGGTTCGAGCTCCGTCCCCTGGCTGACCAATTTGGCGTACTCTTCCTTGAGCGTTTCACGGTCCTTGCCGGGTCGGGCCGTCGCGTACTTCAGTGACAGCTCGCGGAGCCTGGTGATCAGGTCTTTCCACTCGGCCAGCAGCTTGTCGAATTCGGTCCCTTCGGGCGTGGCGGCCCCGGCGTCGTCGCCCTTGTCATCGTCGGCCGAGTCATCGGATTTGATCTTGTCCGGATCGGTCTTGGCGTCGGCCGGCTTTTTCTCTTGGGCCGCCAATCGCGTCGTTGCCAGCCCAGCCGTCGCCAGAAGCACCACTACCCAAGCCGTCAACCGCCAGGTCGTCATGTTGAAGTTCCTCCGCACAAATCAGTTGCTTGCACCATGGTCCGGCAGTGTACCATAGATCCGATCCCGCGCGAAAGCTCCCTACGGGGCGATCACTGGCCGCGGAGCGGCTCCTCGGCGTCCCGTTGTTTCCACCAATCGAGGACATTGCGGCGCATGACGGGCGATACGAAGCGGTAGTTCGGCCCTCCCACTTCGGCAATCAAATGGTCCCCGGCCGGCTCCAAGCCAAATCGGCCAACGTCTACCTGGTAAAGCGACAAGAGCACGGCCGCGGCGGTCGCACCCAAATCGGGCGGCCGATCGCCGGCCGCGGCGGGCCCCACGTTCGAAAGGGGATCGGTTCGGTCAATCAGTCCGGCCAGCCACTCGTCGCAGCGCGGTAAATGGTCGGCTCCGGGCCGATCATTCGCGACCCAGGGATCGCGCTGGGCGATGGCCAAAGCGGCCAGCCAGTGCCAGGCGCAGGCTCCCTCGCCTGCCAGCGGCGGAAAACGTTTCGCTTCGATGGCCGCGAGCAGGGCCGGCGCCGCGTCGCGCGTGCCGCGCTCGACCAGGAGGCAACAGAGACTCTGGTAGGGGCTGCCGCGTCCCGTGCGGCGTTCGGCCAACCGGTCGGGCGGTTCCGGATCGCCGTGGGCGGCCAGGTAACCACTGGCAAAACGCGAGACGGCCACCGCGTCAAGGTGTTCAAGCATCATCAACTCGACTTCCTTGATGGGCCGCTTCTGGGCCAGAAGGTTGTCGAGCGTACGTCGAGACAATTCGACGAAGCGTTTCGATTCCCCGGTCTTGAGGTAGCACTCGTAGGCCATCCGTCGCCGCGGCGTGGGCAAGTTGACGAGCCGGAACAACGCGTCGGAGTTCGAACCAAACGGATTTGGGGTCGGAAACAGCACCCCCACACGGTAGTCGCCGGGCAACAGGCTGTTGCCGCTCACACAGTGGGCGGTGACATCATCGACGTGATCGAAAAGGCACGGGTTGTGGCCAGACACATAGTTTGGTTCGCCAACCCGCAGGTACTGCAGCGACCGATTCTGAACGATGCCGAGCTCCTCCAGCCAGACTTCGGCAACGAGCATCGGGCGAATCCATTCGAGCACACCCACCAGCCGGCCTTCGGCGCCGGCATCGATGTCGCCGGCGGCCAAGCGCCTTTCGAGCGCGGCCTTGACCGTCGGTACGTATTCGTCGCGTGCCAGGAGGTCGAGCAACTCCTGCTCGGCCGCTTGCCAACGGGCCGCCGCCTGCCGCTTCGCAAGCTCGGATGCGGAAGCGGTTCTTCCCTCTAGAGACTTTGCGGGCGGCCCGGCCAATTCGTCGATCCAGCGGTGAATCTCGTCCTCAGAAACGTGCGGCAGGCGCCACGTGGCCGGATCGCTCGCCAGCCACGCCCGGCGTGCCGCCTCCCAAATTGGTTCGATCTGCTGGCGCGCTTCCGCCGACAGCGCCCCATCGCTGCGAAGCCGCTTGAGCCGTCCGACCACGTCGCACGCCCATTCAGGACGCTCGATGAGCCACGTCAAGCGACGCGCGGCGCCCAACCGCGCGCTGAACCGATTGGAATCGAGCCCGGCGATTAAACGATCGAGCTCACCGGGCGGCAGCTCGGCCGGCGGTTCGGGTGCGAACTTCGGTAACCGCTCGGCCAGCGGCTGCAAGCGTTTTCGGACTTCAATTGAAGTCTCAGGGTCGAGCAAGGCCCGCCCGATGGCCGCGGCCAAGCGCTCATGCCAATGTCGCTCGGCGGCCAACTCGGTCAGGCGTTCCTCCGCGCGGAGGCGGACCTCAAAGAGTTCGGCGTTCAAGTCGGCGATCAGCGAGGCCAGGTCATCCGCGGGTTTGGCATTCGAGCCCAGCCCGGTTTCACTCTGCCCGGTTTCAGCCAGCGTCGTTTCAACAACAGAGCCCGGCTCGGCCGAACGAACCACCGGATCGCCAACAAGCCAAGACAACCCAATCGCCAGCGACAAGACGGCCGCCGGCGCGCAAGTTCGTGATTGCCGATTTCCGAACCTGCCGCATGCCATCCGAACGATCCGTGGTTCGATTCAGGGTATTTAGAGCTTGATACCTTCGCGCTTGGGCTTGGGCTTTTCGAGCTTTTTGAGCGCATCTTTCGGCGGGGCCGCGTTGCCGCCTCCGCCCCCCATGGCCATCTTCTTCTTGGCCAGATCGTTCGACTTTTCCGACCACTTCCAGCCGATCGGCTCTTTCAATTCGGCCTCGGCCAGCAGACCCCAAGGCGTGCCGGCATGTTGAGTTCGGACCCGTTCGAGGTATTCGCGGGCTTGCTTGGCCAGCTTCTCCGTCGCGCTACCAACGCTGATTTCGTCGGCCGCCACCAGGACGAAGGTGTCGCTGTCGGGCTTTTCGAACTTCAGCCCGCCCTTGGCCTTGGCCAACATCATATTATAGCTTTCGGTTCGTACCTTGTTGGCCAACACGCGCCCCAGCGCCAGGTCGAATCCCGCTTGCCAGCGTGGCTCGCTGAGTTTGGCGCGGTCTTTTTCGCCCTGTTTGAGAGTCTGGTAGAGGGCGTCAAGCTTCGGGCCCAGCTTGGCGGCGGCCAACTGCGCTTCGTCGAGCAGGCGCTTCAAGCCAGCCTCATCCTCCTTGGGAAACTCCAGACGTGGGTTCTCCATCGGGCCGACCGAAGCCAGCTTCGAGGCTTCGAACAACGCTTGTCGGGCTTTGTTGTGCCGCAGCTTCTGCTCGTACTCGCGGACCGAAACGTACTCCGGCTGGTAACTACGCATCACCGCCGGGTCGAAGAAATGGTCGAGTTTCGACGACATGACGGCGATTTGCTTCATGCGCTTACCGCCCTCATTGCGGTTCGGGTGGACCGCGAAATAGATCCCTCCCGTCTCGTAGCATAGCCGCGTCAAGGCGAACGGCCCAAAGCCGGAATCGAGGTGCAACAGGTCTTCGTGGCGGTGGCCGGCGAACGGCAACAGCACGCCTTCGGGGAACAGCGACTCTGGCCCCTGCCGAACCGTGGGCCACTGATCACCCTGGTCGTACTGAGGGTCCGGGTCGACATAGCGAACCTCGATGTCTTTGCGGCAGAACGGGGCGGGAACTCCCACCACGTAAACCGGCATCTCGTGACGCCGGCAGAGCGACAGCGCGTCTTCCATGCGGGCCTCGTCGTCGCCGACTTCGTCGCTGAAGACGATCAACAACACGTTGCGACGCGGCGACTGAGTGCGGAAATGCTGATACTTCTTCACCGCCAATCCGACCGCGGTGAACGTCATTTCCACGCCTGACGGGTCGTTTTCGATGCTCGCCACGGCCTGCTTGATTTCCGCCAGGTCGGCGGTCGGCTCGTTGATCTTGAAGCTCACGTTCTTGCCGAACGCCATCACCGAGCTCAACAGCGGCGATTGGGCCGGTGCCGTATCGGGCTTTTCGGGTAGCCGCAACTCTTCGTAGATCCGGTCGAGCCGCTTGCCGATCGCCTCGCGCTGCGGCTGCATGCTGAGCGATTGGTCAAGCAACCACACCACCAACGTGCGGCGCTCTTCGAGAGAGGCGGCGATTTCCTCGGTCAGCCGGTCGACCGCGCCCATCGCGCCGGTGGCCCCAACGCCCGCCGCTCCTTTAACAGAAAGATTTTCGTCGATCGTCGACGCCGAAGTCAACGAATCCAAAACGGGCACAACCACCGTCGGCGACTCGGTTTGAACTTCGTCGTTCTTGAGGTTCGACTGCTCCGAGAAGTTCGGCGCGACGGCCAGCGCCGCGTCGACCCCCGCCAGGCTGCTGGCGCCCATATCGACCTGCCGGTCGGGAGAGAAGCTGAATTCCTGCGATACGTCTTGCAGCTCGACGTCGGTGGGCTCGTCGAGGGCCGAAATCACAAGGCTGACCTGGTTGCTCTTCTGCTGCTGAAAAATGACTGCCAGAGTCACCAGCACGGCAAGATGCACCGCCACACTGATGATCCAGGCGGGCGTATCTCCGTCGAGTGGAGTCTCTTCCTCGCCGGTCCATTCCTGCCACTTGTGTTTCAGTGCGTCGATTGGATTCACCGTGGTCCTCCTCGTTCTCTTGTTTTCCTCAATTCCGTCCTCGTCACGCCAGGCACCCGCCGCAGCCCATCCGCCGCCAAAAGCGCATTCAACCACCTTCGCGGGGCGCTCAGAATCCCGCACCGTTATTCTCTAGAATCGACAGGCCGCTGGCAATAGTGCGATGCCAGATTTATTGAGATTCAGTATCGCTTGGAGCCCTTACTTAAGGGGGGTGTTGGAAGTGCGGTGTGGTGGAGTTACGAAAACTGGAGCGGCATTAACGGGATCCGTGGCCGGACTCGCAACAGTTCGGGCGGCTTGGGCTGTGGCCCGGCGACTGAATTCTTGCGAGTCAGCTACGGTGAGCTCCTCGATTGGACAGTCCCGGCACGTTCGTGCCGATGAACGAGGCGCGCCTTGACCCGATCCCCGCGGCGGCTCATTATCGATTCCGCTTCGTGCATGGTGACACCCGCGGCTCGGTACTAGTCCGACTCAATCGCGGGTATTGTTTCCAAGACCCACCTCATCGTCTACATTTGACTGAGGCGCGGTTCTTCGTGGCGTGGGCGGGGGGAACGGTCGTGCATCCGAGATTTCGAGCATTCTCGCGGTATCGGCCGCGACTTGTGACGCTCATTGTGTTGATCGTCGTCACGGCACCGATCGTGCTCGCCAATTTGAGTGGTGACGCTCGCAAGGCCGATCGCAATGTCGGTCTTTGGTCACTGTCGTACGGCTGGCCCTTGCTTTGGTACCGGCACGGTTTCATTCCTTCTTGGATGGGACGCGAGTTGGCGGGTCGGCAATGGAGCGCGCCCCGTTTGGCGGGCAATCTTGTAATGTGGCTGGTCATGTTGGCCATTGTGGGGCTCGCTTGCGAATGGCTGCTGCGCCGCTTTCGGCCTCGATTCCAGTGGAGCCTACTGACGATGTTCGTCGCAGTCACTCTCGTTGCCGTGCTACTTGCTTGGTTCGCCGCGGCGCGCAACCAGGCCGATCTGCAGGACCAACTAGTTACCACGTTGGAAGAACGTGGGGGACATATCTGGGCTCGACGCTGGGGACCGGGTTGGCTCGATCTTGTCGGGGGGGAGCGATTCCGCCGGCGCGTCATCGGCGCGGAAGATACATTGGGAATGATGGATGAGGGGCTTGTCAAGCAGATCGCGCATTTATCCGAACTGCGATATCTACACATCGAAGTGGGTCGTCTCACTGCCGGAATGGTCGAAGCTCTCGGCGAAATGCGGCAAATGCGATATTTGAGTCTTGAGCAACATCGCGAGAATGACGCCGACGAACCGTTCTCGCGCGAATGCCTCGCGGCGATAGGCAAGATGACGAAGCTCGAAGCGCTTGACCTGGGGATGGCGATCTCCAGCGAGGACCTCGCGTGCCTAGCCGGACTCACGAACCTGAAATCCCTCTGTTTGTACGAGTTTAACGAATCCTACCAGAGCGGTGACGAGGAGGACGTCGACGGATTCGAAACTGGTCGACATGATCACGACCACGAGCAGCTCACGCTTGAGTACCTTCCAGCGCTGCCGCGGCTGGAATTCTTCGGTATCTGGGGTGATGGAGTGAGCGATCAAGATTTGCCTTACCTCGCCGCCCTCTCGCACCTGAAGTCGCTTGCTCTTATCTTCACATCGGTCACCGATGAAGGATTGAAGAATTTGCCCCCATTCGAGTTCCTTGAAGCACTGACGATCGGCGGCGACATGGCGTCGACGGCTGGGTTGGAATCGATGCTTGCGCTCAAGCGTCTGAATACGCTGCATCTCGACCCGAATCAAACCGAATCCGAGGGGAAGGGCACCCTGATTCTCGACGATGGCGATGAATGGTTTGTATCGCAGGCCGAGCTCGAAGGATGCCGTCGGGCGATTGAGGCGTTGAGGCAGGCAAGACCCGGAATCGTCATCAAGCGCCATTCCTTTGAGGAATACCGCATAGGGGTGAGCAGCGCGGTGCTCGGCAACAATGTCGAACCTTATTGGTCGACCGGCATGTGGGGCCCGTGGTTGCCTTCGAACCCAGCGTCGATGCAAGTTTTTGACCAGTGGGAACAGGAACACGGCAATTCCTGGTAATAGAGCATCTCTGTCCCAAAGCCGTGGCCCCATGTCAGATCGGTAAGTTGGCAGTCGCCGTCCGAAATGCTAGAATCAGCGCGGCGAAGCAACGACGCTGGAGCATTTCGTTTATGAGCACCGACCTGAGCGAAATCGGCGATATTCCGGCCGTTTGGACGCGGCGGCACTTGTTGGGACTCGAAGACTTTTCGGCCGAAGAGTTGAATTGCATCCTCGATGCCGCCGCGATGTTCAAGGAGGCCACGGGCGGCTGCAAACAGAAGCTCTCGGTGCTTGTCGGCCGGACCTGCGCCAATCTGTTCTTCGAGGCCTCGACCCGCACGCGAACCAGTTTTTCGCTGGCCGCGAGGCGGCTGGGCGCCGACACGGTCGATTTCACGGCTACCGGCAGCAGCCTGTCGAAGGGGGAGACCTTCATCGATACGGCCAAGAACATCGAGGCCATGGGGGTCGATGTGGTCGTCGTCCGCCACCGCACGCCCGGCACCCCACACCTCTTGGCACAGCAGCTCGATTGCTCGGTGATCAACGCCGGCGACGGCGCGCACGAGCACCCCACGCAGGGGCTGTTAGACATCCTCACGATCCGCGAGCACCGCGGCAATCTGGCCGGGTTGACCGTGGCCCTGGTGGGCGACATCGCCCATAGCCGTACCGCGCGCTCGAACATTTGGGGTCTGCGGAAACTCGGGGCACATGTGATCGTCTGCGGTCCTTCGACCTTGGTCTCGCCGCTGTGGCGTGAGCTGGGCGTCGAAGTCTCGCACAGTCTCGATGCGATCTTGCCCCGTTGCGACGTGTTGAATCTGCTGCGGATTCAATTCGAACGACAATCGACGCGCCCTTTCCCATCGGTGCGCGAATATGCTCACCTTTACGCCATGAATCGTGAACGGCTGGAGCGGGCCAAGGACGACATCTTGATTCTGGCGCCGGGCCCGATCAACCGGGGCGTCGAGGTCACGCCCGATGTGGCCGACGGTCCCCATTCGGTCATTTTGGAACAGGTCACCAACGGCCTGGCGATCCGTATGGCCGTATTGTGGCTGATCTGCGGAGCTGGATGATGCCCACTCTCCTTATCAAGAACGGCCGCGTCATCGATCCCAGCCAAGGGCTCGATCGCGTGACGAACCTGCTTCTCGAAGACGACCGTGTGGCGGGCTACGACGTACCGCCCAACGGCCAGGACCGCATACTCGACGCGACGGGAAAAATCGTCGCGCCGGGGCTGATCGACATGCACGTCCATCTCCGCGAGCCCGGCCGCGAGGAAGACGAGACCATCGCCACCGGCACGGCCGCCGCCCTGGCCGGCGGCTTCACTTCGATCGCCTGCATCCCCAATACCGAGCCGCCGATCGACACCCAGGCCACCGTCGAGTTCATTCAGCACCAGGCTGCGCTCGCCAACCATTGCAACGTGTTCGTCGTGGCCTGCGTCAGTAAGAACCGCGAGGGAAAAGAGCTGGCCGAAATCGGCCAATTGGTCGAGGCCGGCGCCGTCGCCTTCAGCGACGACGGAGCTCCGGTCTACGACGCCGAACTGCTGCGGCGGGCGTTCGAGTATTGCCTGATGTTCGATAAGCCGATCCTGAATCACGCCGAGGTCCGCGAGTTGACCCACGGCGGCGTGATGCACGAAGGGCTGGTCTCGCTGGTGCTCGGCCTCGACGGAATGCCCTCCGCCGCTGAAGATGTGATGACCAGCCGCGACATTGCCCTGGCCGAGGCAACCGGCGGACGGATTCACATCATGCATGTTTCCAGCGCGGGGAGTGTCGAATTGGTCCGGCGGGCCAAGAAACGCGGCGCGCGGGTTAGCACTGAAGTCTGCCCGCATCACTTCACGCTCACCGACGAATCGCTGCGCACGTTCGATTCGAACTTTAAGATGAGCCCCCCCTTGCGCAGCCGGCGCGACGTCGAGGCTTGCATCGCCGGGCTGGTCGACGGCACGATCGAAGTGATCTGCACCGACCACGCCCCGCACGCGCTCGAAAAGAAAATGCAAGAGCTCGACCAGGCCCCTTTCGGCATCCTCGGCCTGGAAACGGCGCTGGGGCTGGTCGTCACGCAACTGATCGAGCCCGGCCACCTCACCTGGCCGCAGGTGATCGAGAAAATGACGATCAACCCGGCGCGCGTGCTTGGTATTCCTAAAGGAACACTGGCCGTGGGTGCCGACGCCGACGTGACGATCATCGATCCAGAATTTGCGTGGAAAGTCGATCCGAGCCGTTTCCGTTCGAAGAGCCGCAACACGCCCTTCGCCGGGTGGGATCTCCGCGGCCGAGCCGAAACGGTGATCGTCGCGGGCCGCGTGAAACACCAGGTAGTTGGCAAGGCCGCTCTCATCGCTTAAATTGTTGCCGATGCCACTGCGCGGCGGAAGGAGATCACGCATGCGTCGTTTCCACCAACGCGTTGCTTGGCTTGCGTGCCTTTCACTGTGCGTTGCCTGGCAGGCAACTCGCCTTTTCGCTGCCGATGCGGCCGACGTCATTTTTCACCACGGAAAAATCGCCGTCGTCGACGGGCGGTTCTCGGTGGTCGAGGCGCTCGCCGTCAAAGACGGACGCGTGCTGCGCGCCGGGACCAACAAGGAACTGCTGGCCGCGAAAAACGCGAGCACGAAGCTTGTCGATCTCGAGGGCAATTTCGTCCTGCCGGGCTTGATCGACTCGCACGTCCATCCCTGTGGCGCCTCGCTCACGGAATTCGACCACCCCGTGCCCGAGATGGAGTCGATCGCCGACGTGCTGGCCTACATCCGCTCGCGGGCCGACGCGCTGGCGGAGGGGCAATGGATCGTCGTGCGGCAGGTCTTCATCACGCGGCTGCGCGAGCAGCGCTATCCAACCAAGGCCGAGCTCGACGCGGCCGCGCCGCGGCACCCCGTCGTGTTCGCCACCGGACCCGACGCATCAGTCAACTCACTGGCACTGGCGGAAAGCCGCATCGACCGCGACTTCAAGCCGACTGGGGCGGGCAAGATCGAAAAGGACCCTGCAACCGGCGAGCCGACCGGAATCCTGCGCAGCGCCGAGCGCTACCTTAAGATCGAGCCGGCCGGTCCCAAGCCCACTCTCCAACAGCAAGACGACCGGCTACTCGAACTGTTGCGCGATTATTCGGCGACGGGCCTGACCGCGGTGCTCGATCGCGACGCCGGCCCCGATGAAGTCGAGCAGTACCGCCGGTTGCACGCCGCCGCGAAGCTGCCACTGCGCATGAGGATTTCGCATTCGCTCAAGACCTCCGTCGGCCTCGACGCGATCCGCGAGGAGATCCGACGCATCGCCACCGACCCGCTAACGGCGGGCGACGAAACGCTGCGGATCATCGGCGTGAAGACCTATCTCGACGGCGGCATGCTCACCGGCAGCGCTTACATGCGCGAACCCTGGGGCGTGAGCCTGATCTACGCGATCGACGACCCTGGCTACCGCGGCCTGCGCTATATTCCCGATGAGACGCTCGTCGCGATCGTGCGGGCCACGGTCGAAAGCGATTTGCAGTTCACCGCGCACAGCGTCGGCGACGGGGCCGTGCATGCGCTGCTCGACGCTTACGAAGAAGTCAACCGCGCCGTGCCGATCGCCGCCACTCGTCCCTGCGTGACCCACTCGAACTTCATGAGCCGAGAGGCGATCGATAAGGCGGCGAAGCTGGGGGTGCTCGTCGACATTCAGCCCGCCTGGCTTTATCTCGACACGCGAACGCTGGTGGCCCAGTTCGGCGAGAAGCGGCTGCGCTGGTTCCAGCCGCTGGCGAGCCTGTTCGCGGCCGGGGTCACGGCCGGGGGCGGCAGCGACCACATGCAGAAGATCGGCTCGATGCGCTCGGTGAACCCTTACAATCCATTCCTGGGGATGTGGGTCACGATCACGCGGCGGGCACGCTGGTACGACGCCGCGCTGCACCCCGAGGAATCGCTTTCGCGCGAGCAGGCGATTCGTTTCTATACGATCAACAACGCCCGCATCCTGCGGATGGACGACCAGATCGGTTCACTCGAGCCGGGCAAGCTGGCCGATTTCGTCGTGCTTGACCGCGACCTGCTCACTTGCGCCGTTGACGCGATCAAGGAGACCAAGGCGTTGAAAACGTACGTCGCGGGGAAACCGGTGGAATAAGCCAGGCTGTCGGGCGTACGCCAGCTTCGCGCAAGAGCACCTAAGGTGCGGCGCCGCAATAGCCAGGGGCAGCGGGCCTTTTCAGGACCGGTAGCATTCCGCTGGACCAGACGGTGCGCGTGCTGACTCCTAATACGCCAGAGCGAATCGAGCTTGAACGAAAGTACCTGACCTCGGCATGAAAGGGGGGCCTGATACCGCGGCCGACCCGCTAACCGTTCAATTGGGCAGGCGATTTTGCTCGATTTGCAACTCGGGCAGCTTCTGATTGAGGGCTTTGATTCCAGCGGTCGTGACTTTGGTGTCGGTCAGGTTGAGCGCGCGGAGGTGGGTCAGGTTCGCGAGCTGCGGCAGACCGGCATCGGTGACGTGGGTGCCTTGCAACGTGAGCCCCTCCAGGCTGGTCAGCTTTGAGAGGTGTGCCAAGCCGGCGCTGGTGACCTTGGTGCCCAACAGGCCGAGAAATTTCAGGCTGGAAAGTGCCGCGACGTGCTCCAGCCCGTCGTCCGACACGTGCGTGCCCAGCAGGTTCAACGACTCCAATTTGGTCAGTTTGTCGAGGATCGCCAGGCCCGCGTCGGAAATATGCGCGTCATACAGGTTCAGTTCTTTCAGACTGGTGAATTGTTTCAAGTGTGCCAGGCCCTTGTCGTTGACGAGCGTGTCGCCCAGATCGAGCACCTCCAGGTTCTTCAAATCGGCGAGGTGGGCGAACCCCTCGCCGCGCACCTGGGTGTGTCGCAGGTCGAGCGTTTGCAACCGGGTCAGCGGCTTGAGGTGCGCCAGTCCCTTGTCGGTGACCCTGGTACCCGTGAGTACGAGCGTGTGCAAGTAGGTCAGCCCCTCCAGTTCCGCCAGGCCGTCGTCGCTGAGCTTCGTGCCGATCAGGCTCAGTTCCTCGAGTTTGGTCATCCCCTTGAGGTGCGCCAGTCCCGCGTCGCCGATGTCGGTCAGGGCGAGACTCAGGTCACTGAGCTTGGGAAAGTCTGCGAGGTGTTCCAGTCCGGCGTCGGTGATCTTGGTGGCGCTGAGGTACAGGTGCTTCAAGGCGGTGAGACCCTTGAGGTGCGCCAGCCCCTCGTCGGTCAGCGCGGTAAAGCCCAGGTCGAGCGAGCGCAAGTTCGACAACCCGGCGAGGTGCTCCAACCCCGGACCGACGACCGCGGTTTCCTTGAGGTCGAGCCGCTGCAACTGGGCGAGCTCGGCCAGATGGGCCAGCCCGGCGTCGGTGACGTGGGAGTTGTCGCCCAGGTCCAACACTTCAAGTCCGGTCAACGGCTTGAGGTAGGCAAGCCCCTCGTCGGTGACGCGCGATCGGAACAAGTGCAATGTCTTGAGCTTGGTCAGCCCGTCGAGTTGCTTGAACCCGGACCCTGTAACCAAGGTGTCGGAGACGGCCAGTTCCGCGAGGTTCGTGAGTTTCTTGAGGTGCGCCAGCCCGGCGTCGCCCACGTGGGTATTGAAGAGTGTCAAAGTGGCAAGTTTCGTCAGGCCGCTGATATTTGCCAGGCCGTCGTCGGTGACGTGGGTGCCCGACAAGTCGAGCCATTCGAGATTGGCGAGTGCTTTGAGGTGGGCCAGGCCCTTGTCGGTGATCTGCGTCTGCCAGAGGTTGAGCCGGCGGAGCGCCTTGAGGCCCATGAGCTGAGCGAGGTCCTTGTCAGTCGCGTGCGAGTTGGCCAGGTCGACGGCGACGATTTGCTTCTTGGCGTCGACTTCGATCTTACCGCCAAGCTTGCGGATTTCAGCGACCACGGCATCCTGGCCGATGGCGGGAGCGGCGGCGAGCGAAACGACGAACACGACCGAAAATAGCGCTGCCGCGGCGAATCTCATGGTACACCCTGTGGAAAAATGTGGGGAAACGGGTCAGCGTCAAATGGTGGCGTAAGCGGGGGCTACCGTCGTGAGACCGCCCCCCCGCTTAGCTAAGATAGCCTGCGCCAAGGGGGGTCGCAAGCATGGCGATCCGAGTTTGTTGATCGCGTCGGTCGTGCCGGTGGTCGCGAATGACCTGCGAGACTTTACGTCAGAATCTCGCGGACGACCTTCCCCTCCACGTCGGTCAGCCGGAAGTCGCGGCCTTGAAAGCGGTAGGTCAGGCGCTCGTGATCAATGCCCAAGCAGTGCAGGATCGTGGCATTCAGATCATGTACGTGGACGGGCTTTTCGACGATGTTGTAGCTGAAATCATCGGTCTCGCCGTAAACGATGCCCGGCTTGACGCCGCCACCGGCCAGCCACATGGTAAAGCAGCGCGGATGGTGATCGCGACCGTAGTTGTCCTGGCTCAAGGCGCCTTGACTGTAGATCGTGCGGCCGAATTCACCCCCCCAGACCACGAGCGTGTCGTCGAGCATGCCGCGCTGCTTGAGATCCTTGATCAGCCCGGCACTCCCCTGGTCGACGTCCTTGGCCTGCATGCGAATGCTCGCCGGCAGGTTGCCGTGATGGTCCCAGCCTCGGATGAAGACCTGGGTGAACCGAACGCCGCGCTCGGCCAACCGCCTTGCCATGAGGCAGTTATAGGCGAACGTGCCCGGCTCTTTGACTTCGGGACCATAGAGGTCGAGCACGCTTTGCGGCTCTTGCGAGATATCGGATAGCTCCGGCACCGAGGTCTGCATGCGGAAGGCCATTTCGTACTGCGCGATGCGCGCGGCGATTTCCGGGTCGCCGACGGCCTCTTGCCGCTTATGGTTCAAGGCCGACAAACCGTCGAGCATACGCCGCCGCGCCGCCGCGCTCACGCCCGGCGGGTTCGAGAGGTAGAGCACCGGGTCGCCGCTGGAACGCAGCGCCACACCCTGGTGCCTGGTTGGCAGGAAACCGGCGCCCCAAAGTCGCGAAAAGAGCGCCTGGCTCCCCGACTTCGAGCTCCAGCGCGAGTGGAGCACGACGAAGGCCGGCAGGTCCTCATTTGGGCTGCCGATACCATACGAGAGCCAGGCCCCCGTGCTCGGCCGCCCGGGCAACTGGCTGCCCGTCTGAATGAACGTGATCGCGGGATCGTGGTTGATCGCCTCGGTGTTCATCGTCTTGACGATCGCGATGTCGTCGGCGATCGAGCCCATATGGGGCAACAACTCGCTGAACCACGCGCCGTGCTTGCCATATTGCTGGAACTTGAAGAGCGAGGGAGCGATCGGGAACCGCACCTGACCCGAGGTCATGGTCGTGATCCGCTGGCCATTGCGGACTGAGTCGGGCAGGTCCTTGTCGAACCACTCCTGCATCTTGGGCTTAAAGTCGAACAGGTCGATTTGCGAGGGAGCGTCGGCCATGAACAGCCAGATCACGCGCTTCGCTTTAGGCGTGTGATGCAGCGCCGGCAAGACGCCAAATGTCGCGGGGGCCGCCGCAGCGCCGGCGTCGGCGGCAAACAGCCTGGGATTCAAAAGCGAGGTCAATGCCGCCGTGCCGATGCCCGCGGCCGAGCGGGCGAAAAAGTGGCGGCGCGTTTCGATAAGAGCGTGTTCTTGATATGGCGTCATAATGAGAATCCTGCGCGCGTGGGGTAGGTTTCCAACCTGCCATAGGAATCCAATGGCAGGTTGGAAACCCGCCCCACGCTATTCCTTCGTAATCACTTCATCCAGGTTCAAGATCAAATTGGCGACCATCGCATACGCGGCCAGTTCACTGGCGTCGAGAGCCTCGTCGCGCTTCGATTCGCCGACGGTCAACAGTTTCGCGGCGGATTCCTTGTCGGCCTGGTATTCGACAAGCTGACCTTGGTAGATCTGGACGAGCACCGCCAATTCATCGGCGACCGGCTGCCGGGCCGTGGCGACGCGAAACGCGTGGGCGATCCGCGTTTCGACCGTCGCGCCCCCTTCGTGCATCGCCCGTTCGGCCAGCTTGCGGGCGGCTTCGACATATTGCTTGTCGTTCATCAACACCAGCGCTTGCAGCGGCGTATTGGTCCGTGCCCGCCGCACCGTACACGTTTCGCGTGAGGGCGCGTCGAACGTGGTCAGCGAGGGCGGCGGCGCGGTCCGTTTCCAGAACGTATAAAGGCTGCGTCGATAGAGGGCGTCGCCCTGGTCCGGCTGGAAAATCGACGTGTTGCTCCCCAGGAACGCCACCGCTTCCCAAACACCCTCAGGCTGGTACGGCCTGACGCTGTGCCCCCCGAGCCGCTCGACGAGCAAACCGCCGGCCGCCAAGGCCGCGTCGCGGACCACTTCGGCGTCGAAACGGAACCGTGGGCCGCGGGCCAAGAGCAGGTTCTCGGGGTCGCGTTCGAGCAGTTGCGGCGTGGCGCGCGACGACTGCTGGTAGGCATATGTCATGACGATCAGCTTCTGAAGCTGTTTCACGTTCCAGCCGGAACCGACGAACTCGGTGGCCAGCCAATCGAGCAGCTCGGGGTGCGTGGGCCATTGGCCCTGGGCGCCGAAGTCGCCGGACGTCTTGACGATGCCGGTGCCAAAATATTGCTGCCAGAAGCGGTTGACCGCCACACGCGCGGTGAGCGGGTGCGAAGGCTGAATCAGCCATTGGGCCAGGCCCAAGCGATTGGCCGGCGCGCCCTCGGGCATCGGCGGCAGCGCGGCGGGCGTGCCGGCAACGACCTTTTCGCCCTTCTTGTCGTAGGCGCCCCGCACCAGGATGAACGTGTCGCGGGGCTGCGGCATCTCCTGCATGATCATCGTCGTGGGAATCGCCGCGTCGAGCGCGACTAGCTCCTGTTCGGCTTTGGCGAGACGCTCGTGCCCCGCAGCGAACAGCGGCCGGGTCTTGGCGTATATGTGCTCAAGGAAGTAGTCGCGAATGGTTTTCTTCTGGTCGTCGTTCCGCGCGGCCTCGTCGACCTTGATGGCGTCTTGAACGACCTGCGGCAACGTCGATTTGCTCTGCGCGCGTTCGTAGCCCACCCAGGCGAGCTGCGATTCGAAACTTTCACCTGCCTGCGGAGTGCGGGTGACGATGCCCGCCTTGTCCCAATGACAGGTGCCGTCGTGCTGGGTGAATGCCCACCCGTTGATCATGGCGCCGGGATTCAGGCCTACCTTGGCCGCCTCGACTTCCAACCGCACCCACTGGCCTGGCTCGGGCAAGGGCCCCATCGGCACTCGGCCGGCCGTGCCGGCGGCGCCCCAGGGGATGACGTCGTCGCCCCAGGTGGCGCGGTGTTCCCAAGAGCCGTCATTGAATTGGAGCATGACCTCCTTGGGTTTGTCCTGCGGATCGAGGTAGACATAAGCAAATAGCTTGTCCCCCTCGCCCACGCGTAGCCCTCGCTCGGCGCCGGTGAAAAAGTGCTGGCTTAAACCTGCGGCCTTGCGAGTCGACGCCTTGGCGCCGCTAAGCACGGGGCTTGGCGCCGCGACGAACTGCCAGGGAGTGTCCCCTTCCGGCTTGGCGCCGGCGGGCAGGTCGTCGTCGATCCAAACGAATTCTCGCGGCTCGGGCGGGCCCGCCGTGGCCGCGGCCGGCTCGACGTACTCGACCTTGGCCAGCTCGGCGGCGATCTGACGCCGCGTTTCAGCGATCTCGCTGGCCAGTTGTTGCTGCCGAGCGGCCTGGTCGGGCGATGGGGTCTTGATGATCGGCGGCGGGGCCAGTGCATTACCGTCCATCGCCCGCTCTTCGACGCTGCTGAAGAAGGCGAAAAGCTGGTAGAATTCGCGTTGCGAAAGCGGGTCGAACTTATGGTCGTGGCAGACACAGCAACCCATGGTCAGCCCCATGAACACCGTGGAGGTGGTCTCGACACGATCGACGGCGTACCGCACGAGGACTTCGTCGTCGATCGAGCCTCCTTCACTGGTCGAGACGTTGCAGCGGTTGAAGCCGGTGGCGATCCGCTGGTCGAGCGTGGGGCTCGGCAGCAGATCGCCGGCAAGCTGCTCGACGGTGAATTGATCGAACGGCAGATTGCGGTTGAAAGCGTCGATCACCCAGTCGCGATATTTCCAGAGCGCACGCTCATTGTCGAAATGCAAGCCGTGCGTGTCGCCGTAGCGCGCGGCGTCGAGCCAGTAGCGGGCCATGTGCTCGCCATAGCGGGGCGAGAGGAGCAACCGGTCGACAAGCGCTTCATAGGCGCCGTTCGACGTGTCGGCGAGGAAAGCGTCGACTTCGCCGGGTGTGGGGGGCAAGCCCGTCAGGTCGAACGTCACTCGCCGCGCGAGCGTCACTTTGTCGGCGGGCGGAGCCGGTTCGAGACCTTCGGCTTCGAGTCGTGCCAACAGGAAACGGTCGAGCGGGTTATGGACCAGCGCTTCGTGCTGCACCAGCGGCGGCGCGACGCGCGCCGGGGGGAGGAACGACCAATGTCCGCGGAACTCAGCGCCTGCTTCGATCCAGCGGGTGAGTTTTTCGATCTCTTCGGGCTTGAGCGTTTTGCCACTGGCCGGAGGCGGCATTCGCTCATCCGGGTTGGCCGAATTGATCCTGGCGACCAGAGCGCTGGCGGCGACATTGCTCGGAACGATGGCCTTCGCACCCGAGTCGAGCTGGGCCGTCGCGCCTTCCGGCTTATCGAGCCTCAACCCGGCCTGGCGTTGCGATTCGTCGGGGCCGTGGCACTTAAAGCAGTTGTTCGAGAGGATCGGCCGGATATCGCGGCTAAAGTCGAGAGGCTGCGGACCGGCGGCGCGGGCCGGCACAAGCGACCAGGAGGCAAAGCAAATGGCCAATGCGAAACGTCGGGACCAAACGCGGCAATGCTGCATGGCGGGACCTGGCGTGGGAGGCGGGCAAAGCGGGCGGGAGGCATCACTGATTATACACACCGTGGGCGGCTGGCGCTAAGAGCCTACGCGCTCGGCGGCGGCGGGACACACGGCGGGATGAGGGGTCTCGCCAGACCCCAAAGGCCTCGCTGCGGGCCGCGCGCGGTATAACCATGGGAGGTATAATTTTCAAAAAAAAGCGCTCGATTTCGGCCGAAGCGCCCGGTTTTGTGGCGCTTTTGGCCGTTTCCGACTTCCTGACGCCGGAGCGCCCACACCCGCCTTTGTCCCAACTCCCAAGACCTCATTAATGCGCCATTTGGCGCATTTCCTTGCCCCCGTTTTTTCGCGAGTCTTCGTGTTTTTCGCGGCCAACCCTCTGCTAGAGCCTTCCAATTTTCGGCGATGGGGAGGCACAACTGTCCGCACTGTCCGCACCGCCCACACAATGAACGCAAATGTCTGTATAAAAAACGGTTACGTCGTTTTTTTGTGCGGACAGTCGTCGCATTTTCAACTGTCCGCAACCGTCCGCAACTGTCCGCATCGATAGCATGTTTGGGTTATATGGGACGTTTGGGTTGATTCGCGAGCCAAGCCATGGCGGATCTCCACGGCCTGACTGGCCGTCTTCGTGGAATCGGAGGAACCCACGGATGACGAACACCACGGATGACCATGGCGCTCGTCCGCCGCATCCGTGGGGCTGCCCGGCATCCGGCCCCGGGAATCCGCCACCGCCGGGCTCGTCCCGGTGGAGCGCTGATCGAATGCTAACGGTGCCAGCCCAACTCGCCTTCTACTCACCCATTTTGCGTTTGCCGTCGACGTTCGGTTCTAGCCGTCAGTCATCGCTCGACGGAGGCAAGCTCCGTCGTGGTGGAACGAAATCAGGATAACGCCCGACGGTTGGGGGCTGCCGATTTTGCGAAGACCAGCCCCGACTTCCCTTCACCTCGTCGGTTGTCCGGCGAATTGCTCGGCGGTTTAGCCCAACGGGCTGGCGGTGACGTTCGCGGTCGCGGCGGTCTGCGGCCGACCCCGCGCATGGCCACGGTCCTTGCCATCAGCGCGGCCTACGTCAGTGCCTTCGGCGCAGGGACCACAGTAATGCGCCTTGTCGCCAGCCTGGCGACCAGCCGCAAGCCTGACCGGCCGAGGGCGGGTCGAGATGGGCGGATTATTCCTGGGGCCGTTGCGATGGGATCTGTCCCCCATTAGTTGCCAGGCGAACAATCCCGGTAAACACGTCCCGCGAAATCGGAACTGGCACAATCGTTGCGTTTAGGGTAGTTTTTTGCATGTTGGCGTACTCCGTGGGTTAACGGACTTTCGACAACGAATTATCCCAAAGCATGAGACGCGACGACCCCACCGCGACGTATCGTGGCTACCGGCGACAGGCCCTGTATGCCCTTTTTCGATTATTCGACGAGGCCCTCGCCGACGATTTTGCAATTCAACCGGAGGGGGTAGAAGACCTTGCGATATTCGACAACACTCACCGACTTGTCGAGGTCGTTCAAGTCAAGGATTACACCTCAAACCTGACGGCATCCAGCTTCAAGCCGTTCTTCTATGAGCGGATTTCGTCACTCTATGCCTCGAATTCCGCGCTCATTGTCCGAGTCGCATCTTTCGGCTCGATTGGACCGGACTTGCTTGCCGCCAAAGTCGGCGACCCCGGCGCAAAGGCTAGAGTTGTAGCGACGATTTCCCAGGACCGCGAGGTCGAGCGCACAAGAGCCGATGGCACGACGGAGACGATTACAAAGGCTGGGTTGCCAGTGGCTCAGGCAACGCACATTATCGAACATCTCGAGCTTCAGCAAGTCACTGAAGTAACGCTCACCGATGCCATCCTCACTTTACTGACTCGGTCGGTCGTTGGAGTCAGTCCCCGTGATGCGTTCGATTTTCTAATGTGGTGGATGCTGACCTCGGCCGAATCACAACGCACGATTCGACGTCGCGACGCAATTCAGAAATTGACGCGCGTAGCCCAGTTCCTAGAGGGGCGCAGCGCGTTCCATTCCGAGTGGTATCGCTCGATCGTCCCTTTGAGCGATGCCGGTGCAAACCCTGCCCCAGAAGCGAGGAGTAAGCTGCAACGCGAGTTTTTTCGCGGCGGCCGAGTCCGTTTTGACCACATCATGGCCGACGTCGATGTACCAAGAACAGTACCGCTCACGAAGATTCATGAGGCATTCTTCGAATCTAACATCGTGATTGTCCACAGTGCGTCGGGGCAGGGCAAGACCACATTGGCTTTACGTTACCTAAAAGAGCTCGCGCCCACATCATTCCGACTTCAGCTGGAATCTGCCGAGGGTTTGAAGCACGCACGCCAAATGGCCTTAGCTATTCGCGAGCACGCGCAGGCAATTGCCGTTCCGACACTGGTATTTGTCGATGTGCGACCAGGCGATAGCTACTGGGTTGAGTTGGTTCGTCAGTTGTGGTCGGAGCCGTTGATGCGCATCTTGGTTACTATTCGAGAGGAAGACTGGCAGCGATCTAATGTTTCTGGATCGGACTTCCTGTTCTCCGAGATCAGCCTAGACTTCGACGAGCCAGAGGCTCGGTCACTTTATCAGTCACTACGAGAACAGGAGCTCGCGACTAAGCACATCGACTTTGAGGAGGCGTGGTCCCAATTTGGCGTGCGCAAGAGCCTCCTCGAATTCGTTTACTTCCTGACACAGGCCGAGACACTTACTCAACGGATCAAGGCCCAGGTGCGAGCATTTCAGGACGAGGTGCGAATTGGAAAAGCGGATCCGAACGAGGAGTCGCTTCTGCGGTTGGTGGCAGTCGCTTCGACTTACGAGGCTCGCCTCTACCTGACCCGAACAATAACGCAATGTCGGATCGCTTCTCCGGTCGAGACGGTTCGACGCTTCGAGAACGAGTACTTCATCCGAGAATCACACAACGGTCGCCTACTTGATGGTTTTCACGCGATCCGCAGCGGAGTGCTTAGCGAATGCCTGACGGATCCTTCACTTTTCTCATGGGGTGAGACCGCGGCGCAGGCACTTCCGCTTATGGAGGAAGGTGATCTCGAAGCATTCCTATTGTGTGCGTTCAGTCGCCGTGAAGACACAGTTCCAGAGTTGTTGAATTCGTTGGATGCGTTTGAGCCCGCAACGTGGTCGGGCGTGTGCGGCGTCATGAGAGCGCTCATGTGGCTAGGCGTTCGCGCGTATTGGAATTCGAACCGAGCAGTTGTTGACGACGCGTTCGCTCAGAATCCAGGATGCTGGTTCCTGATGCTTGAATGGGACGTGGCGCATGTTCTTGGCGACAAGGGCTGGAACATCTTCGAGAACCTTGGTGCGGCCGGAGCAGTTGCTGCTGCACGCAGCAAGGAACTGCGAGACAAACTGACGGATTCATCTACGGTCTTTGCGCCGGTACGCAACTGGTTGTCCTCCCGTCAGAGCGTGCCGACTCCTCCGAAGGATCAGCGTGATTGGATGTCTGTCGCAGAAGTCATGTTCTGGTGCGGGAATCTTGGAATCGAATCTTCACTCGATTCGTCGGTTGATTGCGACACGCTCTCCCAGGCAACTGCGAGTCTTCCCCTTTATCGACTCGGTGAATTCATGCGTGGCTTGCGTGAAAGAGCGCCGGAGGTTGGTCGAATGTGGCTCAGTCAATGTCGCGGGAGCTTTGTCGAACGAATTAGAAGGGAAGCCGCTATTGCGAAACTGGACGAGAGCGAAGAATCCGTTGTTGCCCATTACCTGATTGCATTTGATTCGGAGGAGTCACGATTGCGGCGTCCTCATCAGCGTGACGACTCGAAGACGGCCTCGAGTCACGATCTCACGATTGAGCGGGTCGAGCTTCTCAGTCAGTTATTCGCGAACAAACAGAAGTACGGCGCAGTCGGGTACGGGCATCGGCTTTCGGTGCTTCCTTTTCGCTCCGACGAGGCAAACAAACCCGGCGTGCTTGGAGAAAACCTTCACCCACAGTGGGCGACGCGGCTTAATGGGTTGTCGCGCGGGCATTGCGAGTATCGCTTTCGCCCCGCGAATTGGCGTGAGTTCTTTGCCAGATTAACAGAGCTGCGAGAGCAGGTTCTCTCGTGCTTTGTTGATCTCCGAGCTACGGTCGCACGGTCACGACGAGAGCCCATAGCACAATCGTTTATTCACGACACAAAGAAATGGGACGAATGCCGCAAGGCTTTCAATGCCGGCTTGCTTTTCCCTAAGAGCGCTGTCGATGAGTGGGGGTACATTACCGAGTCAGCGGAATCAGTCGAACACGCTCCTTCGCAAAGTGAACGACAAGCATCTGTCACCCGCTTTGGGGATCTCCATAAGGCCATTCGCGAGTTCACGAGAACGGTCTCGAATTTCCTGACTCAGGCCCCAGAGGCGCTAATTCTCGTACCTTTGTTACGAAAGGCGACCTCTGCGAGCCATCGGCAACAGATCCTGGGTCATGGGCTCCAGGTTGGCGTGAACGAGAACTCAATACGTCTCTCCGTCATTAACGGATGTGATGCCTTTTCTGCGGTCATGCAACTTCATGCGGAATTCGAGAGTGTCGAGAGCCTATTTGAGTACCGGAATCACGCCTTGGCGAATCGTGAGCGCCGCGAGTTTCTCGAGACAATGGAGGAGTGGGCGTCGTTCGTCTTCCCACCGAAACAGGCTCATCACGAGCCAACGGCAGTTCGTCGCGAACCATTTTATTGGGTTCTCCGACCAATTCGGAATCGGCTCAAGAATAACCTTCAAAGTCTTCGGCGGATGCGAATCGTGGCCAAGATACTTCCGGGCATAGTCGTATGGGACGGCAAGCCGGGACTGTGGATTACGGCGAATGCCGATCATCCCGTCACCTCAATGAGTGCGCTTGCTTTAGTGTGGAACGCCATATGGGAGTCGTTCGGACGTCAAACAACAAACCCCCTCCCGTTCTGCGCTACGCGATTGGCTTGGGAAGAAATCGTCGTGGCATTAACGGTCGATAATCGCAGCCTTGGGCGACAGGTGTATCGACAGTTCAAAGCCGCGGCATTTCGGGATGAGCCGTCGCTCCATGGTATGCATTGGGCTCTCGTGCCCGAGCAGGTTCCGCCAGAAGTCTGGGAGCAAGTTGAAATCGAATGTTGGGAGTCATCCTTCGCGATGTCTGTGATGGATCGATTCGTCGCGTCGTATGGCGTCCTTCTGCAACACGTCCAGCACATAGCCGACTTCAGCCGCGTCCCCGATACAGACGAGCTGGGCGTTAGCATTCTTCAAGAATACCTGGGCCATGAAAGCAATCGGGCGGAACACCTGCTTACGGCAACGTATGACGTGTTTACGGAGCTTCTCAAGTTGTCATCAAGCCTTGGCGATCTGAATGAAAGCCCTAATCTGGTTGCAGCGGTTCAAGCATTACTGGAACTGAAGGCGCCGCTGTCTCTAAACCCCAACGAATTCAGTGAGTCCAACGGACCCACGACACATAAGCTGTCAATCGAGGATATCGTCGACTGGCGGAATCGACTGACTAAAGGTTCGGAAGGCGTCGGACTGGCACGACTCTTTTTGGCGGCTCATACGCTAGGATGTTCGGCGCTTTCGAAATAGAGGCTCGGACAAGAGGTTGATAGACAATCGAACCGTGTCCCATTGAGCTGCCCTCGTTTTTGTGGACAGGGTTGCAGGTGTCGGCCTTCAATCCGCTCAACTCGGCGTGAGTTCGGAACAAAGTCGGGATCGAACCACGCGCCAATGGATGTCCAGGCGGCGGCCTGGGTGGGTGATCGCCCCCGCGGACGCTGCGCATTTCACATCGCAACACCAATTGGAAAGTTTTCCGTGCGTGTCGAACAGCCACCTGGCATCGGGGAGCTTCGGCCCGCCAAGCTATGGCACGGCCGGGCTGGCTTACAATTCAAAGCTGTCGCCGTCGGCGCCCACGCGGATGCCTCGCTCGGTTACTTGCCCGTGCTCGTGCCCGCGCTCGTCGAGCATGGGGTTGGTGTTGTTGATGTGAACAAACACTCGGTGCCGAACACTCAGGCCGCTTAGCCAGCTCAAGCTCCCCTCCGGACCGCTGACGGGCAAGTGCCCCATCGCCCGCGCCGTGCGGCTCCCGATCCCGTTACGAATCGGCTCATCGTCGTCCCAAAACGTACCGTCGACGAGCAGGCAATCCGCTTCCTGTGCCGAGTGCTTTAGCGATTCGTCGAACGAGCCCACACAGGGAGCATAGACGAGTCGCCCGCCCGTCTTGATGTCGTTAATTCGCAATCCGACGACCGACCCGGCGGCTGAGTCTTCGTCGTCTGGGCGTTCGTCTGAGCCTTGGCAGTCGTTGACGAACCGTGGCACGTGGCGGGCAACTTCGAAGGCATGCACCCGCAAGCCGCTGGGCGAACCATCCGGCAGGCAAAGCTCACAGGCGGCATCAAGCGGCAGATCGCGCCAGGTTGTGCTTGGAAACGAGGCCTGGGTATTGGGAAAAGAAGCCGGGGGATGAGAACAGGAAGGCAGGATTGGTTCAACCGGGAACCAGCGGTTCAACCAGCGCCGCACCCTGGAGATGCAATAGATACAGCGCGCACCCCCTTCGCGCAAGAACAACAGCGCCGCGGTGTGGTCGAGCTCGGCATCGCTCACCACGCAACCGGCGATGCCCGTCCCGCGCGGCGTACTCGCCATTCGGCGTCTGCAGTCAACGAAGCCGCTGGCGCCATTTCTCGGGATCGCGCGAAGTATGGAAAACGCAGTAGACCGTGACCGTGTCGCCCAAATACTCGTAGAAAACTCCGTACGGAAATCGCCGCACCAAGGCCCGACGTTAGCACTCGTGGACGATGGCGTGCATCTCCGGGCTCCGGCGGGTAGCCTGAATGCAGGCGTCGACGCATCTCAAGAAGTCCTCGCCGAGTCCAGGCCGCTGGTCTTCATACCAAGCAAACGCTTCGGCGATGTCTTGCTCGGCTTCGGGCGCGAAGATCAGCTCAATGGCCATGACGGTTGCGAACCCTTCGTTGCACCTCCTCCCAGGTCAGCCCAGAGCTCGGATTCTTCAGCAGGTTCGCCTTCCGTCGGGCAAGCTCCTCCTTTTGCCAATCATGGACCGGCACTGCACCGGGAGTAGCCGCAAGATCATCCCAGAGATCTTCAACGAGTTGCAGTTTTTCCGATGCGCTCAGGTCGAAAACTGTGAGCCCTTCCGGTCTCATACGAATCGCTCCCAAGACGTTGCGCCGAACAGATCGTCACATCGCAAATTGCGGAACGCCACGTAGGTTTCCCTACGGAATCCGTCGCACTGGCATCATCCTAACCCGCGAGCACGGCATTGAAAAGAGAAGCCGCCGCATGGCCAGGCTGGCTTACAATTCAAAGTTGTCGCCGTCGGCTCCCACGCGGATACCTCGGTCGGTTACTTGCCGGTGCTCCGGCCCGCGCTCGTCGAGCATGGGGTTGGTGTTGTTGATGTGGACGTAAACTCGGGGCCGTGCGCTCAGGCCGCTTAGCCAGCTCAGGCTCCCCTCCGGACCGCCGACGGGCAAGTGCCCCATCGTCCGCGCCGTGCGGCTCCCAATCCCGCAGCGGATCGGCTCGTCGTCGTCCCAGAAAGTGCCGTCGACGAGCAGGCAATCGGCTTCCCGCGCCGCGTGCTTTAGCGGTTCATCGAACGAGCCCACGCAGGGAGCATAGACGAGCTGCCCGCCCGTCTTGGTGTCGTTAATTCGCAATCCGACGACCGACCCGGCGGCTGAGTCTTCGTCGTCTGGGCGTTCGTCTGAGCCTTGGCAGTCGTTGACGAACCGTGGCACGTGGCGGGCAACTTCGAAGGCATGCACCCGCAAGCCGCTGGGCGACCCATCCGGCAGGCAAAGCTCACAGGCGGCATCGAGCGGCAGATCGCGCCATGTTGTCCTGGGAAACGAGGCCAGGGTGCTGGGAAACGAGTGCTGGGTCTTGGGAATAGAAGCCGGGGGATTCGGAAACGAAGCCAGGATCGGTTCGATCGGGAACCAGCGGTTCAACCAGCGCCGCACCGTGGAGGTGCAACAGACGCAGCCCGCACCACCTTCGCGCAAGAACAAGAGCCCCGCGGTGTGGTCGATTTCAGCGTCGGTCAGTACGCAGCCGGCAATGCCCGAACCGCGCGGAGCAGTGCCGCGCGGAGCAGTGCCGCGCGGAGCAGTGTCGCGCGGAGTAGTGCCGTGGAGCGCCGTGCCGCGCGGCGCGGTCCCATCGCTCGGTCCCAACGCCGGGAAAGCCAGAATTTGCTGCCGGATGTCGGGCGAGACATTCAGCAAGAACCACGCGCGGCCATCGGCGCTCACGGCCACCGACGACTGCGTGCGCGGGCGGACATGGGCCAAGCCCGCCCGGGCGGCCGCGCAGTTGGCGCAGCGGCAGTTCCATTGCGGCAAACCGCCGCCGGCCGCCGAGCCGAGAATGCGAGCCTGCATGTCCCCTGGTCCTTGACGTTGGTTTCCAGGTCGAGTCCCATCAACACCCCAACGATTGTGTCGCCTTGCTGGCCGCCTTCGGCGGCCAGCAAGGCGACACAGTGGGACGAATTACGGAACCGCGTATCTAGCAACCAACGTGAAACTCCACGGAGCAAGCCCGTGGCCTCTGGGAAATAGAACAATCAAGGCGTCAGCTCACGGAATGGCCGCATTCCGCCAACGCTTTCGAGCTATCGGCCGTTTCGCCAACCACCGACGACGGGCCACTGACAACGGACGCATCGGTGTTGACGTACGCGGTGACCTCCATGCAGAGGCTGATCTCGACGAAATCGGGCTTGGTCCAGGTCATGAGCGATCTCCCTTCGGGTGTTCTCGGGTAACATTACTCCAGGCTCAGCAAGAACGCAAACAGGTCGTGCAGCTCCTTGACGGTGAGCACCTCGGGCATGTTCTCCGGCATCAGCGATTTCTTCACTACGGCGACCTCCTCCAGTTCCTTCTTGAGCAGCGAGTGGAAGCGGCCGTTTTCCTCGCGGAGCTGAATGCTGAAGTTCGTTTCATTGACGCGCAGGCCCTTGATCAGGGTACCCCGCGCCGTGACCACCTGCACCGTCTCAAAATTGGGGTCGATGTCCTTGGAGGGGAGCAGGATCGATTCCATGATGAATTCCGGCGCGCGGCGGTTGGCGATTCGGTCCAAGAGCGGCCCGACGCGCCCGCCTTGCCCTCTGACCGTGTGGCACTTGGCGCAGAGGGCCTTGCCCTTGGTGTCGAAAAATAACGCTCGGCCCGCCTCCGGATCGCCGGCGAGGTACGGCTGCCAGGTGCTCTCGCCCGGCGAGCGGGCCAGGCTGCGGATGTACTGGACGACCTTGGCGATCTGCTCTTCCTTGAGCGACTCGCCCAGTTTCTTCATCGTGGTCTTGGGCACGCCTTCCCGAATCACGCGGGTAATGTCGGCGTCTTTGTCGCCGTGGATCCAACGGCTGTCGGTCAGGTCGGGCCCCTTGCCGCCGCGGCCGGCGCCTCCATGACAACCGCTGCACAGGCCCCGAAAGAGCGCCTGACCTTCGGCTAGCGCCTCCCGCTCGTCGGTCGCCAGTTCGTCGGTCCGCAGTTCTTTGGTCCGCAGTTCGGCGACCGATGGCTCAACCGATGGGGCCCGAGGCTCTGGCTCGGGAGTCTGTGCCGGCAAGAAACGCGTTGCCATGCAACTCAACACCGCGATCGATAACGCCAGGCCGAGCCATCGCGCGTGGGCACTTCGGAGTCGGATCGAATCGAGCAAGCTGGCCATCACGGGGTATTCCTGGCAGGTGCGCTCGACGGTTGCGGATTGCCTTCCGCCAGTGGTTCGCGTTCCAGCGACGAACCACCCGCCGCGGAGCTTTGGGTCGGCGCGGCAAAGGGAATGTGCCAGCGGTCGAACACGGCCGCCAGCTCGCCCGACTCGGCCAGCTCACTCAACGCCCGATCGATGGCAACTTTGAGATCCTTGTCGGCTTTGCGAACCGCGGCGCAGATCGGGAAGCGGTCGGCGGCGTCGCCCTCGAGAAAGCTGAATTTGCCCGGCCAGCGGCGCTCGGCCAGCCAAGGCGCGCGCGTCGAAATCACGTAACCGGCGGTCAAGTCGTTGGCCGCCACGGCGGCGAGAATTTCCTCCAGGCTGGAGTAGGCCCGCGTAGGCTTTCCACGGAGGCCGCGCAGGGCCACACCCGCCTCGACCGCCAACGGATCGTCGGCCGACGACTCGGCGGGAACCTCGGCACCGGCCAGGACGAGGCGTTGGTAGCTCGCAACGTAGTACGGTTGCGAAAAGGCGACGCGGTCGCCAAAACGATCGTCGGGCATCACGCCCAGGATTACGTCGCAAAGCTTCTTCGCGGCCAATTTCGAAGGATATGAGTCGTGCGACGAAAAGGCCCAATAGACCCGCAACGACACGCCGAGTTTTTCGGCCAGCAGCCCGGCGATCTCGTAATCGAGCCCGCCAGGCTGAGGGTGGGCCGTCGAGAACGGCAGGTTGTTCTGATCGAGCCCCACCACAAGGGCCCCGGCCGAACGGACCCGCTCGAGACCGCTATAGGGGCGGCGCGAGGTTTGCACTTTCTGTAAGGCCGGCTCGATTCCCCGCTGGGCCACTGCGTGGCGAATCGTAACCGCTGGGGCGGCGGCCTGTTGGTCGTCGTCCTTTCCGGTGTCTGTAAAGGGAGGGAAATAAGGGACGTGGTAGCGAGTGAGGGCCTCGTCCACGGTGCCGTCTTCAACCATTCCGGCCAGCGCCTCATCGAGGCGTCGCTTGAGCTCGATATCGCTTTTGCGCAGGGCCGCCGCGATGTTCCAATGGTCCTCCGGCACGTAGCCCGGCACCGCTTCGAGCTTGAAAGCGGGCGTCGTGTGCAAGGTCCAGCCGACGTTGGCCCACAGGTAAGCAAAGTCGATCGAGCCGTCGTCCAGCGCCTTGAGCACCGCCAACTGATTGCGGAACAGCCTGCGCTGGTAACCGCCCTGACGCAGCCT
>Ga0265331_10000101_pt1 | contig 115635 bp, 88 predicted proteins | sample 41923metaG_FD_202088 | JGI IMG/M metagenome (GOLD analysis project Ga0265331, IMG submission 202088) | Rhizosphere microbial communities from Carex aquatilis grown in University of Washington, Seatle, WA, United States - 4-19-23 metaG | ecosystem: Host-associated > Plants > Roots > Rhizosphere... | reverse complement strand
CATGCTCAAGCGTCTTCTTGACTCCGCACTTCGCGCTCGTCGCTATTGGTCTCAATGGCGCGAGATATTTCTACGAGTCCTGACGCACAATGTGATGGTCCTCTGGATATGGTTTTCTACAGAGCAGGTCAGCGTCGTTTTGCGTCGCAACTTCGTCCTTCGAATCGACCGAGCGTGCTCCATCCACGGCAAACCAAGAGGTTGCGGCACGTTTCTTGACGCCGCAACCCCCGCCAGCGCGATCGTCAGAGGGACCTCTCATCAGGAGGCAATCCGAAAGTCGTTCGAATCGCAACCGGTTCGCACGGTCGCTGAGGCATGCCAACGAATTTTCGAGCTGACCGGGATTCGTCGCGGTCAGAGTCAGGTGCGAGCGTTCATGAAAGGCATGGGAATGCAGTGCCAACGGGTTCGCGCCATCCCCGTACCTCCCAAAAAAACTTGGCCGAGCATGCGGCTGCCCAGGCTACCTTCCATGACGATGAGCTGAAACCGCGATTGGACCAAGCGCAGGCGGGCGTCGGTCACGTATTCTTCGTCGATGCGGCCCATTTCGTCTTTGGCACCTACTTGTGTTGTCTTTGGTCGTTCACGCGACCTGATCGAGCGGCTCTGGAAGTTCATCAAACGCCGCGCGATCTACGGACGATATCATCCGACCTTCGCCGAATTCCGAGCCGCCGTCGAAGAAACGATTGACCAACTGCCGACAACTCATGCCGAGAGCATGGCCAGCCTTATGACGCTGAATTTCCAGCGATTTGAAAATGTCTCATTGATGGCCGCGGGAAGTATAACCTACAGGCGACGGTTGGGTGGGCGACTCCGCGCTACGGCACTCGTCCGGGCAGGAACTCGGCCAATTCGTAGCGTCGGATCTTGCGGTCGAGCGTTGAGCGCTCGATCCCCAGCAAATGGGCCGCCTGGCTCTTGTTCCAACTGGTGGCACGCAGTGTGGCGAGGATGTGCCGCCGTTCCATTTCGGCCAAAGAGACGGGCTTGAATTCAATGTTCGCGGGCACCGATTCGCCCGTATCGCCCGTCGTGGGCAACTTCGAGAGCATCAGATCCTGCACTTCGATGTACTCGTCCTCGGCCAAAACGATCGCGCGCTCGACGACGTTTTTCAGCTCGCGAACATTTCCCGGCCAGCGATAACGGACCAGATGTTCCGTCGCCCGAGGCGAAAAACCGCGCAGGCGGCGGCCGGTTTCCAGGTTGTACTTGTGGAAGAAATAGTTCGCCAGCTCGGGGATGTCTTCCGGACGCTTGCGCAGTGCGGGGACGATGATTTCAAGCACGTGCAGGCGGAAATAAAGGTCGCGGCGGAATCGCCCCTCGGCGACGTCTTTTTCCAGATCGCGGTTCGTCGCGGCGATCACACGCACGTCGACCTTTACCGGCTCGCTGCCGCCGACGCGCTCAAACGGGTGCCCCTCCAGCACTCGCAGGAACTTGGCCTGGATCGTCGGACTCATCTCGCCGATTTCGTCCAGCATCAGCGTTCCCTGGTGCGAGGCCTCGAATTTGCCGATCTTTCGCCCCACCGCGCCCGTGAAAGCGCCCCGCTCGTGCCCGAACAGTTCGCTTTCGAGCAGGCTTTCGGAGAGCGCGGCGCAGTTCAGGCAGACGAAAGCCCCCTTGCGGCGCGGGCTGGAAAAATGCACCGCCCGAGCCACCAACTCCTTGCCTACACCGCTTTCGCCCCGGATCAGCACTGTGGCGCTCGTCGGCGCGGCGCGGGCGATCTCTTCGACGACGCGCTCCATCATCTTGCCACGGCCGACGATCTCGCTCTGCACGCCCAGCCGTTCGCGGAGCTGCACGTTTTCGTCACGTATCTGGTTCAGGTTCTCGGCAAGCTCCTGGCGACGGTTCAAGTTCTGTAGCGCCACCGCCACCGCGTCGGCCGCGGCCAGCGTGAACTCGAGGTCGTCCGGATCGGGTACGCGTTCCGAAGCGGTCGAGTACAAGTGGACCAGACCAAACGCCTTCTTGCCTCGGCGGATCGGAGCACAGATCACGCTCGTCGCGTGAATGTCTCCCTTGCTGTCGCGGCTGCCCAGCGTGCTGTCGCCCATGACGTTGCGGGCGAGCACCGCCTCCCCCTCGCGCAACACCGTGGCCGCCAGAAACGGAGAGATGCGGTGATAGGGCACTTGCGTGTCGGTACGTGAGGCCACCAACTCCAGGTCGGTCGCGTTCGGTTCGCCGGTCACACCGCGGCGCAGGAGGTGCAGCCCTCCCGCGTCCATTCGCGTTCCTTCGAACAATCCCGCCAGCGCCAGCTTGGCCATTGACACCGCGTCGGGCGCTTTGGCCAATTCGCAGGCCAGCCGATAGAGCTTGGCGGCGGCGCGGCCCTCCTTGGAAGCCCCCGCTTCCTCGTCCTCGTCAGGTTCGAGAAACCTGGTTTGGCCACGGCGGTGAGTGATCGTGGCCGGTTCGGGAAGGTCCAACACCGATGTCTCGCTGCCGCGCAATCCTGGCATCGATTCGATGGTCGGCAACTCGCCCAGCGCCCCGACTCCGCTGGAATCGGGGAAGGCCTTCGACAAGTCGTGAACGAATGCCAATTGCGAGTTGCCAATACGGATGATGTCGCCGGCCGAAAGTGGGATATCCCCCTGAATGAGCGCACCCGCGACGGAAGTTCCGTTGCGGCTGTCGAGATCGCGCAGCGTCCAGCGCCCCTCGGTGATGAAAAGCTCCGCGTGGCAGCGGCTGCACCGTTCGTCTTTGATGACGATCTGGTTCGTCGGGGCTCGGCCAATAGTTACCGATTGTCCGGGGATCAGGCGGAACACATCGGTCCATTTGGAGCCTTCGCGAATGACGAGATAGGCTAACATCGCGGTGGAAGAGGACAAGTCGGACATATCTACTACCTTAGCCCTGATAGGGTTGCAACTGCAAGTGGGATGGCGAGTTCGCAACGCGGATTAGCTTTCGGGCCGATCGGCGACTAATCGACCGATTTGGCTTCGGCCGTGGCTACAAAAGGGCAAAGTGACGGTGAAGCGACGAAAAGCGTCCGATTTGGGAAGTTTTTCTTGCATTCCCCTCGTGGTTTGGGGTAGTCTAAATGAAACCTACGGATATGGGAGATTGTATCATGTCGTTCAAGCGCGCTAGTGTCCTTCGCGGATGGTGGGGCTGTTTCGCCGTGGCGTCGGCCGTCTGGGTGGGAGCATGGTACTCGCCTGCCAAAGCGCAAGTCGGCGTTGGCTTTCAACAGGCCGTCGGTGGTGTTTACGTCGACGCGCGCGGAGTGGTGAACAACGTCGAACGCGACGGGTTCAACAAGCTGCGCGAAATGAAGTTAAGTCAAATGCAACGAGTCGACGGCGACCTCGCCCAACCGGCCGAGTTGCGCAAGGTATCGCTCCGCCAAATGCAGGCCGCAATCGCCGAGGCAAGCGCGGCCGGCAAAGAGATTCCCGATGAGGTCCGATACCTGGCCGGAATCCAGCGCATTCAATATGTGTTCGTTTATCCTGAGCAGAACGATATCGTGCTCGCCGGTTATGGTGAAGGCTGGCAGGTCGATGATCGCGGCAACATCGTTGGCAAGACAACGGGCCGGGCTGTGTTGGATCTCGACGACCTGCTGGTTGCATTGCGGACCGCCGAATCGGCGGCGCAGGGCGGCATTTCTTGCTCGATCGATCCGACACAAGAGGGCCTCAAGCGCATCCAGACTTACATGTCGACCCCCTCGCCGACCAAAGCCGATCCGGGTTCATTCGCGCGCGGCATGGAAAAAGAGCTCGGTCCACAAACGGTGACGATCCGTGGCGTTCCGAAGGACAGCCACTTCGCCGCGGTGCTGCTGGCGGCCGACTACCGCATGAAACGGATCGCGATGGCCTTCGAGCGTTCGCCCGTCAAGGGGCTGAGCAGCTATTTGCAGATGCTCAAGGGGGCTGACGGCTCGCTCTTGAACGTGCAGCAACGATGGTGGTTGGCCACCGACTATGAACCGCTGTTGACCGACGAGGAAGGTCTGGCCTGGGAACTGCGCGGACAGGGCGTAAAGGCGATGACCGAGGACGAGTTTGTCGCCGCCAACGGCCAACGAACTGCGACCGGCAAGTCAAACCCGAAGGCCCAGAAATGGGCCAAGACACTGACGGAAAAGTACGACGAGTTGTCGGCCAGGGAGCCGATTTTCACTGATCTGCGCAACTGCTTGGACCTGGCCGTGATTGGCGCTTTGATCGTCAAGGAAAACCTGGCCTCCAAAGCCGGTTGCGACTTGTCGTTGCTCCTCGACCCGTCGCGGGCACCATTGCGGCTCCAGTTGCAGACTCCCCGCCAGCTTCCCACTCTGGCCAACTACATCGAGACGCAGCGCAACTTCGTTTTCAGCGCCTCGGGCGGGGTCGCGGTCAATTCGTGGGGCGTAGTCGAAAACAAAGAACGAAACGCCACATTGACCGCAGTTCGCTCCAAGGCAAGCGACGGACGAGCCGATCGCTGGTGGTGGAACTAGTCCTTGGCCACTATCTTCAGTTCCGCGGACAGGAGCATTCCCATGCGAATCGACGGCGTTCGTTCGGTGCGTCTGGCATACCGAGAACGGTTGACGATTGTCACGCTGCTCCTGGCGTGCGGTTGGTGTTTGCTGGTAGAGGCCCAGATCGGCCGTGGTTTCCAGCAGGCCGTAGGGGGCGTTTACGTCGACGCTCGCGGAGTGGTGAACAACGTCGAACGTGACGAATTCATCAAGAAGCGCGAGATGATGTTGCGGCAAATGCAAGAGGTCGACGGCGACCTGGGCCAGTCGGCCGAACTGCGCAAGGTTTCGCTCCGCCAGATGCAAACCACGATCGCCGAGGCGAACGCGGCCGGCAAGGACATTCCCGACGAGGTCCGTTACCTGGCCGGCATCCAGCGCATTCAATATGTGTTCGTTTATCCCGAGCAGTACGATATCGTGCTCGCCGGCTTTGGTGAAGGTTGGCAGGTCGACGATCGCGGCAACATGGTGGGCGCGACGACGGGCCGGGCCGTTTTAGAGCTCGACGACCTGCTGGTTGCATTACGGACCGCCGAATCTGCGGCGCAGGGCGGCATTTCCTGCTCGATCGATCCGACGAAAGAGGGCCTCAAGCGCATCCAGGCTTTCATGGCGACCCCCTCGCCAACCAAAGCCGATCCGGTTGCATTCGCACGCGGTATGGAAAAAGCGCTGGGCCCGCAAACGGTGACGATCCTTGGCGTGCCGAAAGACAGCCACTTCGCGGCGGTGCTGTTGGCCGCCGACTATCGCATGAAACGGATTGCGATGGCCTTCGAACGTTCGCCAGTACCGGGGCTGACCAGCTACCTGCAGTTGCTCAAAGGGGCCGACGGCGCGCTCTTGAACGTGCAACAGCGTTGGTGGTTGTCCACCGACTATGAACCACTGTTGACCGACGAGGAAGGCCTGGCCTGGGAAATTCGCGGGCAAGGTGTGAAAACGATGACCGAGGATGAATTGATTGCCGCCAACGGCCAGCGAACCGCCACCGGCAAGGCAAACCCGAAGGCCCAGAAATGGGCCGAGAAAATGACGGAGAAATACGATGAGTTGTCGGCCAAGGAGCCGATTTTCACCGATCTGCGCAACTGCCTGGACCTCGCCGTGATCGGCGCTTTGATCGTCAAGGAAAATCTGGCCGCCAAAGCCGGCTGCGATTTGTCGTTGCTCCTGGATCCATCACGCTTGCCTTTGAGGCTCCAGTTGCAGACACCCCGTCAGCTTCCCACCCTGGCCAACTATATCGAGACCCACCGCAACTTCGTATTTAGCGCCTCGGGAGGGGTCTCGGTCAATTCGTGGGGCGCGGTCGACAAGAAGGAACTGGGCGCCGCTTTGTCCTCCGTTCGTTCCAAGGCCGGCGAGGGCCGGGCCGATCGCTGGTGGTGGAATTAGTCGATCGCCGCGACCCTGGACAGTGCGGTTTTGCCGGTCATAATTGCGGGACCGTGAATTCCGCAACCTGAGAGTTTTCCCCGTTTGAGGAGACGAAGATGGCGTCGTTGTCGCGCAGGACATTTTTGTCAGCTACCGCCGGCGCTGTTGGTTGCGCTTTGGTTGGCCGCACGCGTTTGGCCGCCGACGACGCCAAACCGGGCGGCTTTCTATTGGGCATTCAAAGCTACTCGCTCCGCAACTACGACGTCGCGAAAGCCCTCCAGCATGTCCACGAATTCGGGCTGCACGGCGTCGAGTTCTTTGGCGGCCATTTCAGCCACGAAAGCTCGTCCGAACAAATCGACGCGATGAAAGAGCGGTGCGCCGAGCTCGATATCAAGATCCTCGGCCACGGAGTCAACGGATTCGGCAAGGACCACGACGCCAATCGCAAGTTCTTCGAGTTCGCCAGGCGGGCCGGCATTCGTAACCTCTCGGCCGATCCCAGCGAAGACGCCTTCGACAGCCTCGACAAGCTGGTGGCCGAGTACGACATTCGCATCGCGATCCACAATCACGGACCCGGTGCCCGTTACGACAAGATCGCCGACGTTCTGGAAGCCGTCAAAGGCCGTCACAAGAACATCGGCGCATGCGCCGACCTGGGACATTACATCCGTTCGGGCGAAGATCCGGTCAAGGCCGTCACGCTGCTCGAAGGCCGTCTGTTCGGCATCCACCTCAAAGACTTCGCCGAGCCGCGCGGCGACGCGTCCGGCGTGATCCTCGGTAAAGGCCAGCTCGACGTCGAGGAGGTGTTCAAGGCGCTCAAGAAGGTCAAGTTCCCAGCCGACGGCTGCCTCTCACTTGAGTACGAGGAGCACGCCGACGACCCGCTCGCCGATATCCGCGAATGCTTGGCGATCGCAACCGCGGCTGCGAAAAAGGCGACCTAAGGCGAGCGGGGGACGTAGCCCGCCGGTGATTCAGGGGGATCGCGATCGATGTTGAGAATCGCAGGCGTCCAGATGAACGTCGTCTTCGCCGATCGCGAGCGGAACCTGGCGCGCATCGAGGAGGCACTGGGCGAAACGGCGCGCCGGGGCGCGTGCCTGACTGTGTTTCCCGAGTGCGCCGTGGCGGGCTATTGCTTCGAAAACCTCGATGAAGCACGGCCGCACGCCGAGCCGCTGCCAGGACCGAGCACTGAACGCGTCGCGCGTCGCTGTCGCGAGCTGAAAGTCCATGCCGTGTTCGGCCTGCTGGAACGGGACGGCCAACGCGTGTTCAACGCCGCGGCCCTGGTTGGACCGGAGGGGTTTGTGGCCGGTTACCGCAAAATCCATTTGCCCTACTTGGGCGTCGACCGTTTCACGACGCCCGGAGATCGTCCTTTTGCCGTCCAACCGGCGGGCGAGCTGCGGGTGGGAATGAACATTTGCTATGACGGGGCATTTCCCGAGGCCGCGCGGGTCATGGCGCTGGAAGGGGCCGACTTGATCGTATTACCCACCAATTGGCCGCCAGGCGCCGAGTGCACCGCCGACTGCGTGATTCCCACCCGGGCAATGGAGAACAACGTCTACTACCTGGCCGTCAACCGCGTCGGCACGGAACGTGGCTTCCGCTTCATCGGCAAGAGCAAGATCTGCGACCCCAGTGGCCGAGTGCTGGACGAGGCACAGCACGAAGATGAGACGATCCTCTACGCCGAGATCGACCCCGAAGGGGCCAGGCAAAAGCGCGTGATCCGGGTGCCCGGCAAGCACGAGATCGACCGCTTCGCCGACCGCAGACCTCAGATGTACGGCCGGATCGTCGAACATTCATAGAACGGAATTCATTCCGTTTTCGCTCGTCGCTGCTCGTCTACGACCCGAACGGTCTGACAACCGAATGAATTCCGTTCTGCTCCGTCCTTGATCTGCCGAACCGCGCGGTACGACATTGGCCGCCGAGCGCGACCGACCGCCGTCGGCGCGGCCCATGCGCCGACGGCGGACCGCTCGGCCCGTTCCACCGTCAAAATCTTTGACCAAATTGCCAAAGAACCCGGTCCAAGCGACCTATTGACCCGTTCTCGCGTCGTCGCCTTTCGTGGGAGCGAAAGGCGACCTGCTCGCGCCGCCGACGAGCTTTCGCACAGCCTCCGATTCGGATGGAGGGCCAGCGCGGCGCATTCAGCGACGTCGTCTCCGGCGACATCGAAGACGACGGTCGTGATCGCGGACCAGCTCGTCCGCTCTAGCCTGTTCGACGGTTCGGTTGCTCGCTTGACCAAAAGGCGGGCAGTCGTCGACTTCCGACGCGGAGCGAGCTTCCAATTGCCGCGGGCTTTGGGCCCCCTCGGCAGGATCCGAAAACTCGTGTTGAGTTCTCGCCCCCTCGCGGTCCGCCTCCACGCGCGAGCGGCGGAGAGACTGCGGAACACGATGCGCGTTCCCCGTTTTCGTGTTTTCTATCGAAGATTTCGGGCTTTCTCGCGAGTTTCCAATCTCGTTTCCCGATGCTTCGGTCGGTTCCGGGGCACCCGCGAAGCGGGTCCGCTCCGCGCTTGCCCCCTCTTCCAATTTGCATTTTTCATTTTGCATTTCGCATATTACATTTGCCTCGGTCACCGGGTCCGGCACCTCCTCGCGCTCCGCGCTCTCTACTTCCGTTTTTGTGTTTTCTATCGGCGATTTTGCACGATTTCGGATCGTTTCAGCCTCCATTTCGCACGGGTCCCCCTCTTCCACCAGGTCGAAAAGGCTCCACACGATATAGCTGCCCGCTCCGCCCCCCACGCGGCCGCAATCGGCGCCGGCGATTCCCTTGGCGCGATACACCACGTGCCAGGGAATGCCCGCCTCGTCGGCCGCCGCGCGCAGCTCCTTCGCCGTCTTGGGACCCAGGACGAGCTCGTCGCGCAGCCAGCGCGCCGCGTCTTCCTGGTCGAGCCGCGCGGCCGTGGCCCAGCACACTGCCGCGCTCACGCGGCGCCGCCCCCAGACCACTCGACCCTCGGGCGTCTCGAACGACAGCGCGTCGTCCATGTCGGCCAAGGTGTTCTTGGCGGCCGCCAGATACCTGCGGCAAGGCCGGCGACGATCGCGCACCACGGCGAACAGCAGGGCCAACTCCGCGACCCCGCTCAGTTTGTCGAGCCAGCGGCGCAGGTTGTTGGCGCCCGGCACCTCAGGGGCGCGGGCCGCGGCCACGATCGCCACGCCGCGGCGGGCGGCCAGCTCGCCCAGCTCGCGCAACGTTTTCGACGGGAAGCTGCGATTGCCCTCCTCGAGGTAGAGCTCCAGCGGGTCAATCACCACCAGCTTGACGCTGGGTGTGGCCGCCAGGAACGAATCAAGATGGACCAGGTCTTTCGAGGCCCGGAACGGGCGCACGCAGGGTGCTTCTTCGATGAACGTGACGTCGGGCACATCGCCCATGACGTGGAACTTTTTTGTATCGGCGCCGAGCGCCGCCAGCCGCGGCTTCACGACTTCAGCCAGATCTTGGTGGGTGATCAGCAACACTTCGGCCGCCTCGCGTGAAACGTCACTCACGTCTTGTTTGGCGCCTGGAAAGGCCCCGTCTGGAAAGGCCCCGTCTGGAAACGACCTGTCTGGAAACGACCTGCCGCGTGAGACGCGGCTGGCGATTTCCAGCAGCAGAAGGCTGGCGCCGGCGCCGGGCTCGCCCGCCACGACGGTCAGCCGGCCCAGCGCCAGGTGGCCAGGCCAGAGCCACGAGATGGTCCGCTCCTCGACTTCGGCGAGGGGCCGTATTAAGGGCGCGGTGGGCAGTTCCCGCGGCTCGGCGGTTGGTTCTTCCGGCTTGAACCTCTGTTTCGAAGTGTCCCAACCGAAATTGGGATCGCGTTCTTGTTCCGCGTCCAGGAGCTCGTGGAATTCCGAAATCATCCGATCGGTGTCGTCGCAGTTGGTCATGGTGCACCTTGGGGTGAGTGTTGAGCTAATGGCCCAATCCCGATTGATCGGGAGTTCGGTCGATTGCGTGCGGCCCACAGTTAAGTGTACTAATGGATAGATATACTGTCAACAACTACTGTAAAACACATTTTTGTTATTCCTAATAGTTATGTCAGGCGAGCGGGGGGCATCACCCTTCGGTAGGTCGTTGAGCGGCGTTCCGGCGGGTGTTCCGGCGTAAGTCCCCTGGTTCATCGTCGCCACGCAGGCGAGCCGCGCGGGTGCCTCGGCGTCAGGCTCGCTGTTTGAAAAGATGCTATCGGCTTGCCCGCTGGAGTTTTCACGCTGGTCTCTAGACCGGGAAGCGGCCCCACCCCGATCCCCACCCCCGCTCTCATCCTCCTCCTTTCTACAGCGCCCTTGGCTTGGAATTGCAAGCAACCGTTTCTCGGCAATGGCCGCGCCGCTCGGGATGGCCTTCGCTATCGCAAACCTTTTGGCCGAAGCCATTTAGACCCGTCAGATCGAGCCAGGATTCGGGCAAGGCATGCGGCCATGAGTCAACGAGCGCCGAATCCGGAAAGTTTTTTTCATGTTTTTTCACCCACCTGTGGGTGGAATGCGCGCAGAGATTTCGTTGCTAGTTTACGCGGCCGGAGATGAGGTATTTGGCGCGGGCGTCACGCCTTGGGCAGGAAAAGGGTACCCAACTCGTTTGGCGTGACAACGGCCTCACGTTCGACGACGGCACGCAAAGCACGCTCAGCTAAGGCAGCGACTCCACGTCGCAGACAAGCACGGTCACCTTCGACGATGCGGCGGCCGAGGGGACGCTCCGCAATAAGACCGTCAACCTCACCAACAACATGCACACCGTGGAGGGCAACGCGCAAAAAAGAAATAAAACGTTAGTAGCACGGATGAAGAAGAGGATCATGTATTGAACCTCTCCTATGGCGATCTCGTCCCACCCTACACGTCGAGCAGCAGGACTTCCGCCGTTTCGCCGGCCGCGAACGTGCGGTTGCCGGCAGGGAACTGAACCAGCGCATTGGCGGCGGCCAGGCCGCGCAGGTCGGCGGAACCTTTCCAAGCGAGGGGCTCGACCGTCGCGCCTGCGGCCGATTGCCGAAGTACGGCCGGATGGTAGGTGGGCCGCTCGCCACGATGGATGAATGAATGCGTTAGCACGGCGCGGCAAGTGGCCAGGCCGTTGAACCCGCGCCCCGCGAGTTGGGCCAGGGCTGGCCGCACGAACAATTCAAACGAGACGAAGCTGCTGACTGGGTTACCGGGCAGTCCAAATACCAGCTTCGGCGCCGGTCCGCTCGCAAGGATACCGAACCAGAGCGGCTTACCCGGTTTGATACGTACCTTGTGGAAGACCTGCTCGACTCCCAATTCGGCAAGCACGCCAGGCACCAGGTCGAGCACGCCGGCCGATACGCCGCCGGAAAGCACGAGTACGTCGGCTGCCAGCCCGGACGCGATCGAATGGCGCAGCACGTCGCGGCTATCTCGGGCGGCGCCCAAGTCGATCGGACGCCCGCCGGCTTGCTCCACAGCGGCGGTCAGCATCGGGCCGTTCGAATTGCGGATCTGGCCTGGGCCTGGCAGGTCGCCTGGCGGCACGAGCTCGTTTCCGGTCGACAATATGGCCACCGTCGGCCGAGGCACCGCCCGCACGGCGACGCGTCCCACCTCGCAGAGCAGGCCAATTTCGATGGCGCGCAAAGTCGCACCTGCGCGAACCACGACTTCGCCGCGGCGGAACGACGCGCCGCGGCGCAAAATGTTCTGGCCCGGCCTAAGACCGTCGACGCTGAGCTGCACGTCACCCAGAGGAGAATTCGCCGAGGCCTTGATTTCGCTCAGCTCGATCATCACGACCGCGTCCGCGCCCTCGGGCAAAGGCGCCCCGGTCATGATTCGCGTCGTCTTGCCATTGGTCACGCGCAGGCTGGGGACGCTACCGGCCACGACCTCCTCCAAGATCGCCAGTTGCGCCTCGCCACTGGCCATGTCGGCGGCGACGACCGCGTAGCCATCGACGATCGACTTGTCGTGCGGCGGCGAATCGACGTCGCTGGCCGCGTCTTCGGCCAAGATCAGCCCCAGCGCCTCGGCCACGGGCGTTTCGGCGGCAGGCCGAGGCTGTGCGTGCCGAGCGACCAGGGCAAGTGCTTCAGCGACTGAATTCATGTTCGTTGGCGCGCCGGACGACAGCATTCCGCGGCCTGCGAAGCGACGCGGACAACGGCGAGTGTACCATAACCGAGATCATGACTAAAGCCGGTAGCGAATCCCGCGGTCTTCGCAGCGGCTATCCGGAAACTCGTTCACGCCCGGCCACTGCCGTATTTCGCTCTGCGAAAGGGCGTACTTTCGCGGAGCGAAAGGCGACGATACGCGACTTTTCGGATAGAGACTTCAATCTTCGGACGCCGCGGCGAACGACCTCGATGAGCGAAAGTCGCCATCGGACAACTTGAGGAATGTCTTGAGGATCTCGATGCCGCAGTGTGTCAGAAAGCTCTCAGGATGGAATTGCACACCATGCAGTGGCAATCGCTTATGCCGAACGCCCATGATCTCCCGGCCCCCTTCGGGAGCATCGCACCAGGCGCAAACCTCAAGCTCGTCACTGAGCGTGCCCGGCTGAATCACAAGACTATGATAACGTGTCGCCTGGAACGGATTATCCAAGCCGGCGAACAGCCCCCTGCCGTCGTGGTAAATCTGGTCGGTCTTGCCGTGCATCAGGCGCTTGGCCCTCACGATTTCGGCACCGAACGCGTGCCCGATCGATTGGTGCCCAAGGCAAACGCCGAGGATCGGTATCTCGGGCGCAAAGCGCGTAATGCACTCGCAGGAAATTCCGGCCTCGCGGGGCGTGCAGGGGCCGGGCGAGATAATCAGGTGCGTCGGCCGCTTGGAGGCGATTTCGTCGAGTGTGATCTGGTCGTTGCGGTGGACTTCCAACTCGATCGCCGGGTCGATCTCACCCAGACGCTGCACGAGGTTGTACGTGAACGAATCGTAGTTGTCGATCAGGAGGATCATCGGGAAGGATGAAGGACGTAGGACGTGGTGGCTGGTGGCAGAGCGTTAGCGATGCCCCGGCTGGATGGCGACCGGGGCATCGCTTTGGCCCTGCCCCAGCCACCTTGAATGTCTCACCATGGCTGCGTGCAGTATAGCAGAAAGCGGCCGTTTTGGTTGGCGCCGCCAGCAAAGATGGTATCCTAAAGGCGGGGAGTTTTTCGCCCAACTGCCAGGCCGCGAACCCCCCTCCCGCCTGCGCGGCGCCTTTTGCCGCCTGTTACGTACGCTTGGGAGCCGAAACGAATGAGTCGGCGATCGACTTCAGAGCGACTTGCGATTTGCCACCTCGCGCGTTGGCGCTACGCCGTCTGCTCGGCGCTCGTCCTGTTTCCTTTGACACTTGTTGCCGACGAACCGTATGGCCGCTTTCAGTTTGAACCCGCCGACCGTGACCATTGGTCGTTTCTGCCCGTCAAGCCGCAGGCCGTTCCCAACGTTCAAGAATCGAGTTGGCTCCGAAACCCGATCGACGCCTTCGTTCTCGCCCGAATGGAAGCGGCCGGCCTGCGTCCCTCGCGGCCGGCCGAGCGCCGCACGCTCTTGCGGCGGGTTTACTTTGACCTGATCGGCCTGCCTCCAACGCCGGAGGAGCAACGGGCGTTCCTGGCCGATGAATCGCCCGAAGCGCTGGCCAGGCTGGTCGATTCGCTCCTCGACCGTCCTGAATACGGCGAGCGATGGGGCCGGCACTGGCTCGACCTGGTCCGTTACGCCGAATCGAACGGCTATGAGCGAGACGGCGCCAAACCCAGCGTGTGGCGCTTTCGCGACTACGTGATCGACTCGTTCAACCACGACAAGCCGTTCGACCAATTCGTCCGCGAGCAGATCGCCGGCGACGAGCTCGATGGTTCGACGGCCGAAATGCAGATCGCCACCACGTTCCTGCGGCTGGGCCCCTGGGACGACGAACCGGCCGACGAGATGGTCGACCGATACGACCAGCTCGACGACCTGGTGGGCACGACGTCCGCGACGTTTCTGGCCCAAAGCGTGCGCTGCGCCCGCTGTCACGATCATAAGTTCGAGGTCTTTACCCAGCGCGATTATTCGCGGCTGCTGGCCGTATTCGAGCCGCTCAAGCGTCCGCAAGATGGTCGCACCGATCTCGATCGCCTGGTCGGGACGAATGGCGAATTGGCCTCGTACCAGGCGGCGGTGAAGCATGCAGAAGAAACGGTCGCCACGCTACGAAAAGAGGCCGACACAACCGAGTCGACCGCGTGCATGCGACTGATCGAGTCGGGAATGTTGAAGCTGCCGCAGGAAGCGAAAATGGCCGTGCCCACCTCGCAGCAAGCGGCGCAGAACTGGCGCTATGTGTTGGCCGAACCGGCCGGACGGTGGTTCTGGGCGGCCTTCGACGATTCGGCCTGGCCGGAGGCCCCCGGCGGATTCGGCACCGAGGGGACACCCGGTAGCGTCGTGCGGACCGTTTGGAACAGCGAGCGCATCTGGCTGCGCCGCCACTTTGAGCTGGCTGGTGAGTTCGCGTCGCTCGACGAATTGGCGAAGTTGCGGCTTCTGGTGCATCACGACGACGAAGTAGATATCTATCTCAACGGCATCCTTGCCGCCAGAACCGCCGGCTTCACGGTCAAATATGAGCCGCTGGCGATTCACAGCGAGGCCCTGGCCACGCTCAAGCCGGGCGACAACGTCTTGGCGGTCTACTGTCATCAGACCACCGGCGGGCAATTTATCGACCTGGGGCTCGTTTCGAACGCCGAGCAGCCGAAAGACGCGGCAGAATCGCCGCTGCCCGCCGAAGTGGTCGTCGCCTTCGCCACACCTCCCGATAAGCGGACGGAAGAACAGCGTAATTTAGCCAAGAAATTCCGCATGAAGCTGCGGCAGTTGCTGGCCACCTCACTGCCTGACGAAAACGGCAAGCTGGACCTTTGCGAGCGGCAAATTCAGGATGCCCAGGCCGCGCCGCCGCGCGAACCGGCCAGGGCCTACGTCTGGTACGAAGACAGCCAGCAGGCACCCGTGACACACGTGCTGAAGCGCGGTAACCCCCGCGACCCGGCCGAGGAGGTCGGTCCTGGCGTTCCGGCCGTTTTGGTCGACGCGCCCATGGGGCCGCCCAAGCCGACCGACCACAGCACCGGCCGGCGCCGCCAACTGGCTGAGTGGCTCACGCGTGTCGACAACCCTTTGGTCGCGCGCGTGATGGTCAACCGCATTTGGCAGCACCACTTCGGCGACGGACTGGTTGGAAGCGAGAATGACTTCGGCATCATGGGAGAGGCGCCGACGCACCCTGAGCTATTAGATTGGCTCGCCGGAGAATTCGTGACCCACGGGTGGAGCGTCAAGCACATGCACCGTTTGATGGTGCTCTCGAGCACTTACCAACAGTCGTCTGCCGCCAATCCGGCCGCCGAGAAGGCCGCCGTGCAGGTCGATCCGCAGTGCGACCTGCTCTGGAGGTTCCAGGCGCGCCGGCTCGAGGCCGAGGCCGTTCGCGACGCGGTTCTCGCCGCGAGTGGCCGGCTGAACCACCAGCGGGGTGGGCCAAGCGTATACCCGCTGATTTCGCCGGCGGTGCTCGCTAGCCAGTCGCGGCCGGGCAACGGCTGGGGGAAGTCGGAGCCGACCGACGCGGCCCGCCGCTCGATCTACGTTTTCGTCAAGCGCACGCTGCTGGTGCCTGAGCTGGAAGTGCTCGACTTCCCCGACACCAACGGCAGTTGCGAGCAGAGGCAGGTTTCGACCGTCGCGCCGCAGGCATTGACGTTTTTCAATGGCGAGTTCATTCACGAACAAACGGCGCATTTTGCCAAGCGTCTCATGGCGGAGGCTGCCGACACCGCCGCGAGGATCGAGCTGGCTTACGCTTTAGCGTTGTCGCGGCCTCCCACCGATGTCGAGCGGGCGACGATCGCCGAGTTTCTCGTGCGGCAAGAAGAACAGATCCTCCGCGACGCAGTGGCGGCTGGACAAGTCGCCGGACAAGTGAACGCGGAGAAACAGGCGAGCGATGCGGCCCAACAGGCGTTGACCGCCTTTTGTCTGGTGTTATTGAACACGAATGAGTTCGTTTACCTGCCGTAGGGTGTAGAATACTGCCATGCGAAACATCCTTGACGATGGCCCCACTCCCCTACTGCCGCGCCTGACGCCCTGTGGGAGGGCGCGGCGCGAGTTCCTTTGGCAAGCCGGCGGCGGTTTCGTCGGCACGGCTTTGACCTGGCTCTTGGCCAATGACGGCTTCGTCGCCAAGGCCCAGGCCGGCGATCGACCGCAGGCATCGCCCCTGATTCCAAAGCCGCCGCACTTCGCCCCCAAGGCCAAGAGCTGTATTTTTCTCTTCATGTATGGCGGGCCAAGTCAGGTCGACCTTTTCGACCCCAAGCCCGAACTAGCCAGGCACCACGGACAGCCGATCCCGAATCTCGACAACGATCCTCTGTTCAAGAGCCGTAACCCTGGGACGCTCTTGGGTAGCAGCCGAACGTTCACCAAGCACGGCCAATCGGGCGTGGACGTTTCCGACCTGTTTCCGCACCTCGCCCGTTCGATCGACGACATCGCGGTCATCCGCTCGTGTTATGCCGATAGCTTCGCCCATGGTTCGGGGCTATTGCAAATGAATACGGGCTTCGTGCGGCAAGGCTACCCTAGCCTCGGTTCGTGGGTCACCTACGGACTGGGGACGGTCAATCAGGATCTGCCGGCCTATGTCGTGTTGCTCGACCACCGTGGCGGGCCGATCGGCGGCGCGCCCAACTGGAGTGCCGGTTTCATGCCCGCCGCGTTCCAGGGGACGCAGTTCCGTACCGCCGGAGATCCGCTGATCGACCTCAAGCCCCCCGGCCATATGACCCGCGCCCAGCAACGCGGTCAGCTCGACCTGTTGCGCCGGCTGGGCGAGTTGGAGCCGGGCACGTTGCCGAAGCAGTCGGAGTTGCAAGCGCGCTTGGACACCTACGAGTTGGCGTTCCGCATGCAGTCCGAGGCGCCCGAGGCGGTGGACCTGTCGCAGGAGTCGGCGGCGACGCGCGCGCAGTACGGTGTTGACCGGCCCGACACGGAGCGCTTCGGTACGCGCTGCCTGATGGCGCGGCGGCTGGTGGAGCGCGGCGTGCGATTCGTGCAGGTCTACTCGGGCGGCGGTCACAGCGATGAGAATTGGGACGCCCACGGCGATGTGAACAAGAACCACGAGCTGCACTGCAAGGAGACCGACCAGCCAATGGCCGCTCTCTTGAGCGATCTCAAGCAAAGGGGCCTGTTAGACGAAACGCTCGTCGTCTGGGGGGGCGAATTCGGCCGCACGCCAACCGGCCAAGGGGGCAAGGGGCGCGACCACAGCCCGCGCGGCTTCAGCATGTGGATGGCGGGGGGTGGGATCAAGGGGGGCCAGGCCCACGGCGCGACCGACGAATTCGGCTTCACGGCCGTCGAGAACAAGGTCCATGTGCATGACGTACACGCCACGATCCTGCACCTGATGGGGCTGGACCACGAGCACCTGACCTATTTCCACAATAGCCGCGAGATGCGGCTGACCGACGTCGAAGGGCGCGTCGTGCGGGAATTGATCGCGTAGTTTTCATTCCGGCAGCGGCTGCCCCTTGGTCTCGGGCACGAAGGGCAGCGCGAACAGCCCCAACAGAAACACCGAGCACATCGTGACGCCCGCGTAGCGCATCGGCTCCGGTTTGTCGGCGTACCAGACGCTCGTCAAGAGCCCCAACGCCGACGGACCGGTGGCGGCCACCAATCGTCCGACGTTATAGCAAAACGACGTTCCGGTGCTGCGCAAACGCGTCGGGAACAATTCGGGAAAGTAAATCGCATAACCGCCAAACAACGAAAGCTGGCAGAAGCCCATCAGGGGCATCATCCAGAACACGTCGCCGATCGTTTGAAAGTTCCAAAACACAAAGGCAGTACTCGACGCGGCCAGCACGAACGAAATGGCGAACGCGGGACGCCGGCCGATCAGGTGGGTGACGCGGCTGAATGCGTAGATGCCGAAAAACGCGCCGATGTTGAGCATCATCGACGTGAGGGATGCCCAAAAGGTGAGCCGCCCGCCGATTTCCTTCGTGCGCTTTTCGATCCGCTCGGCGTTCGCGGCCAATCGCTCGTCGGCGCCGTCAGTGCCGTCGGAGGGGGAGGCGAGGAAAGCGGCACGCCGGCTGCGTTCATCTGACGACTGAGGAGGCTGTTTTTTGGCCTGATCCGGATCGCCTCGGTCGAGTTCCGCCAGCACGGCATCGGCCGTGACGGCCTGGCCCGCCTTGTGCAAATTGACGGCCGTAGCGTAAATCCGTTCGGCGTCTTTCGTGCCCGCCGTGGCGCTCAGCAAGTTGCTGGGCTGAATTCTCTTGGCGTATTCGTCCAGCGATTCCGGCCTGGCGATCACGAGCTTCACGAATTCCTGGTCCGCCGCGGCATCGCCCCGATTGCGTGCCTCTTGCTCGAATGTCTTGCGAAACACCAGCCGGTTCAAGTCGGGGCTGAAGAAGCCGATACCCCACAAGCCGACCACGCCCGAGAACGCCAACGCCAGCCCCAATAAGGCATGTTTCCGCCAGCGCGGGTTGCCGAATAACTCGCCATAAGACCCCAAGCGTTTAACGACGGCGTCGCCGGCAACCGCCTGCCAGCGCTCCGGTTCCTTGAGCCGGCGGCGGATGAGCACCGCCAATAGCGCCGGCACCGTGCCGACCACGAACATCACTCGCCAAGCGCTGTCGATGACACCGCTCTCTTGCATGCGCCCTAAACCAAGGCTGATCAATGCCGCGCTCACATTGCCCACCGCCGACAGGGCCTGCAGCAAGCCAAGGGCGAACGGCCTGGCGCGTTCGGGCATCACTTCGGCGACCAGGGCCACGCCGACGGCGAACTCTCCTCCCACGCCCAAACCTGTCAGAAAACGGTACAACGCGAAGTCGTAAACGGTCACGGAGAGCGCGCTCAACCCGGTGAACAGGGAGTAAATCAAGATTGTCCAGAGCATTGTCTTGGCGCGGCCGATGCGGTCGCCCAAGACGCCGAAGGCGATCCCGCCCGTCGCCCAACCAATCAAGAAGACCGAGGTCGTATAACCGCCGTAACGATCGATCATTGGATCGGACGGGGACAGGCCAAGCAGCTCCTGGCACGCGGGCCGCCGTGCCAGCGTAAACAACTGCTGATCCATCGTGTCGAACAGCCAGCCCAGCGCGGCGACGATGAACACGAACCAGTGATAGCGGGTCAATTCGCGATACCAGGGCTGGCTGGCGGTGCTCATGGGGCGTCGGGTTCCTGCAAAGCCGCCGGCAACGATCAATGGCCGCCGGCGTTTGGAAGTAGATGGGTGGAATCTGACCAGATGCCCTAACGTCCGTCAAGACGCTATCATGGTCCATGCCTTTCGCGGAGCGAAAGGCGACGGGGCTTATTTCGCCTTGATTTTTCTGGCCTTCAGCGATGGATCGCCGGCGAGCGGCAGGCGGATGGCGCGGCCCGTTTCCGCCGCTTTGTAGATGGCCAGGATGATCTCGACGCTACGGCGGCCTTCGTGACCGTCAATCGCCGGACGGCGTCCCTTGCGAATCGCCTCGACGACGTCGCGGAATTGCTTGGTGTGGCCGTGATGGCCAATGGCCGTGGGGTCGCTCGCACCGCCCCCCGTGCTCTTGGTTTGGGTCATCTGAGCGCGGATCGCGGCGTCGCGGCGGTCGCTCTTGGCGAAGTCCCACTTGATGATGTCTTCTTCCTCCATGACGGCCGAACCCGCCGAGCCGTGGATTTCGATCCGCTTGAGATAGCCCGGATAGGTCGCCGTACTGGCTTCGATCACGCCCAGCGCGCCGTTGGCGAACCGCAGCGTGGCCACGGCCGTGTCTTCGACGGCGATCCGCTCGTGAGCCAAAATCGCGGTCTGCGCGCGGATTTCGGCGACCGGACCCATCAGCCAGGTGAGCAGATCGACGCTATGCACGGCCTGATTCATCAGCGCTCCGCCGCCGTCGAGCTCCCAGGTACCGCGCCAGGCCCCGCTGTCGTAATACGATTGTGGGCGAAACCATTTGACGTACGCGTCGCCCACCGTCAACTTGCCGAACCGCCCGGCATCCATCGCTCGGCGCAGCTCCATGCTCGAATCATGAAACCGTGAAGGAAAAATGGTCGAAAGCGCGACGCCGGCGCGTTCGCACTCGTCGATGATGCGGTCGCAGCGTTTGAGCGTGATTTCCAGCGGTTTCTCGACGATCACGTGCTTCTTCGCCCGCGCGGCCGCCACGGCCGGTTCCAAATGGGCTCCGCTAGGCGTGCCGATGGTCACGATCTGCACGGCGGGATCGGCCAGCATCTCGTCGAGCCGATGGTACGCCTTACAGCCGGTCGAAGCTGCCAGCCGGTCGGCCGCCGCCGGGAAGGTATCGTAACACGCGACGAGCTTCGCCCCGCGAACATCGCCAATCGCCCGCGAGTGAAAGCTTGCAATCATCCCGCAGCCGATGATGCCAAAACCGAATGCCATGGTGGGAGTCTCTTGTGAGTGGTGAGGGGTGAGGGGGCGAGGGGTGAGTGGATCAGGAGGTAATGGGATGAGGAGGTGACGGGACCGCCGCACTTATTCCGTGCTCCGCGTTCGTCCAACCCGCAATCCGCGGTTCAAATCGGGAATCAAGAATCATTCATCGTCCTCCGCCTGCTCGACGCGCTCCTCCCAGAATTTGATCGCCTCTTCGTGAAACCGCAAGACCTCGCGGCGCTGGTCGGCATCGTCGAGTTTGACGCGGCCGGCGCGCTCCTTGGCCCAATCGAGGAAGAATTTCGCGGAACGCTTCACAACCGGCTGCTTGTTCTCGCCGATCTCGACGTACCAGGGGCCACTCGATGCGAATCGGTAGGTGTTCTCGATATCGGTCACGGCGCGGACCAGGAACCAACCGCTTTCGTCGAACGACAGTGGGGGGAAATGCCCGGTCTTGGCCAATTCTTCGTACCGCACGCTCTGCGCCACGCGTCCGTTCTTGATCAGCTCGAAGTAGGTAATTGGCTCGCGGAAGGTGTAGGTCAGCACCACGTCGAGCGAGATCGAGTCGCCTTCGTCGGCCTTGAACACGTGGCCCGGCATCCGGCCGTTGGCCAAAGGGCGCATCATCGGGCCGTTGCTCACGACGACCCGGCCGGCCTTGAATCCCTCCCACCAGGTATCGTAGTTGAATTGCCGCGGGTCGACCCAAACGTAGATCCGATTATAACCCACGGGGTTCGGCAGCACGCCCGAGGCGCTGCCGGCCGACGGGGGAATGCGAAAGCCGCAGTTGAGCACGTGATAATAAATCTCTTGCGACCACTTCGCGTTGCCCAGGGGGGGCGGAAGCCGCTTCACGTCGCGCGGCTTCCCCCAGGCTTCGTTGTCTTTCATTTCATCGCGGCACATGTGGTTGTTGCACAGGCCGATCGAGTCGATCTTGCCGCAGGCCAGCCAGACGGGCAGGTCCCACCAGAACGGCTTCTCGGCGTCGACCCAAGCCCTGGGTTGTTCACGCGCCTGCGCGAGAAACGCCATTGGCGAAGGATACTCACGCTCGGCGCCGGCCAAATCGAGCGGCTTGTCGAGGCGGAAATACAACAGCGCTCCCCCCTCGCGCTCATCCTCGCCGCCCAGCAGGTCGTAGTAGCGGTTGGTATCGAACAACTTCACCGGCTCGTCGGGCGGGGGATGTTTCGACCATTCGCTCTTGTCGTTCCACCATGTGATGACCGGCGCCACGTGCAGGTCTTCGGCCATCATCAAGAGCTCGATATCTTTCAGTGGCCGATGTACGTGCAGGTCGCCCGACCACCAGCCCTCCTCGGCCAGGTTGACGATCCGCTTCAGTTCGATCTGCTTCTGGTCCTTGGATTGGTTGTCGATGATGAAGTACCCGCTCATATCGAGGTACTCGGGTCCGCGCTCGATGACGAAGTTATAGGTCCCTTTCGCCAGCTTGAGCTTCATCTTGCCGGGAAACACGAAGTGGTCGTGCCAAAAGGGGAAGCGGCCCACCTTCTGTGGCTTTTCCTTTTCATTCGTGATGTGCATCCGGCAGGGCATGGTTGCCTTCGTATCGGCGTCGACCACGGTGATCGTGAACTCGCCGCTGCCCGCGGAGGCCGCGGTGGGAGCGGCGGCGACGAACAGCGACGCGGCGAGGAACAACGATTCGGCGACGCGGGGACGCGCGGACGCGAGGACGATTCGCCGCTGTAACCCACGAAGCTGTAACCCACGAAGCTGCGCGGTTCGAAACTGTGCCGCTCGAAACTGTGCCGCTCGAAACATCGCGTCGCCGTGTACCTTTGTGCTCTCCAATTCAATCCCCATAACCCCTCCTACATACGTGCCCGTGAGGCGGCCGCCCGATCTTATAGCTTAGCACGTCCGCACCATCAAACGAGCCACCCGCTTCCCAGGAACGCGCCGGGCCACGTAGAATGGGGCCAGGCGTTGTACTACCGAATTCCACTGGCGAGCAAGTTTCCCGCGCATGGCCGAAGATTACTACCAAACGCTGGGTGTCAGCCGCGAGGCTTCCGCGGCCGATATCGAAAAGGCCTATTCCAAACTAGCGCGGAAATACCACCCCGACGTGAACCCCGACGACAAGACGGCCAAGACGAAATTCCAGGCGGTTCAGGCGGCCTACGATGTGCTCAAGGATGCGCACAAACGGGAACTCTACGACCGCTACGGCAGCGCCTTCGAGGGGGCTGGGGGTGGTGGACCGCCGCCGGGTCGCCGGGCGGGCCGTGGCATGGGACCGGAAGAGTTCGACTTCACGCAGTTTTTCGGCGAGCGGTTTGGCACTGACTCTTCCGGCGGGTTTGCCGACATGTTCAACCAGTACCGCCGCACGCGGCCGGCCGGGCCAGGTCGTCGTGGCCGTCCGGGCAAGCCGCAGCCGCCCCAGGCCGAACACGAAGTCCAAATTCCCTTCACCCTGGCGGTGCTTGGCGGCGAAACCCACCTTGAGCTGCGTCACGCTTCGGGAAAGCAGGAAACGATCGCCGTGAAGATCCCCCCCGGCATTGAAGACGGCAAGAAGATCCGGCTGCGCGGACAGGGTGAATCGCTCGACGACGGCCCGCCGGGCGACTTGCTGATCATGGTCCGCGTTGGATCGCACCCTTCATTCGCGCGCCGCGGCGACAATTTGCACCTCCGCGTGCCGGTTAGCCTGCGCGAAGCGGCCGAAGGTGGCAAGGTCGACGTGCCGACGCCGCGCGGGACCGTCACGTTAAGAGTTCCACCCGCCACTTCGAGCGGCGCGAAGTTGCGAATCAAGGGTCACGGCGTCGCGCGGCCGGGCAAGCCCGCCGGAGACTTGATCGCCGATATTCAAATCGTGCTCCCCCAGCAACTCGACGCCAAGAGCCTGGAGCTGGTCAAGCAATTCGACGAGCGCCAGCCGCTCGACCCGCGGCGAGATTTGAAATGGTAAATGTATCTGGCCACGGATCGAACACGGACAAGGAGGAGCCATCCCCGCATCTCCTCCGTATCCCCAAATCCCCTTCAAGATGGTCCAGCACCAAAATCCGTGTTTCATTCGTGTTCCATCCGTGGCTAAAAAACCGCGCGAGATTTCTACACAGCGGCGCGGTTTCCGCGCGGTCGGCGAGCTTGGCGTTGGTGTTCCTGGTTCCCTGGTTACTGGGGGCCGACGATACGGCCCCGAAACCTGCCGTCTCGCCGCTCGTCCGTGCCAAAATGCTGATGGCGTTGCTCGCCTTGGTGGTGTTGGGAATCGGCCTGGTGGCGGCGGCGATCTTGGGAGGCTGGATGGTCCGCCGCCTGGCTCGGCAACCGGTACCTCCAAGCCGGGTGGTCGACGATGCCTGGTATGCCAAACCGTTGGTCCCGCCGCCGTTGGATGAAGTGGACGAAGGCGATGGACCTGACGCCGCATGATTCGAGTCGTTCGATGACCGATCAAAGCTTTCCCGCCCGGTTTCGAATTCGCCGCGGCGCCGACTTCCAGCGGGTCTACCGCCGGCGGTTGATCGCCTCGGACGACTATCTCGTGCTTTACGGCTGTGAGAACGGCCTCGAACACCCGCGGCTGGGCTTGTCGGTTTCGCGCAAAGTGGGCGGCGCCGTCCAGCGCAACCGTTGGAAGCGGCTGTTGCGCGAGGCGTTTCGCCTCAGCCGAACGAACCTGCCCGGCGGGCTCGATCTAGTGGTCGCCCCGCGGGCTGGAATCGTCCCGGAACTAAGTCAGCTCCTCGAGCGGCTGCCGGTGTTGGCCGCGCGTTTGGGGCGAAAAACGCGACGAGCGGCGACATGAATCGAGTTGGGCCAGCACTGGGATGGCTTTGGCATGCGTTGGTTCGCCTGCCCGGAGAGTTGTTGATTGGTTTGGCGCGAGTCTACCAATGGACACTCAGCCCGATCATCGGAAGACAATGCCGCTTCACACCGACGTGCAGCAACTACTTCATCGGCGCTGTGCGAAAGTACGGCGCGGTGCGCGGGACGCTTCGCGGCCTGTGGCGCATCTGCCGCTGCCATCCGTTCCACCCCGGCGGGCATGACCCGCCGTGAGGAGAGGTCGGCCTCCCGGAAAAAGAAAAACGTCGAAAAACGTCGAAAACCATCGTCACGATCGTCACGCCGTCAAATCCCTGGGAAGATCCACCATGTGCGGACGATTCACCTTACGAACCCCAGCCAGCCAGGTTGCCGAGGCGTTCGGCGTGCTGCCCTTCGCCGATCTCCAGCCCCGCTATAACATTGCACCGAGCCAAGCGGTGCCCGTCGTCCGGCGTGCCCAAAACGATGGTCGTGAGCTCGCCTTCCTCAAATGGGGCCTGGTCCCATCATGGGCCGACGATCCCGCCATCGGCTTTAAGATGATCAACGCCAGGGGCGACACCGTGGCGACCAAGCCGAGTTTCCGCAAAGCGTTCAAGGTGCGTCGGTGCCTGGTCGTCGCCGACGGGTTTTATGAATGGCAGAAGACCGATGGCAAGAAGCAGCCGCACTTTATTCGGCTCAAGGACGACCGGCCCTTCGCTTTCGCAGGGCTTTGGGAGCATTGGGGCCGCGAGGGCCAAGAGATCGACTCCTGCACGATCATTACGACCGACGCCAACGAATTGATGGCCCCGATCCACAATCGCATGCCAGTGATCGTGGCCCCGAGCGACTACGACGTGTGGCTCGACCCTGAGATCCAGGAGGTTGAGCGGCTCCAGCCCCTGTTGCGGCCCTATCCGGCGGACCAAATGACGGCCTACCCGGTCAGCACGGTCGTCAACAATCCTCGGAATGAAGTGGCCCAGTGCGTGGAGCGGGTGGGCTAACCGAATCCCGGTGCGCGGTGTCCATGGAAAAGGCCGGCAGGCAAACGGCGACGTACTCGGCCCCCTCGGTTTCGGGCGTGCTGTACTGCACCCACTCGCCCGGATGAGTAACGATCGACTGCCCGGCATGCACTTCGAAAACGCCGTCCTGGTGCGCGACTCTCAGGGTTCCTTGCAAGACCAGCGTGAACTCCTCGAATTCCGGCGTTTGTCCCGGCTCGATCCAGCCGGCCGGACACCGCAGGTAGGCGATGCTAACGTGACCTTGGCCCGAACTGACCAGGCCAATAAACTCGTCGATCTGGATCGGTTTGTTGGTCACCGCCTCCATTCGTTTTGGCGTCGAGATCAATGTCGGCATGGGTGACGCTCCTATGCGCGTTGCGCCGAGAGCATCTCGACGAAGGCCTTCATGAAGGGCGTGTTGTCGTGCCAGGTACGGGCGGTGACGAGTTGGCCATCGACGACGCATGGCTGATCGACGTATTGTGCCCCCCCTTGGGTGGCGTCGAGGGCGCACTTGGCCACGGTCGTCACCGTCCGTCCGCGAAGGCAGTCGGCGGCGGTGAGGATTTCGATCCCGTGGCAAACAGCGGCTACCGGCTTGCGGGCTTCGAAAAAGTGCCGCGTGATCCGCAGCAAGTCCTGGTCGTACCGCAAGTACTCTGGCGCGCGGCCGCCCGAGATGAAGAGCCCGGCGTATCCGGCGGGGTCGACATCGCGAAATGCGGCCGTCGCTCGAAGGTGATAGCCCGGCTGCTCGCGGGTGATGTCCCAACGGTCGTCGCCCGGCGGCACCTCGTGCATGACCAGGTGATAGAGCCTGGCTTCAGGACCGCAGACGACCACCTCGAAGCCGGCTTCCGGGAGGCGAAAGAAGGGATACATCGTGTCCAGGACTTCGCTCGCGTCACCGATCGGGATGAGGATTTTGGGAGTGGTCATTGGTCAGTGGTTGATGGTCATTGGTCAGTGGTCGTTGGTCAGTGGTCCGTCGTCAGTTGTCCTTGGCCTTCGGTCTTGGGTTTTGGGTCAGTTTGACTAGGCACGTTCATCCTTCATCTCTCATCCATTATCCCTCATCCCTCATCCTTTTCCGATACCGCCTGATCAACGCGTTTGTCGAACTGTCGTGGGCGAGCTGGGGTTCGTCAGCGCTTTCCAATTCAGGCACGATCCGCTGAGCAAGGACCTTGCCCAACTCGACGCCCCATTGATCGAACGAGTTGATGTGCCAAATCGTCCCCTGGACGAAGACCTTGTGTTCATAGAGCGCGATCAGCTTGCCCAGCGCCTCGGGCGTGAGCGAATTCAGAAGTATCGTGTTCGTCGGATGGTTGCCCGCGAAACTGCGGTGCGGCACCTGGCTTTCGGCGATTCCGTCGGCGCGGACCTCGCCGGCCGTTTTACCCATCGCGAGCGCCTCGGTCTGGGCGAAGAAATTGGCCATCAACAACTCGTGGTGATTGCCCAGCGGGTTGAGAGTGTTACAGAAACCAATGAAATCGCAGGGAATCAATTTCGTGCCCTGGTGAATGAGCTGATAGTAGGCGTGCTGGCCATTCGTGCCGGGCGTTCCCCAAACGATCGGCCCGGTCTGGTAATCGACCGCTCGGCCGTCGAGGTCGACGCTCTTGCCGTTGCTCTCCATGTCGAGCTGCTGCAAGTAGGCACTCAGCCGACCCAGGTAATGGTCGTAGGGCAGGATCGCCACCGATTCGGCGCCGAAGAAGTTGCCATACCAAAGGCCCAGCAGGGCCAGGAGCACGGGCAGGTTGCGGTTGAACGGCGAGGTGCGGAAATGCTCGTCCATCCGATGAAAACCGGCCAACATCCGGCGAAAATTGCCTGGGCCGATGGCCAGCATCAGCGACAACCCAATCGCCGAATCGTAGGAATAACGCCCGCCGACCCAATCCCAGAATTCGAACATGTTCGCCGTGTCGATGCCAAACGCCGCCACCTCTTTGGCATTGGTCGAGACGGCCACGAAGTGCTTGGCGACCGCCGCCTCGTCGCGCAGTTGGGCCAGGCACCAGTCGCGAGCGCTCTTGGCGTTGGTGAGCGTCTCGAGCGTGGTGAAGGTCTTCGACGAAACGACGAACAGGGTTTCGGCGGCGTCGAAGTCGCGGGTGGCTTCGACCAGGTCGGTGCCGTCGATGTTCGATACAAAGCGGCACGTCAGACCACGGTCGGTATAGTGCCGCAGCGCTTCGTAGGCCATCACCGGCCCCAGGTCGGAGCCGCCGATACCGATATTGACCACGTTGCGAATGCGTTTGCCCGTGTGCCCCTTCCATTCGCCGCCGCGGACGCGCTGGCAAAACGCGGCCATTTTGTCGAGTACCGCATGGACCTGGGCGACGATGTCCTGGCCGTCGACGACGATCCGCTCTCCTTTCGGCGCTCGCAGGGCCACGTGCAGCACGGCCCGGCCCTCGGTGACGTTGATTTTGTCGCCGCGGAACATGGCGTCGATGCGGGCCCGAAGGCCGGCATCTTCAGCCAGGCGGACGAGGAGCTGCAGCGTCTCGTCGGTGACGCGGTTTTTCGAGTAGTCGAGATAAATGCCTTCGGCGTCAAGGGTCAGCCGTTCGCCGCGGCGGGGATCGTCGGCGAACAGTTGGCGAAGGTGAACGTCGCGGATTTGCCGAAAGTGGCTTTCCAGTGCTTTCCAGGCGGGCAGGTCGCGAAGCGGGGTCTGGCTCATGCGTCGGGTCGCCTCGTTGTCGATTGGTTTTCCGCTAGCCTAACATCCGTGGCTCCGGATGGGAATCTGCTTGGCCATATGCTCAAGCTTTCCGGGCCGACTTGTCGTCGACCGTTCAAACCGCCGTGCGGTCCGTCGGAAATTCCACCGTTTGCCGCCGTTTCGGCCGTTCGCGCCAACCGATCTTTGTGTATAACCCAGCTATTATGTCCGAATCGAATTCCAGCCCAGCAAGTTCCAAGCGTCCGGTCCTGTCGGCGATTGTCTTATTGCTCATCGCTTACGGGGTCGCCTCCGCGCTCGGCCTTCCCCAGAAGGCGACTTCGTTGATTTTGGCCCCGGCCGCCGATGGGGAAGCCGCCCACGAGCATGAGGCCCTGACGCCGCCCCCCTACTGGACCGTCCTGCCGTTCTGCATGCTGCTGGCGGCGATCGCCATTTTGCCGCTTTCGCACCGCACGGAACATTGGTGGGAAAGCAACTTACACAAATTCTACGTGGCGGCCGGGCTGGGCCTGGCGGTGCTCGTCTACTACGGCTTCGGCCACGCGCACGCGATCGACCGTCATTTTCTGGGCCACATGCGGATACCGCGGCCGGAGGACGACCTGTTCGCCTGGGAGCACCCTTGGACGATCGTGGCCAATGCGATCCTGCAAGACTTCGTGCCGTTCATTGTACTGCTGTTCAGTCTTTACACGATCAGCGGCGGAATTCGCATCGAGGGCGACCTGCCGGCCCACCCGATGACGAACACGCTGTTCCTTGCCGTCGGCGCCGTGCTGGCCAGCGTGATCGGCACCACGGGCGCGGCGATGCTCCTGATCCGGCCGTTATTGGAAACCAACCGCGAACGGAAGCACGTTCGCCATACGGTCGTGTTCTTCATTTTCGTGGTCTGCAACTGCGGTGGTTGTTTGCTGCCCTTGGGCGACCCGCCATTGTTCCTGGGCTACCTGCAAGGAGTGCCCTTCCTCTGGACGCTTAAACTTTGGAAGGCCTGGTTGCTGGTCAATGGCGCCTTGTTGGCCATTTACTACACCTGGGACCGCTTCAACTGCTACCCCAAAGAGGAGCTGCGCGCCGTCGCTCGCGACGAAACTCGCATCCACCCGTTGCGCTTCGGCGGTATTTGGCCGAACGCACTGTTACTATTGGGTGTGGTTCTGGCCGTGGCCATGTTGGACGTGACCAAGGCGGTGCCGGGCACCGACTGGCACCCATGGCTCTACCTGCGCGAGTGCGTGCTCTTGGCCCTGGTGGGTCTGTCTTTGGCGATCGGTCCCGAGTCGATTCGGCACGGCAATAAGTTCACCTACGGGGCCATCGTCGAGGTCGCCGCACTTTTCTTGGGGATCTTCATCTGCATGCAGCCGGCATTGCAGATTCTGCATGTTCGCGGCCCGCAACTAGGCATCGACAACGCTGTGAAATTCTTTTGGACCACCGGCGCACTTTCGTCGGTGCTCGACAACGCTCCGACGTACCTGGTGTTTTTCGAGACCGCCAAGACCCTGCCGCCCGGCGACGACACCCTCGCCGCGGTGGGCGTGTCGGATCTGCTGCTGGCGGCGATCAGCCTGGGCGCCGTGTTCATGGGGGCCAACACCTACATCGGCAACGGGCCAAACTTCATGGTCAAGACGATCGCCGAGAAGTCGGGTATCCCCATGCCGAGCTTCTTTGGCTACATGGTCTTCAGCGGCGCGATCCTGATTCCGTTGTTCGTGCTGGTCACGTTCTTGTTTTTTCTTTAAGTCGCAGGGATTAAGGATGAGGGATGAGAGTTGAGGGAAGCGACCGATGGCAACTGACAACTGACTGAGGACAACTGACCAATGACAACGGACAAATGACAAGTCCCATCATTACCAACGATCGCGATTTGGCTGCGTTTTGTCGCCGCCTGACCGGCGCGAAGTCGATCGCATTCGATACCGAATTCGTCTCCGAACACACCTACCGGCCGCAACTTTGCCTGGTGCAAGTTGCCGTCGAAGGGGAACTGGCGGCGATCGACACGTTGGCCGTCGGCGACATGAAGCCGTTTTGGGAAGCGCTCGCCGCGAATGGACATGAGACGATCGTCCATGCGGGACGCGAGGAAGTGGCCTTCAGTCTGGCGGCTCTTGGCCAGCCACCCTCCGGGTTGTTCGACGTGCAGATCGCGGCGGGCCTGGTTGGCGCCGACTACCCCGCCGGCTATGGCAACCTGATCTCGAGGTTCCTGGGTGCCACGCCGCGCAAAGGTGAAACCCGCACCGACTGGCGGCGCCGCCCACTGACCGACCGTCAGGTGGAGTACGCCCTCGATGACGTGCGGCACCTGCACCCCCTTCGCGATCGGCTTGTGCGGCGGCTCGACGAGCTGGGGCGACGGGCTTGGATGGATACCGAGATGGCGGTATTCCTGGACGAAGTCCGCTCCATGCGCGGCCGCGATCGCTGGCGCAAGGTGTCTGGCAGTTCGGGCCTTTCCAGCCGGAACCAGGTTGTGGTTCGCGAGCTTTGGCTGTGGCGCGAAAGCGAAGCCGAGCATCGCGACTGCCCCGTGCGCCGCGTGCTACGCGACGATCTGATCGTCGAGCTGGCGCGACGCCGCTCGGACGATCCGAAACAGATTCGCGCGGTGCGGGGCATGGAGCGGGGCGATTTGCAGCGGCACGTGCCGGCCATTTCGCAGGCGATTGCCCGTGCTCTGGCCGTGCCCGACGAAGAGTGTCCCGAGACCACGAACCGCGAAACGAACCCCCAATTGACCATGCTCGGACAGTTTCTCACGTCGGCCCTAAGCAGCATTTGCCGCGAAGCGAATGTAGCGGCCAGCCTGGTCGGCACACCGAGCGACGTGCGCGACCTGATCGCTTTCCAATTGGGCCAGACCAACGGTTCGTCCGGGCCGCCCAGCCTGGCCCGTGGATGGCGGGCGGAGGTCGTCGGCAAAATGCTCGACGACCTGCTTGAAGGCAAAGTCTCGATCCGAATCCGTGACCCGAACTCCGAGCAGCCGCTCGCCTTCGAGCGACGATAAGGCTCTGAAGGCAAAAAATGGGAGATCAATCACCGTCGAGCCATGTTAGCCAAGCTCGATGGGGTCCGGCAATCGACTGGCGCAAAGATCGCGTGGGTATCCAAACGTTTGGCCAGGGCCAGACCTTGTTCGATGGCCGATGCGGCATCGGCGGCATGCACGCGTTGGCCGTCGTGCAGACAAACGCAGTTGCGACCTGCTTGTTTCGCCGCGTAGAGCGCTTCATCCGCCCGAATGCGCAACCGCTCCGACGACTCGCCCGGCATGACGGCGGCCACACCGGCGCTGGTGGTGATGTGCAACGTGCGGCCGCCGATTTCGACGCCCGCGTTCTCGATCAATCGCAGGTAGCGTTGGGCGACCGCCGTGGCGATGGACAATCCGGCGTACGGCAATAGCAGGGCAAACTCCTCGCCACCAATGCGGGCGACATGATCGGTTCCGCGTCGCGTGGCGCGGCAGGTGCGGCCGACCATGGCCAGAATCGCATCGCCCGCCGCATGACCAAACGCGTCGTTAAGCGCCTTGAAGCGGTCGAGGTCGAACGTCACCAGGGCGTAACGCTGTCCGTGCCGGACATACAACGAGTGCAGCTCATCGGCCTTTTCGTCAAACGCGCGCCGGTTGGGCACCTTGGTGAGCGGATCGACGCGCGCTTCCTCAATGGCCGCGATCAAACGGAGCTCTTGTTCGGCGATCCGCTGCCGGGCGTCGCCGAGCTGCTGTTCAAGGCTGGAGTCGTCGTCGAGCCGCGGTCGCCGCTTTGAATTCCAAGTGCGCAGCGAGCCGAAACAGCAAGCGCCCAATACGAACCCAAGCAACAGTTTGGCAGCCAACAGGAGCGACAACCCTACGGCATCGAACTGCAACATGGCAATCGTGACCTGGTTCCAAGTGCCAATGACGCCCTCTAAAGTTGCCCCTCGGGCAGAGCGTCATTCAGTGCAAGGTTAGGTTGCAGGCGCGATCACTTGGCTTGGTTTTCTCGGAACCCGGCACCTGCGACTGCCTGGAGGGGCGTTGCAGACCGGCCGATCGTTGCAGATGGCCCGGCGTCATTCCTCAAGCGGCTTCACACTGGGGCGCTTCGTGATCTTCGTTTCCGTTAATTTGATCTTCAGCCATCCGTCCCAGCCCTTGATCTTGGCCAATTCGCGGGCTTGCCGTTCGGCATGTTCAGCGCGGTTACGGCGCTCGTTCGCGCCCACGTTGGCGTTGTATAGCACCTCGATCTCGATGGTGTCGGGGTGGGTGTGATCGTAGCGGAAACGGACCCCGGCGCCCATGGCCCACTGCATTTCGGCCGATACTGCCTCGTCCAGGTTCAAGAGCATGCAGAGCCACTCACCCTGCGTCGGGTTATATGCGGCACCGCCGGTGCCGGCGTCTGAATCGGGGTCGGCCCCCAAGGCGAAGCTCCCCAAGACGGCTGCGACGATTGCCGCTACGGCCCATACCGGTCGATTCTTCATGGTTTCCTCCCAAGAGTTAAATGCTGGCTTCAACACCCTCAGGAGATTTTAGCATCTTCCTTCGTCAGTGGCCTACTTCTTACGGTCCCCCGTGCTCTTCGTGGCCTTGGCCGCGCGCGCCTTTTCGGCGTCGGCATGGCTCGATTTGAGCCGTGCGAGTAACTGTTCGGCGGTGTAAATGCGGCCGGTGGCCCGGTTGAATCCCTTGCCGTTGGGCGCCTGCGAGAGCATCGTTCCCATTTCGCGACCACCGGGCGCCGTCGTGAGGTATTCGAGCAGTTTATAGCCGTCGGGTCCGTTGATCAGACGGCCAATGATGAGCTTGCCGTCGGAAAGCCCCGTCAGTCGGTCGAGCCGGTCGTAGCCATCCGGATAGCGCCCGACCTGCCGCATGAACGTGCGGCCGTCGTCGGTCCGCAATTCACGGACCAGGAAATCGTTGTCGGCAAGGAGCTGCTTTTCGATCTCGCCGCGGTCGGCCGGCTTCCAACCCAGTTCGGCGAGATCCTTGAAGATCGGTTCCAAAGCGCCGCGCGAGATCAAATCGCCCGGGCGGTAGTTTCGATCGGAATGAAGCTGTCGTTCGACGACCTCGGTGACAGCCGAGAACTTGGGCCATGAAGGCTGCTTCGATTTCTTCTTCCGCGCCTCGTCTTTCGCGGCCACGTTGGCCGCCGCAACTGTCAGGCAAAACGCCATCACCAACAAATTGAGCCAGGTTCGTCGCATCGGCGCCTCTCGATGAAGTCTACAACACGAATTTCCCTCAAGACCCCGAATCTGCTAGCTTAGGTCCCATGCCAACATTCGTTTACGCCGCCGACCAGCCGAACCTGCCCCCCTTCAAAATGTCGGACCGGTTCCGGCACGAGATTACGTATTTCATGAGCATTCCCGGCGAGCTGGGCGTACCCAAGCTCCCGGCGACTGAATACTGGGTCAATCTCCAGGCAGCGCGAACCTGGCTCGACGACGGAGCATTTCACCTCGTTTCGCCTTTGGACAGCGAAAACCAGACCGAAATCGAGCTCAGCGAAGAGCAGGAGGCCTGGCTCGAATGGATGCTCGCCAACTCCGTCGAACACGTCCGGCTGAAGTGATTGGCGAGCAACCGCCCAAAACCAGCTCCCAGGCATTTCCCAGGCTCCCCATCTATCCCCGTCGATTGGGTTGTGCACGTCCCAGCCTGCCAATCGGCCGGATAGCGCCAAGACTTTAGTTGAATTCCCGTGGCGGTTACCATACACTCTACCGTGTTCCGATAGCGGTTGGCCTACGGTAGAAGGAGATACCGACATGTCGAGGTCCACCTATTTCGTGCAAGAATGCCCAACCTGTGGGCGCAGCTTGCACGTACGCGTCGAGTACTTGGGCAGGCGGGTGGCTTGCCAGCATTGCCGACGCGAGTTCGTTGCGACCGACGCTGAACATGCGGGCGATGCTGTGACCGATTCGAGCCTGGCCCTGTTGCGTCGGGCCGATCAACTGATCGAAATGGCGGAGCAAAGGCGACATACGCCACGCTGACGTTCAAGATGCTTCGATCAGCACCTGCAAGTCGTCGAAAAACCGCGGGTAGGTTTTGGCGGTGCAGCCTGGATCGCGGATCACAATGCCGGGCACGCGCAGGCCAACCAGGGCCAGGCCCATCGCCATGCGATGATCGTCGTAGGTGTCGATCGCCGCGGCGCGCAACGCGCCCGGAGTGATTCGCAAACCGTCCGTCAGCTCCTCGACCGTGGCGCCCAACTTGCGCAGCTCGATGGCCAGCGCTGCGATGCGGTCGGTTTCCTTGTGCCGGATGTGGCCAACGCCGGTGATCGTCGTCGGGCCATCGGCCACGAGCGCGACGGCGGCCAGCGTTTGCACCGTATCGCTGATCGCGTTCATGTCGACCTCGACCCCGCGCAGCGCGGCTCCGGCGACCGTGATACAGTTGGTTCGGTGAGCGACCTGGCAACCCATTTGCTCGAGCACGTCGACGAATGAAACGTCGCCTTGGAGGCTGGCGCGCGATAGCCCCTCGACGGTGACTTCGCCCCCGGTGATCGCCGCCGCGCCGAAAAAGTAGCTTGCCGCCGAAGCATCGGGCTCGATCTCGTATTCGCGGCCGCGATAGGTTGCCTCGGCCGGAATCGCGAATCGCGAAAGGTCGCCCGGCGGCACGTCGATGCCGAAGGCCGACATGACAGCCAGTGTCATCCGCACGTAGGGCTGCGAGACGAGCGTACCCGTCACGGTCAGCGCGACCGGCCGTGACGCGTAGGGCGCCGCCATCAAGAGACCGCTGAGGAACTGGCTCGAAACGTCGCCACGCACCGTCGCCGGACCGCCGGCAAGCCCCGCGGCATGGATCACCACGGGCGGACAGCCGCCGTGCCCCTCGCTGGCCGCTTCAGTGCCAAGTTGCCGTAGCGAGTCGATCAGGTCGGCAATCGGCCGCTCGCGCATTCGCCGAGTGCCGTCGAGCCGGAACGTACCGTGCGCCAGCGCGACCAGCGCCGCCAGAAACCGAACCGTCGTGCCACTGTTCGCGACGTTTAACTCACCGCCGGCTGACGGGATACGGCCGCCGCAGCCGGTGACATGCAGCGTTCGACCATTCTGCTCGGCCACGATCGGCACGCCCAACTGCCGCAGGGCCTCGATCATCACGCGGGTGTCTTCGCTGTCAAGCGCGCCGCGCAGGGTCGAATTACCGCTAGCGAGCGCCGCGCAGACCAATGCCCGGTTCGTGATGCTCTTCGAGCCCGGCGGCCGCAACCTACCGCGCACCGGCCCGCAGGGCTGCATCTGACGGCTATTGGAATGGGCCTTGGTCATTGGTTAGTGGTCATTGGTTAGTGGTCATTGGTTAGTGGTCATTGGTTAGTGGTCATTGGTTAGTGGTCATTGGTCAGTGGTCAGTCGGAAGAAGGCAATCGGCGATAGGAGCTGGTGGTCTTTGGGATTGGGTTTTGGGTTTTGGTCCGGCGTCGGCCTGACACCATTATTTCATTTCCCTATCTCGGCGTCACCTCATCACCTCATCACCTCATCACCACCCCGTCCCTCCGCCAGCGACCGCTGCCGCCTCGCAAGCGCGTGACATGCGCGAATTCGCCGCTCGACCTCGGCCACCAACTCGCGCTCGCCGAAGGCTTCGATCATTTCCGGCGGAATCGGCTCGCCGAATCGGATGTGAATCGTCGCTAAGCCCGGCAACATCCACCGCCGCGGCCAGGCGTCGAACGCCCCCTCAATGGCCACCGGCACGAGCGGGACTGCCGTCCGTTTGGCCAGGGCACTGAAGCCGGGCTTAAGGGCCGCGACTTCGCCGTCGTGGGTGCGCGTCCCCTCGGGAAAGATCAGCACCATTTCGCCTTGTTTCAAGCGCCGCAGTGTTTCCTTCAAGCCGGTGAGGCCAAGTCCCTCGCGGTCGATGGGGATCGCGTCGAGCGAATTGATCAGCCAGCGGAAGGGGGCGAAGCCGAACAGCGTTTCGCGTGCCAGGTAGTTGAGCCGGCGGTCGCACGCCAGACCGATCAGAACCGGGTCGAAATGGCTCTGATGGTTCGAAAGCACCATGGCGCCGCCGTTAGCCGGCACGCGCTCACGTCCTTCGACGCGAATACGAAACGCCACCACCGCCAGCAAACGGCACGTGACGTGGAGAAAGCCGTACCAGAGCCGCTTGGGCAACGAACGCGATGAAGTCATTTGTCCATCACGGCCCCATCCTTGCCCGGACCAACGCTTCTAACTGGTCGACGACGGCGGCAGGGTGCAAGCCATCGGTGCATACCTGCACCATATCGTCCGCCGGCTTGAGAGGGCCCACGCTGCGCGACGCATCGCGATCGTCGCGCAGGTTCTGTTGCTCCAGCACTTCTTCGAAAGTCGTTTGCTCCCCGCGCGCCGTGAGGTCGGCCAGGCGCCGTTTGGCCCGCTCGTGAGGGCTGGCCGTCAGAAAAATCTTGCACTCGGCGTGCGGGAAAACCACCGTTCCCTGATCGCGGCCCTCGGTCACGACATGGTCGCGATCGACCGACAGGCGTTGCAGGCTAACCAGGTGTTCGCGGACCGCCGGGTTATTGGCGGCGAAGTGGGTGGCGGAGGTAACGCTCACCGTGCGGATCGCCTTGGTGACGTCTTCGCCGTCGAGCAGCACGCGGTCGTCGCTGACTTCAATTCTCAATTCCCGTGCGAATTCCGCCAGGGCCGCCGGGTCGTCCCAAGCCAGTCCGCGGCGCTGCGCCGCGAAGGTCACAGCCCGGTACATTGCTCCGGTGTCGAGGAAGCGGAACCCGAGCCGGCGGGCGAGCGTGCGGGCGGCGCTGCTTTTGCCAGCCCCAGCGGGCCCATCGATCGTCACAATCATCGGGCTACCGCTGCATCAGTTTGTAGGTAAACGCACCGAGCGGGTTGCGACGACGCGTGAGCAGGAAGCTTGTTTGGAACACCTGCGACAAGCAGTATCCTTCGGCGTCAGGCGTCACAAGATCGTACCCGGAAGCGCCGCGGACCAGAACTTGAAAATCGATGCTGAAACCGCGGGTGTCGATCAGCCAATACTCCGGAATGCCGGCTTTGAAGTACTTCTCGCGCAGCGACCTGGTGTCGTTGCGAACCGAGACCTTGGTCTTTCCGTGAAATTCGGCGTTTTCCGGACTCAACTCAACCTCCACGTCGCCGCCAATGTACGAGACGTGCAATTTCTCGGGGAAGTCGTCGGCATGGACCCATTCCCGGAATTTCTGCAGGCTGTCGATATTGGCGGGTACGCGCAGGCGACCGTCGATGGTACTCATGAAAAACAGTCCATTTACCGCGAATGACCTTCGGATGATTGTAACCTCGCGACTTCACCCGAAAAAGACCGGCGCTTCCGGCGTTCTGTTGCACGGCAACCGTAGGTCCGAAGCATTCGAAGTTTACGCCTACGGCACTTTTCCACCCGCGACGAGCCAATCCACTGGCCAATCGCCCTGATCGTCTGCTAAACTGGTACCCAGCCGGCGCGCGCCCGAACTCCGGCGAATGCGGCGGTCGGAACTCTCGCGAGCTCCGCAACCAACCATGCCCTGCTGCCCACCCTACCTATCGCACCCATTGACTTGGAGCACGTTCCATGACGCACCTTTCGCGACGGCGCTTCCTAGAAGAATCGATGCTTTCCGCCACGGCCGCGGCACTGGCTTGCGGCGCGCCCGCGAAGCTCTTGGCCGACGAGCCGAAACAGAGCACCAGCCCCAACGAGCGACTGAGTGTCGCCGTGATCGGCGTCCGCGGCCAGGGCAATGGTCATCTGGGGGCTTACTCGACCCGAAAGGACACCGAAGTCACCTATGTCTGCGACGCCGACGCCGACATCGGCACCAAACGCGCCACTGAAACGGGCGAGCGGCAAGGGCGGACGCCGAAGTACGTGCAGGATTTACGCGAAGTGTTCGACGACCCCTCGGTCGATTGCGTCAGCACGGCCACGCCCAACCACTGGCACGCCCTGGTGAGCATCTGGGCCATGCAGCACGGCAAGGATGTCTATGTTGAAAAGCCCGTCAGCCACAACGTGAGCGAGGGGCGGCGGATGGTCGAGACCGCCCGCAAGTACCAGCGCATCTGCCAGACGGGCACGCAGTGCCGTTCGATGCCCGGCACGATCCAGGCGATCGAATACGTAAAGGCCGGCAAGATCGGCCAGGTCAAAGTGGCGCGTGGGCTTTGCTACAAGAACCGGCCTTCGATCGGCCCGAAGGGCGAATACCCTGTGCCCGCCAGCGTCGATTACAACCTGTGGCTCGGCCCCGCCCCGCAGCAGGCCTGCCACCGCCGCCAGTTCCATTACGACTGGCACTGGTTCTGGGACTACGGCAGCGGCGACCTGGGGAACCAGGGCATCCACCAGATGGACATTGCGCGTTGGGGGCTGGGAGTCGATACGCTCTCGAAGGGTGTGGTGAGTTACGGCGGCCGTTTGGGGTACGAAGACGCCGGCGAAACGGCCAACACGCAGACAATCATTCACGACTATGGCGACAAGTCGCTGGTGTTCGAAGTCCGCGGCTTGCCGACCGACGCGCTCCGCGGCGCGCACGTGGGTGTGATCTTCGAAGGAAGTGAAGGGTACGTCGTGCTCACCAGCTACGACAAAGGCGCGGCCTTCGACCTGGCCGGCAATATGGTCACCGTGTTCCAAGGCGGGGGCGACCATTTCGGCAACTTCCTCGACGCGGTGCGCAGCCGCCGGCACGAAGACCTGCATGCCGACATCGAGCAAGGCCATCTCTCCAGCGCTTTGTGCCACCTCGGAAATATCTCCTATCGGCTCGGCTCGCCCGTGCCGATGGCGGAGGCCACGGCACGCTTAGGCGACCGTTACCACGCGGCCGAAGACTTCGAACGATTCGCCAAGCACCTGGCTGACAACAACGTGCCCGCCGACACGACGAAAATCCAGTTCGGCGAGCCGCTGGTCATCGACCCCGCGACCGAAACATTCGTCGGTAACGACCAGGCCAATGCGATGCTTTCGCGCGAGTATCGCCAGCCATTCGTCGTACCGGCGGCGGGGCAGGTCTAATCGGACGGATGCAAATCTTGTATGAATCGGGCCCGTGCCTGGTGGTGCTCAAGCCCTCGGGGCTGGCGACCCAGGCACCACCGCAGTTCGACAGCCTCGAGGCCCGGCTGAAACAATGGCTTGCCGCGCGGACACCGCGGATCGGACCGGCGTACCTGGCGGTGCCACACCGGCTCGACCGGCCCGTTTCGGGCGCCATGCTGTTCGCCACGCGCCGCCGGACGGGACACAAACTCAGCCTGCAATTCGAGCGCCGCGAAGTCCGCAAAATCTACTGGGCTTGCGTCGAGGGCCGGGTCGAGCCGGCCGAGGGGACCTGGACCGACCACCTCCGCAAGATCTTTGGCCAGCCGCGGGCCGAGCTCGTGCCGGCCGACGATCCCCAGGGGCGAGTCGCCGTGTTGCGTTACCGCACCTTGGGCGAAACGCGCTGGGGTTCGTGGCTCGAAATCGAGCTGGAAACCGGTCGCACGCACCAGGTTCGCGTGCAGGCCGCTGCGCGCGGGCATGCCGTGCTGGGCGACGCGTTCTACGGCGGTAGTGTTTCATTTGGCCCGCAACACGACGATCAGCGTCTACGTGCCATCGCCCTTCATGGCCGCAGCATTACATTTGTCGATCCATCGAACAAAGAGCTGGTGACGATCACCGCGCCTGTAAGCGACGATTGGTCGGCACTGGACCTGCCGATCGACCCGAAGTGAGCTTTCGTTGTTCTTTCCCCAACGGCCGGACGGTGCTATGTGGATGGTGGAGCGAATGTCGATGGAGCACGAGGAGTTTTTGTCGCGAGCGGTCGCGCGGTTTCACCGCAGCCGGAGAGGACTTTCCAACGGCGTGCCGCAAAGGTCGGCGGCGCGCGGCTGCACCAAGGAACGCCCGGTGCTTTCCCTCCCGCGATGAACTGTGCGGCGACATGACGGTGCAACCTCCGCAAGCGCGATCGTCAGAGGAACCTGACCAACATGTCGTATGACGGCGAGACTTGTTCCAAGCAGTTCGGTTCGTACCATGATGGCATGAGCAAGAGACGGATACCACGTTACCAACGCGACGCCGACGAAAGAGAGGTAGCGCTCCCGTCGCGCAGGATCATTCCCGCCGACCATTTCGAACAGGCCCCCAACAATTCCTATGATCCGCCGTCGTTCTACGAAGACAAACCCTTTGAATGCGTCGATTGCGGTAAGGAAGAGGTGTGGACGGCAAGGCAACAACAGTGGTGGTATGAAGTCGCCAAGGGTTCGATTTACTCGGTCGCAATACGCTGTCGCGCGTGTCGGCAGGCGCGATCGGCTCGTTCGCCGGAAGATTACCAGCCAATCAATAGCAGCGGCACCTTGATGAAACCGGTTCGTGCCGAGATCGACCCGGCCATCCTTGCCGCTGGTTTCGCGTTTGAGGCACAGGGTCGTCAATAATATTCATGCGATGGGTCGCTCATTTCGCACGTCAGAATCGGGCGATGTCATCCGCAGCCGGGGGTCGGCCAGGAGGCAAATCTTTCACGTAGTGCCGGATTCCAGCCTCTTGAACCAAAAGCACTGCCCCAAAACGCTAGGTCCAATCGGCAGGGGAACATTCGTCAAGAGTTCTTGCTCGTAAAATTCCTCCCGGAACTCCGGTGAAAAGAAGCTGGCCAGTGCTTTCCGCGTCCTTCTTCTCGGGCCGACGGGCCTCCAGTCCCACAGATTCCTCTTACCCCAGTGAGCCAGGATGAAGTCAGATTGAGGCGACGTCCACGACAGCAGGCGTTCCTTATATCGAAGCATGCTTCGCGTAGTCAACGTGTGTAGGCACCCTGAGTCGAGCACCAGATCAAACTTGTCGTCCGAAGTCCAGTTGAGAAGGTCGGCCGACACCCAGTTGACCTTAACCTGCTCGGACCGTGCGCGTTGGGCAGCCATTTCCAATGCCCTGGGAATGAAATCAATACCCGTTACTTCGAAGCCCTGTTTTGCAAGGTAAACCGAGAACACTCCCGCGCCACATCCCAAATCCAGTGCCCCTCCGCGGGAAGTGCGCCGCGACGCAGCCTCAACGAGGAATCGGGCGGGTTTTTCCGAGTGCCAAGGAAGTCCTTCGGGACCGATTGCCCTTTTGTAGAACATCTCCTGGACGGTTTTTTCGAACATCCGGCTTCCAACGTCAACAGATCGCCCGACGGTTCAAGGTGCGCGGCCCGCGAGAATTGCAAGTGACAATTGCAAATGACTGAGGCATGCCCACCAGCTTGACGCGCACCTTGGCGTGACGCAATAGCCTTCCACCGCCGCCTCGCGGCCGGCGATCGACCAGGGCGCTCGGGTCAGGGGGGCAGCCTACTCGGATACCTCCTCGACAGGTGGCCAGAGTATCCAATCGCCGTCATGTTCAACCGCCCAAGCGGTGGCAACGGTGGTTGCGTCGAGCTTGGCCGCATCGCTCCATGCCTGCGCGACGCGGTCCCTGCCAGCCGGCCGAACGCCACGATCGTCGTCACGATCGGTGCCGCAGGAATACAAAAGGGGCCGGCCCTCGACCAGACAGTAACGTAAAGGCTCACCGGTAAAGCGGTCGATCGGGAGCTTCGGCAACAGGTCGGGTGTCAACTCATCGAGCGACGCGGGCCATTCACCCGTCCGGCGATGGTGCAATTCGAGCGCGATCGCAGCCCAGGCCGCATCGTGCTCCTGGGTGCGCAACTCGGAGACCAGGAATGCGTCGTCCAGACCAGGCAACAACAACACCAGGGGAAAGAACCGCAACTTCTGTGACAGGCGAGCGGAAACTGCCTTGATCTCGGCTTGGGCCGACGACGGTTGCCATTGCCACAACGGACCGCGACGTTCAGCCTCCCAGCGGTCGAGCCAATGCCTGGCGACGTCGTGAGTTTCGCGCCGGCCGGCGACGGTGGCCGACATCAAGGGCCCGAACAACAAGATCTCCTCTTTCGGGAAGCGTAGGTCATATTGCTGAAGAGTATCGACCCCCACCGCGGTGAGGTGACCGTCTCCGTTTCCGTCATCGCTAAAGACCCGCTGTAACATGTCGTCGATCATCATTCGCTCGCCGTCAATGCGAAACCGCAACCACCCCGCTGTGGAATATCCAGCCAGCAAGTGCGCCAGGAGCTTCAGGTCGTTGTCCGAGAAAGCGGTAGGCTGGTCGGCCAGAACCTCCAGCACCATTCGGGTTGCTCGGCCATGGAAGGTGGCCCCGATCAGCTCCACAACCAGGCACGGAAAGATCTCGCGCACATGTCCGGCCAGCTTCAACATGGCTTCAACGTCGGCCCTGACACGAGCGCCATCCCCGGTGGCCGCGGCCTGGTGAGCATCGGCCGTGAACATCGCAAGCAGTGTCCGCAACTCCTGGGCATGGGGTAGCACGACGCCGACGACCTCGGGTTGGTACCGGTCGGGCGACTCACCATGTGCGTCGGGGCCGCCAGCGTACCGATTCAGGAATTCGCGGTTCGCGGGATCTCCATAGACAAACCCAAGATGCGGTTTCTTTGTTGCCTTGAGTGCCAAATCCAGCGCGTCGCGGTTGGCTTCGAGATAGCTGAGTGCGCGGGACCAATGATCGCCCTTCGGACCGGCGATGAGATCATCGGTGTTGGGTCGGTCCACGGGCAATTCGAGCAGTGCCTCGCGGTATAAAGGCCACGCGCGCTCGTCCGGTGACCAACCGCGCGACTCGGCGTTGACGTCGGCGATAAAGTTGTGGGTGACCTTTGGCGCGCTGCCGAAGAATCGCACCACGAGAAAGCAATATCCCACAACGGCCGCAGCGGCCACTGCGGCGAAAACCTGGCAGGTGCGCCGCCAGGCACGATAAGCCAGCGGCCGGTTGCGGAGCTTTGCCCTGCGGATGAGCCGGGCCGCGTCGCGCACGTTGCCGAAACTGGCAATCAGTTCGTCGGCAGAAGCCCCGCTTGCCAGGCCGTCGCGGAAGTGCGCAGCCAGTTCCGTGCCGACGTCATTTTGTTCCTGGGGCCAGAGTTTCGCATGGCGTACTACGCGAGCGATGATGCCGGCGACGTCCGCGGGCAAGGTGAAGATTGCGATTGGCGGTATGCCACCTACCGAGCCTGAAGCCCGCGCCCACGCCAAATAGCTCTCGGCCAGCGCAACGGGCGTCGGCCCGGCTGCCAGGCCCGCCTGGAAGTGCTCGATCGCCGTGCGCGCCGTCGCGATCCGGCAACGTCTGCGCACCGCGCTGCGTTGGGCGGTTTCGTAAACCAGACCTGCCAGCGGCTCGGGAAGACCCGCGGCGGCAATGATGCGCCGCAGATCGAGACTGGCCGACAGATGGCCGGCCAACAATTCCTTGAGGGGCGTTGAAGCGAGCCGTGGCCAAAAACCGTCCCGCGGCGGCGGCAAAGGCGGAATGTCTTTCCAAGAGGAGGGCTTACGGAGGGTGAGCCAATTCAGGAGAAGCTTGAATCGAATCATGCGTCTGCTCCTCCCAGCAAAAGTCCGGCGGCGGGTTGCGGCAGCACACCCATGCCCGCAAGCGCGCGAACGACCGCATGCCATTGCTTCGTATCGTCGGCCAGGCGGCGCTTCCCTTTGCTGGTCAGCGAGTAGTATTTGCGCTGACGGCCGGAGTCCGATTCTTGCCAGTGAGGTCGCACGAGCCCCTGGGCTTCGAGGTTGTAAAGGAGCGGGTAGAGCGTCGATTGGCCCATCGCCAGCACGCCCTCGCTACGACGGCTCAATGACTCGACCAGCTCATAGCCGTATTTTGGGCCGTCCTCCAACAGCTTGAGCACAGCGACGGGACCCGCGCCCCGCATCAGCTCGCGTTCGACTCGCATGATAGCCTCCCAAGACATTTGTGTCACATACTATGCACAACATAGTAATTTGGGACGCGACCGTCAATAAGCAATTCGAGCCCGCCTCAAAGAAGCTCCGGGGGCGCCATGACAGAGCTTTCGTTGGCGGTGAAATCGTATCATACACGTATGGGGTAACAGTTGATTTTCCAGCATTGAAAAGTTTTGCCAATGTCCTGGACAACCTGTAGACTTGCCGTATGGCAAGCCGGTATCAACCCGCCGATTATCCGCATGCGCCGAAGCCCGACTTGGGCTCCGATCCGCTGCAAACGAATGCGCGTGATGAGTAAAGTGGAAGCCCAACCATGTCACGCACGGGCGTCTGGCGCGGATATTGGAAGCAGCGACATTTGGGTCAGCAGCCAATGCACGACGTCGTGCTTCGATTCGGGGGAGGGACCGTTTCTGGCGAAGGCCGCGACTGCGTGGGCCGATTCGTCTTTCAGGGCACATGCGATGCACACGGGCAAGTGGTCATGGTGAAGCAGTATTTGGGCAAGCATCAAGTGCTATACAAGGGCCAGTACGACGGGGAAGGAACGTTGTTTGGCTCCTGGTCGATCGGTCCGTTCGAATCGGGCGAATTTGTCCTGACGATGGTGCGCGACCAACAGCCATCTGACGAGATTGCTGAGATACTTTGAGGGCTTCCATGGCCGGCGGGCACGGCGAGCCGGGCAAGGGCGGCTCGACTCGCGGCCGCGACGATCTGACCGGCGGACGTCGCCTGGCCAATGAGTCGGGCCTCGTTGTTTTACCCAAGTCGCGAAAGACGCATCGCCCCGTTCACGGGGCCTTCCGCGAAGCGGTCTTAGATCCGGCATTCATGCCGGGGAATACGGGAGCGGATCATTGTGAATTCAGTCCCGTTCACGGGGCTTACTAATCGTCTGGCTTAAGCCATTCTTGAAGCCCCGTGAACGGGGCTGGAAGAAGAAAATCAAGTTGCGCGGTTTGCCAACCCGGCGTAAACGCCGGGCCGAATACGGCTGCGCCGAAGCCCCGTGAACGGGGCAAGCCAGAATCCAGTGGTGGCAAAGCTGTTTAGGACAATGAGGGAATGGGCCCGCTCGGGCCGGGCGGGCAGCTGCGCAGGTGCGGCAAGATGACAGCGATCACTGTAATCACGTCTTCGTTGGGCCAATTCCGATCTAGCCTCCAATAACCCTCATGAATTCAAAATCAGGACAACTCGTAGCTGCCATCGAGTCGTGGTTCACTTCACACGACGACGGTGTGTTTGCCTTGTGTCCTCCTGATCTCGATGCATTGACCCAGGAGGGTGACCGCCGTCGTGCCCGGACGATAATCTACACGACGAAACGCCATTGCCTCCCTCGTATCAAGCGCATCGTGGAGTGTCCGCAACCCGTTGCGACAATCGGGATTTATGGGTTGCCAGTGGCCCATTAATCCACGCTCAACCACGTGCCTTGGGCGTCAGCATCGACAGCTTTCGCTCGACCGCGATGCCGTTCTTTCAGGCTGTCGCGCAAGGTGAGTCATGGATGAGAATCCCAACTCATCGCCTAGAACCAACCAACGGGAATTGGGCGGAACATAGCCTCAAACCCGCGCAAGGAACGCGGATATGGTGGGCACACCCTAGGACCTCCGGCTTGTCATAATGGTCGGGTCGTTAATCCCACCACCACGCCGAGTTGGGCACGTTGTCGGGCGCGGATCGCGATCGCTCGCTCCCCAACGCTCCCTTGCGGTCGGTCTCGATCGCTTCGCGAGTGACCAACTCGCGGAAGTCGGCCGTGACGCCACCGCTGACGGCTGCCAGAATTTGCTTGCCACCGTTGACGACGCGATGGTTGACCACCGTTTCAACCGTCTTGGGCACCGGAAAACGCGACACCGTATACTGGCTGGGGTCGCCGAAGCACAGCATGTGCCAGCCGACCTGGTCGGCCAGCCCTTCAGACTTCAAGAGCGAAGCGACCAGGGCCAGATCGAATACGTTCTGCAGCTCGGCGTAGATCGGGTACTTTGCCGCCAGGTCTGCGAAATGCCTGGTGAAGTTGTGGGCGAACTCCGCGTTCAATGGATCGGCCTTTTCCGTGTGGATCTGTTTCCCAGCGGCCGTCAGCATCTCGTTTTCGCCGAGAACTTTGACCCCCTGACCACGGATCTCGAACACGTCGCGGTCGGAGCTGGTGAGCACTGCGTCGTAATTGACGGTGAACCACCAGCGGAGCACGTCCATCGGCCGCGGCGACTCGCCGGCGGCCAGCTTGATTGCGTGCAGGTAGCTCGGCACGTCGGCCGTTCCCTCCTCCAGCCCAATCCCAATCAGCTTCATGCGGTAATCGGCCTCCACGATGACCTGGGCGACGCGCGAATGCCCGTCGATGCCGAATACACGGATGTTTTGCAGGCCGATTTGACTACGGAGTTGTTCCAGCCACTTGCCGCGTTGGCCGGCCTTGAGAGGTTTGGCGCTCGACTCCACAAGAAACACCTGGGCGTTGGCCAGGCCTATCTCGGTAGGATCAATCGAACAACCGAATTCGCCGCCCGCTTGTGAACCGCGCTCCGTGGAGTTGAAATGTCGGAGCAAAACGACCAGGTCGTCGAGTTGCAACACGGGGCGACCCGTTTCGGCGCCGACGATGCGGTTTTCACGATCGTATTTCCAATCGCCGGCCGGACCGGCCAGCACGATTTCGCACGTCTCGGGATACGTCAGCACGTACTGGACTCGCTGCAAACCCGCCAATAAGAACATGTCTTCGTCCAAGGGGCGGCCCGCGGCAAGCCGCAATTGCACCTCGCGTTCAAGACGGTTGAGCGACACCTTTCGCAACGGCGACGTTCGCCGCGCGTCGCTGGAATGAATTGCGCGGTGCGCGGCGCGGCGGAATTCGGTCAGCCGGCCTCCTCCATCGCGGTCGGTTACCGGTCGAACGACGCCTGAGGGATCGACATAAACGCCGTTGGTGTACTCTTTGATCGTGCCGGGACCACCCGTCTCGTCCCAACTCTCGGGCTTGATCGTCGAAGTCATTAGCTCGACCAGTTCTCCGAAGTTGGCCCCGCCTCCGCCTCCGCCGAACGCCCCTTCGGGCGACGGGCCACCATGTGGTTGATTGGCAACTTGGTCGACGGCGGAACCGCGCGCGAGGTCGTCGCTCATTGAACCGATCGTCGCAAGAGCGGCCGATCGTTCACCGGCCTCGGCCTGTGATTGAGCGACTCTCTTCAATCGCTCATCGCGCATGGTCGGATCTGCCTCGCGCAGGGCCTGATCGAAGGCGGGAGCAAATTCGCCAGCAGCCAGTTGTTCATCTAACAGCATTTCCGCATCGGGCGCGGCATCCGACGGATCGCCCGCCACTGCCGTCATACAACAACTGACGAGTCCCACGAAGAAAACCGGCCACCACTGAAGGTTGCCGCGACGATGACGTTGGAACCATAGCGAGCCCATGGTGACGCTCCTCTCTGCGACGAACTGGCGTTCCAAAGCACCCAGGGGCTGCCCCACCCAGGATCAACCTATAGGCTCGCACAACCGGCGGCCGGAAGCAAGTAAATTCAGGACATGAGATTCAGGGCATGTGTCAAAAAGCTAGTAGAAATGTCTTCGGTCGCGTTCAGTAGAAATGTCCCCATCCTACCTCCCAAAGGAAGTATGTATGCAAAAGCTGAGCCATCGACAAACCTTGCGGCTTGGCGATCGCGCTTGCGGGGATTGCAGCGTCAAGAAACGCGCCGCAACCCCTTGCTTTGCCGTGGATGGAATTCGTTCACCAGTTCAAAGGACGATCTTGCGACGTTCCTTGGTGTCGACGCGCGCCGCCGAGGTTTGCCGGTGCAGCCCTCAGGGTACCGACTGCTTTCCGAGCAGCAAAAAGGGCTGTCGCGGGTCACGCTTGAAATCGTATTTCGCAACGGAAAACACCTCACGGTCGTCAAGACGCCCCGCGACGGCACCCGACGCCAGGCGAGCAAACGCGAAATGCCAACTTGCCGTCCCCCGGTCGGTGCGGGCCTCGATCACCAAGAGTGATTGCGGATCGGTCCCCTGCACGAAGGCAAACAGGCCACCATCGACGATTCCTTCCGCTTCGTCGGCTTCGTAACGGAACAATGGCCGGGGCAAAAGCCGCAGCTCAACAGGCGGTTCATCCTCACGGCCCACAACGGGCACAAACGTACGGCGAGCGACTTTTTGTCCTGCCCTTCGCTTTGAAACAATTGCCGGATCGTCAAACCCGCTCCGATGCCGGGAACGACCTGCGTCTGGACAACTGTTGGCGTGACCAACGACGAGAGCAGCCGCCAAACCACTGCCGTCAAGGACTCGGCGAAGGGCGTTGTTTCCGCAGGCCTGCCAATCGCATGCCTGCTACTGGCCCATGGGATTGATATCCGGCATCGTTGCGATGGTGCTGTTCGTCGTATCGAACCCGTCTTGCGTGAAGACCACGGTATACGCGCCGTAACCGGCGGACGCCCCGGCTCGAGTCAGCGTCAGTGTCCACGAATCCTGGAGCGAGCCTGTGCCACCAGCGGCGGGCGTGCCCACCGTGAAATACTTCGGGTTGGCCATCACGAGGTCGAGGGTTGTCAGATCGCTGGCATAGGTGCCGTTCTGCGACTGGTACCGCTCCTGCGAAGAACGGACGGCCGAAAGGTAGCTGACCGCCTCGCCCGCCTTGGAGCGCTCGACCGACTTGAGGAATCGCGGCACACCGAAGGCTGCCAGAACGCCGATGATCACGATGACCACGGCTAATTCTACCAGCGTGAAACCTTGGCGCCTGTTCGACGCCGACCATTGAATACGCATGAATGGCCTCCTCGGATTACGGACTTTGGTTTGAGTCGCCGCTGCGCGGCAATACCAAATCGGTAGTTTGCGAAATTGACGTTGTCCAATTCCATTCGCAAATGATCATGCTCCTGGACGGAATCTGATCACGATGGCCAACACTTGGCGTGTTGGCGTGCCGATTGCGTGAATAGCGGAAACAAAAACGATGAGCTTGAGTTGGAACCGCACCCACGGCTCCTCTACTTTGGAAACCGCGCGCTCGACCGCGGTCAAGGCTGGAATTAGTAACGCAGGTTGTCGAGTTTGCATGGACTCGGCCGCCCGATCGTCAAAGTCACTCCTTGCTCCATCGCGGACTCGCGAAGAGGTTTGCCCGGCAGGATGGCTGAAGTCGGTATTCGGAACAAGACGATATCAGTAGCGACCGCCCGCCAGGCAGTCCCCAAAGGCCTCGTAGTTTGCGGCAGAACCTGCGAGGCCTTTTTTCATGCGCTGGCCGCGATGGTAAAGGTTTTGTCCGCGAGCATTAGCTCCACGACTTCCCGATCTCCGCGTCGATGCTTGACCATGCCCCAGCATCCCGTGCCGGCGGGCGGCGGGTAGGGCCGGCGCAGGTGCTGCTGGTTCCAAATCCTTCCAGCCCCGTTCACGAGGCTTGCAAAATGGCTTAAGCCAGAGGATTGGAAGCCGCGTGAACGGGACTGATACGCAATAATCCACACCCGTTTTCCCCAGCATGAATGCGCATGAATGCCGGATCTACGACCGCTTCGCGGGAGGCCCCGTGAACGGGGCCGTGCGTCTCTCGCGACTTATGTAGAATAACGAGGGCTTGCCCCCGTCGAGCGCATGACGACGGTTCGTCGTGGTTCGATGGGGGTAGTGGACCTCGAACGCTTTCACCGGTTGTCCTTACCTCCTTCCAGCTCGCTCTGAAGCAAACGGCCTAACGCCGAGTCTGGCTTGGCGCATTTGCGTGCTTCGTCGAAAAACTTCGCCGCACTCTGTTCGTGGTTCTTGAGTCGCCGGTGACGGATTCCAAAAATGTAGGCCAACGGCCCTCGCAGTTCGGGTGCGAGTGCCGGCGCAACGCCTTCCCATCCTTGGCTGTCGCTCAGCCCCTTCCAGGTCAGGGCCAGTTTCAGCACCAGAGGCATCGTCAGTTTGCCCGCGTAATAGGCGGTGAAAAGGCCCTCGCCCGCCTCATGACATACCGCCGCCTGGTCGGTCGAAATCTGGTCGTCGAGCACAATCGCGGCGGTCAATTGCACAAAGCACTCCCCCAGGACCTTGCGGAAAAGTTCGTTGATCGCCAAATCGCGAAAGGCGATTTGCCTGGCAAGCTCGCGCGCACTTGCCCGGCGGCAAGTCTGACGGACGACTGTGGCCAACGTGGCGGGCGGGAGGTCCAGCAGCATCCCCAGAAGACCCTTGACGATCGAACGAGGGAAGTGCTTTTCCAAGCGTCCCGTCACCCGGCTGAGGATGATCTCCAGATCTTCCGTCGTGAACTTGTCGGCGAGTGAGGCCAAAAGCAGCGAGTGCGCCAAATCGTCGATGCGAACGAGCTTGTTCCAAGCGTATTCGGGCATGGCGCCGGGAACACCTTTGAGCCATTCCTCCTGCGCGGCGCCGGCATCGCCTTTGCGATCGGCGAAGAACCCGCGCAGCAAACACGCCTCGGCGTGAAAGCGATAATCCAATTTGCCGGCGGGCAGCGCCCGGTTTAATTCATCCAAATCCTGCTGAGCCTGTTCCCATTGATTCAGGGCGGCATGGCAGCGGGCCTGCTCGACGAGCAATCCAATACGCTCCTGCCGATGAGCATTGTTCATTTGCGATTGGATTTCATTCAATGCCCGTTGTGGCCCATCCCGCAGCCGCAACAACCAGGCATACGTCTCGACGAATTGCACCCAGCGCGACTGGCCCGATTCGTCAAGTCTTGCGGCGTCGCGGATGAGGCGTTCGCCCAGTTGGATCGCGCGCTGGTTGTCGCCCATCATCATCCGCGAGCGATAAAGCCAGTACGTCGTCATGTCATGGTCGAGCCCGGTCATCCCAAAAAACTCTTGCACTTTGCCCGCTCGCTCCAAGTCGCGCTCGCGGTCGGCGTTGAAGAAAAACTGCGACGCTCCACTGGCGCTTTCGTGGTATTTTCGGACGATCGACGTGATCAAATCGACCGAAACCAAGGGACGAAGGAATTCGGACGGATAGCGAGTTGATAGATTCTCGAAAACCGCGAACGCTTCATCCAACTTGCCGTCTTGCAAGCGATTCGACCACAGTTGGCAGAAGGCCAAGGGGGGCCACCGTTCGCCCTGTTCGGTGCAGAGGTTTTCCAAGAGCAGCGTCGCTTCTTCACGTCGACTGAGCTTGACGAGGCAAAGTGCCTGCTTATAGCGTGCCTCCTGACTGAATTCCCAGGTGGTCGAAGTTACCGCCGCATCCTGATATTCCGCGAGCGCGTCGGCAAATCGTCCGCGTGAGAACTGGTCGTCGCCACTCTCCAATGGACTGGCAGATTTGGGAAGCGGCCGGCTGTCGGCGCGCAGCGACGTCAGCCCCAGCGCCTCAGGCCACTCGACGGCGAAGACGGCTGACTTCGCTTGCGACAATGGAACGAGGTCGTGAAAATCGACGACCGGCAGGTCGTTCAACTTGAAGCTCAGGTGGTTCGCAACCCTGCTCACCGAGAATCGCCATGCTCCGACCGGCGGGTCGAGCGGCTCGCGCCGCAAGGGCGCGCCGTTGCGCAAAATGACCAATTCCAGTGGTTGTTTGTGGTCGCCGGCATGCGTCGCTGGACCAACGAGGAAGCCGTAGCCCTGAACGCCCCTCGGGGTTTGCGAATCGGTGCCGACGAGTACGCCGAACGGGCTTTTGGGAATGTCATCGCAATGAAACTCCGCCTCGACGCGCGCGTCGCCGACACAGGCGACGCGAGTCGCGATGGTGCCGGCCTTCGCACGGAGCAGGTCGCCGTCGATGTGGACCACTTCAGGGTCGAAAACCTCAGCGACATTGGCGAAGGGAGGGCCAAGTTCGAAAACCAGTTGCCAATCGCGCAAGCGATCGGCTAGTTTTTCGCTGAGCTCGGCGGCGCGAGTTCCGTCGCGTACCGCCAGCGCGGCGATACCAGCCTCGATCCGCGCCGATTCGTCTTCCGGCACGCGTTCCTTCTGGATGGCCTTCTGAATCGATGCGGCGAATCGCTGGTGAAATTGTTCCCGGTCCAGCTCGGCTTGCTTAGGGACCATCGTGGCCAGGCGGTCGATCTCGGCTTCCGTATCGTTGAAATGCGAAGGCGTCAAATCGTTCGCGTCGATTCGGTCTCGAATAACTCGTTGCAACTCGGCGGTGCGCCTCGTTGCGGAGGCGGAGTACGTGAACCAGGCGATGGTGAGCAGCAAGATCGTGGTCAGCGCCGCGACCACCGGTCGGCGGCGGATCATTCGAGAAATTTTGCGAGGCCAACCTTCACGCCGCGCCAGGATGGCTTCGCCATCGATGAAACGCTGCAAGTCCGACGCCAACGCGGCCGCCGAGGCGTAGCGCCGAAGTGGTTCTCGCGCCATTGCCGTCAGGCATATCGTCTCCAGATCGCGATGCGTATGCGGGGCTAGCTTGTGCGGGGCGGGCGGTTCGTCGACCTGCACCTGACGGAGTACCTCGCCGCTATTGCCGACATAGGGTGGGCGTCCGCAAAGCAGATGGTAGAGCACTGCGCCAAGCGCGTAAATATCGGACCACGGTCCGACATCGCGCAGTTGCCCAGCCGCCTGTTCCGGGGCCATGTAGGCCGGTGTACCCAGCACTTGCCCCGATTGGGTCAACTCGCTTTGAGTCAGCGCCATTTCCTTCGCCAGCCCGAAATCCATCAGGATAGGCTGGCCCGACGCCCGGTCGACCATTACATTTTGCGGTTTGATGTCGCGATGGACGACACCCTGTTGATGGGCAAATTCGACGGCCCGGGCCAGCACGGCCACCATTTCGGCGGCTTCCCGAGCCTTGGGCTTTTGATGCCGAGCCCATTGCCCCAGCGACTCACCCTCGATAAAGGCCATCGTGATATACGGACGATTGCCGGTTTCGCCCACCTCGAAGATCGTACAGATGTTGGGGTGCCGCAGCCTGGCGGTTGCCCGGGCCTCGCGCAGGAATCGCTGGCGGTCGGCGTCGTCCATCCAATCGCCCGCCAAAGGCATTTTGACGGCCACCAGCCGATCGAGCACCTTGTGCCGCGCTTGGAGTACGATCCCCATGCCTCCTCGGCCCAGGAACTTTAGCACGTCGTGCTCGGGGACAACGGGCCACTCCGATGGTTTACGGAATTCGTCCGTTCCAACGGCGGCTGGCTCGAGCGGAACCGTCAACTCCTCGGCGGCGAGCTCTTCATCGACGCGACCCAGGGCGGCGGCGAGCGCGGCGCCTAGTGACGGAAACCGCGCGGTAGGGTCGGTACGAGGCGGCCGGTCCCCCCACCGATGACGTGCGCGATATTCAACGGCAACCAGTTCCAGCGGCAGTTCACCAATTGGGGCCAGTTCAGGAAACTCGCGCAGGTACTCTTCGATCCGCGGCCGACGAGAGAGGCCACCGCCGGGCTTCGGAGCGAGTGTACTATCGAGCGACCCGGCCACACTATCGAGCGAATTAGCCAGCTTCCAGCGATATTCCAGGTCGACAGGGACTAAGGCCAGGAGCGCCTCGCGACGTTTAGCCACCTCCCGCGGCAGAAAGTCGGCCAGCGCTGGAGGGCAGCCACCGCGCCAGGCCTGTTCGAAGTCAGCGACGAGGGCCTCGATGTTCGCGCCGTGGGTGCTGAAGAATTGCGGCGATGGGTCGGTATTGGACATGCAATGTCACAGGGCCGGAACAAACGCCCACTCGTCGAACGAGTCATGCATCACGACCACCGCTTCCAGAAAACGTCGAAACTGTAGTCGTCGCCCTGCATTATGCCCCGCAGGTAGCAAGGGTGCAAGAATTTGGCATACGAGCGCCTCTGTGCGGCTTTTACCTGGGAGTGAGTTTCAGAGCCGAGACTCGGCTCGGGCTACGCTTTCCGCTTGCTGCCGGCACCGACGGGTCTGCCGGAAGCGGCTGGGCTCATGGCGGAGAGCGCCGACCTGGCCAGCGTTCCCTGCTGGGCACAGGAGCGGGCTCGCACGGTCCGGGCGCTGGGTTCGCCGTGCCAGCGGAGGAACTGCCCCAAAACGTCGTGTCCCAAGCGCAGCAAACTCTGCGACAAACCGCGCTCGACCTCATGAATCGGCTGGCCTTCTCGGACGAACGCCCGGACGAATTCCTACAACTTCGCCAACTCTTCCCCCAGTTTTTTCGACCTTGAGAACGCCGGCAGTGTGTGTCATGCTCAAGATGGGTGCTGACGACATGCCATTTGGCGATCAAGGTGCGTGCTGTGTCAACCAACTCGCGGTGATTCCATGATCAGCATCTTTGAGTCCATCACCAAGCGCCTGGCGGAAGTTTGGCGCTCAGAGGAGCCATCGGGACGCGGACACAAGTATCGCTGCCAGTGCGGACGGCCAGTTTTCTTCCGTAACAGCCTCTGCCTCGGATGTAAATCCGTATTGGGCTATGAGCCGGAAATGGCGCTGGTGTGCGCGCTGCAACCAGGTCCAAACCCGGACGCTTGGAGACTGCACGGAACGGAAAAAAACGCACCTTTGTGGCGGCGCTGCGAGAACTTCGATTCCCCGGCGGGCTGCAACTGGCTGGTACCGGCGTCAGAGGAGGAAACCCTATGCCGCTCCTGCCGACTGAACCAAACGATTCCAAACCTGGACGATGCCGACAACCGTCGCTGGTGGCGTCAGATCGAAAATGCCAAGCGGCTGCTGGTGGCACAACTTTTGGGTTTGGGACTTCCCGTTAAGTCCAGGGTCAACGAGGATCGCGAACGGGGAATCATGTTTGACTTTCTACGTTCGCCGGAAAAGGGGCCGCGGGTGCTTACCGGCCATGCCCATGGCCTGATCACGCTCAATGTGGAAGAGGCTGACGACTCGATGCGCGAGAAGACTCGGAACGAATTGCGCGAACCCTACCGCACACTTCTAGGGCATTTCCGCCACGAAATCGGCCACTACTACTGGGACCGTCTAGTCGCAGGCACGCCTTGGCACCAGAAATTCCGTGAACTCTTCGGCGACGAGCGGCAAGACTACGCCGCGGCGCTCAAGCGAAATTACGAACAGGGTCCGCCGCCCGACTGGGCGGATCGACACATCAGCTCTTATGCCTCCGTGCATCCCTGGGAAGACTGGGCGGAATGTTGGGCCCATTACCTTCATGTCGTAGACAGTCTCGACACCGCGCTGGGCTTTGGTTTGCGCGGCGAGGACGTGGAAGCGGCAGTGGAACCGTTCTCGGTGAGCGATCTGTACGACCCGGATGTTTCGGATGCGAAGCGCGTCGTATTGCTGGTGAACTCTTGGGTGCAATTAACCATGGTGCTCAATGAACTGGCGCGAAGCATGGGCCAACACGACTTCTACCCCTTCGTCATGTCGCGCCGAGTGTTGCGTAAACTGCATTTCATTCAATTGATCGTGAAAGAGTCGCGCGGCGGGTATTCCATCGTCTAGTCGTCAAGGGCGCACTCAGCCTGCACCCGGACGAGACTCGGCTCAGGCTACGCTTGCCGCTCGCTCCGTGGGTCGACGAACTTGGCAAAGAGCACTTCGGGCTGAAGGAATGCCGATCGAGGCGCTGAAGATTCGGCCTTGTCTGTGTTCTTCCTGACGGGCACGTCGGCGGGAAGCCGCCGATCAAGGCCTGATCATGCCGCCAGCATCCCGCGCCGACGCGCGGCGGGCAAGGGCCGGGCTACTGCTGGAGCAGCGAGGCCGTTGACGGGTTTGCCGCACTCGGTGAGCTTTGCCTTCTGGCCGGCGCTGCACTCGGCCCACGCGCGGGGATCGTGGCGCTACTCACGGAAGGAGGATCGGATCGCCAGTATGTCAGCGTCTATCGCTCGATTCGACAATTGGGCAATGCCTGCCGAAGCTCCGTCAGACCACCGTCAGAGACTTGAGTACCATCGAGAAATAGCTGTCGTAGTCCTGTCAAGCCGTGCAGGTGGGCCAGGCCAACGTCCGTGACTTGAGTGCCACCGAGAAAAAGCATCTCCAGCGACTTCAGACCGCGCAGATGGGCCAGCCCAGCGTCGGTAACTTGGGTGTCTTCGAGAGAAATCCATTCCAGCCACGTCAGCGCTTGCACGTGGGCCAGGCCAGTATCCGTAACTTGAGTGCCATTGAGATGAAGCCACTCCAAGCGATTGAGGGCTTGCAGGTGCGCCAGACCAGCACCCTTGACTTGAGTTGCATTGAGAAAAAGCCATCGCAGGCCAGTCATCCCTTGCAGGTGGGCAAGGCCGAGGTCCGTGACTTGGGTGCCCTCGAGAGAAAGCTCTTGCAACTCCGTGAGCCCGTGCAGGTGCGCCAGCCCAGCATCGGTGACTTGAGCGCCATCAAGAAGAAGCACTTGCAACTCCGCCAGCCCCTGCACGTGCGCCAGCTCAACATCCGTGACTTCAACGTGACCGAGAGAAACCACTCGCACCTCATCGAAGTAGTCCTGCGGCAGCCAGCGTCGCAGGAATGGCCTGGGGAATGTCTCGCTCGATTCCTGGTCGGTCCCCTCCTGGTCGCGCTCGTAGTATTTGACTTCACCGCCGAGCGCTTCAATGGCCGCCACAGCCCGTCGCTGCCTCTCGGCCGGCACGACGACCAGGCTCAATCCCACGCATAGCACGGTCACGACGACCAACAGCGTGGCCAGGCTGAACTGACCCCAGCGGCGTTTCGGCTTCAGCATGTTCACGAGCTTGGCGAGGGGCATGGCCATGCCCGCCAACATCCCACGCCGGCGGGAATTGGGCAAGGGATGGCATCTCGCCAGGAGCGGACCCATCGCCCGCAACCCAGCCCGCCCGCAGCCAGGCTCGGGCTAGGCTTGCCGCATGCTCCCTCGCACCGGCAGAAGCGCAAGAGCAGCTCGGGGCGCGCGGCATGTCGCTGATCTTGGCCCTTTTCTTGGGCCAGCCCAGATAGGCGTCGCCCGTCAATTGAGCAAGTTGTTGCTGCCGCCCCGTCCTGGTAAACTCGCTCCAGCAATGTGGCGCCCAAGCACAAATTCCAGTCTCGCATCAGGAGCGGTGGTATGTTGAGAGGTCGCGAGGTTCTGTCACTCATGTGCGTTGGGTTGGGTGTGGTGCTCGGTCTGGCGGCATCGGCCGCCAGATTCGACCCTCTTCGACGGGCCGCCGCCGACTCGCCCGCTACGGCGCCGCAGGTCGCGGAGTCGTCCGACGTGCCGCGGGAAATGGCAATACCCTGTTGCCCGACGGACCTCGGCAAGGAATTACTGCTGGCCCAGTCGGGCGGAAATGAGGTGGGGGCCCAGCCCGCAGTTCGCACGGCGTCGCGCAAGAAGCCCAACATCGTGGTCATCATGGGCGATGACCTCGGAATCTGGAACATCGGCGCCTACCACCGAGGCATGATGGCCGGCAGAACGCCGAACCTCGACAAATTGGCCAAGGGGGGGATGCTGTTCACTGACTACTATGCCGAGGCGAGCTGCACGGCGGGCCGGGCGAACTTCATCACCGGGATGTTGCCGATCCGCACCGGCCTGACGACGGTCGGTCAGGCGGGGGCGAAGATTGGGATGCCCGCGGCCGCGCCGACGACCGCAACAGTGCTCAAGTCCCTAGGCTATGCCACCGGGCAGTTCGGCAAGAACCACCTGGGCGACCTCAACGAGTTCCTCCCCACGGTGCATGGCTTCGACGAGTTCTTCGGCTACCTTTATCACCTCGACGCGATGGAAGACCCGTCCCATCGCAATTACCCACCGGCCCTCAAGGACTCGATCGGTCCACGCAATATGGTTCATTCCTGGGCGACCGACAAGGACGACGCCACGTTGCAACCGCGCTGGGGCAAGATCGGCAAGCAGAAGATCGAGGACGCCGGCACGCTCGATCCGAAACGGATGGAGACCGTGGATGACGAAATTCTCGATCTCGCGCTGAAGTTCACCGACAAAGCCCAGGCCGACGGCAAGCCGTTCTTCCTCTGGCTCAATCCGACGCGCATGCATGTCGTCACACACTTGTCGGAAAAATACGAGAGCCTGCGCACGCCGGAGAACGGCTGGTCCATCCAGGAAGCCGGCATGGCGCAGCTCGACGACATCGTCGGCGCAGTGATGAAGAACCTCGAAGAAAAAGGCCTTGAGGAGAATACCATCATCCTGTTCACCACCGACAACGGTACCGAGAACTTCACATGGCCCGACGGCGGGCAGACGCCCTTTGCTGGCGGCAAAGGGACGGCCATGGAAGGCGGGTTTCGGGCGCCTTGCATCCTCAGTTGGCCCGGTAAGGTGCCGGCAGACACGGTACAGAACGGAGTCGTCTCCGGCCTGGACTGGTTCCCCACATTCGTCGCCGCGGCGGGCAACCCAAACATCGCAGCGGAGCTGCTTAAGGGAAAACAGATCGGCGATAAGACCTACAAGGTTCATCTCGACGGTTACAACCAGATGGACCTGATCACCAACAAGGGTCCGTCGGCGCGCCACGAGATCTTCTACTTCACGGAGGGCACGCTCAGCGCCGTGCGGATCGACGACTATAAATATCGCTTCACCAACCAGCCAAACGGCTGGCTCGGCGCCACGGAAAAGGTCGATTGGCCCATCCTCTGCAACCTCCGCCTCGACCCGTTCGAGCGAACCGGGATGTTCGATGGCAAGAACGGATCGATTAATTACTATGCCTGGTTCGCTAACGAATTCTGGCGATTCGTCTTGGTGCAACAGGAGGTGGGGAAAATGGCCCAGACGTTCCTCGAATACCCGCCGATGCAAAAAGGCGCGAGCTTTAACCTGGAGTCGCTTAAAGCGGAGCTGGAGAGGAAAATGGAGCAGATGAAGAAGTCACCCGGTAACTAGCGGAACGATCTTCACGGCGGACGAGGTGCCCCGAAAGTCGTCGTGACGCCTGCACTCGAAACGAGCAGCTATGAAAGTGCGTTAACCAGATCGTGCCCATTTTTGTGCGCGATCATCAGCGCCAGTTGCCCGCCGGGGCTATGGCGCGTGATGGCTACGCAGTCGGGGTGGTCAAGATCTACGCACGGTCTTATGTCAACGCACCTCAGTTGGTGTTTATGCGCGTCCGAGACGACGGGCAGCTTGATCCAGCCGATACCTACACCAGCGATTGGATCGGCGCCCGTGGCAAGGGGACGCCCCACACGCTTAGCGGCGAGGGCGCTCCGATCATCGGCATTCATGTGCTGTGCGGAAAGGACTCATCGTCGATGCGATGGCATTGGTCGTGAACGGCAGCGCAAAGGACGACTCGGCCGACTCGCCGGAAAGCGAGGCCACGAGCGGCGACGAGCGGAAATCCGGGGACTAGCAGCATGTTGAAGCCCTTTTCGCCCTCAACCCGCAACTCCACCGTCACGCCTTGCACGGCTGCTGACGATTTTCCGTCAAACCAATCCTGGCCCTCGCGCAGGTCGTTGAAAATCGAGGCACCTTGGAAATAGAAACGCCCGGGAAATAGAAACGCCCGGTCGCGTTCGACCGGGCGTTCCTTTCTCGTCGTTGCTGTCGGCCGCCCTCGGGTAGAACCCTTGGGCCGCCTCCTTTTGTTGCGGCGGCCAATGTCAGGCCGCCGCTAAGCCAACTACTTCTTCTTCTTGGCTGCCTTCTTCTTGGGTGCTGCCTTCTTCTTGGCTTTCTTCTTGGCCACCGTACGTCCTCCTAACACAAAGTGACGGCGACTTCCTTGCCGCTTGCCGGGCTGGGGCGGAAGCTCGACAGGTGGGTCGCCACGGAATTGAGGCAACCGACACGCCCACGACTTGCCAGACTCGCATGAGAGCGGTACGACATGCAGTGGTTCATCGGTTACACTCGCACAGACCAACCGGAGACGAACCACACGCGACGATCGCTTCCATGCTTGTCGCGGTGTGTCCGCTGCCGGACTCGGTCTGATTAAGACAGTATCGTAAGCAATTTTTAAAAATGTGCAAGCATAATTCCTGGTCCGATCAGTATCGACGGCGCCGCGACGCCGCCAAAGCCTTCGGTCGGATCTTCTCGTTGCCTTTGGTGAAGCGCGTGCGCGACGTGCTGCTCGACTGCGTGCACGACCACGCGCGTGTGCTCGAAGTCGGCGCCGGCGATCGCCGCATGGGCGAGTTGCTTCGCAACCGGCGCGCCGGTATCGAGTACCGTTCGCTCGATATCGATCCCATCGGCGATCACGATTATCACGACTTCGCGGAAATCGAAAACCGCTTCGACTGCGTGTTCGCGTTCGAGGTCGTCGAGCATGTCGCGTTCGACGATCTGCCGGGCTTGCTAACGAACTTGAGCGACGCGATCGAACCCGGCGGACGGCTGCTCTTGAGCACACCCAACACCTATTATCCGCCGGCATACCTCCGTGACGCCTCGCACCGCACACCTCTGTGCTACGATGAGCTGGCGGGGCTAGTCGCAGGGGCCGGGCTCGAAGTGTCGCGGATCGTCCGCGTCTATCACGATCCCCTTTTCCGCGCTTTCCTGCGACGGTACGCATTCGGCTGGCTGTTCCGCCTGATAGGCATCGACTTCGCCCGGCAGATCGTGTTGGTGGCGGTCAAACCGAACTAGCGGAGTTTTCCTGGTTTAGCTACACTGCTCAGCTAGACTGCGCGGTCGGAATTTGTCCCGGGGGAGGCTCAAGGAGGCGCCCATGACCCAGCGGCCGTTTCGTTTCATTCACGCCAGCGACTTGCACTTGGAACGCCCCTTGTCGGGCGTCGCCGAAGTGCCTGACACGCTCCGCGAGGCGTTTCTTGAAGCCCCTTACCTGGCTGCCGAGCGGGTTTTCGAAAACGCCCTGGCGGAACAAGTCGATTTTGTGGTTCTGGCGGGAGACGTGCTGCAGGCCGAGGTTACCGGCCCGCGCGGGCCGTTGTTTTTGGTCTCGCAGTTCGAGCGCCTGCGGCACCGCGGCATTCAAGTTTACTGGGCCGGCGGAGAGGTCGATCCGACTGAAGCCTGGCCGGCAGTGATCCGTTTGCCCGACAACGTGCATTTGTTTCCGCACGGACGGTTCGAGGAACTGCCGCACCACCGCGGCGGCGAACCGTTGGCGAGGTTGCTGGGCACGAGCACGCTACGGTCGCGCGAGGTTCGCGCGGGTGACTTCAATCCGAGCCCGAGCAGCTTGTTCACGATCGCAGTGGCCCACGGCAACGCCGATCGCGAGTTGATAATGGACCGCGCCGCTTCCATGCAATCGCCGGTTTCCCTGCAACCGACGGTGCAATACTGGGCGTTGGGGGGTCGGCACGGCCGCCAAACACCGTCGGAGGCGCCGTACATCGCACATTATCCTGGCACCCCGCAGGGGCGCGAACCGAACGAGGTGGGCGCGCACGGCTGCACGCTGGTTGAAGTCGACGAGGACGGCGCGGCCCACCTTCGCGCCCTGGCCACCGACGTGCTCCGCTGGCGACACGAGCGCATCGCGGTGGACGCCGGCACGAGCCAGGACGATCTGTCGCAAACGCTCGCGGAATGCCTGCGCGCCTTGGTCGCCGCGGCGCCGGGGTTGGACCTGCTCATTTCGTGGGAAGTTCATGGTGCTGGGCCGATCTTGCCATTGTTGCGCCGAGGAACGTTGTCGGCGGAGCTGCTGGCCACGTTGCGCGGCCAGTTCGGTCGCGGTTCGCCGGCCGCTTGGAGCGTTTCGCTTGAAGTGGCGACCGACGCCGTGTTGCCGGCCGATTGGTTTCGGCAAGAGAACCTGCTCGGCGATTTTCTGCGGGCGGTGGCCGACATCGAGGCGGCCCCGGCGACGAGCCCCAGGGGCCGGATCGATCTGACAGCGCTAATGAAGTCGCGGCGGGCGGAAGGTGTGTGGGGTGCGGCCTTGGCCCTCGACGACGACGATACAACCCGCCGGCACGTGCTGGCGCGCGCCGCGGCGCTGGGCGCCGACCTACTAAGCGGTGAGGAGTCACTGTCGTGAAGATTCTCGAATTGGAAGTCGACGGTTTCGGTGTCTGGAGCGGCTTGCGCCTGGGCGACTTGGGCGGCCAGATCAACGTCGTGCTTGGCCCCAACGAAGCCGGTAAGACGACGCTCATGCAATTTGTCAGGGCAGTGATATACGGCGTTTCCGACCAGCGCCGCCGCCGCTATCTGCCGCCCCTGGGTGGCGGGCGGCCTGGAGGCACGCTGACGGTTAGCGCTTCGACCGGGCGATATCGCATTTCGCGACATTTCGACGCCGCACACCGGAATTCCACTGCCCGGGATGGCACTCCCGGCCACGGCGAGCTGGGCGAGCTACGGATCACCGCGGCCGACGGCACGCTCGAAAGCGGGCGAGTCCTTTCGAATCTGTTGGGAAATGTCAGCGAAACGACGTTCAACCATGTTTTCGCCCTGGGGCTGCGCGAAATCCAGGAATTGGGTTCGCTCAGCGACACCGCCGCCGCGGACTTGCTGTACCACGTTTCGACCGGGCTGGGGCGCGTTTCGCTCGGAGTCGTGTTGCGAGAATTGGCGGCTTCGCGCGAGCGACTGCTCTCGACCGACGATCGGCCCTGCCAACTCGACGCGTTGCTGACCCAACGTGACAAGCTCCGCCACGAGGTCGAGGATCTTCGCGGCGTCTCACAGCGTTACACCTTGTTGGCCCACGAATGCGACCGGCTTGCCGCGGACGTCGCCTCTCGCGAAGCGGAGGCCGCCGAAGTGGCGCATTCACTCCGCGCGGTCGAGGCCGCCATCGCCGCCCGCGAGCCTTGGCAAGCGCGCGCGGCGATCGAGGCGGAACTGGTATCGCTGGCCGAGCTGCCGCCGGGCGCCTTGGAGGCCCTGGAGCAGCTCGACGCCGCGGCGATCCGAGTGGAACAACGCCGCCGTAAACTGACGGAGCTCCGACAGCAACGTGCGGCTGTTCGCAAAGAAATCGCCGCGTTGGGACTGAACCACGTCTTGGTACGCCACGCGCCAAAGATCGAGGCGTTGGCCGAACAGGAGTCGTGGCTTGGCACGCTCGAAAAGCAAGTCCATGAGCTGGACGCCGATGTCCATTCGCTTTCGACCGAGTTGGCCGCCGAACGTGAACGCATCGGTTGGAATTCGAACCGATCGCCGGCGACCACAACCAGGCTCGATGAACGCACGTTGGCCGCCTTGCGCCCCGCCGCGCGCGCCCTGCGCGATCCGCGTCTGCGGCAGCAAGAGGCCGAACGGCAATTGGCCAAGGCCCGGCAGCAGGTCGATCGCCTGACGAGCGAAGTTCGCTTGGGTCTCGCCGGCCGCGAACACGACGAGCTGGCACCGGCGCTGGAAGCGACGGGCAATCTCGTATCGCAACTTCGCCGTCGCGTGCAGGTCGACGAACGAATCTCACACCTCGGACGTAGCCAAACCGAGCTGACCGAACAGGGGCGGGACTTACTCGACGATCAGCTCTTGCCTGGCTGGGTCCTCACCGGCCTCGGGGGGGCGTTCGTGGTCGGTGTCGTACTCTTGATGACGCGAATCTACCTCCCGGCGTTCCTGGGAGCGGCTGGCTGGTGGCTGAGCGCCTTGGGCCTTTTGGGCATGGTCGCGGCCGGGGGCGTCAAGTACATGCTGGAGCACTCGGCAACCGTCCAATTGGAAGAATGCCAGAAGCGATCGGCGACGTTGACGAAGCAATTGGAACAAGCCAAACAGGAACGCGAGGCCCTCGATACGAAACTGCCACGCGGCGGCGGACCGTTGTTGACTCGCCTTCAGAACGCTGAGAAGGAGCTGGCCGCACTCGAGGAGTTGCTGGCGGTTGACGCGAAGCGGCAAGCCGCACAACAGGAATGCGACGCCGCCCAAGCGCGAGCGACGCAAGCGCGCGACGACGGCCGCGGCGCGCGACGTCGTTGGCAGCAAGCGCTGGCTTCCGCCGGCTTGCCCAACACGCTCTCGCCGCGCCAAGTGCGGGAATTCGCCGACGGTTCCCAGCAAGTCGATGAACTCGAGCGCCGGCTGAATCGCCGGCGGCAGGAGCTCGAGGCGCGTCGGCACGAATTGGACTCACTCGTCGGGCGCATCCAGCAGGTGATCGTCGACGCCAACCTGAAGCCGGCCGGCCCCAGGACGATCGATCGCCTTCGCGTCCTGAGGCACGCGCTGGCGGAGCACCAGGCATTGGCCGCGCGGCAGCAGTCGCTCGAGGCGCGCCTGGCGCGGCTCCGCCGTCAGCAGACGCGTTTGATACACGGCATTCGCCGCTGGCGGCAGCGCCGTGAGCAATGGTTGCGGCAGGCCGGAGTGGCCGACGAATCCGAGTTGCGGCGACGTGCCGCCGAGCACGCCCGACGCGAATCGCTGCGCCAGAGGCGTGCGGCGCTCACCCGCGAAATCGCGGCGGCGATCGGCCAGCGTTTGGACGAGCAGGAAGTTCGCGACTGGTTCGACGGTCGACACGTCGGTGATTTGGAGGCGCGTTGGGAAGAACTTGCCGGCCGCTCGCAAGCCGCTCAAAAGGAACTGCAAGCCCTTTTCGAGCAACGGGGCCGCGCCCAGCAGGAACTGACCTCGCTGGCCGGCGATCGTCGGCTGGCCGAGCGGATGCTCGATCTGGGTGTCGTCGAGACCAGGCTCCGCGAGGCGGCCGAGCGCTGGCAGACGCTGTCGGTCACGTCGTACGTGATCGATGGTGTTCGCAAGAAATACGAAACAGACCGCCAGCCGGAGACCTTGCAAGAAGCGTCGAAGTACCTGAGCCGGCTCACGGGAGGGCACTACAAGCGCATCTGGACGCCGCTGGGCGAGCAGGTGTTATACGTCGACGACTCCGACGGACATTCGCTTCCGGTCGAGGTGTTAAGCCGCGGCACTCGGGAGCAGTTGTTCTTGAGTCTGCGGCTGGCACTGGTCGCGTTGTACGCGCGCCGAGGCGTCGAGCTGCCATTGATTCTCGACGACGTGCTGGTGAACTTCGACGCGCGCCGGGCGAAGGCGGCCGTCGCCGTCTTGCGCGATTTCGCCGCGGCCGGGCACCAAACACTGGTCTTCACCTGCCACGAGCATGTCGTTGGGCAGTTCAAGCAACTCAAGGTTCCTACTCGGCAATTGCCCGCCAATGTCAATCACGAAACGGTCAGCGTCGCCTACCATGCGCCGGAGGTCACCGAGCCGCCGCCTCAGGAAGCGCATCCCGTCGAGCCGCTCGAACCTGCGGCTAGCATGCGAGTGGGCGACGTCAACGACGACCTGATCTGGGTCGACCACGACGACGCCGACGAGCAGGCTGATCGGGAACTGGGCGATCAAACCAGCCGTGGAACCAACAGCGACGACGATTTCGACAGGGCCGAGCGGAGCTCGCGTGAGCATGCGTCGAGCGAGCCGGTGCATCGTGTCACGGTCGTGCGAGCTCGGCGGATGTCGGGACCATTTGACGATACGTTTTGGCACGAGCCGGTTGAGGATGACCTCGACGACGCGGACGAAGTCGCCGTGATCGATCCGGACGACGAGACTGCCGAGGAGCGCAACGGCGACGGCCACCGATTCAACGGTAGCAACCAGCGAGATCATTTTGCCCCCAAAGGACGTCCACCGGATCCACTTCGGCGCGGAGAGCGCGACAACAGCCCAGATGACGATGACCGCGACATCGACACCGAAGGCGAGGAAGAGCTGTTCGCCCAGGACGGCGACCCGTGGGACGATGTTCCATTCGACGACGATCTTGAGGGTGACGAAGCGGCTTGAGAAGGCGCGGTCGAGGAAGTTGCTCAACCAGAAAGGCGTTGTCCGCAGGCGTCCATTGTTCGGAGGCCGTGGCGTAGGTCGCAGGGCGGAGCCAGCGCGAAAGCGGTCGCCTTCGTCTTCGCCTCGGCCTCAGCCAGCTCCGCCTGATGCAAACGCTCCTGCACGCGGTTCAGATACGCCGTGAGCGCATCGGCCACCGCCTGACCATCCGCCGGCCGGTCCATCGGGTTTGCGCTCAGGCAGCGCCGGCACAGCACTTGCCGCGCTCGAAATGGAACTGAGCTGCCTCCAGCAGCCGCTCACGTCTTTTCGTAGCGAAGTGAAGAGCGACTCATGAGTGCAAGCCATTAGCCAAGCCCGGTACATTGAGAGCAATACAGGAGATGGCCTCGGGCTTTTGCCTCGCTTCGCGAACCGTTACGATGGATTCGACGAGTTCGGCCGAGTGGCGGAATAGGCAGACGCACGGGACTTAAAATCCCGGGCTGGGTAACCAGCGTGCGGGTTCAAGTCCCGCCTCGGCTAATAGGTTATGGCGATTTGCGACGAACGAAAAAATGGCCAACACTCCATAAACACTCCACGTCCGTTGTGTCCGTTGAACATGACGACGTGAAAGCACTTTGTCGCATGGTTACCCCGATCTCTTACCGCAAGTCGTCTGGCAGTCCACCGCGCCAATCACGATTCGAGAAGGCGGAGATGTGCGCGTGCATGGAACTGATTTCCTTCGCCGCTGCCTCGACCAGCTTCCAAAACTCCGATTCAGGCCCAGGACGGGCGGCCCGTAGGTGCATATCGAGCCAGCCCGTTCGAACGTGTATCAGGTGATCGGCGAGTGAGTCCGCAATCCCACCCTCAGGACGAATCGCGGGAAAGTAAACGGGGTGCGCAGCACGTCGAGCAACGATTGCAACGTTGGGTAATCGGGAGGGCAAGGTAACTTGCCGTAGGTCGGTCGCGCCGCTACGTTGCTGGGGATACTTTGGGCCAAACACGAAAGGACCGAAAATGAATGAGACGCACAAGGCTGAAAGGGCCGCCGCGTGGAAGACGATTCGCGACTCGGCTGGTACGGCCGACGGGAAGGCAATCGTTGCCGCTATCGAGCAAATGACAGAAAGTATCAATTCCAATATGGAGGGTTGGGCAGTGGCGCTCATGGAAAAACTCGACGAATTGGGTGGCTCGAAGTCAATTTGACTCCGCCTCACGCCCTCGACTCCTCCAAGACCGCTTCCAGGTCCGCGATGCGACTCCGCCGCTTTCAGTTTCGATTGAGCACGTTGCTTTGGATCACGCTGGCCGCGGCCTGCTGGTTCGGTGGTCGTGAATTCCAGCGGCGAGAGGACGAGCGAAAGCAGCCAAAACGGGAGCTATTGCAAGTGCTGCACGCAATAGATTGGCTGAAAAATACCGCCCAAAAGACGCAACCGGCCGGCGATGTCCTGGATTTGCCTTGAACCCACGCTACGAGTTTGACTGGGCCTCCTTTTCCGGCTCGCCTGCGTTGACTTTTCATGCGCTTGCCGCATCAACCGCTGGCCTTCCAACGGCCCTACTTCTTGTGCCGATCATCGAGCCCCACGCCTTGAAGCTCGGAGGATCAGGAACTTGGCGCGGTTGGGTTATCTCCCAAGCCGATTCACAACGACCTCGAATCAATCCGGGATGACCTCGAATCGCTGATCGAAAAATAGCTCGTGCCGCCACAGCTTGACACTCCAAAATCTCGATCTAGGGTTATTTTTCCAATTCGCGATGGGCGTGAATCCCTATGAACCAACTGCCTGAACCGCGTAACCAATTCGAGCATGCTCGCGTCGTGGATTGCTGTTTCTTCCTTGCGATCGTCATCCTGATCGGCATGGCCGCGTTGACCGTCGCCGGATACTGATCCTGTCGAGGGGTGAAATTGTCGCATACGTGGTCGCCAATTCTCGACCTACTGTTGTCTTCATACGAACGTCGCGGGAGTACGCACCCGCGGCGGTCGTTTGGCCACGTGGGACCGCCCTCCCGCGTGGCCTTTTCATGCGCCAGCCCAGCTTGCCATCGTCTTCAGATTCGGCGAGAATCCCGCGATGAACAAACCGAAACGGGTAACCGTCCGTGTCATCTTGGCCGTCGTGACCGGGCTGTTGTACTGTGCTGCCGGAATTTGGATGGCAAGTGACTTGTCCCTCACGAGAATTCTGATTGGCCTCGGTTGCATGGTCTCAACCTCCATCGCGCTGCTTTTGGTGGAACGAGCGATCGACAAGAGGCAGGTCGGCCCATAACTCCCGTTGCCTTCCGGCCTTCATGGCGCGGGCTACAATCCGCTAACCACTACGAGGGAATCAATGCGAGAGCCTCGACGAAGTTTTGTATTTTGTCTGGAATCGGCTCCTGACGGGAAGTTTCGAGTTTGCAAGGGGCATGGCTTGTTCAAATTCAAATGGCCGATACCGCGAACTTTCACCCTTTTCGGCAATACCGTCCCAAAATTTCCGGAGCATCCGATCTCGATGCAAGAGTTCTACGCGATTCTAAGCGACCTAGCCGGGCGTGGATTCAGGGACGACCTACTCTCTTCAGACGGTGGTTGACTTTGATGCCGAACTCCTACGCTTGCGCCTCACGCATCGACAGGCCCCCTGACCTCTCTGACCCATCCGAACCACCAGGAACGCAACCGGCGCAATCCTGGTGAACCGTTTCCGCCCCTACTCGCCCACGTCGGCCATGCGGACTTCCAAAACTGCCAAATACCGCTCCGGTCCAAGCCGGCGCGCTTCATCCGTTCCTCTTCGCTCCAAGTCGCCTGGATCGCTCTTGCCGCCAGGGCGATTTCGAGTGTAGGTAGCCACGTCGCGGAGCGATTGCCATAGAGCCTCCCACGCTTCGCCAGGTGCTCTTCTATCGGCCGCCGACTTCATGCCGCGCATGCCGCGCTCACGGTGCTCCCATCAGTGCAGGCCGGCTCATGCTCCGCTCCATGACCTAGAACTCGTCAGTACCACTGCCGCGCATGCGGGCATCAGTGCGCCATTCGCCGTGGCGATGACGACGGCAAAGATGGCAAAGAGTGAGTTTGACGCTCCCCATCTCGATCTAGGGTTACTTCCCCGCTTGCTATTGGTTTCCCTTTCGGTGAAGATTTCCATTTTGCGGTTGGGGCGGTGCCAGGTCGCCGGCACAAGCGGCGTCGGTGTGTATGTTTTTCCATTCAAAAGCGTCCTTCGCTGGGTCGTACGTTGCCCATGGTCCGCCCCCACTTTCGGCACCGACTCGGCGCGCTGCTCGTGATCGTGGTCATTGCGGCCAGTTTCTTTAGCGGCATTCTGTTCGAGCCGGATCGGGTTCGACGCGAATTAGAAAGTGACGAGTTGGCCGAGCGGGATGGCTTCAGCGGCTAATGCTTGACTTCTCGCTGGGGGAGCGTACAACCAAGGTCAATTCCGGCGTTTGAGTTCTCATTTCTGCTCGTCGTGCGGTATTGGTTCCGGCCAACGGCTGGTCTGCCGCACTCGGCGGCGCAAACGCCGAGATACGCCGTGAGGTTGACCATGCCGCAGGTGCTTGTCGTCGATGATTTGGCTGTTGACCGGCGATTGGCCCGCAGTCTGCTTTCGCAAAATCCCGAATTGCGCGTTTCGATGGCTGGCAGCGGCGCGGAGGCGCTCTTACACCTCGAGGAATCGGTGCCTGACGTGATTGTCACCGACTTGCAAATGCCCGAGCTCAACGGCCTGGAGCTCGTCGTGGCTGTAAGGCAGCGGCATCCGCTGGTGCCAGTGGTGCTGATGACGGCCTACGGCAGCGAGGAAGTGGCCGTGCGGGCACTCAAGGCTGGGGCGGCCAGTTATGTGCCCAAGTCGCGGCTGGCCCGCGACCTGTTGCGGACAGTCGAATCGGTGCTGGCAACGGCGGGGGCCAAGCGGCGCGATGCGCGGTTGATGGAATGCCTGGCGGCCAACCATTGGACTTTCGAGTTGAAGAACGACCCCACGCTGCTCAAAGCGCTGGCCGACCATTTACACCAGCACGTCACGCGGTTGGGTTTGTGCGACGAAACAGGTCGCATTCGCTTGACCATCGCCTTGGAAGAGGCGATGGCGAACGCGCTCTACCATGGCAACCTGGAGCTGAGCTCCGAGCTTCGCCAGCGCGACAGCGACCTTTTCCTCGCGGCGGCCGACGAGCGCCGCCGTGAATCGCCATACCGCGATCGGATGATCCACGTGGCGGCGACGCTCTCGCGTGCCGAGGCCGTTTATGTCGTCAGCGACGAAGGGCCAGGTTTTGATCCCTCGCTGGTGCCCGACCCGACCGATCCGGCAAACTTGGAAGGTAATTCCGGACGGGGGTTGCTATTGATTCGGACCTTCATGGATGATGTCCGTTTCAACGATCGCGGAAACGAAATCACCATGATCAAGCGTTGCGACCAGCAAAGTCCCGCCAGGTCGTGCGGTCAACCCGTTGCCGAGTTCGCCGGCGTACCGGCGACCTGAATCGAAACGACGTATATGCGCCGGAGAAATCCGTTCGCATGGCTCTTGCCGCGTTTTCAGTCTTTGCCGGTTGTATCGCGCGATTCTGCGGAAATCGTAAGCATTTCGAGCGTCGAAACAGGAGAATCGGAAAACTCACGAGGTCCGTTAGGGGTGGTAGGGTTTTTTCCTGCGCCTCGCCCTGTCGCGGATATGCGGGTTATTCGGTTGGGCGCTGCAATTCTCATCGGACCGATCCTGCCGGTACGAAACTCTCTCTGGGCGGTCATTGGTCGGCCGCAAGGTGAAAAAAGCGTGCGAGGCAGCCATGCGTGGGGGAATCAAGTCGGTGCTGCGATGGTTGTGGCGACTCTGGTCGCCCGTCCGCCGTCCGATCTGCCGTAAACTCAACGCCTACTTGGCCGAGCAGCTTCAGCTCCAGCTTAAGCCGGTGCGAGAAATCATCGCCGAACAGGCCGGCGAATTGCGCGAGTTGAACCTTTGTGCCGAAAGTACCATTCGCGAGCTGATCAGGTTGCAGGAGCAGGTCGAAGCCGCTCAACTCTACGGGGCCGATACATTTTCACAATCGCCTGAAGATTGGTCGCTGGCGGCATCAGGGACCACCCCAGTCAACTCCAGCCAGGCGGCATAGTTTGCGCCATCGCCCAAGGTTCTTCAACGAACCGCTTCACGAGGCACCGGGCGAATTGGTACCCGGCGCGGCGTAATCCTTGCCGCCGCGGGCGGCAAGGGTCAACAGTCCCAGGCCAACGAACATCAGCACGACGGCCGCCCAGTAGGGCAAAGTGGGAGATATGGCAAACAGGGGCATGGTGATCATTGGGCAAACGATCCGAGCGAGCGAACCAACGCTTTGAGTTACGCCGAGAATGCCCCCTTGCTTTTCCGGGTTGCTTCGTCGCGAAATCAGCGAGTTCAGAGAGGGGGTGATGAAGGCGAAGCCGATCACATCGGTCGCCGCGGCGAGCATCAGGAAGCTCAGGCTCCCCGCGCCGCTGGCCATCACCAACAACACAAATCCCAAGATCGACACTATGGCTCCGGCGTTGGCCATCACCGGCTCAGTCAACCGCCCGGCCAACCTGCGCACCACAAGGCCTTGGGCGAGGCTGAGCACCAGTCCGATGTAGGCAAAGAACAGCACGATCTCGAAAGGCTCGTAGCGGAACGCTCCTTCTTCGTTTTTCAACAACAATGAAATGGTCGTTTCGAAACTGCCAAACGAAACGATGCTGACGAACGACGTCAGGAGAAGCATGCCAATCGACGGCGTCGTCAACGCGTCGCGAAGCGAAGCCGAGTCGAAGAACCCGCGAACAGCGGAGTCGGCGCCTGGCCGCAACGACTCGGGGAGCTTGAAAACCGCTAGCGCCAAGGCGATACACGACAAGGCCGAAGCGGTGTAACCGGGCATGGGGCTGATCGCGACATCGTGTGAAAACACCAACGCCGCGGCGCACAGCAACGGGCCGAACGTGAAACCGAGACCAAAGGCCGCGCCAATCAGCGCCATTCCCTTGGCCCTCGTTTCGAGAGTCGTGGAGTCGGCGATATAGGCTTGGGCCGTCGAAATGGTCGCTCCGGCAATGCCCGCTCCGATTCGCGCCACGAATAACCAGAATAGGCTCTGCCTGGCCGTCGCCACGCCGAAGAGCGCGTAGAACGCCGTCGAACCGGCAAGGCCGACCATCATGACCGGCCTCCGCCCGACACGGTCCGAGAGGCGCCCCCACAGAGGCGCGAACAAGAACTGCATCGCCGAAAAGCTGGCCATTAAAAGTCCCAGAGCTATACCGTGCTCGTCGACGCCGAACTGCTTGGCGTAGATTGGCAACAACGGTAACACCATACCGAACCCCAGAAGGTCAATGAACACGGTCAGAAAGACGACTAAGAGCGAACCTTTGTGGGGAGCGTCCGGCTTCATGAGTTTCAAGTGTTTTCGGGGCCTAAATCATTTGGGTTGGTGGCCTGTACCCACCCTACGAAATCTGCGGGCAAATCGACTGGCCAGAGCTTACCCGACCCGCTATCGGCTCCGCAACGGCTGGCCTTTCGCCAGTTCAGGCTTTCAAGCCCGACGCGTGCATTAGTTTCGAGAGCCGGGTTGCATGGTCGATCCAGCCACGGTAGTGCATTGCCCGTCGGCGGTGCCCACCTTACGATAAAGGCATGATGCGAACTACGCCCGCCGAACGCCGCCAGTTTGAATCACTCGACGCTCGCGCGCTGGAACAACACCAGCTCGCCCGCCTGAACGCCCTTTTGGATCGCATCCTACCGGCCAATGAGTATTACGCCACCAAGCTCAACGATGTCCAGCGTCCGCTGCAGTCGCTCGAAGAACTGGCGGCGTTGCCCTTCACGTTCAAAGAGGGCTTGATGGGTTCGCGCCATCCTGGCGAGGTGACGGCCAACCTGACCTATCCGCCTGAGCAGTACGTCCGCTGGCACCAGACCTCGGGTACACGGGGCCGTCCCCTGGTGGTGCTCGATACGGCCGACGATTGGGAATGGTGGCTCGATTGCTGGCAGTATGTGCTCGACGCGGCCGATGCCACTGATCGCGATTGCGTGATGATGGCGTTTTCGTTTGGGCCCTTCATCGGCTTCTGGAGCGCTTACGACGCCGCGGCGCGCCGCGGCTGTCTGGTCGTGCCCGGCGGAGGAATGAAGACCTTTGCCCGGCTTGAACTGCTCCGTGCCTGTCGCGCTTCCATTGTCTGCTGCACACCGAGCTATGCCTTGCACCTGGCGGAAGTCGGGACACAGCGGAAAATCGACGTCGGCGAACTGGGAGTGCGCGTGCTGGTTTTGTCGGGCGAGCCGGGCGGCTCAATCCCCGCCACTCGCGCAGCGATTGAACGTGCCTGGCGCGCCCGCGTGCTCGACCACGCCGGCGCCACCGAGGTCGGTCCCTGGGGCCACGGCGATATGGCGGGGCGCGGGCTGCACGTGATCGAGAGTGAATTCATCGCCGAGTTCCTTTCCGTGGCCACTGGCGGTCCGGCCGGCGAGGGAGAACTCGCCGAACTGGTGCTCACGACCTTGGGCCGCGCCGGCTGCCCCGTGATCCGCTACCGCACTGGCGACCTGGTAAGACCCGTCTGGCAGCACGAAGCGGTGAATCGTTTCGTGCTCCTCGACGGGGGCGTGCTAGGACGCACTGATGACATGCTGATCGTTCGCGGCGTCAATGTGTTCCCCAGCGCCATCGAACAGATCGTGCGCAGCTTCCCCGAAGTCCTTGAATACCGGATGATCGCCTACAAACACGAGGCGATGGACCAGTTGCGCCTCGAGATCGAAGACCGGCTCGAACAGCCGCGCCGTGTGGCCGAGGAGTTGTACTTACGGCTGGGTTTGAAAATCGCGGTCAAAGGAGTGCCGCCGGGAACTTTGCCGCGCTTTGAGGGTAAGGGAAAGCGATTCGTGGACGAACGATGAATGCCATTACCATGAATCCAATCGAGCTGCGTCGCGCGGTCCGCGAGGGGCGGCACACCGGACCCACGGCCGGATTGGCGCCAGGTTACGTGCAGACGAATGTCGTGATCTTACCCGCGGCCGACGCAGCCGACTTCGCCGAGTTTTGCCGCCTGAACGACCGCCCATGCCCATTGGTCGCCCAGACCGCGCCGGGCGACCCCGAACCGACCGATGCCGCCCCGGGCGCCGACCTGCGAACCGACGTGCCACGATACCGCGTATTTCGAGATGGCCGAGCAGACACCGTGGAACCGACCGAAATCGCCGCGATATGGCGAGACGACCTGGTGGGCTTCCTGTTGGGTTGCTCATTCACGTTCGAGGCGGCGCTGGAAGCCGCGGGGCTTTCGGTGCGGCACATCCATGAGCACCGCAACGTGCCGATGTACCGCACGGCGATCGCGTGTCGGCCCGCGGGCCGATTTGCCGGCCCTTTGGTGGTCAGCATGCGGCCCTATCGGCCCGATCAGATTGAACGCGTACGTGAGATTACCGGGCGTTACCCGGCCATGCACGGCGCGCCGATCCACGTGGGCGACCCGGCGGAAATCGGCATCGCCGACCTCGCGAGTCCCGATTTTGGCGACTCCGTGGCGATCCACGAGGGCGAGGTGCCCGTGTTCTGGGCCTGCGGCGTCACACCGCAACTGGCGCTGGCCGCCGCGCGGCCCGAGATCGCCATCACCCACAGCCCTGGTTGCATGTTCGTGACGGATCTCAGGGACGATCGTTATTGCGTTGCGGAGGCGGCGAGATCATGAACCTTCAACCCATCAAGCTCGCGCTGGCACCGGACGGCCGGTTGCTCATCGAATGGAGCGACGGGAGCCGGCGCACCTATTCGTTTCGCGAGCTGCGTGACCATTGTCCATGCGCCACCTGCCGTGAGAAGCGCTCGCAGCCGCCTCCGCCCACCGCGCTCTTGACCGTCCTTTCGCCCGCCGACACGAGGCCCCTGGCGCTGGTCGACATGAAGCCGGTGGGCCATTACGCGTATACGATCCGTTTTAGTGACGGACACGATACGGGAATCTACACTTTCGAGCTGCTGCGGGAGTTGGGGCGGGAGGAGGGTGGCAGCGAGCGGTAGCGCCGGATTTCCGACAATTGCGCTGTTCTTCCGGCGCACCGCCAAGTCCGATCGCCCAGTTTCCGAAGCGTTCTACCTCGACATTGTCGTTTGGCGCGGCAATTGCTAATGAGTTCACCGCTCGCAAGCTTCCTGGCCAGGCCTGGAATCGGGGCCCGCAGTTCACGATGAACCGCCGACACAGATTGCCACAATGCCCTTCCGCACGTCCAAGAAGCTCGCGACCCGAATATCGGTTTCGATCGTCTGCGTGTTGGCCGCGGCCGTCTTCTCCAGCGGCGCCGCGGTGATTTCGGCCTGGCAAGTGCGCCGGGCGATGGATGGCGCGATGCAACAGAACTTGCCCAGTTTGCGGGCGGCGGAAGAACTGGAGATCTCGTTGTTGGAGCAGCGCGGCTGGGTGGCGTCGTACATTCTCGAAGCTGGCGATCTCACCTGGCTGGATGAGCTCGAAGCGCGAAAACCCGCCTTCAACCAGTGGCTCGAGGAAGCCCGCAAGACGGCTCACTCTCGTGAGGAACGTGCGATCCTCGACGATCTGTCGCGGGTGTACTTGCAGTACGACGCGAAACGCAACGAGGCGATCGAGCTCTTCAAGAGCGGAAGCGGCAAACTCGCAAGCGAAATGTTGCTTACCGAAGTGGGGTCGCTGTTCGAAGACGCCGACCGACTGTGTCGAAAGTTCAACGCCGCCAACCTGGGCTACATCGAGCAGGCGAATTCAGCGGCGAACCGCCGTATCCGCAACGATACGTACATGGTCGGCGCATGCGTGGCGCTGACGCTGGTGTTAGGGAGTGTGCTGATTTGGCAGTTCTTCCAGGGAGTGGTGCGGCCCGTTCGGCGGATGTTGGCCGAGGTCAGAGACTACACCCAGACCGATTCGCGGCTTCCGGAGGACGAGTTGCGAGCCGTCGGAGGCTATTTACGATTGTTGATGTCGGATGTGACCGACGCACGCTCGACGTTGGAGCACAGCCGCGAGCGCTTGCTGCATGCCGAGAAGCTGGCCTCCGTCGGCAAGCTCGCGGCAAGCGTGGCCCACGAGATTCGCAATCCGCTGACGTCGATTAAAATGTGGTTGTTCTGGATGCGCAGCGCGATCAGTGCCGCGCCCGAAGTGGACAACGCCTTCGATGTTGTCGCCGGTGAGATCTCACGACTGGAGAGCGTGGTCCGGAACTTTCTCGATTTTTCCCGCCCTCCCGAATTGAACCTCCAGCCGCACGATGTCGAGGAATTGCTGGACAAAAGCCTGGAGCTGTTGGGCCATCGCATTGTCGAACGGCAGGTTCACCTTGCGCGGCAACCCTCGCAGAGGCTGCCGCTCGTCATGGCGGATGCCGATCAGATCAAGCAGGTGTTGATCAATTTGCTGGATAACGCCGTCGAGTCGCTTGAACGAGGGGGCGAAATCAGAATTTCGTCCGACCGGGCCTCGGATCAAGCGATACCGATGGTCGTCGTCAGAGTGGCCGACAACGGGCGAGGGATTCCGCCGGACGCCATTGGGCGGATCTTCGAGCCATTCTTCACCACGAAGGAGCAAGGCACTGGTTTGGGCTTGTGCATCTCCGCCAGCATCGTGGCACGGCACGGCGGGCGCCTCCTTTTGGAATCGACGTCGTCCCAGGGCACGTGTTTTGCGGTCCATCTCCCCATCGCGCAGGTGCAAGCTCATGAATAAAGTGCTGGTCGTTGACGACGAAGCCAATGTGTTGGCGGCATTCGAAAGACTGCTTTCGGTGAAGGGGTATGCCATCGTCGCCGCGCGCAACGGTGACGCCGCGCTCGCCTTGCTCGACCGCGAGCGCGCCGATGTGGTGGTGCTCGACGTGTGCATGCCCGGCATGAATGGTTTGGATTTGTTGGCGCGGATCAAAGAGACGCACCCCAGTTTGCCGGTGATCGTGATGACCGGACAGGGAACGATGGGCACCGCCATCGAGGCCACCAAGCGGGGCGCATTCGATTACCAACTCAAGCCTTTCGATCCCGAGGGAATGCTGCGGCTTGTCGAACGGGCGCTGGCCGGCGCTCGGATCATGGAACGCGAGGTGGCCCTCGACCCCATCGACTCAAATCCCAGCGGCGATGCAATCATCGGGCAAAGCCCCGCCATGCAGGCGGTTTACAAGGCCATTGGGAGGGTTGCCGCGACGCACGCCAGCGTGTTGATCCGTGGCGAATCGGGCACGGGCAAGGAATTGGTGGCCAGGGCCGTTTACCAACACAGCCAGCGCAACAACTTGCCGATGCACATCGTCAACTGCGTGGCAATTCCCGAGGCCTTGTTGGAGGCCGAGTTGTTCGGGCACGAACGTGGGTCGTTCACGGGCGCCCATGCGCGACGGATTGGCCAGCTCGAACAGGCAAACCGCGGCACCGTGTTCCTCGACGAAATCGGCGACATCCCGCTGGGAGTGCAGGGGAAGCTGTTGCGGGTCTTGCAAGAGCGGACGCTGCAACGCGTCGGCGGTAACGAGATTATTCAGGTCGACGTCCGAATCCTGGCGGCCACGAACCGCAACCTGGAAGAGGCCATTGCGGCGGGGAATTTCCGCGAAGACCTCTACCATCGGCTCAACGTCGTGACGATCCGGTTGCCGCCGTTGAGGGACCGGCGCGAAGACATCCCACGTCTGGCGAGGTTCTTTCTCGACCGGTTCGCCCGCGAGCTGCAGCTCCCCAAGCCGCAGTTGGCCGATGATGCGATGGCCTTGATCGAGGGACATTCCTGGCCGGGGAACGTCCGCGAATTGGAACACTGCATCCACCGCACACTAATTTTTACGGGAGACCACGCGATCCAGGCCGACGACCTGCGAGCGGCGCTGGCCGATAGCGCTCCCGACGGTGCAACGTCCGCTACTTCGGATGACGTGATCCAGAACCTGGCACGGAGCTATCTTAGCTCCTACCGTGGGCCGCAAGCCTATGAACGGCTAGTTGAGCAGCTCGAACGATGCCTGGTGCATGAAGCACTTGAGCGAACGCACGGCAATGTGGCGCACGCCGCCAGGCTGTTGGGTTTGCCACGTGCAACATTGTACGGCAAAGTGCAAAAGTTCGACTTGGGGAGCCGGGACGATGAATAGCATCCGTCAACGCTAGCGCCGGACATCCGACACTTGCGCCGCGAATCCGGCGCTGCGCCCTTGCGCCGAGCCAGGACGCGACGGGAATCCGCACTTCTGCTTGATCGGAGTGAAAAAAAAGAGAGCGGTCGTTTGACAACGACGGGGCGGCATTCTAGAGGTTTAACATACCCGCCGTACTGACGAATTAGCGACGGGGGCAGGGGAGCCCTTCGCGGCTGCTTATGCGGCACGAAGCTGGCTGGGTGTTGCCGAACGGGGTGTTCCCGTCGTCCCCACTTTCGCATGCGGACACCCCTAAATTCAAGCCACCAGTTGAGGAAACCCATTCATGCGTCTTCAATCGTTGACTCGAAAAGGTCGTCGAGGCTTTACTTTGGTTGAATTGGCCGTGGTCATCGTGATCATCGGCGTGCTGGCCGCTTTCGGCGTGCCACGATTTCTCAAGTCGGTCGAGCGCTCGAAGGCGGCGGAGGCGTTCGGCTACCTGTCGGCTGTCCGGTCGTCAATGGAACGGTACCAGTCGCAAAACGGCACCTACGCCAGTGATCTGACCACCCTCGACCTGGTGTTGGTTGCACCAAAATACTTTACCGTGGGAACTCCGGCCGCCGGCAACACTGGTTCGCTCCAGGATTCGTGGACCCTAACACTGACCCGAGCCGGGGCGTCCGCCGGATACGGTGCTTACACCGTTATCTTCACGCAAGACGGATTTGATTTGACAAACAGCACGATCGCGACGATGCCGGATATCAATCCGATGGGGCTGTAGATCGCTTCGCGATTGAATTCAGACCGAGTAGGGCGGCTGGCGCGAGCCAGCCGCCCTACTTCTATTCGGCCATGGGCTCGCTTTGCTTTCTCGGCGCTAACGCCGCACGTCGGAACTTGGCGAACGACCCTACAGAAACTGCGTTTGCGATTCGGTCAATGCGACGATCACGGTCATCGACTAAGGTCGGATGTCCGACACTTGCGCCGCAAATCGGGCGCACTCGATGAGGCGCCAGCGGCAGCCGACCGCACCACTTGTATTGGTGCAACATCTTGTGACCGAACAAGATGAAGCGCGAACACACGCTCATACCAACCGATCGGCACGTGTTTTGCACAAATGTTTGGACGTCGAATGGAAGCAAACGCCGACCTGCAAGAGCAAGGGCTTGATTATGTTCGAAATCTTTTTCATTACCGTTGCTCTCGTGTCCGCCATGACTTTCGCGATTTGCGCCCTGCTGCTCGCTCCCGCGCCCCGGTCACGAAATGAGCGAGTCGATCTCAAGGATGGCGAAACGATGGTTGGTCCGCACCGGCCACGACAGGTCACGGAAGAGTGCAATATCGACTGAATTCACGATGGGCCTTCATCGCAACCGCCACGTATGGTTGACGTGTCAGTTTACCGCGACAAATTGCGATGATGGCGGCATCTGCGAACGACGACAGCCCGTTGCGGTAACTCGCGGGCAAACCGTCTTTGTGGGACTGGTCTCACGGCAATCGGCCGTGGCAAGGACGCGATCCAGCAGTGTGGCGATGTCGAATGGTTTCGCGACGCGGCCCACGACGTTCTCCGGGCAATCGTCCTTGGGCGCTCCAACCGCGGTTGTAAGATTATCATTCCGCGTTTGCATCCTGAAGCTGTGCCTTCCGCCTGTGAACTTCTTCCCGATTGACGGTGATGTTCTTCGGGGCGATTATGCCCAGACGAATGTGATGGATGCCCACCGCCACCACTTTTATGCGAATCGTGCCATCGATCACGATTTCCTCGCCCACGCGTCGTGTCACGACCAGCATGCGTAGATCTCCTTGGCCAACATTGGACGTGCTAGAGGATGAACCCGACGGGGTGGTATTCCTTAGAGGCCAACCCTCCCGTGACCTCCCAGCGCTTGGAGATTGGCGACTGAACGCAATACCCGCGGCTACCGGGCTGACCGCTTCGCCCGACAAAGTCATGGATGACGATTCGCTGGCTGGTTCGGACGTAGCCGTCAACTTGCCAATCGAGTAGAACGGCGCGCGCGCTTCTGCCAACATCAAGGCTTTCCAGCAGTTCGAATAATTGAACGCGGTTCATCGGCGTTACCTCGCGCGGTTGACAAGACCTTGGTGCCAACATCGCGGTGACAACCGCTTTCAATTCGGAATAGTCGCCCATTTTGTCGAGATACGTGTGCGGTGGAAGGTCGGCTCGCCGGTGTCTGTAGTCCTCGTTGCCAAGAACGATCATCGGCAGATCCGGTGTCAACCGGCTGATCTTGAGCATGGCGTCAAACGCATCGGCATGTCGCCAGCCGATATCGAAGATCACCAGATCCGGTCGATGCCGCCGGAGCTTGGTAACCGCCTGGTCGCCGTCCCCTGTAAGTACGACCTTGTATCCATCACGTTCAAGCTGCGCCTTGCATTCAGTGCGGATTCTGGATGAATCGTCGACCAGCAAAATCATTGTCATCTTGCGTCTCCTTCTGTCCCGTTGCGATTGGACGTCACTTGCCTGGTGGCCGCATTCGCGCAGGTGGTTCGCCTGTGCGTGTGCGTTGTGCTGGGAAGCAACGGATCGACTGATAAAGCAAAGGTTGTGCCGATTGCAATGCGACCTAATGCAAGTCGCGACTAAGTCGTTTTCCAAAAGGAATTTGTGTCGCAATGACAAACACCGGGCCATGCGACATTTTTTGAGTCATGCGCCGGAATGCGAGCAAATAGGCGCCCGAATTCCGTCACCTGATTAGGTGCACTGCACGAGCGCCTGATTTCCGACGCGCGCGCTCGATTTCCGACGTCGTGTTTCAGCCGAAGATATGGTTTCACAACAACTTGCGCCTTTTTGCAACTCAATGTTTCATAATATGAACCGTCTCGTTCACTTGAGCCTTCCGACGATGTCGTTCGTCGAATTGCCGCGATGCCTCTAACTCGATAGTCGCTCGTCACTTCCGCCGTGACGCGTCTGGTGATGCTGACCGGTTGGCACGACATTTGCTCGTACTTCCAATTCTCGTTTCTGAGAACGACGATGGATTGCGGATGCCAATGTTCGTGGCGAAACTAGGTGATTGGCATGGAGGCGGGCCGGTGTTCCTTTCTTGAATTCAGTCCCTTCTGTCTGTGAGCTGCAACATGATTCGATCTTCAGATTGGCGAAATAAGCTGCACCCGGCGTCGTTATTACGATCGAATTTCAGGTCCAAGGCCAATCGCGCTCGCCGCCGGCAAGTCGGAGCCGCTCTGAAGATCGAGCAATTCGAGGACCGAAGACTGCTGACGATCGCGGCCGGCGGTGTGGACTCCGCCTACGTCGAAGGGGTCGACCCAGGTAGCCAAACGGTCGCCACATTCACCGATGATGATGGAAACACCGATCCCGGCCTATATGACGCCCAGATCAACTGGGGAGACGGAACCGTATCGCCAGGCTTGGTCACGTACGACGCCGGCACGTTCATTGTCCAGGGAGACCACACGTATAGCGACGAAGGGTTGCAAAGTGTTTCCGTCGACATTACCGAAAGCGGCGATGGCGACTTTGCGAACGGCGTCATGTCGACTGCCACGATCGCGGACGCCCCACTCAACGACACCAGCGCACTGGCCACTCCCACCGCGACTGAGGGCGCTTCGACCGGCCTGCTGACGGTGGCGACGTTCACCGACGACAACCCGGGCGACAACAGCGCCGACATGACGGCCACGATCTTCTGGGGTGACGGCACGAGCACGACCGGCGAGCCGGTGACGTACAGCGGCGGCACCTACTCCGTCAGCGACAGCCACACCTATGCCGACGAGGGGAGCTACCCCATCACGGTCGACGTCGCCGACGTCGGCGGCAGCACGCTCACGGCGATTGGCCAGAACACGGTATCAGTAGCTGACGCCGCGCTCAACGACACCAGCTCAGCAGACAATCCCACCGCGACCGAAGGCGCTTCGACGGGTCTTTTGACGGTGGCGACGTTCACCGACGACAACCCCGGCGACAACAGCGCCGACATGACGGCCACGATCTTCTGGGGTGACGGCACGAGCACGACCGGCGAGCCGGTGACGTACATCGGCGGCACCTACTCCGTCAGCGACAGCCACATCTATGCCAACGAGGGGAGCTACCCCATCACGGTCGATGTCGCCGACGTCGGCGGCAACACGCTAACCGCGATCGGCCAAACCACGGTCACCGTGGTCGATGCCGCGCTCAACGACACGAGCGCACCGGCCACGCCCACCGCGACCGAAGGCGCTTCGACCGGCCTGCTGACGGTGGCGACGTTCACCGACGACAACCCGGGCGACCAGAGCGCCGACATGACGGCCACAATCCACTGGGGTGACGGCACGAGCACGACGGGCGTCGCCGTGAGTTACAACGCCGGCACCTACTCGGTCAGCGACAGCCATACCTATGCCGACGAGGGGAGCGACCCCATCACGGTTGACGTCGCCGACGTCGGCGGCAGCACGCTAACCGCGATTGGCCAGACCACGGTCACCGTGGTCGATGCCGCGCTAAACGATACGAGCGCACCGGCCACGCCTACCGCGACCGAAGGCGTCGCGACCGGCCTGTTGACGGTGGCGACGTTCACCGATGACAACCCGGGCGACCAGAGCGCCGACATGACGGCCACGATCCATTGGGGCGACGGCACGAGCACGACAGGCGTCGCCGTGACCTACAACGTCGGCACGTACTCGGTCAGCGACAGCCATACCTATGCCGACGAGGGGAGCAATCCCATCACGGTTGACGTCGCCGACGTCGGCGGCAGCACGTTGACCGCGATCGGCCAGACCACGGTCACCGTAACCGCGCTCATCGACACCAGCGCACCGGCCACGCCCACCGCCACCGAAGGAGCCTCGACCGGCCTGCTGACGGTGGCAACGTTCACCGATGTCAACCCCGGCGACAACAGTGCCGATATGACGGCCACGATCCATTGGGGCGACGGCACGAGCACGGCGGGCGTCGCCGTGAGCTACGACGCCGGCACCTACTCGGTCAGCGGCAGCCACACATACGCCGACGAGGGGAGCGACCCCATCACGGTCGACGTCGCGGACGTCGGCGGCAGCACACTGACCGCGATCGGCCAGACCACGGTGACTGTCGTTGACGCCGCGCTTAGTGACACCAGTACGCCGGCCGCGCCCACCGCCACCGAAGGTGCTTCGACAGGGCTGTTGACCGTGGCGACGTTCACCGATGATAACCCAGGTGATCACAGTGCCGATATGACGGCCACGATCCATTGGGGTGACGGCACGAGCACAACGGGCGTCGCCGTGGCCTACAACGCCGGCACCTACTCCGTCAACGGCAGCCACACCTATGCCGACGAGGGGAGCGACCCCATCACGGTCGACGTCGCCGACGTCGGCGGCAGCACGCTGACCGCGATCGGCCAGACCACGGTCACCGTGGTCGACGCCGCGCTCAGCGACACCAGCGCACCGGCCACGCCCACCGCGACTGAAGGCGCTTCGACCGGCCTGCTGACCGTGGCCACATTCACCGACGCCAACCCGGGCAACCACAGCGCCGACATGACGGCCACAATCCATTGGGGTGACAGCACCAGCACGACGGGCGTCGCCGTGACCTACAACGCCGGCACCTATTCCGTCAGCGGCAGCCACACCTACGCCGACGAGGGGAGCGACCCCATCACCGTCGACGTCGCCGATGATGGCGGCAGCACGCTGACCGCGATCGGCCAGACCACGGTCACCGTGGTCGACGCCGCGCTTAGCGACACCAGCGCACCGGCCACGCCCACCGCGACCGAAGGCGCTTCGACCGGCCTGCTGACGGTGGCCACGTTCACCGACGCCAACCCGGGCAACCACAGCGCCGACATGACGGCCACGATCCATTGGGGTGACAGCACCAGCACGACGGGCGTCGCCGTGACCTACAACGCCGGCACCTATTCCGTCAGCGGCAGCCACACCTACGCCGACGAGGGGAGCGACCCCGTCACCGTCGACGTCGCCGACGTCGGCGGCAGCACGCTGACCGCGATCGGCCAGACCACGGTCACCGTGGTCGACGCCGCGCTTAGCGACACCAGCGCACCGGCCACGCCCACCGCGACCGAAGGCGCTTCGACCGGCCTGCTGACCGTGGCCACGTTCACCGACGCCAACCCGGGCAACCACAGCGCCGACATGGCGGCCACGATCCATTGGGGTGACGGCACGAGCACAACGGGCGTCGCCGTGACCTACAACGCCGGCACCTATTCCGTCAGCGGCAGCCACACCTACGCCGACGAGGGGAGCGACCCCATCACGGTCGACGTCAACGACGTCGGCGGCAGCACGCTGACCGCGATCGGCCAGACCACGGTCACCGTGGTCGACGCCGCGCTTAGCGACACCAGCACGCCGGCCACGCCCACGGCCACCGAGGGCGCTTCGACCGGCCTGCTGACGGTGGCCACGTTCACCGACGCCAACCCGGGCAACCACAGCGCCGATATGACGGCCACGATCCATTGGGGTGACGGCACGAGCACGACGGGCGTCGCCGTGACCTACAACGCCGGCACCTATTCCGTCAGCGGCAGCCACACCTACGCCGACGAGGGGAGCGACCCCATCACGGTCGACGTCGCCGACGTCGGCGGTAGCACGCTGACCGAGATCGGCCAAACCACGGTCACCGTGGTCGACGCGCCCCTGACCGGAGCCAGTACGGCGACCGCTACGGGTGCCGCCGAGGGCACGACCGTCGCCACGCTGGCTGGAGCCACCTTCACCGACGCCAACACGGCGGCCCCTTTGAGCGACTTCACCGTGAGCGCCGTCGATTGGGGCGATGGCAGCACCGACCTCACCGGCCTTACTGTATCGGGCAGCGGCGGCAACTATAGCGTGGACGGCACGCACCTCTACGCCGAGGAAGGCTCCCATAACTTCAAAATCACGGTCACCGACGTCGGCGGTCAGACGGCCACCATCACCGGTACCGCCAATGTGGCCACCGTACCCATCGTAGGAACGGCTGTCGCGGTGTCGGGCTTCGAATTCACGCCACTCAACAACGTGACGGTTGCTACCTTCACGCATGCAAACGGCCTGGAACCGGCGAGCGAATTTACCGCGACGATCGACTGGGGCGACGGTACCTCGTCGTCAGGCACCGTCACATTATCAGGCACGAACTACACGGTATCAGGTTCACATACCTACAGCGATGAGAAATCGTACGCGGTGAAGGTGGAAGTGACTGACGCCGCAGTCTCGGCCACGATCACCCCTAAGGCCACGATCCTCGAAGAGCTCTTGCCCGGTGGAGTTCGCGGCACGGCGGAGCAACGGTTTATTTCCGAAGTGTTCCGCGATTTACTCGACCGTGCCGTCGATCCGTCGGGATTAGCCTACTGGACCGGCATCCTGGCCAAGGGAGTAAGCCACTACGACATGGTCAACCAGCTCGAAGCGACGACGGAATTCGAAAACGACGAAGTGAATTTACTCTACGAAAAGTACCTGCATCGGCAGGTCGATGATAGCGGATTGCAGCATTGGACCCCGATGTTGGCCGCGGGTCAAACGGTCGAGCAGGTGGCAGCGCAAATCGTCGGTTCGCCAGAGTACTTCCAGAACCGTGGACAGGGAACAAACGATGGTTTCATCGACGCCATCTACCAGGACGCCCTCGGCCGAGCGCCCGATGCGTCGGGTAGCAAGTACTTCGGCGACGAGCTGTCAGCCGGCGTCAGCCGCACCGTCGTGGCGCTTCAGATTTTCACCACCGACGAGTACAAGAGGCAGGTCGTGCAATACGTTTTCTCGACATTGCTCGATCGCCCCGCTGAGCCGGCGGCCGAGAAAGGCTTTGCCTTGGCCCTGGAGGCCGGTATGACGGACGAACAATTGGCCGCCCATGTCGCCTCGTCCGACGAGTACTTTGCGAAAATCGCAAGTTGATCTTCCTGGGTCGCCGCCGGCTCGCTTCAACGAGCCGGCGGTGATACCTTCAAGGCCAACATTCAGGATTTTCTTCCGTGACGGGCTGTGGACAACCAGCAGGCGAGCGAATACGTTCTAGAGTCAAATGACCGCCTCTTGAACACCCGCCACCGACGTGCCCGCCAAAGGTTGACCGGATGCCGCTGCGCCTGTTGCGTTTTGGGCTGACGAAGGAGTACTCCGAACCTCGCATGTTCCGCCGGCACGACCGGCTGCGCGACCACTACGACGTGGTGATCATCGGGGCGGGGGGGCACGGGCTGGCGGCCGCTTACTACCTGGCCCGCGATTACGGCATTACCAACGTCGCCGTGCTCGACAAGGGCTACCTGGGAGGCGGGAATACCGGCCGCAACACGGCCATCGTGCGGGCCAACTACCTCACGCCCGACGGAGTGCGATTCTACCAGGAAAGCTTGCGGTTGTTCCGCGAGCTGTCGCAAGATCTCGACTACAACCTGTTTTATTCCGAACGAGGGCACTTCACGCTGGCTCATACCGATGCCACGTTGCGCACGATGCGTTGGCGGGCCGAAGTCAACAAGCACCTTGGCGTCGATAGCAGGGTGATCGGCCCCGACGAGATCTGGAAAATCTGCCCCACGATGGATATCGAATGCGGCCACTCGCCCGTCGTCGGGGCGCTCTTCCATCCGCCCGGCGCCATCGTGCGGCACGACGCCGTGGCCTGGGCCTACGCCCGCGAAGCCGATCGCCGGGGAGTCGAGATTCACCAGCAGACGGCCGTCACGGCCATTAATGTCGAGAAAGGCCGGGTCATCGGCGTCGAGACCGACAAGGGCACGATACGCACCAACCGCGTGCTCTCGGCGGTGGCCGGCTACACGCCGCGGATCACCCGGATGGTCGGCCTGCGGACGCCGCTGGTGATTCAACCTCTGCAAGCGTGCGTCACCGAGCCACTGAAACCGTGGCTCGATCAGATTGTCGTCTCCGCTAACTTGCACTTGTACGTCAGCCAGTCGTCGCGCGGCGAGTTGGTGATGGGGGCCTCGCTCGACCCCTACGAGTTACACTCTGAACGCTCGACGCTCGATTTCGTCGAAGGGCTGGCGTCCCACTTGCTCGACTTGTTCCCCTTCCTATCCGGTGTGAAGGTCAACCGCCAATGGGCCGGCATGTCGGACATGACACCCGACTTTTCACCGATCATGGGCAAGACCCCGATCAATGGTTTTTATCTCGATTCGGGCTGGGGCACATGGGGTTTCAAAGCCACGCCGGTCTGCGGCACGACCATGGCCTACACGCTGGCCCACGACGAGGAACCCGAGTTGATCAGGCCATTCCGACTGGCGAGGTTCAATGAGTACGAGTTGGTTGGGGAAAAAGGCGCGGCGTCGGTCGGGCACTGAGGAAGACAAAAAGGCAGATGGCAGGCGAGCGGGAGGCGTTAGCCCCCCGGTAACATCGCTGGCCAATGCGCGCGAAGCGATCAGCGCCCAGGGTAAAGTCACCAGCGGAGAAATCCATTGAAGCTCTTAAAATGCCCCGTCAACGGCTGGCGTCCTTTATCGGAATTCGTATTTGGCGGTGAACTACGGCCGATGCCTGACTCAGCAAGCGTGAGCGACGACGCTTGGGCCGATTACGTCTTCAACCGCGCAGGCGAGCCGGGCGTGCGGAGCGAATGGTGGTATCATTCGGCCAGCGGCACCTGGTTCGTCGCCGAGCGCGACAATCTCAACGATGAATTCATCCGAACGTATTTGTACAGCGAGGAAGGAAAGGCGACATGAACAACGCCTCGACGCGTCGGATCGAACGTGGGGCAGGTTTCCAACCTGCCATAATTCAGCCGTTGGTCCGGCAGGTTGAAAACCTGCCCCACGTGGGAGGGACGGCATGACGGCCGCAACGCACGAGCACGCAACGCAAGCAACCGGGCCGGTTTTGCGCTGGCGCTTGGCGCGGCAGCCGGGCGAGTGGATCGACCGCGCTCGGAAGGTCTGCTTTCGCTTTGAGGGGCGCGTCTATGCCGGCTTCGCGGGTGACACGATCACAAGCGCCCTGGCCGCCAACGGAGTGCGGCTCTTGGGCCGCAGCTTCAAATACCATCGCCCGCGTGGTTTGTACAGCCTTGCCAACCACGACGTCAACGTGCTTGTTTCCGACGGCGGCCAGACGAACATTCGGGCCGATGTCACGCCGATTTGGGAAGGAGCGGAGTTGACTGCCGTCAATACGTTCGGCGGATTGGAACAGGATCGCGTGCGTTTCATCGATTGGTTCAGCCGGTTTTTGCCAGTTGGGTTCTACTATAAGACGTTCCACAATCCGCGCCGGATGTTTCCATTTTGGGAACGGCAAATGCGGGCCATGGCAGGGCTGGGTTCGATCGATCCCAAGGCTCCCCGCCTTCGCACGCCCAAGGCGTACGCCTGGTGCGATGTAGCGGTTATTGGTGCCGGCCCCGCGGGGCTAGCTGCCGCCGTCGCCGCGGCGGAACACGGACTTCGGGTTACGCTCGTCGACGAAAATCCCAAGGCCGGTGGTAGCCTGCTCTACCAATGGGCCGGCCAATCGCTGGCCAACGGCGTGCTGCAATCGCTGCTCGACCGCTTATCGACGCTGGAAAACATTGAACTACGTACTTCGACTCTGGCCGCCGGGTACTACGCCGACCATTGGTTGGCTCTGGTCGATGGGCGGCGGCTTACGAAGTTGAGGGCCCGCAGCGTCGTTTTGGCAACCGGCGCACTGGAGCAGCCAGCCGTTTTTGGCAACAACGACCTGCCCGGAGTGCTGCTGGCGTCCGCGGCTCAGCGGTTGGTGCGGTTCTATGCGGTCAGGCCATTCGAGCGGCCCATCGTGCTGGCCGCCAATGCCGACGGTTACCGCGCGGCGCTCGATTTGCGCCAGGCCGGAATCGACGTGCGAATGATCGTTGATCTGCGCCCGGAAGGAGAGCCGACAGACGTTGCGCGGCAAGTGGCCGAATCGAGGATCACCGTTCGCCGCGGCCACGCGATTTGTAATGCACACTCCGGCGGAGATGCCGTAGGTGTCGAAGCAGTCACGGTTTGCCCCTTGGATCAGGCCGGGCAGCCTCGCCTCGATCAGGCGCAGCGGGTCGAGTGCGACGGGTTGGCAATCAGCGTTGGTTGGGCGCCCGCCGATTCGCTCTTCTGCCAGGCGCGTGGCAAGATGCGGTACGCCAAGGAGCTTGAACAATTCGTGCCCGGCTTCTGGCCGCCGGGCTTGTTTACCGCGGGCCGAATCAACGGCGTCTATGACCTTGATGGCCAGGTCGCGGACGGCCGCCGAGCCGGGCTTGCGAGTGCCGCCCTGCTGGGCCGGTACCGCGGCGCGATCCTGGAACCCTCGCGCGCGAATATCGTTTCTTCGCCGTCGCACGGCTATCCCGTCGTCGATCTTGGCGCTGGTAAGACGTTCTTGGATCTCGACGAAGACGTGCAACTCAAGGACGTCGAACACGCGGTACAGGAAGGTTTCGATGGTGTGGAGCTCTTGAAGCGCTACTCGACTTTTGGAATGGGTCCGAGCCAGGGCAAGATCGCCAATACGAATACCGTTCGCGTGCTGGCGCGACTGCGCGGCGAAGAAATGGGACAAAACGGTTCGCCGACGGCCAGGCCGTTCTACCACCCAGTGCCGATGGGCCATCTGGCGGGCCGCGGTTTTCACCCGCGTCGCCGTACTCCGCTCGACTCGCGGCACCTGGCGGCGGGGGCCACGTTCATGCCGGCCGGCGACTGGCTGCGGCCAGCATACTACGCGGGCCATCCGCGCAACCACCACTCGCAAAGCCGCGAGCAGGCGATCACCGCCGAGGTCCAAAGCGTCCGCCAGGGTGTCGGGCTCATCGACGTCGGCACGCTCGGCAAGCTGGCGATCAATGGCCCGGACGCCGCCGAGTTTCTCGAACGCATTTACACCGGCCGCTTCGCCAAAATGAAGATCGGGACAACCCGTTACGGCCTGATGTGCGACGAGGCGGGTGTAATCATCGACGACGGTGTGATTGGGCGGCTGGCCGAAGACCGTTTTTACGTCACTACGACGACGACCGCCTCATCGGCTGTGTACCGCGAGCTTCAGCGCTGGGTAATCGTCTGGCGGCTGCGCGTCGTACTGGCCAATCTGACCGGCAGTACGGCGGCGATCAACATGGCCGGACCGCACGCCCGCGAAATCCTGACAGCAGTAAGCGATTTCGACGTCTCGGCAACCGCGTTTCCTTACCTCGGTCTGCGCGAGGGGGCCGTCCTCGACGTGCCCGCTCGGATACTTCGCACCGGTTTCGTCGGCGAAGTCGGCTACGAGATCCATGTACCGGCGCATTGGGCGGCGCGGGTTTGGGATGGCCTGCTGGCGGCGGGCAAAACGTTGCAAATTCGTCCTTTCGGCGTCGAGGCCCAGCGCGTGTTGCGTCTGGAGAAAGGGCACGTGATCGTCGGTCAGGACACCGACGGACTCACCACGCCGTTTGAGGCCAACATGGGATGGGTAATCAAGGCCGACAAGCCATTTTTCGTCGGCGGCCGCAGCCTGGTGATTATCGGCCGCAAACCGCTCACAAGGAGGTTGGTTGGTTTCGAGTTGCCGCCGGGCAACACTGGGCTCATGCCCAAGGAGTGCCACCTGGTGATAGAACGCGGAGAGATTGTCGGGCGTGTCACAAGCATCAACTTCAGCCCGACATTGAAACGTGGGATCGGTCTGGCGTACGTACATCCAACACAGACCATGCCTGGCACGAAGATTCAGATTCGCATCGACGGTGGCATGTTGGTCGAGGCCACGGTCGTCGAAACGCCGTTTTACGACCGAGATAATTTGAGGCAGCGAGTTTAGTCCTTGGTCATTTGTCATTGGTCACTTGTCATCAAACGACACTTCACCTCTCACCACTCACCCCTCACCCCTCACCAATGTCTCTTCCCCGCCGCCTCAGTCCGATCCACGAACAACTTGTTCAGCTCAAGCCGCGCTGGTCCACGCTAGGCGATATGCCGGTGGTGGCCGACTTTGGCGATCCGACCAGGGAACAAACCCTGATTGGTAAACTCAGCATTTGCGATCTGAGCGCCCTCGATCGGATCGTAGTTAAGGGACCGGGCGCTGCGGAGTTTCTGACGTCACAGGGGCTGTGGGTGCCCGACCGAATTTTCGGGCACCTCCCGCAGTCAGACAGAGCGCTCGTCGTACGGACCGGGGGCGCGGAGTTCTTCGTCGAAGACAACTGGATTGAAAGCGCGGTTGGGGAAAACACCGGCGTTGGAAACACCGTCGAGCGATTACGGCAAGCGATCGGTGCCGGGGTGCCGGGTGTTTACGATGTCCCACGACAGGATGTTTCGTTCGTCATCTCCGGGACCACGTCGCTCGCGCTGTTCTCGCAGACGTGTAGTTTCAACTTCGGCGAATCCGGCTATCGTTTCGTGATGACCCAAGTTGCGGGTGTATCGTGCTCGGTTCTGCCGCGGCAGCTTCAAGCCGTGCGCGCATGGCAACTCTGGGCCGACGGCACCTACGGTCAATACCTTTGGGGTACCTTGCTGGAGATCATTCGCGAGTTGGGTGGCGATGCGGTGGGTGCGGGCGGATTCATCGGCGCGCCTTAGACCCTCTACTTTGGTGGCAGCAACTCCAGTGTGGCCCAAAGGCTGGGATCCTCGCGATAGGGGAATTCGCTTGCGCAACTGAACGTCTGCTCGCCGAGCTCGCGGTCGATCACAGCGTAGGTGAAGCCTAGTTTGGGGTTCTCGACGGGGTCGAAGCCGGTCAGGGCGGCGGCCGGTATGAATCCTTCCAACAGATAACCGTCGACGCGTTTTTCACGGCGCACCGCCAGCGTGCCTGGACGCACCGGCTTGGCGTTCTCCCGCGCACGGTTGATCAGAAGCTGCTCGGCGACCGGCTCGTCGAGCGCGCGGCCGGCGCCGGCAGGCATGAAAATGAACTGGTGACAGAAACGACCGGCGCGATGGATATTGTGGGTGTCACGGGTGTCGATCCAGAGTCGCACGCCGTCGCTATCATCGGGCCGGCTCTCACGGCACCAGGGCGCTTGCCGTTTACCCACGACTTTCGCTGAAAAAGCCAGTCCCTGTTCGCTCCAGCCGATCTTGAACTCGGCGAAGGCCGATCGCCCGTCCAACTCCGACGGTTTGATCAGCCCGAACGACTCGTCGAGGCCGACCCGCTCCTCGGTCCAGATCGGAGACCGGTGGCGGCAGGGAACTGAGAAGCGGAAAAGAAAGCTGGGAGGGAGTAGGGGAGACGACATTGGTCAGCGGTTTACGGTGGGTAGTTAGCAGTCAGTAGTCATACTTCACGCGGCCGAGAATGAGACATTCACGGTGCTTGGGCAGAGCGCGAACGATGCCCCGGTCATCCGTCGAATCCGATTTGTGCATGGGCGAAATCAATCCTCCTCGAACCAACCGATTTCGCTGCTCCAGCGAACGACGAATGGGCGGCGGGCGTTGCTGCCGGCGCGTAGCGAACAGCGACGGCCTCCGTGCGACACATGGTACTCGAACGGGCCATGCGGTGTCTGCACGACACTGATACTCGCCGCCGCCAGCGTGTCGGGATACACTCTGTGCTGCTTGTGGAATGCTTCCAATGCGTCGACGAGCGGTTGACCCAGCTCGCGAAGTCGTGGCGCCGGGGCCGCGGAAGTTGGTTCGTATGGGTTCATTTGGCTGGGAATCTGCCATGTGTCCCTGGTCATCAGCCGAGGAAAGAAGCAACGAATGTTGGGCTTTGCCGATAGCTGATATTCATGGCAAGGGACCCAATCGCTAATTCCTCGCCGCCTCCAAGTGCTCCTTCAAGAAATCGGCCAGTTCGCCGTTGACGATCTCATTCGCGGCGCGGAATTTGAGCTTGACGACATCCTTGTCGGCACGGTGCGTCTGCAGCTCGCGCTCGTGCGCCAAGTCGGCGACGCGGCCGAGGGCGAAGCGGTTCTTGGGTCCGGTCAGCACCAGTTCGACACTGGCGGGTTGCTTGGTGTGGATCGTGGCCCACGGATCGCCAGGTCCATTGACGAAAAAGTGGACCACCTGCTGGTTGTTCCAAAGGAACTGTCCCTGCGGCGCCGTCTCGGCCAACAACTCGCACAATTCCTCGAGTACATCGGTCTCCCAGTGGACCCGCTTGCCCGGCGGAAACCCCTTCCGCGACAAGTGCCACTTGCGGCCCAGCACCTTCCAGGGCATCACGTCGTCGGGTGATTGCTCGACACGGTCGGTAAACTTCTGGAAACCTTCGACCGCCTGCTCGAGGAACCGCCAGAACTCGGGCCGGTCGATCTCCGCATAGGCATGCACCGCGAGTTGCACCTCCTGCCAGGGACCGCGCAGTTGCTTGCACTTGACCCGTGGCTCGCTGCCGTAAACCGGCAACTCGTGCAACTCGTTCAGCGGCTTGAGGTCGAGCCGGGCCGCAAGGTTGTCGCGCTGAAAGGTCCGTTTGGCAACTCTGAACTTGAGTTTGACAAGCCACTCCTCGCCCGTGATTGCGTGGAAAAACCAGCCGTCAGCCTTACGCAGAGCGGAAATCTCGACCACGGTGCGCGCGTTCCAGTTCGTTTCGCTGAATTCGCCCAACTCGTGAATGCGGTCAATGATGTCCGCCAGAATTCTTCCGTCCCAGTGGCACGGATTCCCGTTGCGTCCCACGCGGTCGAGCGTGTGCCAGCGGCGGCCATCGGCCTCCCAAGGCATGCGGGCGTCGCGACCGACCTCTGCGATTTCGAGGTCGCCCGCGCGCTCTGAAGTTTGGGCGGCGAAGTCGTGCGGTCGGCGCTCGACAAGCGGCCCGGCGGCAAGTACGCCGGCGAGCATTTCGCCGGTGTGCGATCGCAACCCGCTACGGCCCGGCCCGGCCTCGGAATTAGAACTGAATTCATTCCGTTTGCGCCGTGCAGACGGAATGAATTCCGTGCTACCAGCGACACTTTGAGAATAAAGGGCCACGTCCTCGGGCGTACCGGCGATAACGACGTGGCCACCACCGTCGCCTGCCTCTGGTCCCATGTCGATCACCCAGTCGGCCGTCTTGATCACGTCGAGGTTATGCTCGATCACGACCACCGTGTTGCCCAGGTCAACCAGCCGGTTGAGCACGTCGAGCAGCCTGGCCAGGTCGTCGAAGTGGAGTCCGGTGGTCGGCTCGTCGAGCAGATAGAGCGTCTGGCCCGTGTCTGGACGCGACAACTCCGCCGCCAACTTGACGCGTTGCGCTTCGCCGCCCGAAAGCGTTGGGGCCGACTGGCCGAGCCTCACGTAGCCCAGGCCAACGTCGCAAAGCGTCGCGAGCACGTGGCGAATCTTGGGAATGTTGCCGAACAACCCCAGCGCTTTGTCGCATGGCATGTCGAGCACGTCGGCGATGTTCTGCCCGTGGTACTGCACCGCCAGGGTCTCGGCGTTGTACCGCTTGCCGCGGCACTCGTCGCACTCGACCCAGACATCGGGCAGAAAGTGCATCTCGATCTTGAGTTGCCCATTGCCTTCGCACTTCTCGCACCTTCCGCCGGGCACGTTGAAACTGAACCGGCGTGGTGTATAGCCCCGCAATTTCGCCTCGGGTAACTGGGAGTAGAGGGCCCGAATCAGGTCGAAGAGTCCGGTGTAGGTGGCCGGGTTCGACGTGGGTGTCTGGCCCAGCGGCTGCTGATCGACCCGGATCACTTTGTTGATTTTCTCCACGCCGCGGATCGTGTCGTGGGCCGCCGGAAACGTGCCCGCGCGGTGCAGTGTGCGCGCCAGAGAGTTAAACAGTACGTCCTCCACCAGCGAGCTCTTGCCCGAGCCGCTCACGCCGGTGACGGCGGTGAACGTGCCTAACGGAATTCGCACGTCGATGTGGCGGAGGTTGTTGTGCCGAGCCCCGACGATCTCCAACCATCCGCCGCCGGGCGGTTTGCCGTTTAAACCCATTGATCCCGATGCGCTCGCTCGTTCGCTCGCGGTCGGTGAATCCGCCACGCGGTTCTTGGCCGATCGGGCGGATTTCGCGGCCTTCGATGCCCGGCTCTTCACGTTCGACGGCGACGCATCGGCGCCGGCGGGCTGCATCCGTCGGTTTGACGGCACGGCGATCGCTTTCGCACCGGAAAGATACGGACCGGTGACGGAGCCTTTCTGTCTGGCCACCTGGGCGGGCGTGCCGCGGGCGACGATCTGGCCACCGTAAAGACCGGCCGCCGGTCCGAAATCGAGCAACTGGTCGGCGGCTTCGACCACTTCACGATCGTGCTCGACCATCAACAGCGTGTTGCCCAGGTCGCGCAGCCTCATCAGGGCCTTGAGCAGCCGGCGATTGTCGCGGGGGTGCAGGCCGATCGTCGGTTCGTCGAGCACGTAGAGCACGCCGGTCAGGCCGCTGCCGACCTGGCTCGCGAGTCGGATGCGCTGCGCCTCGCCACCCGACAGAGTCGGCGCCCCGCGCCCGAGTGTGAGGTATTCCAGCCCAACGTCGACCAGGAACTGCAACCGGTTCGTCACCTCGCGCACCAATTCTCCGGCGATCTTGCGCTCGGCGCTCGAAAGTTTCCAACCGACGAACTTGGCGAGCAGGTCGCCCAGCGGTGTGCGGCACACTTCGTCGATCGTCTGCCCGCGAAACCGGACCGCCGCCGCATCGTCGCGCAGGCGGCTACCGCCGCACGTCGAACATTCGACTTCGTCGACCAGGTGCTCCAGCTTGCCACGAAGTCCCTGCGAAAGTCGCGACGCTTCTTCCAAAGCCGGGTAGAGGCCCTTGTATTGATAGCGGTACATGGGTTGGTCGCCCGCCTTGCGCCGGAAGCCTGGCTGAACCTCGATCCAATCGTCGCCCGTGCCATGCAGCACCACTCGGCGGTGCTTCGCCGAGAGCTGCTCGAAGGGCACCTCCAACGGCACGCCGGTGTGCGCCGCCAGCGCCGCGAGCATGGGTTGGAAAAACGGATTTTTTGGATCGGGCCAGACGGCAACCGCCCCCTGGGTGAGCGAAAGCTTGGGATCGCGAAGCAACGCCGACGTATTCGCCCCCGTCTGCACGCCCAGCCCTTCGCACGATGCGCACCAGCCCAACGAGCTGTTGAAGCTGAAGTTGTGCGGTGTGAGCGGCTCGAAGCTGCGCCCGCAGCGGTCGCAGGCGAAGTGCTGGCTGTGGATTTCGGTCTGCCAATTCTCTTCGGGCGCATCGTCGGCGGGGTAGGCGACGTGCAACACGCCGCGTCCGAGGTTCAGGGCGCTCTCGACGCTGTCGGCGATACGCGAGCGGTTGCCCGCGCGGACCACGGCCCGATCGATGACGACCTCGAGCAGGTGCTTGCGCCGGCGGTCGATCTTGGGGGGTGTGTCGATCGGGAATGTCCGCCGGTCGACACGGACCCGCCCATAACCCTTGGCGCGGATGTCGGCGAAGAGCGATTCGTAATCGTCGCCCACTTCGATTTCCAAAGGGGCCATCAAAAAGAGTTTCGTCCCCTCGGCGTGGGCCATGATCTTGTCGATCACCTCGTCGGCCGACTGCGTGCCGATCGGAACGTCGCAGTCGGGGCATTGCGGCTTGCCGAGCCGGGCAAACAGAATTCGCAGGTAATCGTAGATCTCCGTGACCGTTCCGACCGTCGAGCGCGGCGTGTGCCCCAGGTGCTTCTGCTCGATTGCAATCGCCGGCGAAAGTCCTTCGATATGGTCGAGTTGCGGCTTGGGCATCTGGCCGACGAATTGCCGCGCATAGGAGCTGAGGCTCTCGACGTAGCGCCGCTGCCCCTCCGCGTAGACGGTGTCCATCGCCAGCGAGCTCTTGCCCGACCCACTTTGACCGCAACAGACGGTGATCTGGTCGCGTGGGATCTCGACGTCGATACTCTTGAGATTGTGCTGCCGCGCGCCTTGCACTTTGATGACCGTCGCCTCTTGTACCCGGGTCGTCGCTTTGGCGCGCCTCGCCTCGCCCGCCGCGCTTTGCGTATCGCCGTTTCGCGGGGTGTCGCGCTCCCGTTCATGCGCCAACGACAAATGCCGCGCCAAGGACCGGCCAGTGTGCGAGCCGGCGGTACTCATGATCGACTCGGGCGAGCCGGCGGCGACGATCAATCCGCCGGCTTCTCCCCCTTCGGGGCCCAGGTCGATGATCCAATCGGCCGTCTTCGCCACGTCGAGGTTGTGCTCGACGACCAGCACAGTGTTCCCCGCGTCGACGAAGTCGTGCAAGACCTTCAGTAGCATGCGGATGTCGGCGAAGTGCAGCCCGGTGGTCGGTTCGTCGAGAAGATAAAGCGTGCGGCCGGTGCTCTTTTTCACCAGTTCGCGGGCAAGCTTGATCCGCTGCGCTTCGCCGCCCGAAAGTGTGGGCGAGGGCTGGCCGAGCTTGAGGTAGTCCAAGCCCACGTCGTGCAGTGTTTGCAATTTGTGGCGGATCTTCGGGATGTTCTCGAAATGGTCGAGCGCCTGCTGCACGTCCATTTCCAGAACGTCGGAGATCGACTTGTCCTTGAACCGCACTTGCAGCGTCTCGCGGCTGAAGCGGTGCCCTTCGCAAACGGGGCAGGTAACCCAGACGTCGGCCAGGAAGTCCATTTCCAGCTTGTTCGAGCCGTTCCCCTCGCAGGCTTCGCAACGGCCGCCGCTGACGTTGAAACTGAAACGGCCCTCTTTGTATCCGCGGGCCTTCGAATCGGGCAATTGCGTGTAGAGCTTGCGAATGTCGTCGAAGACCTTGATGTACGTCGCCGGGTTCGAGCGGGGCGTGCGGCCAATGGGCGACTGGTCGATGGCGATCAGTTTGTCGAGATGTTCGAGCCCCTCGATCCGCTCGTGCTCGCCCGGCTCTCCGTCGCCGCCGTTCAGGTCCCGGCGGAGCGCCTCGATCAGGATGCCATTCACCAGCGAGCTCTTGCCCGAGCCCGAAACGCCCGTCACGCAAACGAACGTGCCCAGTGGAATTTCGACATCGATTCGCTTCAGATTGTTCTGCTCCGCGCCCACGATCTTGAGCCATTTCTCGCCGGTGGGCCGCCGCGTGCCGGGCATGTCGATTTTCAACTTGCCTGAAAGGTATTGCCCGGTCAGGCTGCGGCCGGCGTCGCAAAGCTCTTCGACGGAACCCGCCGCGACGACTTCACCGCCGCGCACCCCGGGTCCGGGTCCGAAGTCGATCAGGTGGTCGGCCGCGCGCATCGTGTCTTCGTCGTGCTCGACGACCACGACCGTGTTGCCCAGGTCGCGCAGACGCACCAGCGTGTCGAGCAGGCGGTCATTGTCGCGCGGGTGCAGTCCGATCGAAGGCTCGTCGAGAATGTAGAGCACACCCACCAGGCCGCAACCGATCTGACCGGCCAGGCGGATGCGCTGCGATTCGCCGCCCGAAAGCGTGGGGGCCGTGCGATCGAGCGCGAGATAATTCAGGCCGACGTTGGTCAAGAAGCCGAGCCGGCCGCGGATTTCCTTGAGCACCTCGGCGGCGATTACCTGCCGGGTGGCGTCGAGCTCGAGGGCCTCGAAAAACTCGGCCGCTTCGGAGACCGCGAGCGAACTCACCTGCGGCAGCGATTTCGCGGCCCCGGCGAAGCGACCGTGCCCTGATACGAGCGTGACCGCGCGGGCCTGCGCGTTGAGCCGCGCCCCGCCGCACTCGTCGCAGCCGAGCACGCGCATATACTTTTCCAACTGGCGGCGTTGCATGCCGCTGTTCGAGTTGCGGTACTTCGACAGCAGCTCGGGGATGATTCCTTCGAACTTTCCTCCGTACTTGTGGACGCCCGACCCGTGTCGCCAGGTGAATGTGATGTGCAAATCGCCCGTGCCCCAAAGCAATTGCCGGACGATCGACGGGGCGAGCTCTTCCCAGGCGGTTTCGAGCACGTAGTTCGCTTCGTGGTTCCCGACACGCTCGAGTGTCTCGGCCACGCCCTGGTAGATGTGCTTCTTCCAACGACCCAGGTCGGCCCAGCGGCCGATCAGCTCGATCGCACCTTGCATGAACGAGCGGCCTGGGTTGGGAATCAGCCGCTCGGGATCGAAACTATAGACCTCACCCAGGCCGTCGCATGCGGTACACATGCCCTGCGGGCTGTTGAAGCTGAATAGTTGCGGGCTGGGCGGTTCGAAGCTGATACCGCAGTGCGTGCAGGCGTACTGGGCAGAGAAGTAGAGGTCGTCGGCGTGCCGCTGCCCGCGTTTCTTTTCACGAACAGGAGCTTGCGCCTCCGCCTCTTCGCTGATGGGTGGCGCGGCCGCGGCGGCACCGTCGCCGGTGGCTCTGTCGACCGCCACGATCAGGTTCCCCTTGCCCATTTTGAGCGCGAGCTCGACCGCTTCGGCCAGCCGCGGACGCAAGCCCGCGCCGGCCACGAGCCGGTCGATGACCAGTTCGATGTCGTGCCGCATCTGCCGGTCGAGCTTGAGGTTGTCGGTCAAGGGCACGGTCGTGCCGTCGACGCGGGCCCGGACGAAGCCTTGCTTCAAAAGATCCTCGAACAGGTCGCGGTATTCGCCCTTCTGGGCCTTGACGACCGGCGCCAACACCGAGAACTTCGTACCCGCCGCCAGCGTGCCGATGCGGTCGATGATCTGGTCGCGAGTCTGTGCGGTGATCGGTCGAGAGCATTTCGAGCAGTGCCCCTGGCCGCAACGCGCATAGAGCACGCGGAGATAGTCGTAGATTTCCGTGATCGTGCCCACGGTCGATCGCGGATTCTGGCCGCTCGATTTCTGCGAAATCGAAATCGAGGGGCTGAGGCCCGAAATCAGGTCGACGTCGGGCTTGGGCATCTGGCCCAGGAATTGGCGGGCGAAGCTCGACAGGCTTTCGACGTAGCGCCGCTGTCCTTCGGCATACAGCGTGTCGAAGGCCAACGAGCTCTTGCCCGACCCGCTGACGCCGGTGAAGCAAATCAAGCGGTTGCGGGGCAGGACCAGGTCGACGTCGCGCAGATTGTGCTCGCGAGCGCCTTTGATCACGATGTCGGCAGCGGCCATGAGGTGCTTTTCGGCGGGGAAATCCGTTTCGTTATGCGTCGTGGGCGAACCCTGGATTGTAAGAGACCGGGGGCGGAAGCGACAAGGGGAGCGAATTCGGGGTGGTGTCCTAACAGGTGCGTTGCCTGTTAGGGCACTCATCCACACTCATCGGAATGCGGGCTCTATGAGCGAAGATTAGCGCGGATCAGCGTTTCAAAACGCCCGAGAAGGAATGCAGCCTGCCGCACTGCTGCCCCAGGCTGACGACCCGCTCCGACAATTTGCGTTTCACATTTCGCATTTTGCATTTTGTCCCCGGTGTACCCATGTGAGCTCCCGGCGAAGTCCGCCTCTTGGCATGGCCCCTTCCTCATCCTTCCCACGGTCATGAGCGTTCCAAATAGCGTTTTCGCTCCCATTCTGAGGTATGACCCTGGGCTCCTCCGTGACTGCGCAAAGGCGCTGGGCGCAAGACCTTTCGCAGCAAGGAATTCGAGAAGCGCCAATTGGCGCTTCTCAAAATGAGACGGTTTCGGCCGTCGGGACATCGGCGTTGGAAGACGATCCAGCCGGGCCATTGTCGTCTTTCGCTCCGCGAAAGGGCCTACTTTCGCGGAGCGAAAGTCGACGATCCGTTTTAGAAGTAGGGGGTGCACAACTGTCCGCACTGTCCGCCTCGCCCACCCGATGAACGCAAATCTCTGCATGAAAATCATTTACGTCGTTAATTGGTGCGGACAGTCCTCTCATTTTCGACTGTCCGCACTGTCCGCAACTGTACGCACTGTCCGCAACTGTCCGCACAGATAGAGCGACTGGGTGAATTGGGAAGCTTGGGGTGATTCGTGAGCCAACATGGCGGAATGTCCACGACCTGATCCCGGCGCGCCGGGACCAGCCCTGCTCCGCAATGCGGGCAGCCCGGTTGTCGAATGCACCGGCGAATTCGGGCGCAAAACCCTCAGTGTCGACGATGCCACAGTGCCGCGCGACACTGGTCCGCGCGACACTGGTCCGCGGGACACAGAGCCGTGCGTCACCGACCGCCGCATCCGCGGCGCGCTATCTGCGCGAAAAGCGCATCCACGCCAGCCAGCGCGTCACCGACTGCGGCGACGGCGGCGCGACCGTCGAGTGGACCCTTTCGAGCACGGTCGAAGCCAAGTCGCTCATCCGCGGCGTCTGCAGTACGAATGATTTCCCCCACCGCCCTCGCAATTCGGGGATTGAAATTGAAACGGCCCTCAGCAACGATGGCTCAGATGCTCTTCCGCCAGCACGCATGGTAATAAGCTCATGGGTTCGACCGGTTCCCCAGGTCGGCGTGCTGCCCTCCGATTCGCCAATTACGGCTTGGTCTATTGTTCGATCCTGCTTGCCGGTTTACTTGCGGCCTGTTATGCGCTACGGAGCGACTGGATCGCCGCCGTCACGGTCTTTCCGCCCTGGGCATGGGTGGTGGTTGGCTTTGGTCTGCCAGCGTTCCGTTTGTTATCGCTCGGCCGCCGGTCCGCCGTGCTTGTTACTTTTGTCTGGCTCGTGTTCCTATTGGCTTTCGCCGACCACCCGGCCGCAATGTTTCGATACAGCGCCTGGCCCGCGGCGCAATGGGCCGCGGCGCGGGACGAAGGGCGTGGCGTGCGGGTGATTTCGCTCAACTGCGCCAGTAGCGCCGCGGCGGCGCGCGAGGTGGCGGCACTTCAGCCGGATATCGTGCTGCTGCAAGAATCGCCCGACCGACCGCAACTCGAAGCGCTCGCGAGGCAGCTCTTCGGCGACGAAGGGCAGGCGCTTTACGGCGTCGATGCCTCGCTGGTGGCACGGGGCCCAATCGAGCCGCGCAAACTGGCCCGCAACCTGGCCTCATACGCTGTGCAAGCCCGTGTGCGGTTGGCCAATGGCCGCGAGGTCGAAGTTGCCTGCCTGCGCTTGGAGTACGCGCTCGTTCGCATTGATCTTTGGGCGCCCGAATGCTGGCGCGCGCAAAGGGCGAACCGCCGGCGGCGCCGCGACCAGTTGGCGGGCGTCTTGCGAGGCACCGCATTGCAAGGCACGGGCGACGCCCCGACCAATGTGCCTGTGATCGTCGGCGGCGATTTCAACGCGCCGCCAGGCGATGCCATCTACCGTTTGCTTTCGCCGCGATTTCGCGACGCGTTCGCGTCCGGCGGTCGCGGTTGGGGAAATACGATCGTCAACAATTGGTTGCCCTTCTCGCGCATCGACCAGGTGTGGACCTCCGACGCGTTCGTCGCGACCGACGTCTTCAGCGCGCCTACGTTGTACTCGGACCATCGCATGGTCGTCTGCGATCTGGTGCTGAAATGAGCGAACACCAGCCTCAGTTTCAATTCGGCCTCAAAGCCCTGTTCGCGATGACGACGTTTATTGCGAGCGGGTTGGCTGTCGTCGTAGTATATCCCTGGCTGCTACCACCTGTGATTCTTGTCAGTTTCTTTGCCTGTGCCGGAGCGTTCCTTGGCGCGCTCGGAGCCAGTATTTTTCGCGAACCTCTCGACGTGGAAGCCTTTACCATTTGTGGATTCATCGCCGGAGGATTATTGGGCCTGTTTCTTCTGTTCGTATTCCTTGCGGTGGAAGGCCTCTCAGGCAGAATCTAATAATGCGCTTGACGAATCTCCCTGGAGTGCTAAGTTGCCGTGTCCATGGCGGAGGAATTGCAAGACCTTCCCAGCAGGTCTTGCGCGCGAAGGTCCTCCTCGCGGTGGCGTTCGCAACGCGTCCATTTCTTTCGGGAGGTCCGAACCGTGTCGGGATCGTCTCGTCTCAAGGTGATATGTCTTCGTAGAAGATGGGCGGTTTGTGGCCGAAGTGGCTGCCAAGGAAAGACGGGCAATCTTCAGCGACGGCCAGAGTGGCTTGAGCCTCGCTGTCTGCTCGCAGGAGATCTTGGGATCGCGGATATCGTCGTGCAGCCGGCTTCCATCGCTCCGGCCACCTCCACCCAATCATTGCCTCCTGGCATGTCCCCGGCGGCCATCCGCCATGCCTACGGGTTCGACCAGATCGCGCTAACGGACATCCACGGCAACCTGGTAACCAGCAATGGTGCCGGCCAGACGATCGCCATCGTCGATGCCTACGACGATCCCAAGATCGCCAGTGACCTGCACGCCTTCGACCAGGCATACAAGCTACCTGATCCGCCAAGCCTTGTGATCCAAAAGCAATTTGTCGGAGGAAAGCCGCCGACGGTCGATGGTGGTTGGGGCGTCGAAATCGCGCTCGACGTCGAATGGGCCCATGCCATGGCGCCCGGCGCGAATATCGTCTTGGCCGAGGCGTTTAATTCCAGCTTGAACAACCTGTTAACGATGGTCGACTGGGCTCGAAGTCAGAGCACCGTCAGCGCGATCTCGATGAGTTGGGGTACCAACGAATTCAACGGCGAGGCGGGTTACGATTCGCACTTCACCACCCCACCTGGGCACACGGGCATTACGTTCGTCGGAGCGTCGGGCGATTGGGGCAAGCCGGGCATTTGGCCCGCCTATTCGCCCAATGTGTTGGCGGTCGGCGGCACTACGCTGCACCTCTCGACGGCGGGCAACTATGCCAGCGAGGCTGGCTGGAACGGTAGCGGCGGAGGCACCAGCACGTATGAACAGAAACCCTTCTATCAAGCGGGCTTCGACTCGACTGGTTTTCGCGACATACCCGACGTCTCATACGACGCCGATCCCGCCAGCGGTGTCGCCGTTTACGACACGCTGAATTCCAACGGTTGGCTCGTCGTCGGCGGGACCAGTGCCGCGGCGCCGCAGTGGGCGGCACTTGTGGCCATCGCCAACCAGGGGCGCGTCTTGGCTGGCACGAGCGCGCTGAGCGGCGCCCAATCGGTGATCGACCAACTTCCGGCCAGCGATTTCCACGACGTCACGACAGGCAATAACGGATACCAGGCGACAGCCGGCTACGATCTGGTGACTGGCCGAGGGACCCCTTTGGCGAACGCGGTCGTAAGGAGCCTTGTCGCTTACACCACGTCCGGGTCGGGCAAGTCGAGCGGTGTTTCAAGCGGCTATTCCTCGCAAACTGGCACGTCTTCGGCAACAGTGCAGGTGGAAATCGGGGTGATCACAGCGGATGGTCCGTCCAACCCAGGCGCACCGATCGAGGCCGCGTTCGCCGATTTGGCGCCGGGAGCCGCCGTGGCCACGGTTAGCGCGGTCGGCCTTCCATGGGTCGCCACCGGGCAGAGCTTTTCGCCGGTACTCGAAAGCTCTGGCGGTGTCGCCGTCGCTTTCCCGGCGAGTCTTGCCGCCGGCCGTTTGGCCTCCTTATCGGCGGTCGACGTTTGCCTGGCGGACGAGCTCTGGGCGGAAGAGAGTGGAACCAGTGACGCCACTGGAGAAAGCCCGGCCGAATCGAGCGGCGCGGACGCCTGAGGTTCTTGCCCACTTTGACATTGCCAGAATTCGGCGCGTGGCTTAAGTTGACGGCCCTTCCCCTGACAGGAGGTTAGGACCAAGGATTCATGGACAGAATCGCGCCCAACTTTGAGCGACTTTACCGCTCGCTCTACCGCATCCGCCGTGTCGAGGAGGAGATCGCCAAGGTCTACTCCTCCGACAAGATCAAAAGCCCAATCCATCTCTCGATCGGTCAGGAAGCCGTGTCGGTGGCCGTTTGCGAAGCGCTTCAGCCGCGCGACGTGGCCTTTGGCACCTATCGCAGTCACGCCCTCTATCTGGCCAAAGGGGGCGACCTGAATCGAATGATCGCCGAGCTGTACGGCAAGGCCAACGGCTGCGCCAAGGGGAAGGGGGGGTCGATGCACTTGATCGACACCGACGCGGGCCTCCTGGGCACGTCGGCCGTCGTGGGTACGACGATCGCCAACGCGGTCGGCTACGCCTACGCATTGTCGTGCCGCCGCGAAAACCGCGTGGTCGCCAGTTTCTTCGGCGACGGGGCGACCGAAGAAGGCGTGTTTCACGAGAGCCTGAACTTCGCCGCGCTCAAATGCCTGCCGGTCGTATTCATCTGTGAAAACAATGGTTACGCGATCCACACATGCCAATCGCGTCGTCAAGCGCGCGCGAATATCGCCGAGCGGGCCGCGGCATATGGAATGCGCGCGGAAACGATCGCCGGCAACGACCTGCTGGCCATTTACGATCGGGTTGCCGCGGCCGTCGGCGACCTGCGCGCGGGCCGGCCCGGCCCGTACTTTTTCGAGTGCCATACCTATCGCTGGAAAGAACATGTCGGCCCGGGCGACGACTACAAGCTTGGCTACCGCGCGGCCGACGAGCTGCGCCCTTGGGTCGAAAACGACCAGGTGCCTCGGTTGGCGGCGCTCGTCGACGAGGCGCGCCGCCGGCACATCGAATTCGAAGTCGAGGCTGAGATCATCGCCGCTTTCGCGTTTGCCGAAGCCGGCCCCTGGCCGGCTGAAGAAGAGCTGTATACCGACGTGTTCCAGGGAGTTTGAAATGGCCGTAATGCTCCGTCCCCGTCCCGCGCCCTCGAACGGGGTAAGCCCGTCGGCGCGCCGCTTGAGCTACGTCGACGCGGTCCGCGAGGCGACCGACCAGGAAATGCAGCGCGATCCGGCGGTCATCCTGTTGGGCCTCGACGTCGACGACCCCAAGGCGATTCAAGGCACGACTCGCGGCCTCGCGGACAAATTCGGACCCGAGCGGGTCTTTGGCACACCCCTCTCGGAAGACGCCATGACGGGCGTGGCCATCGGCGCGGCGATGGCCGGCATGCGGCCGATCCACGTCCACATCCGTATGGACTTTCTGATGCTGGCCATGAACCAGTTGGTCAATGTCGCCGCCAAGTGCCGTTTTATGTACGGTGGGCGCGTTTCCGTGCCACTGGTGGTCCGCACGATGATCGGCAAGAGCTGGGGCCAAGGAGCGCAGCATTCGCAAGGACTGCACTCATTCTTCATGCACGTGCCCGGCCTCAAGGTGGTCGCCCCCGCCACCCCCTACGACGCCAAGGGGTGCCTGATCGCGGCCATCCGCGCCGACGATCCGGTGATCTATATCGAGCACCGCGCGCTCCACGCGCAACAAGGACTCGTGCCGCAACGGCCGTACACGGTGGCGCCGGGCAAGGCTCGCGTCGCGCTGGCCGGCGACGATGTGACGTTGGTCGGCATTTCGTCAATGCACCTCGAGTGTCTTCGCGCCGCGCGCTACCTGGCCGAAGTGGGCATCCGGGCGGAGGTGATCGACCCGATTTGGCTGTGTCCATTGGACCTCGACACGATCGAGGCGTCGGCGCGAAAGACCGGCCGACTGTGCGTGGTCGACTGCGGCTGGACCACCTGCGGTGCGGGCGCCGAAATCGTCGCCCGTGTCGTTGAAAACTGGCAAGGTCCGCGGCCCTTGGCCGCGCGCAGGCTGGGCTTCGCCCCGGTGACCTGCCCCACCACTCCCGTGCTCGAAGCGGCATTCTACCCCAATCCACGCTCGATCGCGTCGTGTGCCTACGACCTGGTGAAAGGGGGCCGGCACGGCTGGCTCCCCGAACCGCGCGACGACTTGCAAGACTGCGAATTCAAGGGCCCCTTCTGATGCCTCCCGTTCTCGGCACGCCCGCGCGCCTGTCGCTCGATTGGCCCCTGATGCGCAGCAACCTGGCCCGCGCCGATCTCGACGCGGTGATCGAGCTGCTGCGGCAGGACGACCCGGTGCTGACGCAATCGACCCAGGTACGGGCGTTCGAACGCGAGTGGTCGGATTGGCTGGGGGTTCGGCACAGCGTGTTCGTCAATTCCGGTTCGTCCGCCAACCTGCTCACGATGGCCGCGCTTCACGAGTGCCACGGCACGGGTGAAATCATCCTGCCGGCCTTGACTTGGGTGTCCGATGTCGCGTCCGTGATCCAGAACGGCTTCACGCCCGTGTTTGTCGACATCGATCGGCGTACGTTGGGCATGGATACCGAGGAAGTGCTTGGGAAGCTCACCCCTCGCACGCGGGCCGTGTTCATCACCCACGTACTGGGCTACAACGCGCTCACCCAGAACTTGCTCGAAGGATTGGCCGCGCGCGGCATTCCGTTGATCGAAGACGTCTGCGAATCGCACGGGGCCACACACGTCGGCCGGAAGCTCGGCACGTTCGGGCTGATGTCGAATTTCTCGTTCTACTACGCGCACCACTTGACGACCGTCGAAGGGGGGATGGTCTCGACCAACGACGACGGCTTTTACGAGACGGTACGGATGCTCCGTTCGCACGGAATGGTCCGTGAATCGACCAGCGAAGTCGTGAAGCAGTACTTCGCGGCGGAATACCCCGACCTCAATCCGGAGTTCATCTTCGCCTTTCCGGCTTACAACGTGCGTAGCACGGAGATCAACGCGGTTCTGGGCCGCAGCCAACTCGAGCGGCTCGACCAGAACAACGCGGTGCGCGCCGAGAATCTGGCCATGTTTCTCAGCCTGCTCGACCCCGATAAGTACCAAACCGACTTTGCGGTCGAAGGGAGTTCTAATTACGCGCTCACCTTGGTGCTCCGTCGCGCCGATCCGGTGCTTTGCCGCGAGGTGATAACGGCGCTGGCCGATTCCGGGGTCGAGTTCCGCCGTGGCACGGCCGGCGGAGGCAACCAACTACGTCAGCCCTACTTGCGCAAGTTCCTGGGACGCGAAATGTGGCACGAATTTCCCCGCGTCGATCATCTCCACTTTTATGGCTACTATATCGGCAATTACCCCGAGTTGCCACGGTGGAAGATCGAGCGGTTGTGCGAAATGCTGAATGCCTTGCCGGGAGGAGATTAACATCTGGGGTCACTTGTCATTCGTCACTCGTCATTTGATTTCGGATGCGTTCGACAAATGACAAGTGACAAATGACAAATGCAACCATCGATCTGCTGCTCATCAACCCGGCCAGCCGGGTTCAGGTCTACCAGTCGTTGGCCGGAACATTGGCGGCGGTCGAGCCCCCGGTCTGGGCGGGCTTGATGGCTGGCTTCGCCCGGCGGCGCGGCCTGTCGGTGGAATTGCTCGACGCCGAAGCGCTGCAGCTCTCATCGGTGGAAACGGCCGACGAGGTGCACCGGCTGAATCCGCATTTGGCGGTGATCGTGGTTTATGGCCATCAACCTTCAGCTTCGACCCAGGTCATGCCCTCGGCGCGAAAGCTTTGCCGGGCGCTCAAGGCGGCTTATCCCGAAATCAAGCTGCTTCTGGTTGGCGGTCACGTCGCGGCCTTGCCCGAACGCACGCTGCGCGAAGAAGATGCCGATTTCGTCGCCGCGGGCGAAGGGTTGCACACGATCGTCGAGCTCGTCGCCGCACTGAAATCGACCAGTGCCGATCTGAGCAAGGTCCGCGGACTGTGGTACCGCGAGGGCCAGGCCATCCGGTCGAACTTCGCCGCGCCGCTGGTCGCCGATTTGGATCACGAGCTGCCGGGCGGCGCATGGAACTTGCTGCCGATGGATCGTTACCGGGCACACAATTGGCACTGCTTCGGCGGCGTCGAGCGGCAACCCTACGCCGCGCTCTATACCACGCTCGGCTGTCCATATCATTGCAGCTTCTGCTGCATTCAAGCCCCGTTCAAGGCGGGCGAACGAGCAAGCGGCTACAAAGCCAGCGCAAACAGCTACCGTTATTGGAGCGCCGGCCATGTGCTCGCTGAAATTGAGACGCTGGTCGAACGCCACGGCGTGCGAAACATCAAAATCGCCGACGAAATGTTCGTCCTCAATCGCGGGCACGTGCTGGAAATCTGCAATGGCTTGATCGAGCGCGGCTACGACCTGAATCTGTGGGCCTATGCGCGGGTCGATACGGTGAAGCAAGACATGCTCGACACGCTTCGCCGGGCCGGCTTCCGTTGGCTGGCCTTCGGGATCGAGGCCGCCAGCGATCGGGTGCGCGACGATGTCGACAAGCGTTTCGACCAGGAAGCGATCTTTAAAGCAATTTCGCAGGTCCGCGCCGCGGATATCCACGTGATCGGCAACTTTATCTTTGGCTTGCCGGAAGACGACCACGAGAGCATGCGGGCCACGCTCGATTTGGCGCTGGAGCTCAACTGTGAGTTCGCCAACTTTTACTCGACGATGGCCTATCCCGGCTCTCCGCTATACGCGCAAGCCATCGCGGCAAACTGGCCGCTTCCCGACTCATGGTCGGGCTACTCGCAGCACTCCATCGACGCGCGCCCACTCCCTACGCGTTATCTTTCGTCGAACGAAGTGCTGGCGTTCCGCGACGAAGCGTTTCAACGGTACTTCCGCGATCGACGGTACCTGGAGATGGTCCGCGATACGTTTGGCGAAGCGACGGTGCGGGAAATCACCGAGATGACTTCGCACAAGCTACTCCGGCGGAATTCGGATTTGGCCGTTACCGTGGGCGAAGTAGGTTAGGCTTTCCAGCCTGACTCTGGCGCGAGTATGCGTTAGAGTACAGTCGCCTTTCGCGGAGCGAAAGGCGACTGTGGGCGACTGTCGACAACGGCGACCGACCGCGCCTCAATCGTGCTCGGGCACCGGTTCCGGCCCCGTGACTCGCTTCGCGTCGTCGCCCTCGCGAGGGATGAGCCGGGCCACCGACCAGGAACCAAGCGTCAATGTGGCGCCCACGAGCATGGTCGCTTCAAACGCCGCACCGGGGCCTTGATATCCTTTGACGAGCTCGTAGAAATGGCCTCCGATCCACATGGAAAGGTCCGTGCCAATGTTGCACAAGGCCATGAATATGGCGAAGATCGTGCCCGCGGCGTGCACCGGGCAGACCCGCGCCGCCAGGTCGCACTGGATCAGGTTGGCCGTCATGTAGGTGAAGCCCACCAGCACGCTGATCGCCGATGCCGATGCCTCATTGATCACCAGGAAATAGGCGAGGGTGCTGACAATTCCACAGGCGATCGCGCCGGGCACCATCGCACGCATCGAGAGCCGGTGGCAATAGAAGCTGTAAACGGCGCACGCGGCGGCCGACCCACAAGAAAGGAGCGTGTTGCTGAAGCCGTAGAATTGCTCGCTGAATCTCAGCGTCTTGGTCATGTGCAGATAGATCAAGGGAGAGGTGCAAGGGTTGATGTGCCAGGCGAAAAGGAAGGCACCGACCATCAGAAACTTGCGCGAATGGAGCGCTTCGCGTAGGGTCAGCTTGACTGTCGTGAAATCTTCATGGATCACGGTTGGCGGAGGTTCACGCACGAATGTCGCCGATAAGATCAGCGCCGCGACCGCCAACAAACCACATGCCAGAAATGCCGTGGTGTGCATGTCGCGCTCGGTAAGCAAGCCCGCCACGCTCCCGGTGAGGATCGCGGCCAGACTGCTCGCCCCCCAACGTACCGACTGCAATCGCGCGGTGAGGCCAAAGAGCTGCCCCGCCTCGATGATCAAGGCGTCGAGCACGACGTCGCCAAAAGTTACCGCCATCGTCGGTAACATCAGCACAGCCAACAGCAGCCAGCGCGAGTCGTGCGCAAGCGACAAACGGGACAGGCCGAGATAACAAACGCTTGTGACGACGCCCGTCGCCAAGAGGTAGCTCTTACGTCGCATGCCCGCCAATGGCACGAAATCCGACAACAGGCCAAAGAGGGGCTTCAGGCACCAAGGAACCGATAGCAACGCCATGAACGTCGTGATGTCGCTGTCGCCGTGTCGCCATTGCTTCAGTAGCGAATTGACGGGCTGGTAAACCAGCCCGGTCCCCGTTTCGTTGACCCCCTGGATGAAGTACAGGGCGCCGAACAGAAGAAACAAACCGACGACGCCTTGCCGCATACTCCCTACGCTTGCCGCCCCCCATGCCATAGGTATCGATCCCGAGCGATATGTTATCAAGGAGGGGTGGTTCCGTCGCCCCCCAGCCGTTCAAGTCGCGTAGGCTTTTGCCAAGCGATATTCTGGATACGCAGCCCGGTAGTCGTCGGCCCGCTCGGTTTGAGAAAAAGCGCGCGGCAGGAAATCGAGCGCTTCCTCGAGCAGCTCGTCGGGTTCGGCGCAACTGAAGCGCAAGAACCCCGCCCCCGCGTCGCCGAACGACTCTCCCCCAAGGCATGCCACGCCCTGCCGGTCGTCGGCCCCCTCCAGCAGGAACATGGCCAGACCTTGCGACGTGAGCCCGAGGCGATTGCAGATCGGCGCCACGTTCGGGAAGAGGTAGAATGTCGCGCTGGGGTCGAGGCAACGCACCCCTTCGATGCGGTTCAATCCTCGGAAGAGGAGCTCGACCTTGCGGTGAAAAAGCTTCATGGTGCGGTCGCGCTCATGGGTGTCGTGCGTCAACGCCGCGGCGGCCGCCAACTGGGCCAAAGGCGCCACGCACGACAGCGACGTGTTCAATAACGTGGAAAACATATCCACTACTGCGGGGGAGGCGACCGCGAAACCCACGCGCCAACCGCTCATGCTGTACGACTTGCTGAAAGTGTACGCGGCGACGCATTGCTGGAGCATCCCTGGCTGCGCCAGCAGCGTCTGGTGCCGCCCACGCCAAACCATCTGGTCGTACGGTTCATCGCTGAACACGGCGACATCGCGTCCGCGAACCAGGTCGGCTAGTCCGCGGAGATCCTCCTCCGTCGCAACGCCCCCCGTGGGGTTGTGCGGGCTGTTGAGAAAGATCGCCTTCGGGCGCAGGTCGCCGCGTAGAAATCGTTCGACTTCGGCCAACTCCGGGCGAAAGTCGTTCGTCTGTTTCAGATTCGCCAGGCAAATCCGGGCGCCTCGGCGCGCGATGTTTGGAAGGTAAGTCGGAAAGTAAGGACTGAACACAAGCACGCCGTCACCGGGATTCAGAAAGGCCTCGCAAAAGAGCAATTCGAAGACCTTTGCGCCTGGGCCGATGACGACGTTGGCCATGGTCGTTTGCAAGCCGTGCTCACGGTTGACATAAGCACTGGCCGCCTCACGCAGCTCGCCCAAACCGACGGAAGGGCAGTAGTGCGAAACGTCGTTGCGGATCGCCTCGAGACCGGCGGACTTGGCCGAAGCGGTGGTGGGAAACGGGCTGTCGCCGATTTCCAGCTCGATCACGCGCTTACCTTCCGACTTCAGGCGTTTGGCCACCGCCAGCACGTTGAAGGCCGTCTCCACCCGGACTCCGCCCGCGAAATCGCTGAAAGTGAGCGGCATAGCGTCTACTTCATTGCAATCGCCCGCGCCAAGGGGCGGAGCACGTTGTCGATCACGTATTGATCCACCATTTCGTGGCAGATTCGCGTCAGGTGCTCCATTGCCGAGACGTAGGTCGTTTCCGGGCCAAGACTGCCGTATTGCCGCGCAGTCAGGTAGACACTGAGCTGCTCCTCGGGGAAATCGCCCGTTCGCACCTGATACGCGTTCGTCCGGGTTTCGACGCTCAGCCGGCACTGGGTGCGGCAATCCTCGTCGAGGGCCAGCGTGATCGAAGGCTCATGGTTGATGACCGTGGCACCGCCGATGTCGAGCATCCGCTCCATCGCCGGGCTGACGCCCAACGCCTCGGCGACGAGCTGGTTGTGATTGCCGCGATAGGTGAAATCAAAGCCGAACAAGAGGTCGAGCGCCTCGCAGTCCAAGGGGCTGACCGACAGCATATAGGGTGCCAACTCCAAAGCCAGTCGATGCTGTTCAAGGGCGTCGTCCACCGATTCGGGATTGACGTGCCCCGAGCAAACGCGGCGGTTTTCGATCGTGGCCCAGCGGTATTGTCCTCGGTCTTTGTCCTCTTCGAGCACGAAATCGCCCTTCTCGCGGCAATAGAAATTCCGCATCGTCGGGTACTTTTTTTGAATCCGTTCGAAATAATGCAGGACGGTTTCGCGGTTGTTTGGCAGTTCCATCTCGGTGCTAAGGTTCATATTGACGTAAAAATCGTCGCACAAGGAACTGTATTCGCTCATTCGGGACATCCCTTCAGCGTCTTGCGGCGGCCGGTGGTTCAAGCGGCTTGCGTAGGGGGGGGTGGGCGCACCGCGTAACGCTTGTCGCGGGCTTGGTGCAGTATAGAATGCGGTGGGTGGCACTGTCAAAGCCGCCAAAAACCGGGCTAGAATTGAAGCAGGGCTTTTGTCAGAATAGAGTCGAGCGCCAGCGATCCGGCGCCTTGATCGGAACTGCCTTCTGAAGTCCCACCACGCTTTCGACCGCGCCACAGAGAATTCCCGCTAAGACGCTTTCCTCGAACAGCGTATTTTCGTCGTACAACGATTCTCACTTACAACTTGTCAACCCTCATGAACTATCCCGGTGCTACTTTGGACGCCGGCTCTTGGCATCTCGAGCGCCGTAGCGACGGCGCCGTACTGGTTCGCGTGCGCTCGCGTGGTGACGACGGACGGCGCGCGCCGGATGCCGTGTTCGCGTTTCGCACGGGAGACCCGCAATACCTTTTTTGGGAGGAGCGGCTGCGCGCCATCGAAACGAGTGTGTAGCACGTAGGTTAGGCTTTCCAGCCTGACTGCGCAACTCGTTGTCCCGTCAGGCTGGAAAGCCTAACCTACGACGTGCGCAATGGTCTCGTTCTTCGCCGCGCAGCATTAACTCAAGAACTCAAGCCCCAAGTGATGTCCGAACGTTCGCTGCCCAGCCTCTCCCCGCGCGCCACGGACAGCCACAAGGGCGATTTCGGCAGGGCGCTGCTCGTAGGCGGTTCGCGCGGAATGGCCGGCGCCATTGCGCTGGCTGGCATGGCCACGCTCCGGGGTGGGGCGGGCCTGGTCCAATTGGCCGTTCCCGAAGACTGCTTGCAACTCGTCGCGTCGTTCGAACCCTCGTACATGACCGTCGGTCTGCCCGGTGACCTGCAAGGGCGGATTTCCCAGGCGGCGCACGCCACGTTGGCCGATTCGCTCGGCGCGGCGACGGTTGTCGCTTGCGGTCCCGGCTTGGGTCGGTCCGACGATCTCACTGAGTTGGTTGGCTGGCTCTACCGCACCGTAAAACAGCCCGCGGTGTTCGACGCGGATGCCCTCAACGCCCTGGCCCAACGTCCGGACCAGCTGGCGAGCCCCGGGGGGCCGCGGATTCTGACTCCGCATCCCGGCGAGTTTCGACGGTTGATCGGCGACCCTACACCACTTGCGCGCGATCGCTGCGAGCGCGAGGCCCACGCGCTTGCCGCCCGTTGCGGCGTCGTGATCGTACTCAAGGGACACCATACATTGGTGACCGATGGGACGCACCAGGTTCACAATGCGACGGGCAACCCGGGCATGGCGACCGGCGGTTGCGGCGACGTACTCACCGGTTTGCTGACGGCATTACTCTGCCAGCAATTCTCTGTTCTTGACGCCGCGCACCTCGGCACGCATCTCCATGGGCTTGCGGGCGATCTGGCAGCCGACGAGCTGGGCCAGGTTTCGTTGATCGCCAGCGACCTCATCCGATTCTTGCCCGCCGCGTTCAGTGCCTTGCGCCTTCAGCGTGGTATTCGGTTAGGCTTCTAGCCTGACAAGTGCTACATATCGTTTCGAGGCCGGCGGTAGTTCGTCAGGCCGGTATGACTTCGCCGCGGAGCAGGTCTTCGGCGGTTTGGCGACGGCGTACCAGGTGCGGCACTCGGTCGCTGATCAGGACCTCGGCGGCCAGCGGTTTGGAGTTGTAGTTCGAGCTCATGGCGAACCCGTAAGCCCCGGCATTCTCGATTACCATCAGTTCACCCACTTCCGCCGTCGGTAACGAGCGAGTGCAGACGAACCCGCCTTCTTCCTGCGTGAAAATATCGCCCGACTCGCACAAAGGGCCTCCCACGACCACATCGCGCATCGGACGCGCTTTTGTGGCCGGCACGGTGGCGTCGACGCGACCTGGCACGATCGACATCGGATGATACGAGCCATAGAGGATTGGCCGGGCGATGTTGTTGAAGCCCGCGTCGAGCAAGTAAAACGTGTTTTCTCCCATTTGCTTGATCGCCCGGATTTCGGCCACCAGAAAACCGCTCTCGGCAACCAGGTATCGGCCCGGCTCAATTTCCAAATGCAAGGCATGGCCGAAAGCGTCCTCAAGCCGTTTGCGGCTCGTATCCCACAGCTTGTAATAGACATCGAGGTCGACGTAGTTGTCGCCCGCCTTGTAGGGCACGGGCAAGCCGCCTCCAGCGCTGATCGTCGTCAGCGAGCGGCCGACTTCGCGTGCCAGTTTTTCCATCGCTCCACAGACCTGTGAGAGGTGCTCCAGATCGGTGCCCGAGCCAATGTGCAGGTGCAGACCGGAGATCGTCAGCCTGTGCCGCTCGGCCCGCGACAGGCAGTCGTGGAGCTGATCGTGCCAGATACCGTGCTTCGATTGTTCGCCGCCGGTGTTCGTCTTCCGGCTATGGCCGTGGCCAAAACCGGGGTTGATGCGCAACGTGACATTGCAACCCGGTGCTCGCGATCCTAGTTGGTCGAGCATGTCGGGCGAGCCGCAGTTGACGTGGATGTTCTTCGATACCACCATGTCGAGCGATTCGCGATCGAAGATGTCGGCGGTGTACACGATCGGTGGTGGGTCGCCTGTGGTCGCGTAGCCGGCGGCGACGGCCCTGGCGATTTCGCCCGCGCTGACGGCATCGACGAAAACGCCGTGGCGGCGCACCAGGTCGAGGATGGCGATATTCGAGCAGGCTTTCTGCGCGTAGCGGATCGAATCGAATGCCCGCAAATCGATGATCCGTTCGACGATTTTGGCCGCGTCGTAAACGAAGGTCGGCGTGCCGAATTGACGGGCCAGGTCGACGACGCTCACGTCGGCGATCTGGGTTCGGAGGGTTGGAAACGTGGCAGGGGCGGTGGGCATGAGAAGTGGTGAGTGGTGGGGGGGTGAGTTTATGCCACACGCGGCGGCGCCTTGTGTAGGTTAGGCTTTCCAGCCTGACTGCGCAAACTGTTGTTCCGTAAGGCTGGAACGCCTAACGCACGCTGTGCATAATTGGCCCATTCTTCGCCGCGCGCACTCCAGTATAACCGTGACGCGCCACGGAGCAAAATGGCGGGCCACCCTCGACCAGGGCCTTTCACTTCGTCACAATGCCGAGTTTGGCAAACAGATGGGGGAGTTTGAGGGCGTTTTGGCGGAGGGCGGAGGCGATATTCTTCACCCCATCAGCGCGCACGGCAGCAATCAGCGCGTT